>Ga0209050_1000159_pt1 | contig 157244 bp, 143 predicted proteins | sample Araplavi_mTSA_r2_FD_184276 | JGI IMG/M metagenome (GOLD analysis project Ga0209050, IMG submission 184276) | Arabidopsis root microbial communities from North Carolina, USA - plate scrape MF_Cvi_mTSA_r2 (SPAdes) (version 2) | ecosystem: Host-associated > Plants > Roots > Endosphere | place... | reverse complement strand
CGACCACCGTTAAATGCAGTACCTGGAGAGGTGGCAGAGTGGTCGAATGTACCTGACTCGAAATCAGGCGTAGGGTGTCCCCCTACCGTGGGTTCGAATCCCACCCTCTCCGCCAGAACACTGAAAAAGCCCCGATGAAATTCGGGGCTTTTTTTTGTTCGCCGGAATTCAAAGGCGAGCAATCTGCTGATCGATCTTTGCCTTGGCGCGTTCGTTTCGTTCGCTATAGCGGTCGGTCAGATAGCCGGTCCGACCACGCATCAACAGAGTAATCTTGACCAGCTCCTCCATTACATCTACCACGCGATCGTAGTAGGCAGACTGGCGCATGCGCCCGGCATCTTGCTCCAGCGGTATCCAGTCGATCTGGTTCTTCATTACCGCGGTAAGCGCACCATGTTTGGCAGGTCATTGATGGCCATGCGTTAGTCCGTTACTGATTGGTTGGCGAATGCGCCCGGCGCGACGGTGCCGCCAACAGTGGCGCCAGCGGGTGGTGCGGGGTAGAGCCAGGTGAAAAGCAGGGTTGCGGCCGTTGCGCCAAGCAACTGGGCGATGATGAATCCGGGCGTGTCGGCGGGGCGAATGCCGGCGAAGGTGTCCGTCGCTGCGCGTGCCAAAGTAACTGCGGGATTGGCGAAGGAGGTCGAGGCAGTGAACCAGTAAGCGGAGGTGATGTAAGCTGCTACGGCGAACGGCGTGATTGATGGGCGGCTGCGAGAGCAACCGATAATCACTCCAATCAGTCCGAATGTCGCTACAAACTCGCTCCACCATTGGGCCGCACCGCTGCGAACATGCGCCGATGCGAAAAAGGCTGGTTCACTGAACATCGCGTGGGCGGCCACAACGCCGGTAAATGCCCCCGCGATCTGCGCGACAATATAGGGTAATACCTCGCCGGCGGGAACATTTCGCTGCCATGCTTCGGACAGTGTGACCACAGGATTGAAGTGCGCGCCCGAGATCGTGCCGAACATCAGGATCAGTGCGACCAGGCCAGCGCCGGTTGCGATTGTGTTGGCCAACAGCGCGATGGCCACGTTGCCGCCGGCAAGGCGTTCGGCCATGATGCCGGAACCTACGACCACGGCCAGCAGCAGGGCGGTGCCAAGGGCCTCCGAGACTATGCGTCGGGTAAACGTCATCACATCACCTCGCCGATGCGGTCCAGCTCCGCCTTCATGCGTGCACGGTCATGCTTGATTTCTTCCAGCGGCAGCGAGAAGAACGTCTCGATGCGCTTGCGCAGGATGCGGTAGGCGGTCATGAAGGCGGCATCAATTTCTTCGTCCGTACCGGTTACGTGGGCCGGATCTTCCACACCCCAGTGGGCACGCAAGACTGGACCGAGGTAGGCAGGGCAGGTCTCGCCTGCAGCGCTGCCGCACACTGTGATGACGATGTCCGGCGTCACGGGCAGGTCGCCCCAGGATTTGCTGTGGCAGCCCTTTGTGGATATGCCTTCGCGTTCGAGCAGGGCGAGCGAGCGTGGGTGAACATAGCCGGCTGGCTTGCTTCCTGCGCTGATGGCGTGCCAGCCAGCTGGCGCCAGGTGGTTGAAGGTGGCTTCGCCGAGAATGGAGCGGCAGGAATTGCCGGTGCAGAGGATCAGGACATTCATGGTTTCAGGATTTGTTGGATGATGGGGTGCAGCTTTCGCCGCCGCAGCAGTTTTCAGTCAGGAAGGACAGCACGCTGTTCATGGTGTCGAAGTTTGCGCTATAGATGATGAAGCGGCCTTCCTGGCGTGCTTCAATCAGCCCGGCGTTGGTCAGCTCCTTCAGATGAAAGGACAGCGAGGACGGGGCGATATCCAGTTGCTCGCCGATCTTGCTGGCGGCAAGGCCTTGAGGACCGGTCTGGACCAGCAGTCGAAATGCGTTGAGCCTCGACTCCTGTGCCAAGGCGGCAAGGGCGGCGATGACGGTTTTGGTTTTCATGAATGTGCGACTTGTGACTTTTGTTCAGTTTGCCGATTATGGCATCTTTGTACGACATTTCAAAGAATATCGAATTATCTTGACAGCTTGATGACATGCGAATTATTCTTCGTTCGTCGATGAACGAATGAGATGGGTATGATCAGTTGTTGTGGCGAGAAATCGGATGGAGCGCTGCCGACGGTAGATGCCGACGAGGTGGCCAAGCTTTGCAAAGCACTGGCCCATCCTGCCCGCGTCCAGTTGCTGTGCTACCTGGCGTCGTACGGAGCATGCTACTTCGGTAACCTCGCGGATGTGCTGCCGCTTTCGCCCTCCACCATCTCCCAGCACGTCACCATTCTCAAGGAGGCGGGGCTGATTCTTGGCTCATCCGACGCACAACGAGTGTGCTATTGCGTCAACCCTGAACGGATCGGGCAGCTTAAGCAGCTGATCAATGCCCTCTGAGGGCATTTTTTTGAAGAACATTATTCGTAATTCGCCGAATAACAAAGGAGGGAAAGAATGAGCTTGGACCTGGAAATTCGTAGTGCAACTGAGGCGGACTGGCCCGCCATCGTGGCACTCCTGGAAGAAGGTGGACTGCCTTTGGCAGGCGCCCGCGAACACTTGAGCTCCTTCGTCGTCGGCGCCAGCGGGAACGAAATCAGATGCGTCGCAGGCTTTGAGCTTTATGGCAGCGTTGCCTTGCTGCGCTCAGTTGCAGTCGCCGGTGCTTTGCGCGGGCAGGGAGCCGGTGACCGGTTGCTCGATGCGATCCGGTCAAAGGCACGCGCTGAAGGTGTTGAGGCACTTTACCTGTTGACTACAACGGCAGCGGCGTTTTTCCGTAAAAGAGGATTCCAGCAAGTGGAGCGCAGCAACGCGCCCGACGAACTCAAAGCGTCGCGCGAATTCCAGGGCGCGTGTCCGGCATCGGCCACAATGATGGTCGCGCGCATCGGCAATAACAAACTCCCGGTCGCTGTCCTCGGCGCGGGGCCAGTAGGCTTGGCTGCGGCGGCGCACCTTATTGCGCGTGGTTTTACGCCGCTGGTGTTCGAACGCGGCGAGTCGGCGGGCGCCAACCTGAATAGCTACCGCCACGTGCGTCTGTTTTCTCCCTGGCAGTACAACATCGACAAGGCTGCACGCCGGATGCTCGAGGCGCACGGCTGGACTGCGCCTGCCGATGACCACCTTCCGACTGCGGGTGAAGTGGTTGATGCATACCTGCAGCCTCTCGCCTCGCTGCCTGAGCTGGTGCGAAACGTCCACTATGCGCACCATGTCATACAGGTGACCCGCGCCGGGTTCGACAAGGTCAAGACGCGTGGGCGCGAAGCGGCGCCCTTTGTTGTCAGGACGAGAAGCGCATCCGGTGAGCAGGACCATAGCGTGCTGGCCGTGATTGATGCTACAGGCACGTGGTCGCAGCCTAATCCGCTCGGCGCCGACGGACTGCCCGCACTTGGAGAAGATGCTGCGGCATCGCACATCGATTACGGCATGCCGGATGTCCTCGGCGAGGGCCGGCCGCTCTACGCAGGGCGCCGTGTGCTGGTCGTCGGTGCTGGCCATTCGGCTGCAGGCAGTCTCCTGGCGCTGGCCCAGCTTGCCGAGGAGGTGCCTGGCACGGAGATTGTTTGGGCGATGCGCGGCAACCGGTTGGCCAAGGTGTTTGGCGGCGGAGATGCGGATGGCCTGCCTGCGCGCGGCCAACTGGGTGCGCGGCTCAAAGCCTTGAAGGAGTCCGGCCGCCTCGAACTTCATACTGATTTCCGGATCAGCGCATTGCATGGGCGGGACGGTACCTTGGTGGTGGACGGCACCGGAGCTGATGGCGGAGCACGACGCATTGATGGAATCGCTCGCATCATTGCCGCGACCGGAGCCCGCCCGAACCTCGATTTGACGCGCGAACTGCGGGTGCGCCACGACCCTTGGCTAGAAAGCACCGATGCGCTCGCGCCTCTGATCGACCCGAACGAGCATAGTTGCGGAACCGTGCGTCCACACGGCCACCGTGAGCTGGCGCATCCGGAAACAGGTTATTACGCGGTCGGTGCAAAGAGTTACGGTCGTGCGCCGAACTTCCTGATGGCGACCGGCTACGAGCAGGTCCGTTCCGTCGTGGCTGCACTGGCCGGCGATTTTGCGGCGGCTGACGACGTCCAGCTGGAACTGCCCGAAACCGGCGTTTGCAATACCCAGTTCGCCGATACTCCTGCAAGCGACGCCACTGGCTGCTGCGGTGGCCCGGCGCCCGCTGGCAGTGAAGCCTGCTGTGCGCTTGATGTTGAGGAGAAGGCGAAAGGCGCCAGCGGCTGCGCCACGTCCAACGCCTGCAAACCGCGCCGGTCTGCGTCTTCCGGTTGCTGTGCCTGAGGGAAGAGAGCATGCGTTCACTTTTCATGCGTGGATTCCTTCCACTTTCCCTGGCGCTCAGCGTCGCGTCGTTCTGGTTTGCGTTGACACGTGGCGGCAATCTGGAGTTGGCTGTCGTCTTGCCCGCGGTGGCGGTCATGCTGGTCGGCATAGCTGCTGAGCGCCGATGGCCTTACCGTGCCGAATGGTCTCGTTCGCGGGACGACGTGGCGACCGATCTTGCCAGTGCCGCTGTATTATTTGCAGCCGTGGATCCATTGCTAAAGTGGCTGGGGCCTCTCGCGGTGACGGCCGCGTTGGCTGGCAGCGGCACAGCGAAGGTGCTGGACCTGTTCCCAACCAGTTGGCCATTTGTTTTGCAAGTGCTGCTGGCCGCGCTTATCGCGGAATTCGGCGGCTATTGGTCGCACCGTCTGCACCACGAGCGTCCCGCGTTGTGGTGGCTGCATGCCCTGCATCATGGGAGCGAGCGCATGTACACGCTCAATAACTTCCGCTTCCATCCGCTCAATTACGCGCTGAACTACCTGATGGGCATCGTGCCGTTACTGGTGCTGGGCACACCGGAAGCGGTGATCCTTGCGTACTTGTCGGTGACGCTACCGGTTCTCATGGTGCAGCACGCGAACCTGCCGCTGCAAGCCGGGTGGCTCAATTACGTATTTAGTACCAGTGAGATTCACCGTTGGCATCACTCCAGCCGCGCTGAAGAAGGTGACAGCAACTTTGGCCGTTCGCTCGTGATCTGGGACCAGGTGTTTGGCACATATCGGAACCTCCCGGCTAACAATCATCCACGCAAGGTCGGGCTATACGCAGGAAGCAAATATCCATCGCGCGCATCGTTTATCGAGCAAGTGTTGTCGATTTGCCTGCCAGGCTGCTGCTGGAGCGCCGCTTAAAGGATCGCGATGAAGAGACCGGCTATCTCAGTGCTGACCTTGGGGCTGACGCAGGTGATTTCATGGGGCATTCTTTACTACGCATTCGGCGTCATGGCGCCCGTCATACAGAGTGACCTTGGGCTTGCTGCCGCGACGATTTATGGAGCATTTTCCTGGGCGGTACTCATAGCCGGCCTGGCGTCGGTTCCGGTGGGAGCTCTCATCGACCGGCACGGCGGCAGCCGCATCATGGCCTCCGGTTCGCTTCTCGCCGGTATTGGGCTATTCGTACTTTCGGGGAGCCGTGACATCTCCGCTTATTACCTTGCCTGGACCCTTATCGGCCTCGGTATGGCAATGAGTTTGTATGAAGCCGCCTTCGCGACGTTAAACCGGAGTTTGCATGCAGCGTCCCGCAAAGCGATTTCGAACGTCACCCTGATGGGAGGGCTGGCCAGCACGGTATTTTGGCCGTTGACGGCATGGATGCTTGGGCGCATCGATTGGCGTCATACCTGCTTGATCTTCGCCGTTATCTTGCTCAGCGTCTGCCTGCCATTCAATGCATTACTGGATGATGGGAAGGCACGGCCTTCTGCCAGCCAGACGATGGAAGGCCGCCATTTTGCCCTCGCAGATGCGATTGCCCACCCGGTTTTCTGGCTCCTGGCGACTGTTTTTGCGGCCCACGCATTCATATTTTCCGCCCTCTCCGTGCACATGATTCCACTGCTTCGAAAAATGGGGCATCCCGAGCAGTTGGTTGTTACGATGGTCGCTATCATCGGGCCGATGCAGGTTGTGGGGCGGCTAATTGAACGGATGTTCGCAGACCGTGTATCGCCTCGAAAGGTCGGTGTCTTTACGATTGCAGGCTTGCCAGCTGCGATCGGGTTGCTCTATTCGACGGGGGAAAGTGTCTGGGCCATCGTGCTGTTTTGCGCGCTGTATGGCTTGAGCAATGGAGTTCTGACTATCCTGCGCGGAACGTTGCCGCAGTCAATTTTCGGTCATGCCAATTACGGAGCAATTTCTGGCGCGTTGGCTGCTCCATCCCTTATCGCGAAGTCCGGAGCACCGCTGGTGCTGGCGTTGATGCTCCGGGAGGATAACCATGGCCCGCTTCTCGGGGGATTGTTCGGATTAGCGTCGGTTTCGTTCCTGATATACCTGCTGGCGGTCCAATGGGACGCGGTAGGGCGCTACTTTGCTGAAAAGAGCAACTCTTAGTACTACAGATCCCCTCTCCGCCAGAACACTGAAAAAGCCTCGATGAAAATTGGGGCTTTTTCTTTTTGCTCGTCCAAATTCCAGCGCTACCCACCTTCCTGCTCGGCGCAATTCGCACCCAACTTTCTGCATCCGACGCTTTGTGCGCGAGACGGCATGCAACGCCGCTTGCAGCATTTTCTCCCTTTGTCAAAATTCATATTGACTCTATCGTCAAACTGACGATAATGTCAGTTAAGGAGCCGGGACGGCTCCATAGAAAATGCAACGGAGACCACATGCCATCACCTGATGCCGTCCTGCGGCAGAGCCAGGCCTATCCAGAAAGCGCTCTTCCTGCCGGGATCCAAAAGCTTGTTCGACCCGCAGCGCTAGCTAAAGCGCAAGCCCTGGCCTTCCTGATGTTCGAGAAGCCAGACCTTGCGGAGACAGAACGCTTCCTGGCCGACTTCGGGATGTGCCTGGTGTCGAGGACCCCAGAGCGTCTGATCATGCGTGGCGCCGGCAGTTCACCATGTATCTTCATTGCCAATCGTGGCCGCCGTTCGCGGTATGTCGGCGCAGCGTTTACTGTTGCCGACCCGGGTGAATTGGCCAGGCTGGAAACCCAGGCGGGTGCTCAAAGGTTGGCGAATTGCGTGATTCCGGGAGGAGGTGAGGGGGTTGCGCTTACTGATCCGGCCGGCAATCTTGTTTGGATGATCTCTGGGCAGGATGAAGTTGCTCCTTTGCCGATGCGGCAGCCGACTCACATCACGAGCAATGGTCCCGGCCTGGCGCCAAGGCTGAACGCCATCGTGAGGCCGCCCATTGAACCTTCGCTGATTGCGCGCATTGGCCATGTGGTCCTGCAGACCGTCGATTTTGCCGAAATGGCGAAGTGGTACATGCGTCACCTGGGGGTAATTCCCACCGATGTCCAATACCTGGCGGACGGTTCGCCAAACCTGACTTTCTTCCGTCTTGATCGCGGTGCCCGGCCCGCCGACCACCACACCTTAGTGCTGGCAGGCGGTATCGAAGACAAATATGAGCACAGCGCTTATGAGGTGCTCGACGTGGATGCATTGGGCCATGGCCAGAATGTTTTGCGCGCCAATGGGCACCGCCATATGTGGGGCATTGGCCGCCACACGTTGGGAAGCCAGTTATTTGACTACTGGTACGACCCGGACGGCATGGAGTTCGAGCACTACACCGACGGCGACGTTTTCACGTCCGATTACGAAACGCACTACCTGCCGCTCGATCTGGCGGGTATCTGGGCTTGGGGTGCGGACGTTCCTGCTTCGATGGTGCCGAGGCCAAGTCTCAAGACCATTTACCAGTTGGCGCGCCTGATTCACTCCGGCCGCATTTCAGTGGACCGCGTGCGCCTGTTGATGCAGGCCACCGCTGCAAAGAGCCGTCCGTGGCTTTGATCAATTCAAAGGGAAAATCAACATGGCAGTGAAGGTAGTGCGTTACCAGTATGGCGGACAAGTCGCTTGGGGTGTGGTCCACGACCGCAGCATTGCTCCCCTGGCGGTCCGGTTTAACAGCACCGGCGATTTCATTCGCGACGGAATGGAAGAGGCACGGGCAAGCCAGCCTGCCCAGGCAACGATTGCGCTGGACAGCGTCCGGCTCCTGTCGCCAATCACGGAAGATCGCCAGTTCCTGTGCCAGGGCATTAATTATGCGAGCCACGTGCGCGAGTCTGGCATGGACCCCGACAAGATCGGTTTCAATACGATCTTTACAAAGGCTTCTTCCTGCTTAACGTCCGCATTTGATGATGTGGTGCGACCCGCACATGTCCGTCTGCTGGACTATGAAATCGAACTGGGCTTGGTCCTGAAAAAGCCAATCACCCAGCCGGTTGAAGTTTCGCCGGGCAACCTGCATGAATGGCTGGCCGGCGTCACCACCGTCAATGATGTGTCGGCGCGCGATGTGCAGCTGCCGCAGGCGCAATTCTATAAAGGGAAGAGTTACCGCACCTTTGGTCCGGCGGGGCCATACCTGGTCCTTCTGGATGCATCCGAATGGCCGCGCTGGCCGGAATTGCATATGCGGCTTGTTGTGAACGGCCGGCCGCGCCAGGACGCATATTGCGGCGACATGATCTTCAAGCCGCACCAGACGCTGACCGAGCTGTCCGGGCTACACAACCTGTACCCCGGGGACTTGATTGCCACGGGAACGCCGGCGGGCTGTGCCGCGCGCGCGCCGGGCAAGTTGCAGATGTGGCTTGTGCGGCACCTCTTGTCGGACCAGGCGAAATGGCGCCTGTTTATCGAGAAGGGTTTGCGCAATCCGGCCTATTTGCAGCCAGGCGATGTGATGCGGAGCTCTATTCGTACCGACGATGGCGCCATTGACCTGGGCGAACAACAGAACAGGATCGTATTGCCATGAGTGCGAGCTATCTGGCGGCAGTGATCGGGAAGTTCGACGCCGCAGCCCGGCCTGTGCTTCGCGAGTTTCCTCGGCGAGCGCCTGGCGCGGGAGAAATCGAAGTCGCGGTGGAAGTGGCATCGGTCAATCCAATCGACGTGCGGCGGAGTTCCGGGTATGGCAAGTCGTTGTTTTCCTTGATGGGGGCAGCCAGCTTGCCGCTAACCTTGGGTAACGATTTTGCAGGCCGCGTAATTCGCGTCGGGAGAGGCGTTTCACACTTGCGTGAAGGCGATGCCGTCTTCGGAGCCGCTCCGCCCTCAAGCCGGGGTACGCATGCCAACTGTGTTGTCATGCGCGCTTCGCATGCGGTGTTGCAGCCAATGGGTATGTCGAGTCCCGAACTGGCGGCCGTCCCGTATAACTTCCTGACCGTCGCGAAGGCACTGCAGGCTGCAGGCCTCGGCGATGAAAACCTTGAAGGCATCGATGTATTGGTCCATGGCGGTACGGGTGGCTTGGGGATGATTGCGGTGCAGTTGCTGAAGCGTCGCGGTGCGAATGTTGCCGCAACTGGAAGCGGTGATCGCCTCCCCAAGTGCCGCAGTGCCGGAGCTTCTCTGTTGATCGATCGCGAGCGCGACGACTTGCGTGCCTTGCCTTATCGATTTGCGGCAACCCTGAATTTTGCCAATTGGGACGACGAAGGTGCGTTGCTGCACTTGCTTGCCCCCAATGCTATCGGCCACGCCACGACAGTCCATCCTATGCTCGGCAATTTCGACCGGCTTGGCTTGTTAAGGGGCGGTGTGGCATCGCTCAATCAAAAGCGCCGACTGCGTGCGCTGGCACCGCGCGGAGCACGTTACGCCTGGAGCGTATTCAGCGCAAACCGTGCTGTGCTCGAAGAACTGGCTGCGACTGTTGGCGCGATGTTGCTGCCGAGAGTCTGCAGCTACACGCTGGCCGATGCCGCTGGCGCATACATGCATAACGAAAAAAGACTGCCAGGACGCCCGGTGTTAGTGCCGAGTGCAACTGAGCGCGCATACATCATCTAGGAGACAGTAATGATCGAGATTCGCACAGCCGCCGACGTGCAGGAATTTGAACGTACAAGCTGGCCGCAGCGTAAGCCGGCACAGAGTACTTATGAGCTCATATGCCAGGCGAGCGAACGGCATCCCGGCAAGGCAGCGTTGCGCTTCATTATGAGCGGAAATCCTGGCGATAAAGTGTTCACGCTTGACTACCTCACGCTGAAGGAGCGAGTAACCCAAGCAGCAAATGCATTCCATTGCGCTGGCATCGCACCGGGAAAGGCTGTCACGCTACTGCTTCCGAATTTTCCACAAACGCATTTTGCGCTACTTGGCGCACAGGCCGCGGGGATTGCGAGCCCCGTCAATCCCATGCTGGATGTTGAGCACATTGCGAGCATCGTCAATGAGACCAGTGCCGAAGCCATGGTCACGCTTGGCCCGCTGCCAGGCGTCGACATTTGGGAAAAGGCTGTTGAAGTAGTAGATCGCTGCCCGTCTATTCGTACGCTCTATGTCGTCAATGCCGCGCAATATCTTGGCACCTTGAAGGCAGGCGTAGTGCGGACAATGGCGCTGATGGCAAAACGGCCACAACGCAGCACGGTGACGGTTTTGGATTTTGACGCCGCGTTGCAGCGGCTACCGGCAGGCCATCTTCTGTCGGAAAGGCATTTTGCGGAGAGCGACATTTGCGCCTATTTCCATACAGGCGGAACCACTGGCTTGCCGAAGATTGCCGTGCACCGTCACGCCAATGAGGTCTACGTTGCGTCCATGTTGTGCGCCATGGAGCCGAGGCCGGGAGTCGTGATATGCGGACTGCCGCTATTCCATGTCAACGGTGCGATGGTGACAGGCCTGGCCGCCTTCCACGGCGGGTCAGAAGTGGTGATGTTGACGCCATCCGGCTACCGGGGCGAAAACGTCATGGCCAATTTCTGGCAATTGATTGAAAGATTCCGGGCAACCAGTTTCAGCGGCGTGCCGAAGATTTACGCCAATCTCTCGGCATTGCCACTGAACGGAGCCGACATCTCCTCTGTTCGTTACGCCGCGTGTGGCGCAGCACCGTTGCCTGGCGAGGTTGCGCGCCGTTTTGAGTCGGCGACCGGCATTCGCCTCACCGAAGGCTATGGTCTTACAGAGGGCGCGTGCGTGACCACGTTAAATCCGCCGCTCGGAGAGAGCAGGGCGGGGACTGTCGGCATCCGTCTGCCTTACCAGCAGGTGAAGGCATGGAAGGTGGATTCGGCAGGCAATGCGGTCGCTGAATGTGGCCCCGGGGAGGCAGGCGTTATCGGTATTTGCGGGCCGAATGTCTTCCCTGGCTATCTTCGCAATGACGACAACAAAGGTATCTGGCTGGCGCCTGGCTGGCTCAACACGGGCGACCTGGGCTTTGTGGACGAATCGGGATACCTGCACCTCACCGGCCGTGCGAAGGAATTGATCATCAGGGGCGGCCACAACATCGACCCGGCGATGATCGAGGACGCACTGTTGCGTCATCCTGCAGTGGCAATGGTAGCTGCAGTTGGCCAGCCAGACGCGCATGCCGGCGAACTGCCGATGGCATTTGTCACCTTGAAACCCGGCGCCACCGCAACAGCGGAAGAGATTACAGCTGCTGCCAGGGACCTGGTGCCGGAACGCGCAGCGGTGCCGGTGCGTGTCGAAATCCTGCAGCAGATGGCGCTGACGACCATCGGAAAGGTGGCCAAAGCGGTGCTGCGCATGCGGGCAGCCGAGCATGTGCTGCGCGGCCAGCTGGCGAGCAATGACATCCCTGCGCAACTGCATGTGCGCGCAGACCTGCAACGCGGTTCGGTGGCTGTCGTCACCTGTGCACCTGCTCACGCTGAAAAAGCCCTTCAACTCCTCGGCCACTTTGCCATACCGGTTGAGCTGGCAGCTTAAGCGACTAACGAATACGGATCAAATCATGGAATCTCAAACTCCCGAAGCAGTGGATGTTTTGCTGGTCGGCCTCGGACCGGTGGGGGCTGCCGCAGCCAATATGCTGGGCCGCTTTGGCGTGCGCACGCGGGTCATTGAAAAGTCGCTGGAAATCTTCAAGGCGCCGCGTGCGATTGCGCTCGACAACGAGGCGCTGCGCATCTTGCAAATGGCAGGACTTGAAGATGGCGCCTTCGCTACGCATCCTATTTCGCAGGTTCAGATGCGTTCTCCTGTTTTCGGTGATTATGCCCGTGCCAATACAGCAGGCGTACTGGATGGCCACCCCCGGCTGGTGACGTTCTATCAGCCGGAGCTGGAGAAAGTCCTGCGCGAACGACTGGCTGCCTACCCCAAAGTGCAGGTCACGCTAGGGGCTGAACTCCTGGGATTTAGCGATGGTCCGCAAGGCGTCTCTGCGGAAATCCGCAATGCCAGCGGCGAGCGCGAAGTCGTGCGGGCACGCTTCCTCGTTGGCGCCGACGGTGCCAATTCCTTCGTGCGGCGCCATATGGGCATGGAATTCGAAGGGCGAACCTTCACCCAGGACTGGCTGGTGGTTGACGCACAAGACGTGCCGGATCCAATCGACCACGTGGAATTCATATGCGATCCGCGCCGCCCGACGCCGCACATGGTTGCCCCGGGCAACCGCCAGCGCTGGGAATTCATGCTGCAGCCCGGCGAAACGCGCGAAGAAATGGAGTCGCCGGAAAAATTGAAGGAATTACTGGCGCCCTGGTGCAAGCCCGAGGAAATTTCGATCGAACGGACGGCGGTCTACCGCTTCCATGCCCGCATTGTGAACCGCTTCTCGAAAGGCAACGTATTCCTGGTCGGTGATGCGGCGCATATCACACCGCCATTTGTCGGCCAGGGACTGGTGGCAGGATTGCGCGATGTGGCCAACGTATCGTGGAAGCTTGCCTGGGTCTGCAAGGAGCGCGCCTCTTCCAGCATCCTCGACAGCTACGACTGTGAGCGCCGTCCGCACGCCCGCTCGATCATCAACCTCGCGCTGATGATGGGCAAGCTGGTCATGCCGCGCAACCGTCTTGTCGCGACGGCTGTGCATGGATTGGTGAGCCTGTTGCGTGCGTTCCCATTGACCCGGCCATTGTTCGAGGATTTGAAGATCAAGCCAATCAACCGCTTCAAGCGGGGGCTCTTCATGCGCGGCAAGTCCGGCTCGCGCCTGATGCGCGGAGGCTTGTTGCCGCAAGGCCTGGTACGCCAGGGTGCCGATGGGAAGGTCCAAGCAAGCGACAACATGCTGGGGCAGGAACTGACGCTGCTGGCCTTTGGATGCGATCCATCGCGCCACCTCGATGCACGCTGGAAGACCGAATGGCGGCGCGTTGGCGGTCGCGTAGTGCAACTGCATCCGCGTGGCACCCACCTGGCCGCGCCGCACCTCTGGGAGGAGATGACCGACGTGCTGGTCCCAGGAGCGGCGCCGGTTGGCTGGGTTGCTGTCGTACGGCCCGACCGCGCCATCCTTCACGACGGCCCGGTAGCGGAAGTGCAGCAAATCCTGTTGCGCACGCTCGGCATGCTGCAGTCGATGCCCCTGCATGAACTCAAGCTTGAAACCTGCACACCAACCTGACATACATCAAATAAAGGAGACGCAATGAAGCAGTGGGAAGTTAAGAGAGTGGTGCTTGCCGGCGCGATGGCGTTGGCGAATGTTCCGGCACTGGCAGCAGAAGGATTTGAAATCCGCTATAACCTGACAGGGTCACTGGGCGGCGAGATCTTCGCACCGCCCAACCAGACGGGATGGGCGTTTGGCGCAGCTGCGACCGCAGTGCGCATCGATAAAGTGACCGGTGGTGATGGGCGCAACATCACCCGTACAGTATCGGGCGGGACGGTGCCCTTGCCCGCGCCTGTTCCGGCGGCACTTTATCCGGCTTATCCTGAAAATGTTGCGACTCTTGACGCGACTGGACCAATGGACCTGGTCAATTTCGGGGGCGGGTATGTGACATCGGATCAATATGGTGGTGGCCGCCTTGCATTTGGCATCAACCTCCCATACGGCCATAAACAGCAGACCATCGTGGCTAACGCCGCAACGCCAGGTTTGCAATGGAGCCCGGCGATACCGGCCGCGACGCAGGCTGCGGTTGCCGCCCAGTTCTCAAGCCAGTACCAGGCCGGGATTGCCGCGCAAGGCTCGGCCGAAACCGGGAGCGTGAAGGGATTTGGCGATGCGGAATTGCAGGGCGGCTGGTTGTATGCCGACAGCAAACTTCGCGTCGTTGGCGGCGCCTCGCTCATTCTCCCGACCGGCAAGTACAGTTCCAATCCTGGTCCCGATATCGGAACCGGCAACTTCTATACGTTGCGCCCGGCGATCCAGGTCGCTTACCTGCCTACGCCGGAAATCGGCCTGGCGGCCAAGGTCACCCTCGGGCTGAACACGCGCAACAGCGATAACGAACTACGTAGCGGAAATTGGGCGGGGCTGGAACTCGCCGCTGCCTGCAAGACCGCGATCGGGGTGTTTGGCGTGCATGCAATCCATGCGCAGCAATACCAGGATGACCGCAACAACGTATGGGGTGCGAGCCGTTTCCGCTCAACTAACGCCGGGGCATTCTTTACTACCCTGGTGCCCGGCCTGAATGTCCCGTTCACGGTGCAGTATATGCGGACGGTATCTTCGCGTTATGCGAAGCACGGTGACTTCTTCCAGGCCCGCCTGATCAAGTTTTTCTGACAAGGGCTCCCAAGAGAATCGAGTTTTCTTCGAGCGTCACATCGGGGAGGGGAGCTGCGACTGCCTTCGCAGCAGCCTGCTCCTTAACCCCTAATCCTTTGAGCAACGCCTTTACCATCGCTTCCGGATACGCGTCCGGGAGCGGTTCGAACGCCAGTGAGCTCGCCGCACTGAACATCGTACCCATTACCAGGTCGATGCCAATCCGGATTTCGCAATCAAATTGACCTTGTTCGATTCCCGCTTGCAGGTCGCGTCCCAGAAACTGGATGCCCTGAAGGTGCGGAGCCGCAGCCGGCCAAGCCAGTCGTGCCAGGAAAGTTCCCAGCAAAGGATACTTACGCGCCGTATGCAGCAACAGCCTTGTGCCGCAGACCATCCGCGCAATTGCATCATTACGCTGCTGTACCACAGGGTCAATGATGTGCAGCAGCTCATTGCCAATTTCTGTGGAAACCGCCTGCAGCAATTCTTCGTTGGTGCGGAAATAGTTGTAGAACGAACCGCGCGACATACCTGCCAGTGCAATCACGTCGTCAATGACCGCAGCTCCCGGTCCTTTTTCCGAAAACACCTGCAGGGCGCCTTGAAGCAGGCGGGTGCGCGTACGTTCGCGCCGTTCGGCTGCGACACGGGTTCGGTGATTTTCGGTCGATACGCTATTCATAAACTGTAATTCGTTTGCTAGGGGAAGCGACTGACATGGCTGCCCATGTCAGCCAAGCGTATCGCATAACCAGCTTTATATTCCTACAGCCTATATTTTACAGTATCGTCAGTATGACACTGACGTCAATTTGGTATTCGAGAAGCGAGATCACCGTGATGAAGGTGAATGTTCAGGAATATACAAAAACTTGCGGAAGGGATGATATCCTGAACCGAATAAGTGTCATTCAGCCATGCAGCGTGTTCCGGGTGATTTGGCCCCCAAGTCGGAATAGAGGTGAGCATGAGCCCAACTGTTGGAGACGGCAAAGCAGGTCAGGCCCTTCCGATTGCAGAGTATCGACGGGTATTTGAAGCTACGCCGGCCCCCTACCTGGTGGTGACGCCCGGGTTCACCATTGCAGCTGTCAATAACGCTTATCTGGAAGCCACATTGACCCGCCGTGAAGAGATCACTGGCAGGTATATGTTCGACGTCTTTCCCGACAATCCAGACGATCCGCAAGCTCATGGTGTCTCTGCGCTCAAGGCCTCGTTTGAGCGAGTACTGCAGTCGCGCGCCGCCGATACCATGCCGATACAGAAATACGATATCTGCCGGCCGGCCGAGCGCGGCGGCGGTTTCGATGTGCGCTACTGGAGTCCCGTCAATTTGCCCGTTCTCGACGATGCCGGACAAGTTGCCTACATCATTCACAGGGTTGAAGACGTCACGGATTTCATGAGCATCAAGCAGCAAGCCACTGCGGGTGCGAAGGACGCGAAAGCCCTGATGGGGCGGATACAAGAGCTGGAAGCCGAGATGTTTCAGCGCGCCCGCGAGCGCCTTGAGGCGAACCTTCGCCTGCATGAAGCAAACCAGACCTTGGCAGCGCTCGACCGCGCGAAGACGACCTTCTTCGACAATATCAGCCATGAACTGCGCACACCGCTCATGCTCATGCTCGGGCCGATCGAAGACCTCCTGGAATTGGCCGTCGGGCTGAACGAAGAGCACCGCGAAGACCTTGCGCTCGCGCACCGCAATGCCAAGCGCCTGCTCAAGCTTGTCAACATGCTGCTCGACTTCGCCAGGATTGAATCCGGGCGAGTGACCGCGAGCTATCAGGCCACAGACCTGGCGAGCTTTACGAGTGAATTGACCAGTGTGTTTCGCAGTGCGGTGGAACGCGCGGGTTTGCATCTCCTGATCGATTGCCCGCCCTTGCCGGACATGGTTTATGTCGACAGCGGCATGTGGGAAAAAATCGTGCTTAACCTGATTTCGAATGCGTTCAAATTCACACTGCACGGTGAAATCACGGTCAGCTTGCGCGCGAATGGCGACCATGCCGAACTGAGTGTGCGCGATACTGGCAGCGGCATTGCCGCGCACGAGCTGCCGCATCTATTTGAGCGCTTCTACCAGGTCGCCGGTCGAAAGGGACGGACGCAAGAGGGCGCCGGAATCGGGCTTGCACTTGTCCAGGAACTCGTGCACTTGCACGGCGGGACAATCACCGTGAGCAGCAGGGAGGGGGAAGGCTCGACATTTGTGGTTGCCGTCCCTTTCGGTACAGCGCATCTCCCGGCGGATCGGGTATTCGGCAAACGGCATCATCTCGACAGCCTGGAAAACGCGGATTTGTATGCGTGCGAAGCGCTACGGTGGCTGCCTTCGGCACCGCTGCCGGCCGCCTCGGACCCCGACCCTGCAGTGACAGCCACGCAGCGCTCGCGGATATTGCTCGTCGAGGACAATGCAGACCTGCGCGGTTATCTCAGCCGATTGCTCAGCCGGTACTATGACGTCATGACGGTGGAAGACGGCCATGCTGCCTTGGCCGCCATTCACGCCCAGCGCCCCGACCTCGTCCTGACCGACGTCATGATGATGGGAATAAACGGCGTCGAACTTGTTCGGATACTAAGGCAAGACTCGCGAACGATGACCCTCCCAGTCATCATCCTGTCTGCTCGCGCGACGGAGGAAGCGCGCATCGAGGGCCTGAAGGCCGGTGCGGACGACTATCTGGTCAAACCCTTTAGCGCGCGCGAATTGGTGGCGCGGGTGGCCAGCCAGCTTGCACAGTCGGAGCATGCGCGGCGCGCGCAGGCATTACGCGCCGAAGCTGATGCCATGAGGGACTATCTTGAGACCATCCTCGAAAGCGTCAGCGATGGCATCATCGTGATCGATCGGGACTGGCACATCACTTTCGCTAACACTAAAGCGGCCGAAGAGGCTGGCCAGGCGAAAGAGGCTTTGCTCGGCCAGGATGTGCGACAGGCATACGCAATAGAAACAGACCATCCCATCGTTCCCATGCTGACGCAAACGCTTTACGAGCGCGTTCCTGGGCGAATGGATTATTTTCACAAGCCAACTGGCAGATGGTGGGACGTCCGCACCAGCCCATCACCGGATGGATTGATCAGCTTCAATACCGACATCACAGACCGCAAGGCAGCGGAAAAAATTGCGCAGCACGATCCCTTGACCGGGCTGCCGAACCGCGCTTTGCTTTACGAGTACGCTGACCACCTGATGTCGGTCGCCGGCCGGCTGGGAGAACAGATGGCCTTTCTGTTCTTTGACCTGGATCGCTTCAAGCCAATCAACGATACGTATGGCCACCAGGTGGGCGACGCGGTCTTGAAACAGGTGGCCATGCGGCTCACTCCCTGCATCCGTGGTGGTGACCTGGTTTCGCGCCTCGGCGGGGACGAGTTTCTTGCGGTGCTGTCGAATATCGGCAGCGCCGAAGATGCGGCCACGGTGGCGCGTCACGCCCTGGACCGGCTGCGCCAGCCGTACATAGTGGATGGCCTCGAGCTGACGGTTACGCCCAGCATAGGCATCAGCCTGTATCCCCAGGATGGCCAGGATACCGAGGAACTGATTCGAAACGCCGACGCCGCGATGTACCACGCCAAGGAAAACGGCAAGAACGATTTCCAGTTCTTCCGGGCTGAATTCAACCAATCCACTCGTGAAGCTCTGCGCATCGAAAGCCGCTTGCGCCAGGGACTCGCCCGCCGCGAATTCGTCTTGTTCTACCAGCCGGTGGTGGAAACGGCAACCGCGCAGGTCGTTGGCGTGGAGGCCCTGTTGCGCTGGCCCGCAATGAAATCCGAGCCGGCCGCGTTTATTCCGGTGGCCGAAAAAGCGGGGATGATGAATGCATTGGGCGAATGGGTATTGCAGGAAGCCTGTCGCCAGCAGCGGGAATGGGGCGACAGCGGCGGGCCGACTGTGCCGGTCTCTGTGAACGTATCGCCCCAGCAATTTCGACAAAAGGACTTTCTTGAAAGGGTCGGCGATGCCCTGAAAAGCAGTGGAGTCCCGCCCACCAGCCTGTACATAGAAGTCACGGAAGGGACTTTAATGCATGATACAAAGGCAGCCCGGCAAATCCTGCTCGGCCTGCAGGCGTTGGGGGTGAAAATCGCACTGGACGATTTCGGCACGGGATATTCGAGCCTGGGTTACCTCAGCCGATTGCCGATCGATATCGTCAAGCTGGACCAGTCATTCGTCAAGGAAATCGGTTCGAACGACGCCAGTACGGCGATCGCGAAAGCTGTCATTGCACTTGGTCAATCGCTTGGTTTGGACGTGATTGCGGAAGGTGTGGAATCAAACGATGCGCTTACTTTCTTGCGCGCACATCAATGTCCGCGCAGCCAAGGTTTCCATTTTTCTCCGCCAATGCCGGCCAAACAATTTGAGAAATGGTGGGCGAGCCGGCCGGCCTGACCACGGACTCCTGGCGCTGTCACGGCGAGCGTTATTGGGGTATGCCCGTGCACTTGGCGCGTCATGCTCGGCGTTTGAGCCGGACGTGGCCATAGGTAAGCAGTTCGTAAAGCTGCTCGATCGGTACCGGCTTCACAAAATAGTGGTCAAAGCCTGCGTCATAAGCGGCACGCCGCTCAGATGATTGGCCATAACCGCTGATTGCGATGAGCAAGGGAGCATTCTCGCCGCGCGCTGTGCTTAGCTGCCGCGCCAGTTCGTAGCCATTCTGGTCCGGCAAGCCAATGTTCAGCAGGTAGGCATAGGGCTTTTCCCGAGCCGCGTATTCCAGGACGTCCCGTCCCGTGTGAACGATTTCGACTTCATGCCCCACTGCGCGGAGAAGCGTGGCAAGCATGTCGGCTGCATCGACATTGTCGTCGGCGATCAGCAAGCGCTTTGCAGCTTTTGCGTTGAGCAGAGTGAAGGCCGGTTGTTGTGCCTGCAGCGCTTCCAGCACGCGAGGGAAACGCAAGGTGACGACCGTGCCTTTTCCCAGTCCATCGCTTTTTAATTCCACACGGCCGCCTTGCATCTCTGTCAGCCTTTTGACCAGGGCCAGGCCGATTCCCAGTCCGGATTGGGCTGTACCCGGATGCGAGCTTGCCTGGGAAAACAGCTCGAACGCATGCTTGGCAAACTCGGCAGTCATGCCGATTCCGTTGTCGCATACCGTGATGCAAACCTGCGTATCCTCGGCTTCCACGCGGACTTCAAGCAAGCCTTCCTCCTGCGTGTATTTGGCGGCGTTGTTCAACAGGTTTGCGATGACTTGCAGCAGGCGGCGCTTATCCGCCCTGACCAGCATCTGCTCGGATCCGCAACGCACGTGCAACACGTGCCGGCGCGACTCGATGAGAGGTTGCGCCTGCTCGACCGCCAGGGCCACGATGTGCTTGACGTCGAGCTCGCACGCGTCCAATGCCATCATGCCGCGGCTGACACGCGACAGGTCAAGCAAGTCGTCGAGCAGGCTGGTCAGGTGCTTGACCTGCCGGCCAATCACGGAGGACGCGCTCTGAACTTTCTCGTCGTCTGCGAATATCAAGCGCAGCACGTCGGCAGCGGCGGCGATAGGGGCCAGCGGATTCCGCATTTCATGCGCGAGCACGGCCAGGAATTCATCCTTGCGCTTGTGCGCCTGCCGCAACTCCTGCTCGGCCGCGATGCGGTCGCTGATATCCATCAGGGCCACGACACCTCCCCGGACCGCCCCATCGTCGTTCCTGATTGGCGACGCCGATGCGAGTACGCATTTGCGTTGCGGCGGGTCGTCGAAGGTCTGGATTTCGATCAGCTCGCGGGGCGCTGCCTCGCCAGCCAGGGCCCGCGCCAGCGGCCAGTCCTGGGCCGTCACAGGCTCGCCCGCGCGTTCGGTGCCAGGCGCAAACCAGCCTTTCCATTCGCTGTATTCATTGACTGAGCGCGACATGGGAGCGCCACGGCCCCAGAGGCGGCGGTTCTCTTCATTTAGGTGCGACAGCGCCCCATCTTCGGCAGCCACTGCAATTGCAACGGGGGCTGCCTCAAGAACCGCGTTGAGCAAGGCACGCTGTTCCGTGGCCTGTTGCAGCGAAGCTGCCAAAGCCACCTCGTTCTTCTTTTGAATCGTGATGTCGCGAAACAGCATGCCGACGCGGTAGGCGCCGGGTTCGCCGACCGGGAAAATGTCGTACTCAAACCATTTTTCCAGGCATGGCATTTCGCGCTGGATGTGCCAGGATTTTCCCGAATATGTCACCAGCCCTACGGCTTCGATCCACGCCGCGTCTTCCTTGGGGAAGATTTCGCGCATGCGTTTTCCGGTGGGATCTGTCACTGCCGTCTGTTTCTCGAATGCCGGGTTGACTTCAATATAGAGGAAGTCCGTCACCTTGCCGTCGCCGGCCCGGATCGGGTCGAGCATGCAGAATGCCTGGTCCGTTGAAGCGAGCAGGGCGCGATACGACTGTTTCAGCATCGTGCGCTGGATGTGCTCTTCCGTCACATCGCTGCATATCGCGATGACGCCATGAACGGTTGTTTCATCTTCGATCGGGCTGAGACTATAGTTCCACCACGTGGCTTGCGTCATGCCGGAACGGACCAAAGGCACTTCCCGGTCTTCATGCCAGATGGCGCCACGTCCTTGCATGACGAACTCGATTTCCGGTCCGAGCAAATCCCAGACATCGTGCCAGCAGACGCGGCCAGGTTGTCCGAGCGCTGCCGGGTGGCGCTCGGGGCCGAGCGTCTTTCGGTATTCATCGTTATAGAACTGGATCAGGTCCGGTCCCCACCAGATGAACATCGCATGCCGCGAAGTCAGCAGCAGCCGGATCGAAGTCTTGAGCAGCAGGGGCCATTGCCTGGGCGGCCCGAGTTGGGTCGATGCCCAATCATGGCTGCGGATGAGCGCACCCATTTCACCGCCTTCCGCGAGAAAGTGCAGTTCGCTGCTTGTATTGTCCGATGCTGGCTCCGCGTCCAAAGTTGCTCCCTATCGTGGCATGCTTGCCAAACTAGCAGAAGCCTGAGGAACGGAGCGCAGTTCAGGCAGTGCCTGATGCTGCCAATGCGTGTGCGTCTGCTACTGACTTTCGGTGGTGTGCGCGGTTGACTTTCAGGCTTCCGAGAACCGCAGACAAGAGCCGGTCGAACTCGACTGGCTTGGCAACGACCGTGTCAAACCCGGCATTCATCGCATGCTGGCTAACGTCACGGTCTGGGCAAGCAGTGAATGCAATCAGTGCTGGGCATTGGGCGCCACAGGATTGGCGAAGGGAAGCGGCGACATCGAATCCGCTGATGCCAGGCATGTTGAGGTCGCAGACAACGGCTTGCGGGATGGCCAGTGCAACGGAAGCCAGCGCATCTTCTCCGTTTGTGGCGCGCTGCGGCAACCAGCCATTTTGCAGGAAGAGCGTTGCCAGAAGATCGACCATGGCGCTGTCGTCATCGACCAAAAGTATGATCTTTTTCATGATGTGGATTCTGCTGTGTCGCCTTTTGGAAACACAGTAGTCCGCTTTTGGCTTATTAGCTATCGGTGCACTGCTTTAAGGGCTGTCGGAGTACTCCGGCAAGCGTGACACGCGTCAATTCAGCTCATCACGATAATGGCTGAGAACTTCGCTGCCCAGCAATGTAATGCGTCGCATCAGGTTGCGTTCCTGCTCGGCGTCGATTTTTCCCTCGGCCAGGGCCTTGCTGCACCAGTGCTTCATCTTCTGGATGTACTCGCGTAATGCGATAGCGGGATTGGGGCAATTGTCGGTGGCCAGGCAGGCGGGAGGAAAATCGCCAGCGACGACCCAGAGGAATTTGTCCTGCGCGTCTTCAGATGACATCAATTCGAACAGGAAGATGCCAATCAGGTCCGAGACGCCCAGCCCAAAGTAGGCTTTCTTCACGCCCTGGCACCAACCGAAAGAGGCGAGGTACAACTCGGCCTCTTCGCACAACGCAGCAAGTTGCTGGGCCTCTTCGAAATCCTCGCCGAACATCAATTCGATGGGCGTCAATTTTGAGAAATCGATTGCTTGAGCCGAGTCCATTATGAGTACATCCTTCCGCGAACACAACATCCCAACGAACCGAGGCTCCAAGCGTTGCGGATACGAAATCCGTTGTCAAGCGGATCGTGCCCTGGCGAACATATGCGCCACACATCTGGAAATTGCTGCTGTGATTACTTGGTAGTGCGCCGACAAGTGGCGCTGCCACGAAAGACACGCTCGACGACGGAAGGGGGAACTCCCGCGTTGATCAGGTAGCGCTGTGCCTCATCGACGCCGGCAATGAATTGCAGGGATACCCCGCAATTCGTACGTTCAGCCATCCGCGGATCATTGCGACGGCATCTTTTGGGAATGTCACTCATGGCGACGTTCGGAAATGGCGCGAGTTAATGGCTAGCATGTAATGATCTAGGTTAGCACATGAATAATGAAGACGTAAGCTACTTCACGAACCCGGTGACATGTGTTGTGGTCGAGGCACACGTGCCGGCCGCTCCCGCGCGCTGGGCTTCCTGCCGAGTGGCAAGAGTTTGGGTATTATTATTGTTCTGACCCGCTACCGCCAACGTTTTTGAGCCCCTACATGACATCTACTCCCCAATTCGACTCCAGCCTGCCACTCGACATGATCATCTTCGGTGGGGTGGGTGACCTCGCTATGCGCAAGCTGCTGCCGGCGCTGTATATGGCCCACCTGCACGGCAACCTGCCGCCTGGGACCCGCATCATTTCCACGGGCCGTCAGGATTACGACCGCACGGCATACCTGGCCTTCGTCGAAGAGCATTCGCGCCCCTTCACCAGCGCGGAAAACTTTACGGAGGAGGCATGGCGCAGCTTCCTGCAGTTGCTGGAGTTCGTGCGGGTCGACGTGGAAAAGGATGGCATGGCGCCGCTGGCCAAGGTTTCGCGTACCGGCGCGGAGCGCGTGTTCTACCTGGCCACTGCGCCGTCGCTGTTCACCACTATCTGCGACAAGCTGGCCGAAGCCGGACTGGTCGACCGCAATGCCCGCGTGGTGCTCGAGAAGCCGCTTGGCCGCGACCTGGCATCGGCGGTGGAGATCAATGAAGCGGTCGGCAAGCATTTCGAAGAGTCCCAGATCTATCGTATCGACCATTACCTGGGCAAGGAAACCGTGCAAAACCTGATGGTTCTGCGCTTTGGCAATTCGATCCTGGAGCCGCTGTGGCGCGCGCCGAACATCACCAGCGTGCAGATCACGGTGGCCGAAGAAGTGGGCGTGGGCAGCCGCGCCGGCTTCTACGACAGCGCCGGCGCCATGCGCGACATGGTGCAGAACCACCTGCTGCAGCTGCTGTGCATCGTCGCGATGGAGCCGCCAGCCTCGCTGGCGCCGGACGCAGTGCGTGACGAGAAGCTCAAGGTCTTGCGCTCGCTGCGCCGCTTCAGCCTTGCTTCCATCGCACGCGACACTGTGCGCGGCCAGTACGTGCGCGGCGTGAGCGGCAACCAGGAAGTGCCTGGCTACCTGGAGGAGCGCAATGTGCCGGAGGGCAGCAGCACCGAGACCTTCGTGGCCATGCGTGCTTACGTCGACACGTGGCGCTGGTCCAAGGTGCCGTTCTACCTGCGCACCGGCAAGCGCATGGCGCGCCGTTCGTCGAAGATCGTGATCGAGTTCGCCAACCCGCCATTCCCGCTGTTCCCTGAGACGCCGGGCGGCGTGGCCAACCGGCTGGTGATCGAACTGCAGCCGGAAGAAGCGATCAAGCTGCAGCTCATGGCAAAGCAGCCGGGCAGCGGCATGCAGATGCAGCAGGTGGCGCTGAACCTGGACCTGCAATCGGCATTCTCGCAGCGCAGGGCCGAGGCCTACGAGCGCCTGCTGATCGACGTTGTGCGCGGCCGCCTGACCCACTTCATGCGCCGCGACGAGCTGGAAGCGGCTTGGGAATGGGCCGACCCGATCATCAACGGCTGGAGCGCCCTGGCCGAAAAGCCGAATCCTTACGCTGCCGGCACCTGGGGGCCGTCCGAATCGTTCGCCTTGCTGGCGCGCGATGGTTTCAGCTGGGTAGAGTAGGCTGCGCAAGCCGCGTCTTTACCGCTGTGGCATAACGTTCGCTGACCGGCAGGTGCACTGCGCCGGCCAGCGTCAATTCGAAGCTTCCCTCCTGGACCTGGCGAATCGCGTGCATCTGGCTGCAGCGGACCACGATGCGGCGGTGGATGCGAAGGAATTGCGCCGGGTCCAGGTAGCGTTCCAGCTCCGTCAGGGTGCTGCGGTGCAGGAAAGTGCGCTGCGGCAGGTGCAGTTCGACATAATTGCCCGCCGACTCGATCCACAGCACCTCCGACAGGTTGACGCGGTCGATCCTGCCGACGGAGCGCACGGCCAGTTCGGTCCAGTAGCCAGGGGCGGGTGCGACGAAGCTGCGCAGGGCGCGTGCATACGCAGCGCGCTGGTCGAGCAGCTTGCTGGCGCGTTCGAGCGCCAGTTGCAGCCGGTTTTCATCCACTGGCTTGACGATGTAGTCGAGCGCATGCACGTCAAATGCTTCCAGCGCATGGCCCCGGTGGGCGGTCACGAATACGATCAAGGGCGGCGTCTCGCTGCGGCTAAGCTCTAGCGCGAAATCCAGGCCCGACTCCACGGGCATCTGCACGTCGAGCAGCACGATATCCGCACTGCTGCCTTCCAGGAAGCTGCGCGCTTCCGATGCGCTGGCGCATTCGGCGGCCACCTGCCAGCCTGGCAAGGCCTGCAAGGCAAACCGCAGGTTGGTGCGGGCGTGGGCCTCGTCGTCCACAATGAGCGCTTTCACCTTTGTGCCCCCCAAGGCAGGGTCAACTCCGCCAGGAAGCGATTGCCGGCGCGCGTGGTGGCCAGGTTGGCCGCTTCCCCGTAGGCCAGCCGGAGGCGGGCGCGGATGCCGCGCAAGCCAATGCCCAGGCCGGCTGGCGGGGCAGGCTGTGTGCTGGCCGGGTTCGAGACCTGGACTTTAAGCTGCCCGCCATGCCGCAGGAACTTCACTTCGATGTCGCTGGCCCCTGCATGGCATTCGAGGTCGTGGCGCAAGGCATTCTCGACCAGCGGTTGCAGCAGCATCGGCGGGCAATCAATGCCGTCATCCAGCAAATGGGCGCCTTCGATACGTACCTGGAGGCGATCGCCAAAACGCAGGCGCTGCAAGTCCAGGTAATTCTGGACGAACTCCAATTCCTTGCTGGCTTCCACCCAATCGTTTTCGCTGCTTGCCAACGCATATTCCAGCAGGTCGCCCAGGCGCGAAAGGCCGTCAAGTGCGAGCGCCTTGTCGTCCATGCGCACCAGCGCGCCGATGGCGCTTAGCGTATTGAATATGAAGTGCGGTTCGAGCTGGCCGCGCAGGGCGGCCAGCCGCTGGCGTTCCAGCGACAGCAAGGCTTGGGCGAGTTGCTGGTCTCGCTGCCGGCGCTGGCGCCAAAGCAGGATCGCCACCACAACGCCAAAGGCCATCGTCAGCAGTACGTACTCGACGAACCACTCGAGCTTGTCCATCGTGACCACATAAGTCCAGGCATTCCCAAGGGTCGGGGGGATATCGAATTTGAAGCAGCGGCGGAAGGCCAGTCCAAGCATCGCGGTCGGCCAGCATACGGCGAGGTAGGCAAGGTAACCCAGGCCCACGCGCCTGATGCTGGCGAGCCATCCTGGATGGCGGCGGCAGGCCATGTACAGCAGGTAGCTTTGCACCATCATCACCGAATAGCCATACCACCAGCCGGCGGTCATCTGCCAGTAGCTGCGCATGTCACCGTTTTCGATGCGGTCGCCGTATGTCGTGATGCCGGCCAGTGCGCAGACCAGCGTCCACAGCGCGAAGTTGGCCAGCAAGGCGTGCAGCCAGGCTGGCATTGAATGTAGTCGGTCCATGGCGCGGCAGTATATCAGCCGCATTTGGGCATTCATCCCGGTGGGACGGGCGTTCGTCACATTCCGCATCGTTTTCCTGGATGCCTCGCCAACAATGCGCATCGTTCTTTCACAACAGAGGCTTTACGATGCGAATCCTGCTTTCCCTTTTCCTGGTCCCGCTGTGCGCCAGCGCAGACGATGCCGTGGCACGTGTTGAGGTCAAGGCGGCCAGCGCCTTGCAACAGCGCCGCGACGATAGTGCCGGCCGCGTGGTCGTTTCACGCGAGGAGATTTTGCGCTACGGCGACTCCACCCTGGCCGATAGCCTGCGGCGTCAGCCAGGAGTAACGGTAAGCGGCGGGCAGGTACAGCTGCGGGGGCTTGGCGGCGGGCGCACGCAGTTCCTGTTGAACGGAGAGCCGGCGCCGCCAGGATTTTCGCCGGACAGCCTCGCGCCAGAACTCATCGAGCGCATTGAAATCCTGCGCAGCGCTAGCGCCGACAGCAGCACGCAGGGCATTGCCGGCAGTGTCAACATCATTTTGCGCCGAAGCCCGGGGCGTGCCAGGTCGCTGGCGACCCTGGCCGGGAAAGATGCCGGAGCTGGCTGGTCGCCCGAAACATCGCTCGACCTGTCGCGCGCAGGTGACGATTTCTCCGGCAACGTGTCGGTACAGGCTGCGCGCGGAAAGAGTGCTGCGGGCAGCAGCATCTTCGAGAGTACGCCGTCGGGCCAGCGCCTCACTGCCGAGGAGAACTTCTCGATTTCGGAGCGCATAGGCCTGGCCCCGCGCCTGAACTGGAAATTCGATGGCGGAGCAAAACTGGCCTGGCAAGGGCTGCTGGACCATGCCCGCAATCGCAACAAGGGGACTGACCGGGAAGCCAGCGTGTTCGGCGCGTCAAGCGCTTACCCGGTGAGCGCATATGGCGCCAATGCCCGCACCGGCATCGCCCGCAGCGACGTCGAGGCCAGCCAACGCCTTGGCGAAACCGGCCGCATGGACTGGAAAGCAGGGCTGGCGCATAACCGGCGCAGCAGCGATTACGTTTTCAACGGCAGTAATGCGGCGGGCGAAGCGCTCTGGCGGCGTCATGTCCTTTCCAGCGCGACGGACGATGGCGCCAGTACCAGCGGGAAGCTGCGCCTTGGGAGCGAAGGGGCGCATGTCCTGGTGGCAGGATGGGATGGCTCGGTGGCGCGGCGTGGCGAATGGCGGCGGCAGGAGGATGCGAATGCGGCAGGGGAGGCACTAGGCGAACTTGACCAACGCTATACCGCCCGCGTCCGCCGATTCGCGATCTTCGGGCAAGATGAATGGACTCTGTCGCCAGGGCTCGACGCCTATATCGGCCTGCGCTGGGAAAGCTTGCGTACCTTGACCGATGGACGTGACCTGGCTCGTGTCAGCAGCAGCTCCAGCGTCTGGAGCCCGGTTGCCCATCTGCTGTGGCGCCTGCCCGGCTCGCGCGACCAGGTGCGGCTCGGCCTCGCGCGCAGCTACAAGGCGCCCAATACGCGCGACCTGGTGCCGCGCCGTTTCACCGTCAACAATGCCAACGGGCCTGCCAATCCCGACGTGCAGGGCAACCCGGCTTTGCGGCCCGAACTGGCTTGGGGAATCGATGCTGCTTACGAACGCTATTTTGGCAAGGAGAGCATGTTCAGCCTGGCTGCATATCATCGGCGCATCGCCAACGTCATCCAGCCGGTGCTCTTCGAAGACAAGGGAAAATGGGTGGCTACGCCGGCCAATATTGGCACTGCCGTCGCCCGGGGACTGGAGTTCGACGGACGGGTGGCGGCAGGCGCAGGATCAATGGCCCGCCTGGGCGTGTCGCGCAACTGGTCGCATGTGGAATCGGTGCCGGCGCCGGGCAACCGTCTTGGCGAGCAGGTGCCGCTGATGCTCAATGCGGGCCTCGATTTCCGTGTCAACGCCGGTGCGACCGCCGGCTTCAACTGGAACCTGCGGAAGGGCAGTACGGCGCATACCTCGGCCACACAATGGAGCGGACAAGGCACCGAACGCCGCCTGGACCTGTACGCAAGCTGGATGCTGCGCCCGGGCCTGACGCTGCGCGCTACGGCAGGCAATGTCCTGAAACCGGAGACACGCAGCACGCAAATATTCGAGGACGGCCACCACGACAGCTTGCGGGAGGTATCAGGCAAAGGCCAGCGCACGTTCAAGCTGGCTGCGGAAGTCGCACTGTGACGATACAATTGCGGCCTTCCAAACAAGTGGAGTAGTGAAATTAAGAAGCTTGCACTGATCTTTGCACTGATTTGCAATCAATCGTACGCAGACCCGGTCATCGGCGTTTCCGATGGCGACACGCTGACTGTGTTGAGCAAAGGCCGTCCGGTAAAGGTTCGCCTTGCGAATATCGATGCGCCGGAGAAGAAGCAGCCTTTCGGAGCGCGCTCGAAGCAGTCGTTGTCGGACCTTTGCTTTGGCCGCGACGCGACGCTCGATTCCGGAAAACAGGACCGCTACGGGCGCACCGTTGCCGTCGTCCATTGCGGCGACGTCAATGCCAATGTGGCGCAGGTGCGCAAGGGAATGGCCTGGGTCTACCCCCAGTACAACCACGACCCATCGCTGCCGGCAATTGAAGCCGCGGCGCGCAATTCCCGGGTCGGCTTGTGGGCGGAGCGCGATCCGCTTGAGCCCTGGCTGTACCGCAAGGAGCGGAAGTCGCGCAGCAGTTACCTGAACTAAGCGCGGCGTCCTTCAAACAGGTCTTTCATCTCGCGCAGGCCGGTGGTCAGGCATTCGACCGCCGCCGACACTTTGGCCACGCCACGCAGCTGGCGCGGCGTAAGCAGCCATAATTGCGAACGGAAGTCCGTCAGCAGCGGCGAAACGCGGCGCAGGCGCGGGTTGGCATCGCCCAGGTGGCAAGGCAATATTCCCACGCCAAGCCCTTCCTCCAACAACCTGCATACCGCCAGGGTGCTGGAGCAGCGCACCACCGCGCGGCGCATCAGGCCTTCCGCCTCCAACCATTTTGATGACGCCAGGTGTCCCAGCGATTCATCGACCGTGATCCAGGCCTGCTCGTGCAGGTTTTCTTCGGATACATTGGGCCAGCCCACAGGGGAGTAAATGGCCACCTCGATATTGCAGATAACGCGACCGATCAGGTCACCTTCCGGTTCGCCGCCTGAACGCAGGGCCATGTCGGCTTCGCGCTGGCGGACGTTTGCCAGTGCCTCGCCGATTTGCAGGTTGAGCGTAATGCCGGGCAGTTCGCGCCGGCAGCGCGCCAGCAGGGGCGGCATGATCCGGGGCATCAGCACTTCGCTCGTGGCCAGGGTCAGGCGACCGGCAGCCCCCAGTTCGGCATCGCGCTCCAGGTCTCGCAGGCGCTGGTCAAATTCTTCTGCGAGCGCAAGTAGCTCCGTCGCGGTCGCAGTTGGCTGGTATCCCTGGCGGCTGCGCTCAAATAGGGTGGCGCCGAGTGCGGTCTCGATATTGCGAATACGGCGGAACAGGGTTGGGTGGCTGGAGCCTAGGGCCTCGGCGGCCTTGGACAAGGAACCGTGGCGCGCAACTGCAAGAATGACCTGGTAATCGTTCCAGGCTAACCGGCTGGTCAGTAATGTGCTCATCGCCACATTCTATCGCGTTGTTCATTTTTGAAAGCATGTTGTTCATTCCAGGGCTGTCCCGAGGGAGCGCCGGTCGTGACAATGGCGCCATCCAATCACTCTTCAAAGGAAAGAAAATGATCCGCAAGTTCCTGGTCGCCATCGCCATGCTGCTCGCCGCCTCTGCGCAAGGGGCGGAGAATGTCAGCTGCAGCACGCCTGAATACAAGCATTTCGACTTCTGGGTTGGCAACTGGGAAGCGTTCGATCGCGACGGCAAGTTGCTTGGCCACACGCTGATTGAGAAGATTGAGCAGGGCTGCGTGCTGCAGGAATGGTGGCGTGGCAATGGCGCGGAAAACGGCGCCGGCACGAGCCTCAGCATGTACGACCGCAAGCACAAGCTGTGGCGCCATGTCTGGGCCAGCGCGCGCGGCAACTTCGCCCCGATCGATGGTGGCTGGCAGGGCGACCGCATGCTCATGACCGGCTACTTCATCAACGATAAGGGCGAGCGGGAATTCCATCGCACCGTGTGGAAGCCGATTCCCGGCGGCGTGCACCATGTGTGGGACGCCACCGCCGATGGCGGCGTGACCTGGACTGTCCTGCATGAAGCATGGCTGCGCAGGACTGACAAAATCCTCGCGAAGTAGGGCGCCTGCAGCCCCCGGCAAACTGATTTACTATTGTCCGGCTGACTACACCCAACTCAAGAGGACCAAGATGGCGGAATTCAAATTGCACTGCTTTGCTGCATCCGGCAACTCGTACAAGGTTGCCCTGTTCCTGGCGCTGGCCAATGCGGACTGGGAGCCTGTCGTGGTGGACTATTTCGGCGGCGAGACGCGCAGCGAAAGCTGGCGCGGCAACTTGAACGAGATGGGCGAAATTCCGGTGCTCGAGCACAAGGGCCTCAAGATCAGCCAGTCCGGCGTGATCCTCGACTACCTGGCCGAGGTGACCGGCCAGTTCGGGGCCCGCAATGACGACGAAAAGCGCGACATCTGGCGCTGGATACTGTTCGACAACCACAAGTTCACCAGCTATTACGCGACCTTGCGCTTCATGGTTGGCCTGCAGAAGTCCGGCGAAACGCCGGTCACCCAGTTCTTGCGCGACCGTGCGATTGGCGCCTACCGCATCGTCGACAAGCACTTGGCGGACAAACAATTCCTGGTCGGTGACCGTCTGACCATCGCGGACCTGTCGCTGCTTGGCTACGTTTACATGCCCGAGGAAACCGGCATCGACATGAGCGAGTTTCCCAACATCGCGGCCTGGAAAGAGCGCATCAGCGATCTGCCGGGCTGGCGCCATCCGCACGACCTGATGCCGGGCAAGAAGGCCTTCTAGGTCATTCGGCCAGGAAGGCTTTCATTGCCATGGTCGGCCTGCCGTCGTTGCCCCAGGCGCTGAGCGGGTATTGGCTCCAGCTCCGCGCCCCCAGCGGTTCCCAGTAGATCACGCCCAGCCCTTTCTGGTTGGGAACCGCTTTGACTTTGCGCTGTACGGCAACCAGCATGTCATAGGTATTTTGGGCGCGCTTGTCTTCGCCGCCCACTTCCACCACCATGACTTCCTTGCCGTAGCGCGCGGCCATATCGTTCATATTGCGGGCGAGGGCGTCGATCGACTTCTTGTAATCCGGTTTGCCGGGGAGCCAGTAGGGGTAATACGACATGCCGATCACGTCGTAGCGCGCGCCGTTGGCCTTGGCGTTGTCGAACCAGGTCCTGAAACGCTTGCTGTCGTTGCCACGATCCAGATGCAGGATCACTTTGGATGCCGGGCTGACGGCTTTGATGGCGTCATAGCCCTTGTTGATCAACTGCGCCAATTGCGGCCAGTTCTTCGTGCTGCCTTCCGGGTACATCATGCCGCCCGGCGTTTCATTCCCCACCTGGACCCATTCCGGCGTCACGCCTGCAGCCCGGAGGGCGCTCATGACGTCATAGGTGTAGCCGTAGACGTCTTCCAGCAGGCGAGGGAAGTCGTGGCCGGCCCAGGCGGCCGGCTTTTTCTGCTTTGACGGATCGGCCCAGCTGTCGCTGTAGTGAAAGTTGATCATCACCCGCATGCCCATTTCCTGCGCGCGCACGGCCATGGCAACCGTTTCGTCCTTACCATTATGGCCGTTCGTCCTGTCGTCGGAAGGATTCACCCAGGTGCGCAGGCGTACCGTGTTGATACCATGGTCCTTGAGGATTTGCAGCGCGTCTTCCTGCGTTCCCTGCTCGTTATAGAACTTGTAGCCGCTGGCTTCCATTTGCTGCAGCCAACCGATGTCGCCTCCTTTGGCGAATTCCGCAGCGCTGGCGGGCAAGGCGATGGCAACGAACAAGGCAAGCAGCAGGCCAATCTTTTTCATGGAGCGCTTTCGATTTGGGAATGGCAGCAATGCTAGAACAAGCCGCGCCGTCGCAGGTATGACGAAACTCGCGCCTAACATGCCGGATTGATATGAATGCCGGCATGGCTTTAGTATATGGTCCTCGACCACGCGCATGATGGAATACGGAGGAGCCAGATGGTTACAATCCTTGAGGAACGGTTCAGCAAGAATATGCAGCGCCACGCGGGGATGGCTTGGGAGGCAGTGCGGGCAAGGCTGAACAAGGGCAAGCTGGAAGTGCTGGCGGAAATGGAGCGCACCGGGGGCGAGCCGGATGTGGTCGGCATCGATCCATCAACGGGCGAGGTGGTGTTCTGCGATTGTTCGCCCGAAAGCCCGGCGGGGCGGCGCAGCCTGTGCTTCGACCGGGCCGCACTGGATGGGCGCAAGGAAAACAAGCCCTCCGGCAGCGCGCTGGAAATGGCGCATGCGATGGGTGTCAGCCTGCTCACGGAAGCCGAGTACCGCCACCTGCAAACGCTGGGCGAGTTCGACCGCAAGACATCGAGCTGGGTGCAGACGCCGGCCGATATCCGCAAGCAGGGCGGCGCCTTGTTCTGCGACCGCCGTTATGGCCATGTCTTCCTGTACCACAACGGTGCTGAGTCGTATTATGCGGCGCGGGGCTTTCGCGGCATCCTGCGTGTCTAAGGGGACAGGTAGCGTTCCAGTGTCTGCATCATCTCGTCGATGTCCAGCGGCTTGGGAATGAAATCATCCATCCCGGCTGCCAGGCAGTCGGCACGTTCGGACTCCAGGACGCCGGCGGTCATTGCCACAATCGGCAGCTTCAGCCCCAGTTCCTGACGGATGACGCGCGTGGCCGTATAGCCGTCCATGACCGGCATCTGCACGTCCATCAGGACCAGGCGGTACGTATCCGGTGCGGCGCGCAGCATGCGCACGGCTTCTTCGCCATTGTTGGCGACGTCGATGCTTGCCCCGGCACGTTCGAGGATGCCGACAGCGACGAGCTGGTTCATGGCATTGTCTTCCACCAGCAGCACGCGGCCGCTGAGGTGCGGGACGGGAGCCGCGTCCGCCTGCACTTCCGGCACCTCGGCCTTGTCCAGCACCACGTGCACGGTATCGTACAGCGTCGAGGCAGTCACAGGCTTGGTGACCAGGCCCTTGCGATCGGCGTCTTCTTCCAGCATTTTGCTGCGTTCATAGGCGCTGACCATGAGGATTACCGGCACGGCAGTGGACTGCTCATGGCGCAGGGATTCAATGTAGCGCTGGTCTTTTTCGGGCATGCTCCAGTCAGCAAGTATCACGTCATAGGGCAGGCCGCGTTGCGCGGCGAGCGCCAGCATCTTTTCCGCCTCCGCAGCGGAGGCGGCGACGTCGACGCCCCAGCCCCAGGCTTGCAACGTTTTGGACAGGTAGACGCGGCTGGTGAAATGGTCGTCCAGCACCAGCACGCGCAGTGGCCGTGCGCCTGCGATGGCTGGCTGCTGCTGCCCGGCCGGCACGCTGCCGAAGGGCAGGGTTACGGTGAAGGTGCTGCCTTCACCGGGGCGGCTGTCGAGCGCGATGCTGCCGCCCTGCAGTTCGACCAGACGCTGGCAGATCACCAAACCCAGCCCGGTGCCGCCAAACTTGCGGGTCACCGATTCGTCGGCCTGGGCAAAGGGCGCAAACAGGTTCGCCCGCTGTTCTTCCGAAATGCCAATACCGGTGTCGCGCACGATGAAGCGCATGACGCTGCGCTGTTCGTCGCACTGCGCGCATTCCACCTTCAGGCTCACTTCCCCCCGGCTGGTAAACTTGATGGCATTGCTGGTGAGGTTGACCAGGATCTGCTGCAGCCGCAGCGGGTCGCCAAGCAGCATGCGCGGAACGTCCGGCTCCACGCCGATGGCCAGTTCCAGTTCCTTTTCGCCCGCATTCACGCTCATGATGGTCGATACCGCGTGCAGTACCGCGTCAAGTTCGAAGCGTGTGTTGTTGAGCTGGATCTTGCCCGCTTCAATCTTCGAAAAATCGAGGATGTCGTTCAGCAGTGCCAGCAGCGACTGGCCCGAGGTGCGCAGCATCGTCAGGTAGCGCCGCTGTTCCAGTGACAGCTGCGTGGTGGTCATCAGGTGCGCCATCCCCAGCACGGCGTTCATCGGCGTGCGCAATTCGTGACTCATATTGGCGAGGAAGGAACTCTTGGCCGCATTGGCAGCCTGCGCTTCCTTGACCGCTTCGCGCAGGTCGGCCTGCGACTTCTTCAACTCGGTCACGTCGCGCAGCACACCTACGAAGCGGTATTTGCCTTCGTCGCGGATGGCGTTGACGGTCAGTTCGACGGTGAACTGGCTGCCATCCTTGCGCAGGGCCGGCAGTTCGACGGCCCCTTTCCCGATAACGTTTGGCTCGCCGCCTGCCAGGAAGCGGCGCATGCCCTGCCGGTGCGTCTCGCGCATGGATTCCGGCATCAGTACCTGGATGCCTGAGCCGATCACTTCTTCGGCGCAGTAGCCGAAGATTTCGCTGGCCGCGCGGTTGAACGTTTCGATCCGGCCTTGTTCGTCGATGGTGATGATGCCTTCGCCCACACTCTCGACGACGGTGCTGATGCGCATGTTGGCGTCCTCGAGCTGGTCGGTGCGCTCGTGGATCAAGCTTTCCAGCTGGCGGATTTTGCCGCTGATGAACCAGGCCAGGCCGAAGCCTGCCAATAGCAGCAGCAACACGATCCAGGTGAGCCAGGTGACGGAGGCCAGCAGCTCCTGCAGGATGGTGGCGCGCGGCACGCCGACGGCGACGGCCCATCCTGTGCGGCTGGAGCGGGTGAAGATCGTGTAGACCGGGATCCCTTCCAGGGTGATGGACTCGAACACGTCTTCGTCGGTTTCTGCCAGGCGCTTGACCAGGCTGGCCGAGCCGGGCTTCCCGACAAAGCGCTCCGGTTCGTGGGTGCGCGCGATGATCACGCCTTTGCGGTCGAGTATCGCCAGGACGCGGTCCTTGGGCAGGGTTTCCGATGCAAGCACTCGCCCCAGATAGCTTGGCTGGTAGCCGACCGACAGGCAATACACGACCTGGCCGCCGCGGAACACCGGCACGTGGACTGCAACCAGGGGCTGGCGGGTCACACCGCCGATAAATACGTCCGACACCACTACTTGCCCCGTTTCGAAGACGCGCTGGATGCGCTCGCGGCTGCCGGGATCGGGTATCGGCTCGCCGAAGGGGCGCAGGGTATTGAGCAACTGGACCGAGTCGCGCGTGCTGAGGACGATATTCGAACCGGGGAAGCCGGCGTTGACAATGCTGACGGCCTTGCGGTGGAAGCCGGCCAGGTCACCCTGGTCAAGCTCCGCCGACATGGCGAGGGCGCGTGCCGCGATGATGCCCAGGTCGAGGTCGCGGTCCACGGCTTGCATCATGGAGCGGACGACGAACAAGGAGTCGCGTTCAACCTGGGCGCGCTCGCGGGTATAGAAGTGCTGGATCAGCAGGCCGAAGCCCAGGGTGGCGGGCAGGGTGCATGCCAGCACAAGTGCGAAGAGCATGCGGCGGATAGTGGGCCGTCTCGGTTGCCTGTTGCGAGCCAAGTGCGTCGTCCTTCTGCTGGGAAAGTTGTGACTTCGTCACGGCATTGTACAGACGTAAGCCTCGACCGGGCGCTGGATTCCGAGCTGGCGCATGGCACGGTGGGCAACGTCGGCAATATTGGGTTCGGCGGCGTTCCAGCGCTCGAACGGTGTGCGCAAGATGACAACGATGTCGGGATCAGGCACGCCGGCCATGGCGAGGTAAGCCCAGGCGTACACGCCGCCATAGACGAAGTCGATGCAATGGGCATTCAGGACAAGCTGCTCGCCAAAGCAGCTGGCAGGAGAAAACGTGGGCGTGCGCATGAAGGGTCATTTCAAGCTTGCGCACAAGAGCAGGGTGCAGCGGGGATCTGGGCAACGGCACGCGGGGCAGGGCGCGCCGTAGCTGGGCGTTACGGCACTCTAGCATGAGGCGATCCGGCGCATCAAGTTTTTGCGTCCACTCCCGGTGTTGCGGAGCGTTTCAGGAAGTTTGCCGTGGTGGCGGGCAGTTGCTGCAGCAGCCACTCGGCCATGGCCCTTTCCTGCGCCATGATCTGTTCGCAGACCGCCTTCGTCTCCAGGTCGCCCGCAGCTTCGGCTGCGGCGACCAGTACGGTGTAGCTGGCTATTTCCATCTGTTCGAACACATAGCCGGCCATGGCGCCCTTGACCACTTCGTCGCTTGCAAACATGGCAACGGCGCCTTCGCCAAAGGCCATCAGCTTGCCGGTCAGGTCCTTGATGGCGGAGGGCGAGCTTCCCAGGCGCGCCAGGCAGCCTTCGAGCTGGCTGCGCTGCCAGCGTGTGTCTTCGAGATGCTGGGCAACGCGCTGGCGCAGCTCCGGGTAGTGCTCCAGTCGCGAAACTTGTCCCTCCAACATTGCTTCGGCCTGCTGTTCCATGGCGTGGGCGTCGCGCAGCCAGTCGGCCAGGTGTTCGTTTGCATGGGTAGTCATGGCATTCTCCATTACGCAGTTTTCGATATGGTAGAAGCGATGTGCGAAGCGCGGCATAGGCCGCGCCCCGGTGCCGCTGTCGGACAATGACGACAGGAGGTCGATCTTGCGGCCGCCGGTCAATTGTGCAAGGCGAGGATATATTCCTCGGCCGGCGAGTCCGACGAGTGCGGTTTCAACCCAACTCCGGCTCGCGCGGCGGTACGAAGAAGCTGCGCGGCGCCTGGCGGAAGCGCTGCCAAACCAGGCCGGCCAGCGCCCGGCCGCGGCCGAAACTGACGCGGCGCGAGCGCAGCGCAACCATCAGGGCCAGCGTGAAGCTCACCGCCAGGTTGGTCAGTGCGATCAGCGCAATGCCGGACAGCGACAGCAGCCATTGCTCGGTCGTGAGCTGGTAGTCCAGCCCGACCAGCGCGAAGGCGAAATTGGCGCTGGAGAAGGTGACGTGGCGGATGTCGATCGGCAATCCCAATACGAAGCCAACGGTGCCGATGGTGCCCAGCATGATGCCGAAGAAGAAATTACCCGCCAGCGCACCGAGGTTGCGGCCGATGTAGTCGGTCACGCGCGCCAGGCGCTTTTCGCCCAGCAACCAGCGCAGCCAGCGCAACTGCCGCAGGCGCGGCGCGATGTCGTTATAGGCGGCCTTGTTGTCGTAGTAGCCCGAAATCAGCCCGGACAGGAACAGGCAGACGCCGGCAATTGCGGCGTGCGGCAAGGCCAGGCTGTGCAGCGGGTCGATATCGTGCAGCAGGTGCTGTGCCTTTTCCGGGCTCGCCAGGTGCTGGCCGAAAGCTGCCTGCCATGCAAAGGCGATGGCAAATGCGGTAGGCATGGCCAGCGCCACGTTTCCGACGATCGCGACGAATTGCGAGCGCAGTACCTTGACGACCAGCTCCGCCAGTTCGTCCAGCTTCTTCTGGCCCTCGTCGATGGCAGCCGCGATGCGGGCTGCCGTCATTGCCGGCTGCTTGGTGGCCACGGTGAAGTGCAACACGTGGATCAGCATGAAGCCGAGCGAGTAATTCAGGCTATACAGCGCAGCGTAGCCGATCGGGGCAAGCAGCAGGCTTGCCATCAGCACTTTGAGGGTGGCCATGAAGCCGACGATGAAGCCGGCGCCGGACGCGGAACGCATCATCGACAGCCATTCGGCGCGCGTGCTGGCGACATAGTGTTCGCCCGAACGGCCGGCGTGTTCGGTCACCTGCAGGGCCAGGAGTTCGGTGTTGGTCTGGAACAGGTCGGTCAGGCTCAGTTTCCGGTTGTCGGCTTCCACCAGTTGCCGGAACAGGCCGAGCGCGATCGGCAGGGCTTCCTGCAGCGAGGGCGCTTCCAGCAGGTCGAGCAGGATGCGCAGGCGGTCGATGCTTTGCGTCAGGCGCAGGAGCAGGCGGGTCAGGCTGACCGATACCCCTTGCACGGAGGCGGCCTTGCGTGCGCGGCCGATGATTTCCTCGCACTGGGTGAGGAGCACGTCGAGGTGGCGCGCGTCCGGCACTTCGGCTTGCGCATCGACCAGGCGGGCGCGCCAGGCTTCGGTGAGCTGCACCACTTCGGCGTTCTGGCGCAGGAAGGGCGATTCGAATCGTTCGATGTCCGGATGGACGCGCACCAGTTCCGGCTCCAGGCCGATGGCGCTGACGCGGTAGGACAGTACCTGCACTGCCTCCAGCAGTTCGCCCAGCACCTGGCTTTGCAGCCAGCCATGCTGCGGCAACTGGAGCGCGTTGAGCAAGTCCAGCCACACTTCCGGTTCGACGCCGTTGACCCACCGGTAATCGTCCTTGTGGTCGAATACCTGGCCGAACACGTCTTTCAGGTAGGCGTCGTTGACCGTCGGCGGCAGCCATTTGTGGTTCAGGCGGCGCCATAGTTCACCGAAGAAACCCTGGTTCTGCAGCACGCCGGTATCGGTGAGCAGGTGCACCAGCTTGCGCTGCCCGATTATTTCGGCAAGGTAGTCGCGCAACGCTTGCGCCCATTCGGGCCGCGTGGCGAGCAGGTGCGCGAGGGCGCGCAGTCGGTTGGTGGCCTGTTGCAGGTCATTGGCATGCTTGGGACGCAAGCTGCCAACCAGTTCCTGCAGCAGGGACGTATCGCGCGAAGGGCCAGTGGCCTGGATGCGCGCCAGTATGCTGTCCATCATCATTCGCGACAGCATACTGGCGATCACGGCGCTTGTCCAATCAGGCGCCCGGCTCGCAATCGGCCCGCACGGCTTTGCTATGCCACGAAACTGCTCGACGAAAGTTGATAATTAGTTAAAAATGTCGGCTATCTTGGTTGGAGGGAGATGCGCTTGGAAAGCTCGAAGGGACATAAGATCGCGGCCGGCGCCGGACTGACGCTGGCGGGAGTACTGGCTTACCTGCTTTTGTGGCCGGTGCCCGCTGAACCGGTTTCGTGGATGCCGCAACAGGCGCCCGGCTACGTCGGCGCGCACGAACCGAATACCAGGCTGGCCGGCCTGCAGAAAATCGACATCGGTGCCGAGCAAGGCCCGGAGCACCTGGCAATGGGCCCGGACGGCAAACTGTATGCCGCCGTGGCCGGCGGAAAAATCCTGCGCATGGCCCCCGACGGCAGCCAGCGGGAAGTGTTCGCCAGCACCGGCGGCCGCGTGCTGGGCTTTGACTTCGATGCCGGCGGACGCCTGATTGCCGCCGATGCGATGAAAGGCTTGCTGGCGATCGCACCTGGCGGCAAGGTCACCGTGCTGACGGCGCAGGTAGCGCAAGGCGACCCGATCCGCTATGCCGATGGTGTCGTGGTGGCGCCCAGCGGCATGATCTACTTCACCGACGCTTCGACCCGTTTCGCTCCCGCCGAATGGGGCGGCACCTTTGAGGCCAGCGTGCTGGACATCCTGGAACAGTCATCGACCGGCCGCGTGCTGGCCTACGATCCATCGAAAGGCACGACGCGCGTCCTCGCCAGCGGCCTGTCGTTCGCCAATGGCATCGCACTGTCCGGCGACGGCCGCACACTGTTCGTCAACGAGACTGGCCGCTACCGCATCTGGAAAATGGACGCCCAGAGCGGCAAGCGCGAAGTCCTGTTCGACAACCTGCCAGGCTACCCCGATAACCTGATGCGCGGGCGCGATGGCAAGATCTGGGTTGGCCTGGTCAAGCCACGCAACCCCACCATCGACAAGCTTGCGCAAAAGCCCTTCATGCGCAAGCTCACGCTGCGCTTGCCGCGCGCCCTGTGGCCGGTGCCGAAAGCTTACGGCCATGTGTTCGCTTTCAGTGAAGATGGAAAAGTGCTGGCTGACCTGCAGGACCCTTCCGGCGCTTACCCCGAAACCACGGCAGTCCTCGAAACCCAGGACCGCCTCTACATCCAGAGCCTGCACGCAGCCTATATCGGCTGGATGCCGCATCCCTGATCGGGCGCCGGAACGTCCGCCTGCGCTGGCACTGGCGGCGGCACCGTCGCGGCCAGCGTGGGCACAACGATAGTCGTGGTATCAACGGCGCCGGTCACGCGCTGTTGCACGACCTGCATGGCAACCGCTTTGCGCGGCGGTTCCGGACGGGGCGGTTTGGGAAACATGGCTTCTCCTGGCGAACCTTAAAGGGCACATATTGGGTGGCTTGGCAATCTTGCAAGGGGCAATGTTGCCAAACCGCACAACGTGAATCGTGCGTTTGATAGTTGTGTTTATAATTCCCTACGACAATTTGCCTTCTAGCCATGTACCGGAAACCGACTCCCTTGCTGTTGCTGGCCGTGCTGTCCATTGCGCCTGGTGCGCGTGCTGAAGGTATGGGGGATGGCGACATCGCCGACCTCACGCTGGAGCAACTGAACGAGATTGTCGTTACTTCGGTGTCGCGGCAGGAGGAAAGGCTAGGCAACGCAGCGGCTTCGCTCTTCGTCATCAGCGCCACCGACATCCGCCGCAGCGGCGCGCGCAGCCTGCCGGAAGCGCTGCGCCTGGCGCCGAACCTGGAAGTGGCACGCGTCGACGCCCGCAATTACGCGATCAGTGCGCGCGGCTTCAACAGTCCCTTCGCCAACAAGCTGCTGGTGCTGATCGACGGCCGCAGCGTATACTCGCCATTCTTCTCCGCCGTGTTCTGGGATGCCCAGTCGGTGGTGATGGAGGATATCGAACGCATTGAAGTGATCAGCGGCCCCGGCTCCACCATCTGGGGTGTGAACGCGGTCAACGGCGTGATCAACGTCATCACGCGCAATGCGAAAGACAGCCAGGGCACGCTGCTGTCGGTCGCTGCGTCGAGCGGCGAGGGCGACGCCAGCCTGCGCTTCGGCGGGCGCTTGCCGAACAACGGCTACTATCGCGCCTACGCGCAATACATGGCTGCAGAGGACACCGATACCGCCGCCGGCATCAATACCTTCACCGGCATGCAGCGCCGCCAGGCCGGCTTCCGCGCCGACTGGGGACTGCATAACGGCAGCTTCGCCTTGTCGGGCGACGCTTACCAGGCCAACCTGGGGCAGATCGGCACGCGCGATATCCGCCTGTCCGGTGCCAACCTGGTCGGGCGCTACCTGCGCCAGCTGGGCGAAGGCAATTCCCTGCGCGTGCAACTGGTGCTCGACCATACGGAGCGCAACCAGCCTACCGCCTATGTCGACCGCCTCGATACGGTGGAGCTGGAAGGGCAGCACGACGTTCACCTCGGCATCCACAAGCTGTCCTGGGGCGGCGGCTACCGCCATTCGCGCGACGACAACACGCCCGGCAACTTCGGCTTCTGGCCTTACGAGCGCAATATGCATTGGGGCAGCCTGTTCGCACAGGATGAAGTGGCGCTCACGCAAAACCTGCGCGTCACCGGCGGCATCAAGGCAGAGCACAACACCTACACCGGCACGGAATGGCTGCCTACCTTGCGCCTGGCCTGGAGCCCGAACGCCACGCACACCGCCTGGAGCGCGCTGTCGCGCACCGTGCGTGCGCCGGCCCGCAGCGACCGGGATTTCGTGCTGCCGCCCGCACCGGTCATGATCGGCGGCGTGCCGCGCTTCACCATCGGCACCAGCCCCGAATTCGAATCCGAGGTCGCCAATGTGCTGGAACTGGGCTACCGCGCGCAGCCGGTGCAGAACTGGTCGTACTCGGTCACGGCCTGGTACGCCGACTACGACAAGCTGCGCACGCTGGAGCCGAATACCACGGTCGGTCCTTATCGCGGCATCCTTGAATTCCGCAACCAGGCCGAAGGGCGCACGCGCGGCATCGAATTCTTGGCCCGCTGGCAACCGATGCTGCGCTGGCGCCTGAATGCCGGCCTGGTGCTGCAGGATATCGACACCAGCCTCAAGCCCGGCAGCAAGGACGCCACCACCGCCGGCCTGGTGATCAACGACCCGCACAGCTACTGGCAGTTGCGTTCCTCCCACGAAATTGGGGAGCGCATCCAGTTCGACTGGACATTACGTTACAACGGCAGCATGCCCAAGCCGCACGTTCCGTCGTATCATGAGCTGGATGCAAACCTGGTGTGGAAAGCCAGTCCGAATATTGACGTCGCGCTCGCTGGACAGAACCTGCTGCATGCACGGCATGGCGAGTGGGGCGGCTACCCCGGCCGCAATGTGTTCGAGCGGCGTGCAATCCTGAAACTGACGATGCGGTACTAACGAGATGGTAAGTGCAAGCACTGTTGTTATTGGCGTGCCTCCCTTATTCGCGGGCGGCTGGCGGCATCGCCTGTTGGCGCTGGCGGTGCTGCTGTTCGCCTTCAGCTGCCTGGCGGTCGGCTCGCAGCAAGGCGGACCCACGCCGGTGCTGGAGCGCAGCGTCAAGGCTGCCTTCCTGTATAAATTCCTCGGTTACATGGAGTTTCCCTCCGACCCCGGGCCGACGCTGGTGGTCGGCGTGCTGGGCGCGGACGACGTGGCGGCGGAACTGGCGCAGATCACCAGTGGCCGCAGCGTCGGCAACCGCAGCATCAGTGTGCGCAAGCTGGGCGAAGGCGACGCGCTGGGCGGCGTGAACCTGCTGTTTGTCGGCGGCGATGCCGTTTTGCCCGAAGCGGTGCAGCGCGCGGCGGAAAAGAACGGCACGGTCATCGTCACCGAGCGGGATGGCGGCTTGCAAAACGGTAGCGTCATCAATTTCCGTGTAGTCGATGATCGCGTGCGTTTTGAAGTATCGCTGCCGGCGGCCGAACGCTGCAATGTGCGCCTCAGTTCACGCCTGTTGTCAGTCGCCTACTTCGTGCAGAAAGGCGGGCAGTGATGATCAGCAAGGCGTCAGGATCGGTTCGCATCAAACTGATCCTGACGGCACTGGCCACTACATTTGTTGCGCTGGTGGTGACCACGGTGTCCATGCTGGTGTACGACCTGCAAAGCTTCCAGCAGGGCTGGGTGGATGACCTGACCACGCAGGCCGAGCTGGTCGCTACAGCGTCGGCGCCGGCACTCTCCTTCAATGACCCGCGCGCGGCGCGCCAGAACCTGGCGCTGCTGCGCGTGCGGCCGCAAATCGAGGCCGGGGCAATCTATGCCGCGAACGGCGCGCTGTTTGCCTCTTACGTGCACGCACCTTCGGAAGTGGCTGCCCTGCCGCCCAAGCCCGGTCCGCTCGGTTATGCGATCGAGGGCGGCCGCATGGTGGTCACCCACCCGATCATGGAAGAGGGCGAACGCATCGGCACAGTCTACCTGAGTGCGTCTTACCGTTTGCTCGACCGCGTACAAAGCTATGCCCTGATCCTGCTCGGCGTGACGCTGGGCAGCCTGCTGCTGGCGGCCGTGGTCGCGCACCGGCTGCAGCAGACCATCACGCGTCCGCTGCTGGCCATGACCGATGTGGCGCGCGCCGTGATGCTGCGGCGGGATTTTTCGTTGCGGGTCAGCGAGCGTGCGACTGGCGAGATCGGCACCCTGATCGATGCCTTCAACGACATGCTGGCCGAGATCGCGCGCCGCGCCAACGCGCTGCAGGACGCCAACCGCACGCTGGAACACGAGATGACCGTGCGCCAGGGCGCCGAGCGTGCGCTGCTGCTGGCCGACCGCCGCAAGGACGAGTTCCTCGCCACGCTGGCGCACGAGCTGCGCAACCCGCTGGCGCCGATCCGCACTGGCCTTGACATCATGCGCATCAATGCCAGCGACCAGGCCGCTTGCGACCGCGCCCGTTCCATCATGGAGCGCCAGTTGAAGCAGATGGTGCGGCTGGTGGACGACTTGCTGGACGTCTCGCGCATCAACACCGGCAAGCTGACCATCCGCCGCGAGCAGCTCATGCTGCAGGACGTGATCAACGATGCGCTGGAACTGGCGCGGCCTTTCATCGCTTCGCAAGGCCATACGCTGCATGTGCAGGTGCCGGACCAGGCGGTTTACCTGGTGGGCGATGCGACGCGCCTGGCGCAGGTGATTTCCAACCTGCTGCACAACGCCGCCAAATACACTGCGCGCGGCGGCAGCATCGCGCTCGAGGCAGAGGTGCAGGCGGCGCAAGTCGAGCTGCGCGTGCGCGACAACGGCATCGGCATCGCACCGGCGCTGCTGCACGATATCTTCGAGATGTTCATCCAGGCCGATTCCTCGCTCGAGCGCAGCACGGCGGGCCTGGGTGTCGGCCTGTCGCTGGCGCGCAAGCTGGTGGAACTTCACGGCGGCAGCATCCGCGCCGACAGCGCCGGCGAGGGGCAGGGCAGTACTTTTACTGTCACGCTGCCGCTGATGGCCGATGCCGGCGTTGCTGCACCGGCGGCGGAAACGCTGCCGGCCGATGCGCGCCTGCACCGCATCCTGCTGGCGGACGATAACGTGGATTTCGTCAACGGCATCGGCGGCTTGCTGCGCTCGATGGGCCACCAGGTGCATATTTCGCACGACGGCAAGCAGGCGCTGGCCGCGGCCGAAGCATTCGCGCCCGAGTTTGCCTTCCTTGATATCGGCTTGCCGGAACTAAATGGCTACGATTTGGCGCGCGCGCTGAAGCGCTTGCCGGCGCTGCGCCATACGGTGCTGGTGGCGGTCACCGGCTGGGGCCAGCAGAAAGACCGCCAGCAAGCTTTCGAAGCCGGTTTCCACCATCACCTGGTCAAGCCGGTCAGTATTGACCAGTTCCAGGAAATCCTGTCGCAAGCTGGCCCTTGATATATCGGGAAAGCGCCCGATCTGCTTTGTCAGGCAATGTTAATCGAGGAGTAATCCCATGCGAGCGCACATCACACCCGACCCGGAAACGCCGCCGCCTGAGCCGGAAAAAGATCCTCCGCCCGACGACCTGCCGCAACCGGCCGAGCCGCCTATCCAGGAACCGGTGCCGAAGCCGCCGCCGATGAAGGCTTGACGGCTGGTTCGGGCAAGGGCGGAATCTGGCGAATCTGCTCGTCGGTATCCTGTTCGCCCGGCGTTTTCTCGCCGCTGCCGATGTCGGCTTCCTCAATGAAGTGGCGGCCTTTCTCAGGCTGCGCTTTTGCTGGCTGTTCCATGCTGGACCCTCCTTGTTGCCGATGCTACCAGTGCCCGACGCGCGTTGTCGCTTGCTTGCTAAAAGGAAACAAGTGTTGTACGAGGTGAATAAATTTTGCGCTGTCACGAGCGGGTCATGATCCACTATCTATAATAAGTCATCGACACACGTTTTTTCTTCGTCGGAGGCCGCGATGGGCAATTCCTTGCACAACAAGATCTACCTCAAACGCCGTATTGACCTGCACAGCCGCCGTGTCCAGGCGCTGATGTGTGCGGGGGCGGTGACAGGGATTGCGCTGGTATGGCTGGCGCTGCGCGCGCTCAAGTAAGCTTGCCGCGTCCGGTGCGGGCGCGTACCATGATGGGTTGCAAAGGCACCATCATGGAATACGAGCAATGAAAAACGAAAAACTGAGCACCGACGAATTCAACGCGCTGGAAGAGATTGCCCGCGGCATCAAGGGCAAGCCGAGCGCTTGCGTCGGCCGCAACAGCAAACGCCTGTCCGGCATCAAGTTCATCAAATTCGAGCGCAGCGGCGCCATCATCCTGACCGATGCCGGCCGCCAGCAGTTGTTCCTGCGCCGCTGCGTGATGGCGCTGCGTGCGCTGGCTGAAGCGCCGGGGGCGGTGGCGGACAAGGATGTGGCTATGTTCCTTGGCAAGAAGTCGCACATCGTAGCGACGGAAGACGGTTTCGCCATCACCGAAAAAGGCCGCGAGTCCCTGGCCGACATCGAAGCGCAGGGCATGTAAGCGCCCATGTCCAGCCATCTGCTCAGCGAAGGCCAGCCTAGCCGCAGCGCGCTGATGGTGGCGCGCCTGCGTGCCGCCCACCAGTTGCTGGACACTCCCGCCATTTTCGACGACCCGCTGGCGCTGCCGGTATTGGGGCCGGAAGACTGCGTGCAGGTGCAGTCCAATGCGCGCGTCTATGACGTCGGTTTCAGCCGCATCCTGCGCGCCGCCATGGCCGTGCGCAGCCGCTTTGCCGAAGACGAACTGGCGCGCGCGGCCGCTTCCGGCGTGCGTCAATACGTGGTGCTGGGCGCGGGCCTCGACACCTTTGCCTGCCGCCGCCAGCATGACGCGGCGCTGCAGGTGTTCGAGGTCGACCATCCAGCGACGCAGGCCTGGAAGCGCAAGCTGCTGGCCGCCAGCAGCATTACTGTGCCGGACAGCCTGCGCTTCGTTCCGGTTGATTTCGAGCGCGATACGCTGGCCGAGGCGCTGCGTGAAGCCGGCTGCCGCCTCGACCAGCCGGTCTTCTTTTCCTGGCTCGGCGTCACGCTGTACCTGACCGAGCAAGCCATTTTCGACACGCTGCGCCTGGTTGCCAGCCTGCCGCCCTGCAGCGGCATCGTCTTCGATTACGGGGTCAAGCCGGAACTGCTCGACATGATGGAAAGGGCAGGCGTCGAGTATTTTGCCCGCCGCTATGCCGAACAGGGCGAGCCCTGGCTGTCGTTTTTTGATCCCGCCGAACTCTGTGCGCGGCTGCGCGATTTGCGTTTTTCCACAGTGCAAGATTTTGGGCGCAACGCCCTTGAAACCCGCTATTTTGCTGGGCGCGGCGACAATTTGCGCCTCGGCGGCGGCACGCATTTGATGCTCGCTGGCAACTAAAGCGTTAATATTTTTGGAATGTTTCTTCTACTAGATGAAGTTTAGTTTCATGCTACCTTCCTGAGCGGTCGTGCCCAATGCGGATTCCGCATTTGCATATGCTGGTTTCGCATATGGCGCGTCCATTCTCTTAAAAACTCAAAAGGAAGCAGAGAAATGACCATTCTGATTGAAACCACCCACATCCAGATCACCGACTCCACCGAGCCGGAATACCTGATGGACGACATGAGCGGCGCCCTGGCCGACGTGAGCGTCTCCTGCTGCACCTGCTCCTGCTCTTGCTGCTGCTAATCGGTTAAGTCCGGACACCGGCGCCGTTGCCTCGTGCACCGTCGCCGGTGCCATGCCTTTTTTCTGTGATGGGTTGAGAGAATGAGTGAGTCCCTGTACATCTCGCCGCTGGCCGAAGTGACCACGCTGGGCGAAGACAAGATTGCCATTTCCGTCGTGGGCCGCCGCTTTACGGTGGAAGACCGGGTTGGCATCCTGAAAAGCATCCTGGCCGATGCCGCCAACGGCGTAACGCTGAAACAACTGCTCGACGACCGCGCCGAGAGCTTCCCGCCTGAAGCAGTGGAAGCGGCGGTCAATGCCCTGGTCGAAGCACGTGTGCTGCTGAAGCAAAATGGCCGCGCTGGCGGCGATGCGACCTTCCACCACCTGCAGCACCGCCGCGAGCAGGATGGCATGTCCGGCCCGGCGCAACGCCCGCAGTACGACAAGTCGAACTGGGTGCTGGCGCTGGCCGGCACCGGTTCCTGCGCCGATGCGCTGGCTGCTTCGCTGACCGAACTTGGTGTGCGCGTCGAGCGTGTATTGCGCGATGGTCCCTTGCCGGACAAGGGCGAACGCCGCGCGCTGCTGCTGGTGGCATCCGACTTCGACGACATCGCGCTGTTCCGCGCCATGAACGCCAAGGCAGTTGCCGCCGGCTGGCCGGCGCTGTTCGTCGGCATCGACTGGAATACCGTGCATTGCGGTCCGCTGGTGCTGCCAAAGGCGACGGGCTGCTACGAATGCTATTTCCACCGCGTGCGCTCGACCCGCAAGTTCGTGGCCGAATTCGACATGCGCAGCCAGTCCGAGAACATCCTGTACCACGCGCTGCCCAGCCGGCTCGCCGTGCAGTTCGGCGTGGCGGAAGCTTCGCGCGTGGCGCTGCAATTCCTGGCCGGCACGCTGGAAGGCTTGCAGCAAAGCGTGTTCAGCGAAATCGACAGCGCGAGCGGCGAGATCGTGCGTTCGCGCGTGCTGCGCCTGCCGCGTTGCCAGGTGTGCGGCACTGCCAGCACCGAGCGCCCGGTGGGCAGCGTGTTCCAGCAGGCGCTGTTGCGCCGCAGGGCCTGAGCCATGGAGCGCTTGTCCGATGCGGGCCAGCTGGCCCTGGTTCACGACGCCCTGGTGCACCGCCGCCACGGCATCATCACGTCGCTGCTGGAAGAAACCGAGCACCCCGATGCGCGCGGCCTGTTCGTCTTCAATGCCCTGATGGTGGACATCAAGAGCATGATGATCGACCCGGCGCGCGGCAAAGCCAATAACCCGAATACCGACCGCGCCAGCCTGGCCGGTTCCGGTGCCGCCTTCGACAGGACTTCCGCCATGTGGGCGGCGTTCGGCGAAGCCGTGGAGCGCTATGCGGCCGCTGCGCATTTCGATGACCAGCTGCTGTATTCCTCGCAGGATGCGCTGGGCGAGGCTGCGGTCGGCCCGGCCCAGTTTGTGCTGTTCGCACCCGAACAATATGGCGAAGGCTTCGAGTTTGCAGCCGACGACACCACCGTGGTGCGCGCCTGGGCGCCAGCTGCCGACTTGATGGACCCGGCACGCGAAGCCTATGTGCCGGCGCAGATGGTCTACCTCGGCATGCAGGTCAAGGACAAGCGTGAAATCGTGATGCAGTCTTCTTCGACCGGCCTGGCGACGGGCATGGACGAGGGCAGGGCGCTGCTTAGCGGCCTGGCCGAAGTGATCGAGCGCGATGCCTTCGCCGCCATGTGGCAGATGAAATATGCACCGCGCAAGCTGGTGGTAGCGCCGCCCACCATGGAGCGTTTGCTGCCGGGCGTGCGGCGCCAGCTGGCGCATCCAAGCCTGGACGTGCACCTTTGGGACATCACCACCGACGTCGGCATGCCGGTCGTGCTGTGCCTGGCGCGCAGCCGCAACGACGGCACCATGTCGCTCGGCGCCAGTGCCCATCTCGACGTGGCGACGGCCATCAACAAGGCGGTGGTTGAAGCTTTCCACGGCTATGTGTGGGGCAGCTCGATCCTGGCGGCCGGCACGCCGTTGCCGGAGCAGAGCGCGATCCGCAATCCGGGCGACCACTTCGCCTACTTCCTGGACCGTTCGCGCCAGGGGGCGATGGACTTCCTGTTCACCAACGGGGCCACGGTTTCTTCCGACGATCCTTCGCTGCGCCAGCTGTCCGGCATGGGCGACCTGCTGGCGCGCCTGAAGGTCATGGGCTTGCGTGCGCTGGCGGTGGACGTGACGTCCGCCGACGTGGCGAGCCTGGGCTTTTGCGTGCTGCGAGCGTTCATTCCCGGCCTGCACCCGCTGCTGTTCGGCGACGGCATGGTGAGCCGCGATGAGCGCCGTTTGCGCGCTATCGCCGCGTACTGGGGCATGCCCGGCGTGCCTGAACCTAACCTCGATCCGCATCCCTTCCCATGAACAAGACTCTCCAGGAATTGCTGCCGCCGCAGGCCATGGCGGGCCAGTTCGATATCGATGATCCGGCCGAAATCCTGCACGAGCAGACCAAGTTCCACCGTGCCACGCTGATGGGGCAGGTGAAGAACATCGTGCGCTTCCTGCGCCATCCGGCCTATATTGCGCGCGGCGCAGCCGGCTACAACGCTTATCCGTCCTGCCCCGCGATCGAGCTGCCCGAACCGGTGCTGGCGCTGGGTGAACTGGCGCAGGCGCTGGAGCTGCGCAAGAGCGCACGCGCCTTTGCCGGCGCCATCACGCTGCAGGAGCTTTCCAGCTTGCTGCATCATGCGCTGCGCGTGCGCCGCATGGCGAAGAGCGATATTGCTCCGCACGTGAAGCTGGCGTTCCGCTCCTACCCCTCGCCGGGCGGGCTGTACCCGACCGAGTTCTATTTCTTCTTCAATGACGTTGAAGGTATCGAGCCCTGCATCGCCCATTACGATGCCCGCAACCATTTGCTGCGGGTGCTGAAGCCACAGCAGGGCGATGCGTTCGGCAGCGCCGAAGTGAAATCGGGCGAGTCGGGCGTGAAGGCGCCGGTGGTGTGCGTGATGACCAGCGTGCCGCAGCGCGCGACGGCCAAGTATGGCGCGCGCGGCTACCGCATGTCGCTGCTGGAGGCTGGTCACGCTTCGCAGAACCTGTGCCTGGCCGCACAGGGCCTGGGGCTTGGCTCGCTCGTTTATGGCGCGTACTACGATGACGAATTGGCCGCCTTGCTCGATATCGATGGCGTGACGGAGACTGTGGCCTCCGTCATGCTGCTGGGCCGCGAAGCGCCGCCAGCACCTGCCGCCAGCGAGGACGAATGAACGACGCGCCGGGCTGGCAGGATAGCGAGTTGTGGCTGCGCGATGCGGCGGGTGCCGTGCTGCGCCTGGCCGCGGCCGGCGACAGCGATGGCGCGGTGCAGGCGCTGGACCGCCTGTTCGCGCTGCGTGGACGCTTTCACGCCTATCCGATCCTGCAGGACATGCTGGCCGGACGGCGGGCATGGCGTGCTTGCGGCAGCGTCTACGTCCTCGGCGCCCACGAGCCGCCAGCTGCGCTATTGCGCAATTTCGACGAGGCGGTTGCCGCCGGCGCTGCCTTCCTGGGCTTGCCGCCTCCTTGCATTCTCCTGCAGTGTGTGCCGTCCGAGCGCGATATGCATTTGACGATGGAAAGCCTGCCGGGGTTGGCCATGGTGCGGCTGTCCACGCTTTCGGAGGGCTATTCCGACGGGCTGCGCGCAGTCGTGTTCCACGAGGTTGCGCATTGCTTCCTGACGTGCGGCGTACGCCTGCTCGACGAGGGGCTGGCGCAATTGTTCGCCAATCGCTTCGGTGGCGCTACGCCATTGCCGCAGCGGCCGGAGATTGCGCCGCCCCTGCGGGGGATGCTGTCGCGCGATGGCGATGCCATGTTCGGCAGTTCGGCTGGAGCCGGCCTGGACGCATACCGCGCCGCGTGCCGCCTGGGTGCGGACTTGCTCGAAGCAGTCGATGCGCGCGGCGGTGCTAGCGGTATTGTTCCCCTGTTCCGCGCTGTCTCGCGCGCCGCGACTGACGCACAGATCGCGGAGCTTGTGGGGCAGGCTAGTGGCATACCGATTCCCCTGGCTCCTGCGCATGCGCCCGCCCCAACGCGCGAAGCTGGCGTCGATGCTGGCCACGCCGCGTTGATCGCGAAGGTGCAGCAAACCATCTTCGCCGCCTGGAGCAGCAAACGCGCCGAAGATCTCACGGCCGGCATTGCGCTGCTGGAAGGCGAGCCCGTGTTCACCCAGCCCGCCTTGCTGGACGCGTTGCTGAGCGCCCGCCTGAACCAGGCACTGCTCCATGTCCACAGTGGGGCCAAACTGCCTGCCGAACAGGAAGCCAGTATCGACGGCCTGCTCAAGGCTGCCGACATCTTGCCCGCGGGCCGCCAATGGCTATGGCGAGGAGTGCGCGCCATCCTCGCCATCCTGCTGGCGCAGCCCAACATCATCAAGGTCGCGACGGCAGGGCAGAACGCCTTGCATGCCTTCGGCAAGGCGCAAGAGTTGATCGCTGGCGACCCGGACCTGCTGATTCACCAGGCCTCGCTGCTGCTCCACGCCCCTCCGAATTATGGCGGTGACCGCGACCGCGGCGCCGGCATGCTGCGCGAAGCGATGCAGCACCCGCTGTACCGCGCTCACGCGCGCGAAATGCTGCTCGATAACGGCATCGATCCAGGCGACGAAGCGATTGCAATCGCGCTGCCGGCAGCCGAGCCGGCGCCTTCCGCGGCAACGCAGGCGCCGCCGCACGCAGGCTACAGCCAGCCCACCGATGCGCAGCCCGCTGATACACCTGGAGCCGTTGTGCTGGAAGCGTGCGGGATCGCGCTGCGCCTCCCATCCGGCTTCACGCTTGATCCGGGCGATCTAACACTCCGCAAAGGCGAGCGCGTCGCCATAGTCGGCCCCAATGGCAGCGGCAAAACCATCCTGCTGGAGACTTTGCTCGGCCTGCGCACACCCGACAGCGGCAAGATCCAGCTGGCTATCGGCAATCCACGCGACGCCAAAGTAAGGCAACAATTAGGCGGCCTGCTGCAAAGCGCCGACCTGCCAGGTCAAATGCGCGTCAGTGAAATTGTGGCGATGCACGAAACGATCTACGCCCGCACCGAGCCAGCCGTAACCCGCGCCCTCGGTATGGAAGAACTGCGCACCAAACTCTGGCAACAACTCTCGCGCGGCCAGAAACAGCGCGTCATGCTGTGGCTCGCGCTCGCCCACATTCCGGAAATTGCACTGCTCGACGAACCTTCGCTTGGCCTCGACGAATGGCATGCCCGCGCGTTGCGCGACCTGCTGGCCGCCATGCCTGCGACAGTACTGCAAATCTCCCACATCCCCGCCGACCTGCTCGGCATGGACCGCATTCTCTGCATGGAAAAGGGGAAACTGGTCGACAGCGGCACGCTGGAAGAATTGCAGGCCCGCCGCGTCGGCCGCTTCAAGGCTCGCATCGGCCAGGCGCTGGCGAACGATGCAGAGCAAGCCATGCGCGGCTTGCCTGCGCTATTGCGCGCAGAAGCAACGCAGGGAGGCTGGCAGCTCCAGGGTGCAGAAGGCTTTGATGCGGGATTCCGCCGCTTCATCGGCCAGCATGGCATTGAGACCTTCAGCCTGCAAGCGTCAACCATAGAAGACTTCCTCGCAGACCTGACCAAAGGTGGAAACGCATGAAGAACCTGCTGCACCTGGTGCGCGCCGACCTGGCGCTATTCCTGCGCGGCCGGCTGGCCCTGTTCTGGACTTTCGCCTTCCCCTTGCTGATGCTGATGATGCAAATGGCCTTGTTCGGCCAGGAGGCCAAACTGGGCCCAGTAACGCTCGTCATCCACGATATGGACCGCAGCACCGAGAGCGCAAGCTATGCAAACGAACTGGCACGCGGCCTGCGCCTTCAAAATAGCGTCGAATTCCGCGTCACCGCCCCCGCACGCGACGTGAAGCCCGACCTGGAGCTCACGATCCCCGCAGGCTTTGCCGAAGCCGTACGTGCAGGGCAAAGCACCGAAATGAAACTTGCCACCACGCTGACTTCCGGCCCAACGCTGGAAGCCAGCTACGGCATGCTGCGCGGCTTCAGCGACGGCTACAACCTGGCCGGCTTGCAAGACGCGCCGCGCGTCGTGTTGCCCGCACCGCCCACGCCCGCAGCAAGTGCGCTGGATTACCGGCTGTTCCTGGTCAGCGGGCTGGCTGGCCTCGTCATCCTCTCAACCAGCTTGATGGGCTTCGCCGGACCGCTGGTCGCCGCGCGCGAAGGCGGCATGTTCCGCCTGTACCAGCTGTTCCCGATGCCGACCGGCGTCGTGGTGCTGGCCTGGTGCCTGTCGCGCCTCGTCATTATCGTGCTGGCCAGTGTCGCCATGTTCATCGTCGCCTGGGCGGTTTACGGCGTGAAGCTGGAGGCCGGTGCAACCGGTATCGCAGCGGCGGGAGGCATGCTGGCTCTGGGCTGCGCGGCCTTCCTGGCGCTGGGATTGCTGCTGGCGGCCGTCAGCCGCAGCGTGGCCGGCGTCACCATGGTGAGCAACCTGCTGTATTTTCCGCTGCTGTTTTCGGGGAACCTCATGATCCCGTTGGGGGGCTTGCCGCCGTTCCTGCGCGACGCGCTCGAATACTTGCCACTTAACGCAATGATGGCCAGCATCCGCCACGCGCTGACTGGCAGCATGAGCTGGCAGGGCGAGGCCTACAGCATCAGTGTACTGGCCGCAATGATGTGCGCCTGTCTCTTGCTGGCGGTGCGCCGCTTCGGCTGGACGCCGCGCGACCTGCATTGAAAGGAGTCCCGATTGAAGAAGACGAATATCCTGATGATCGGCGCGGCACTGGCATTGGCCGGCGCGGCCGCAGCCTATGCCATCGGGGACCGCCAGCCGGCGCATGCCGGCACGGCAACCGTGAACGTTACCCTGAAGGGCGTCGCAGGGCAGAAGGGCGCATTGATGGGGGCCATCTGCAACAAGAACTCCTTCCTGAAGGCTTGCCAGTACTTTGCGGTGCAGCCAGCCGTCGCGGGAAATGTGCTGAAGTTCCTCGGCGTGACACCTGGCAGCTACGCAGTCATGGTCTACCACGACGAAAACCTTAACGGAAGGCTGGACAAGTCAGCCAACGGCATGCCACAGGAAGGCTGGGGCTTTTCCCGCAACGCGCGTGGCCACTACGGACCGCCAACCTTTGACGATGCGAGCATCGACATCAAGGCCGGCGCCAACGACATCGCACTGGACATGGTGTACTGATGGCGCCTATCGTCGACGTCAGGCAAGTCAGCAAGCATTACCGGCGCGGCGAAGAACGCATTGCCGCGCTGGACAGCGTGTCGTTCCAGGTACCCCAGCCCTCAGTGGTAGCGATTGCCGGGCCATCCGGCAGCGGCAAGAGCACTTTGCTCGGCATGCTGGCGCGCTTCGAGCAGCCGGACAGCGGCAGCATCCATCTCGACGGCGCTGCGCTGGACGCTTTACCGGAGCATGAACTGGACACCTTCCGCAACCGCAAGCTCGGTTTCGTATTCCAGAACTTCAACCTGGTTGGCACCCTGACTGCGCAGGAAAACGTGGAGCTTGCGCTGGCCACTTGCGCACTGCCCAAACGCGAGCGGCGCAAGGCGGCAAGCGAGGCGCTGGCCCTGGTCGGCATGGAGCACCGCCTCGACCACACCCCGGCGCAACTGTCCGGCGGCCAGCAGCAGCGCGTCGCGATTGCACGCGCCCTGGTCAACCGCCCCAAGCTGGTGATTGCCGACGAACCTACCGGAAACCTGGATAGCAAGACGGCGCAGCAGATGCTGGAACTGGTCGACCGGCTGCATCGCGACCTCGGCACAACCTTCATCATCGCCACGCACGACCAGCGCGTGATGGACATGGCCGGCCAGGTGCTGCGGCTCGAAGACGGCAGGGTGGCCGCATGATGCAATGGCTGGTGCTGGCCCATCGCAACGTGCTGCGCAACGGGCGCCGTTCGCTGCTGCTCGGGGGCACGATTGCCATCGGCACGCTGGCCCTGCTGCTGTTCGCCGCCTACATTGCCGCCTCGCTGGACGGGCTGCGCGAGAGCACCATACGCGGCGGTCTTGGGCATGCGCAAATCGGCGCTGTGCCGCCGGTGGACGGCTACACGGAGCAGCAACTCCAGTACGGGCTGGATGCGCCAGAACGCGCGCGCATAGAAGCGCTGCTGGCAAAGATGGATGGCGTGCGCCGCATTGCGCCACGCCTGCAATTCAGCGGCCTGGTGTCCAACGGCCCGCGCACGCTGAACTTCGAAGCGCAGGGCGTGGACCCGCTGCGCGAGCGGCAGGCGTACGGCGCCTTCCAGGTGCTGGTGCAGGGAGAGGCATTGCGTTCGGGTGAGGAAGGACGCTACCAGGTCCTGGTCGGCAAGGAAATGGCGCGGCGCCTTGGCGTGCAACCCGGCCAGTCGCTGACGCTGATGACCACGACGGTACAGGGCAGCGTGAACGCCATGGACGTTGACGTGGCAGGCATCGTTGCTACCGGCATCCCCGAGCGCGACCTGTACACGCTGCAGATCCCCATCGAAACCGCACAGGAACTGCTGCGCACGACAAAGATCTCCCACCTGTCCCTCCTGTACCAGGACACCGCAAGCGCCGATGCACAGTCTGCCCACATAGCGCAGCTGATTGGCAGCGGGGTGCGCCTGCAGCGCTGGCAGGACCTGGCGCCGCTATACCCACAAGTGATGGCGTTGTTCCGCAACCAGTTCATTGTGTTCGGCGCGATCATTGGACTGATAGTCTTCCTTGGCGTCGCGGCAATGACGCTGGCCACCATTTATGAACGCGGCAAGGAAATCGGCACGCTGCGTGCGATGGGCATCCCGCAAGCGATGGTGCGCCGCCTGTTCATGTTCGAAGGCCTGCTGCAAGGGGCATTCGGCGCACTGGCGGGCGGCACCGCGGCATGGCTTGCCACACTGGCGATCAACGCCGCCGGCATCGAACTCGACCCGCCGCCAGGCCGCAACGTCGGTGTCCCGCTGCACCTGCTGTGGCTTTACCAGCCAAGCCTCGCAATTGTGGCGGCGCTGCCGCTGCTCGCCATGGCGGCAGCATGGCTGACCAGCAGGCGCATCGGCCGCATGCCGGTGAAGGCAATCCTGACTTCCAACTAGACCATGCTGAAACGATTCCTGATCCTGATGATGGCTGCCGGCGCAGCGCAAGCGTCGGCGCCAAGCGCGTCCGAAATCCTGCAACAGGTGGACCAGTACCGCATGCCGGTCAACAGCTTTGAAGCGAACGTGCGGATCGAGGCCGGCAACGGCCAGGAACCCGGTACTTACGTGATCCGCGGCGCCAACTACAACCAGGTGCTGGTGGAAGCGACCAGCGTCGACCAGCGCGGCCAGAAATTCCTGACCACCGACATCGGCCTGTTTTTCTACGCCCCGCGCACGCGGCGCGCGATTCGCCTGACGCCCTTGCAAACCCTGCTGGGCAAAGCCAATATCGGCGACCTGTCGCGCATTCGCTTCAGCCACGATTACGATGCTGCCGTGCTGGAGGGGGAGGCCGACGGCTGCCCTGCAAAAGCCTGCGTGGCGCTCGAACTGCGCAGCCGCAACGAAGCCGCCACCTATTCGAAAATCACGCTGCTGGCAGCGCGGCAGGAGGGGCGCTACGTGCCACTCAAGGCGATGCTGTACGTCGCCAGTGGCAAGCTGCTGAAAATCGCCACCTTCGATGCCGCGAAGGGAGGGCTGCCGCCGACCACCCGTTACGCCGACCCGCTGCGGCCGGACGAGGAAACGCGGGTGGTGTTCGAAAAGGTGAGGGCGGCTGAATTCCCGGCCAATATGTTCAACCCGCGTACGCTGGAGCAATGAAGGGTTTTCAATGCCTTCCGCTGGCAGCGGCCGTCGCTGCCGCCACGCCGGGCGATGCGGCGGCCGGTGACGACTGGGCGGGCGGTTTCGTGCTGGGCGCACAGGAACGCACCATCCTGCAGGACACCCCACTTAACCGCGGCAACTTTCTCGGCATCGCAGGCAGCGGTACGCGTGCCGTCGCGCTGTTCGAAGGTCGCCAGCAGGAGTTCACCTGGCGCGTGCGCACCGAAGCCTTGCACACAGACGTTGATGGCACGCGCGGCAAGGCCATCCTGCAAGAGCTGAACCGCGTGTTCGAACTCGGCGAAGGCGCTTCGCTCTCGCTCGGCAAACGCTTGTACGCGCTCGACCCATCGTACATCAACCAGCCGCTGGGCTTCCTGCAAAAGCGCACGGACCTGAGCGACCCGCTGGACACGCTCGGCAACTCGGAGGGCATCCCGATGGCAGTCCTGTCGTGGAGTGGCGCGCGTGCCAGCGCGGCAGCCCTGCACGCGCGGCAGGCAGGAGGCCGCGTGCAATCGATTCTCAAGTTCGGCTACGAATTCGACGCCATCAGTGCGGGCATGGTGCTGCGCCGCGCGCACGGCGAACACGCCGGTGTCGGCGCCACCCTTAGCGCGGCGCCAGCCGATGCGCTATCGTGGTACGCCTCCGCCTACCGTGCGTTTGGCGCCGCACGCTACACCCGCGCTACCGCAGGCATAGTCGTGACGCCACCCTCGCTACCCAAGCTGCAGCTGGAATACGCCTACAACGGCCAGGGCATGGCGGACGGAGAATATGAAGCCCTGCGCCAGCAAGCGCAATCGAACCTGCCGCCGCACGTGTTGGCAGCGCTGGCCAGCCGCCTGCCCAACCTGGGCGCAAGGCAGCACTATGCCAGCCTCACGTTATCGAAGGCAGCAGGCGCCTGGGATTGCGGCGGTGGGGTATATCTGGGATTGGACGACAGCAGCCGTGTGTGGCACGGCCAGGCCGACTATGCAGTCAGCACGCGCACGCACCTGATGCTGTCGGTAATGCGGCAACAAGGAAGGGCCGGCAGCGAAAGGGCCCTTTCGCCGGTAAAAGAAACGCTGGCACTCCGCCTGCGCCATGCATTTTAGAAGTCGGGGTCAGGTCTGGCAATCCGCCATTTTGGCGGATTGCCAGACCTGACCCCGACTTTCATCATGGCTGGAAGCCGTCGGCGGTGATTTCGAGGTTGGTCACTTCGCCGTATTTGGCGGCGATCTTGCCGATGTCGGCGGCTTTGCCCACCAGCACCATCTGCAGGTTCTTGCGTGGGAAGTGCTTTTCCACCAGCTGCTTGGCGCGTTCCGGCGTCAGGCTGTCGACGTCTTTCATGAAGTTGTCGATCTGGCTGCGGCTTACGTCGTTCGCGTACATGTCGCCCAGCAGGGATGCCAGTTGTTCGCTGGTTTCGTAGCGCGGCGGGAGCTGGCCTTTTACGTATGCCTTGGCCGAGTCCAGCGTTGCCTTGTCGATGCCTTTGCTCCACAGGCGGTCGTAAGTCTTCAACGCCAGGTCGAGCGCGGCTTCCGTTTTCGACAGTGCGGTGAAACTGGAGATCGCGAACGTGCCGGTCTGCGACAACGTGTTGAAGCTGGAATTGGCGCCGTAGGTCAGGCCGGAATTCACGCGCAGCTCATCGTTCAGCCACGAGGTGAAGCGGCCGCCCAGCACCGTATTCAGCACCTGCAGCGGCACATAGTCCGGGTCATTGCGCGCAATGCCTGGACCGCCAATCAGGAAGGTGGTTTCGATTGCGTCTGATTTGTTCACGACCCAAACGCGAGCCTTGTCGGCTTGCACCGCGCCGTAGTTGGCGCGCTGCGGGGCAGGGCCCTCTGCTTTCCACTGTCCGAAGAGGGCTTCTACCTTCTTGCGCATCTCGGCAGGATCGAAGTCGCCGACCACTACCAGCGCCGCGTTGTCAGGGCGGAAGTAGGTCTTATGGAAGGCTTTGACGTCGTCTTGCTTCAGCGCGGTCAGGCTGTTGACGGTACCGGAGGATGGGTTGGCATAAGGCGCGCTCCCGAACAGCATGGCGCGGTAGTAGTTGCCGACCACCATGCGTGGGCTTTCCTTGGCCTGCTTCAGGCCATCGACTTTGCGTGCGCGCAGCTTGTCCAGTTCTGTGGCGTCAAAGCTTGGCGTCTGCACCAGTTCTGCAAACAGCGGCAGCAGGGTGTCGGTGTCCTTGCGGGCGAAATTGGCTGCGACAGTCGACTGTTCGACGCTGCCGCCGCCGGCCAGCATGGCGCCGCGGAAGTCGAAGGCCTGGTCGATTTCGGCCTTGCTATGCCTGGTGGAGCCGAGCAGCACGCCGTCGCCGGTCAGGTTGGCCAGGCCGGCCTGCTTGCCGTCGTTGACGGCGCCGGCTTTCACCACTGCGCGCACGGCGACCAGCGGCACGTCGTGGCGCTCCATCATGTAGACGGTCAGGCCGTTCGGCAGCTTGGCCGTTTCAAAGGCTGGCAGCTTGAATTCGGCCGCATGCGCAGAGGCTGCGACTGCGCCGGTGAATGCAACGGAAATCAGTTTTTTCATGAATCAGTCCTCCTTCGCGGCCAGCACGCCGATGGTGCGCTGCGATTTTTTCAGGTACTTGGCGGCGACGGCCTGGATGTCGGCCACGGTCAGCTTTTCGTAGGCAGCAGGGGCGTCGAAGGCCTTCTTGTAGTCGCCGTTGAAGACCTCATAGTTGCCCAGCAACTGCGCTTTGCCGTTGATGGTTTCCTGCAGGCGGTAGATGCCCAGCAGGCGGGAGTTCTTCACCTTTTGCAGTTCTTCTTCGCTCACGCCGTCCTTGACGACCTTGTCGATCGCTTCCAGCATGGCTTTTTCAAGCTTGGCTGGCTCCACGCCGGCGGCGGCCACGGTCATGATGTACAGCAGGCCCGGGTCGAAACCGTCGCTGCTGTTAGCGCCCACGCTGGTTGCCAACTGGGTTTCCACCAGGGCTTTGTACAGGCGGGAAGTTTTGCCGTCGGTGAGCACCGCTTGCAGCAGGTCCAGCGCGTAGGTATCGGCCGAAGCACGTTCCGGCACCTTATACGCCACGATCAGGTTGGCGGAAGTGGCGGATGGCTTGGCGACGAACAGCCGGCGTTCGCCTTTCTGTTCAGGCTCCACGGTGCGCACGGCTGGCGGCGCAGCGCGTTTTGGGATGCTGCCCAGGTATTTGGTGGCCAGCTTCTTCACGTCATCAAGCTTGACGTTGCCAACGATCACGGACACCGCGTTGTTCGGTGCGTAATAGGTGCGGAAGTAGTTCTCCAGGTCCTTCTGGGTCCATGCCTTGATGTCCGATTCCCAGCCGATGGTCGGAATCGCATATGGGTGGGCCACGAAGGCGACGCTGTCCAGGTCCTGTATCAGCATTTGCGCATTGGAGTTTTCCAGGCCGGTGCTGCGCTCGGACAGCACTACGCCACGTTCGCTGTCGACCATCTTCGGATCGATCGACAGGTGGGCGATACGGTCGCCTTCCAGCTTGAAGATAGTTTCCAGTGACGAGGCAGGGAACCAGTCCTGGTAAACCGTGACGTCGCTATTGGTGTAAGCGTTGTTGGAGCCGCCGTTGGCCTCCATGGTGCGGTCGAACATCTTCGGCCCGTAGTGTTTCGAGCCGTTGAACATCATGTGTTCGAAGAAGTGCGACAGGCCGGTGATGCCCGGCGCTTCATTGCGCGAACCGACCTTGAAGAAGGTGTACATGGTCGCGTTCGGAATGCTCGAACTTTCCAGCACGATGAATTTCATGCCGTTGTTGAGCGTAAAGGTCTTGACCTGGTCGGCCGTCAGCGCGGCCTGGGCAGTCGAGGCGGCAGCACAGGCCAGCACCGTTGCCATGATCTTCAACTTCATTGGGTTTCCTTTCGATGAAAGAAGTTGCCGGAAGAATACTTGATCCATAGTGAAATTGCTAATTTTTTAGTTAGGGTTAGAATAGGGCAGGAGCCTATGAACATGAACCCGCCAGGCACGCCAGAAAAGGCTGAGCAACTTGTGCCAAGCGCGAAGTTTCCGCTGGTAGGAATTGGCGCGTCGGCGGGCGGCCTGGAAGCACTGCAGCGCTTGTTACCGGGCCTGCCTGCTACCCCTGGATTCTCGATCGTGGTGATCATGCACCTGGCGCCCGGACAGCGGAGCCATTGCGCCGAAGCGCTGCAGCGTTTCAGCAGCATGCAAGTGCTCCAGGTTGGCCGGCATCCGACGGAAGTCCTGCCCAACCATGTTTACGTGATCGCGCCCGGCACGCTGCTTAAGGTCGAGGGCCACTACCTGTTCCTTGACGAGGCCGATGCCGGCAACACCGGGCTAGGCGCAATCGACTACTTCTTTCATTCGCTGGCCCTGTCGCACCGCCACTTGGGGGTTGGCGTCCTGCTGTCGGGCATGGGCCATGATGGCTGCGGCGGCCTGACGGCCCTGCGCGAGCAAGGCGGAGTTGCCATCATCCAGTTGCCGCAGGATGCGCAATTCGGCCCCTTGCCGCAAGCGGCTATCGACGCCGGCCAGGCTGATTTTGTCTTGCCGGCCGACGAAATTGCGCAGCACCTGATGGTCTTGTGTGAAACCGCAGCCGGGACGCTGCCGGATCAGGTGACGGAAGACGAGGAGGCGAAAGCGCTGCAAGACGTGCTGGCAATGCTTTACGAGCGCACGGGACACGACTTCCGCCGTTACAAGCGGCCCACGGTCCTGCGTCGGCTGGAACGCCGCCTGCACCTGCACGGCGTGCGCACTGTGGCCGATTATCGTGCACTGTTGTCACACGACGTCGACGAGGCAACCCGCCTGTTGAAAGATTTGCTGATCGGGGTGACGGGCTTTTTTCGCGATCGCCTTGCCTTCGAGCGGCTGCGCGAAGTGGTCCTGAAACCCTTGATGGAGTCGCGCGCGCAAGGCGAACTGCGGATATGGGTGGCTGCATGCTCTACCGGGCAGGAAGCATATTCGCTGGCGATGCTGTTGGCCGACATGGCGCGCACCATGCAGGATCCGCCGCTGATCCACATCTTTGCTTCCGATATCGATCAACATGCGCTGAACGTGGCGCGCGCCGGTCTATACCCCGAATCGGTCAGGGATGAAGTGCCGGCCGCCATGCTGGAGCGCTATTTCGTGCTGGCCGGCAAACAATACCGTGTGCGGCAGGAACTGCGTGACCTGATCACTTTCGCGAGCCATAACGTGCTGCGCGATCCGCCTTTTTCCGACCTGGACCTGGTCACCTGCCGCAACTTCATGATTTACTTGGACCGGGCTATGCAAAAGCATGTGCTGCAGCGTTTTCACTTTGGACTGGCGCACAACGGCTTCCTATTCCTTGGCAACTCCGAAACCGCCGATACAATGCCCGAGCTCTTCGGCCAGGTCGACCGCGCCAGCCGGATCTACCAGGCCCATGTTGCCCGGGGCAGGCTGCCGTTGCGGGGCGTAGCACCGGCGGCATCGCTCGCCACCGATACTGTGTTGAAGCAAGTGCCGGCGTTGCGCCATGTGCCCGGTCTGGAGCAGGCTCGCCCCTCGTCAATGGAAGAAATGCGCGACCGGCTGGCCGAAGCGGAAACCAGCTGCGAACAGCTACAGTCGGACAACGAGGAACTGTCCACAATCAATGCCGAAATTAAGGCCCGCCTGGAAGAAACAGGTAAGGCAAACGACGACTTGAACAGCCTGATTGCCTCGGTGGACCTGGCCACCGTGTTCGTTGACCGGGGCCTCGCAGTCAAGCGCTATACGCCGCGCGCAGCCAGCATTTTCAACCTGATCCCGCGCGACGTCGGCCGCGGACTGCTGGACATCACACACCGCCTTGACTATCCGGAGCTTGAAAACGACGTGGCGCGCACTTTCGATACGCTGCACCAGGTCGAGCGTGAAGTGCGTGGCACTGACGGCCGCCATTTCATCGTGCGCATGCGGCCCTGCCGGACCCGCGATGACGCCATTGTCGGCACCGTGATGACCTTCTTTGACATCAGCGAACGCCGTTTGGCCGAGGTCGAAGCAAGCGTGTTGGCCAGCGACCATGAATTCCTGCTGAACTTGGGTGACCGCCTGCGGCCGATGGAAGATCCGCCGCAACTGCTGGTGCAGGGCTGCCGCCTGCTGGGCGAGCGGCTGGCCCTGCCGCAATTGGCCTTTGCGCAAATCCGCAATGGGGCCTATACCGTGCTGCCGGGGCATGCGGCAAGCGAGGCATCCCTGCAAGGCGACGGTGACGTCGATGCGCTTGGCGCGGCAGTGTTGAAGCTCTGGGGCGAGGGCGAGGTCGCGGCGCAGGCAGACCTTGCCGACACTGGGCTCGAAATGGCCGGCGCGTTGGCCGGGCTAGCTGGTGGCCACGGTGCGTTGCTGTCGGCATTGTGCCGCAAGGGCCCGCAGTGGCTGGGCTTCTTCCTGGGCTGCCAGCCTGTCGCACGCCAATGGACGCCGGCGGAAATAGCGCTGTTCGCTGAAGCGGCTGGCCGTATCGGGGTCGAATTCGAGCGTGCGTGTGCCCAGGCGGCGCTGCAAGCCAGCGAGACGCGCTTGCAAGTGCTGCTGCGCGGCTTTGCCAAGTCCTGCTGGGAAGCTGACGCCAGCGGCGAGGATGGCGAGCACTGGCTGGCTTCCGTCCACCCGGACGACCGCGCCCGAGTGCAAGCCATGTGGCGCGAAGCCGTGCGCAGCGGAGCCGGCAAGGAGGCGGAAGTCCGGCTGCAGGGCGAGGCCGGCGCCTGGCGCCGCGCCAGTGTGCTGGTCATGCCGCTGTTCGATGAATTGGGCAATGTACGCAAATGGAGCGGCTGCATCGTCGATACCGACGAGCGCGAGGCGGCGCCATCGGGTAGCATATAGCCATCTATAACTACCTTGGCATGGCGATGGAAAATACGATGCACTGGTCGGCGCACGAGCTGTCGATGACGGTTTTGATGACGCCCGACATGGCGAACTTCTCTGGGAATGTGCACGGCGGCGCCATCCTCAAGCTGCTGGACGGCGTGGCTTACGCCTGCGCCAGCCGCTATTCGGGCAGCTATGTGGTGACGCTGTCGGTGGACCAGGTGATGTTCCTGCAACCGATCCACGTGGGCGAACTGGTGACCTTCCTGGCCTCGGTCAACTACACCGGCACCAGCTCGATGGAAGTGGGCATCCGCGTGGTGGCGGAAGACATCCAGAAGCGCCTGGTGCGCCACGCGAACAGCTGCTACTTCACGATGGTGGCGGTAAGCCAGGACCGCAAGCCGCAGGCGGTGCCGCCGCTGGTGCCGCAAACGCCGGAACAGATCGCGCGCTGGGAAAAGGCGAAGCTGCGCAAGGCCGCGCGCCAGCAAGTGGCGGCTGCAGCCAAATAATCTAACAAGGATTGCTTAGACCGGGCGGCGGTGGGTCGGGTAGACCAGCGTGCGCAGCGCAATCGGCTGCGGCACGCCCATCGCGAACAGGAATTCGGCGGCGCGGCGCAAGCCCACTTCGGGCAGGGCGGCTACGGCCTGGTTGATGATGTCGCGCGTCCGGTGGTCGGTGCGCACTTGCTGTCGATGCAGGTCTACGCTGTTCATGTCCACTCTCCTTCTCTCCTCAGGCCCGCAGCCGGCGTGGCGCCGTGCTGCTTAGTTGCTTGCCATCCTGCAACATCTGGCGCATCGCCGATGCGTCGACGGGACGGCTGAAATAATAACCCTGGATTTCGTCGCAGCCATGGCGGCGCAGGAATTCAAGCTGCTCTTCAGATTCTACCCCTTCCGCAATCACGCGCAACTCAAGGTTGTGCGCCAGTGCGATGACCGAGACCACGATGGCCGCATCGTCGGCATCGGTGGCGATGTCGTTGACGAAGGAACGGTCGATCTTCAGCACGTCGATCGGGAAATTGCGCAGGTAGGACAGGCTCGAATACCCGGTGCCGAAGTCGTCGATCGACAGCGCCACGCCCAGGGACTTCAATTCATGCAGCAGGTTCACGCCCTGCGCCACATCGTGCATGAACAGGCTTTCGGTCAGCTCCAGTTCCAGCGCGGACGGCGGCAAGCCGGTTTCCTCCAGCACGGCGGCGATGGTGGAGACCAGTTCCGGCTGTGCGAACTGGCGCGCCGACAGGTTGACCGCCATGCGCAAATCCTTGAAGCCGGCATCGCGCAGGACGCGTGCCTGCTGGCAGGCGGTGCGCAGCACCCAGGCGCCGATCGGCACGATCAGGCCCGTCTCCTCAGCCAGGCTGATGAACCGGGCCGGCGGCACCATGCCCAGTTCCGGATGCTGCCAGCGCAGCAGGGCTTCCACGCCGACGATGGCGCCGGAGGCCAGGTCGACCTGTGGCTGGTAATGCAGCACGAACTCGTCGCGCTCCAGCGCATTGCGCAGCGCGCTCTCGATGCGCAGGCGTTCCTGTGCTTCGTCGTTCATGGCCGGCTGGTAGAACTGGAAGGTGTTGCGGCCCAGTTTCTTGGCCGAGTACATGGCGATGTCGGCGTGTTCGATCAGGTGCTGCGCCGGCGTGCCGTCGGCGTCGTAGACGGCGACGCCGATGGAGCAGGTGACGAAGAACTCCTTGCCCTCCAATAGCACCGGCTGCGCCAGCGCCTTCATCACGCGTTCAATGATGGCAGGCGACAGCTGTTCGTCCGGATACTGGCTCAGGATCGCGACGAATTCGTCGCCGGACAGGCGCGCCACGGTATCGCTTTCGCGCACGCTCGATTGCAGGCGGCTGGCCACGGTTTGCAGGAGCTGGTCGCCGGCTTTGTGGCCCAGGCTGTCGTTGACGAACTTGAAGCGGTCCAGGTCAATCAGCACCACCCACATCGGCAGGCCGCTGCGGTTAGCATAGGCGATGGCTTGCTGCAGGCGGTCCTGCAGCAGCACGCGGTTGGGCAGGCCGGTCAGCACGTCGTGGTGGGCGATGTGCTGGATGCGCTGCTCGGCTTCCTTGCGCTCGGTGATCTCGCTGCCGGTGCCGCGGTAGCCCTTGAATTCGCCCTGGGCGTCGTACACCGGCTCGCCGCTGGTGTTGAACCAGCGCGTCACGCCATCGTGGCCGACGATCGCGTATTCGAAATTGGAGAAGGGCAGGCGCGCCTGCACCTTGTTGATATGGTCGCGGCCAGCGCTGCTGCTGTACAGGTCCGGCGTGCATTCCCAACGTGTGCGGCCGAGGAAGTTTTCCTTCGCCACATGGCCTTTTTCAAAGAAGCCGCCGGTGATATGGGTGAAGCGGAAGTGAGTATCCTGTTCCCAGTACCAGTCCGACGACAGGGCCAGCAGGCGGCGGAAGCGGTGCTCAGATTCCTGCAGTGCGCGTTCGGTGCGCTTGCGTGCAGCCACATCTTCCGCCAGGCGCTGGTTGGAGCGCTGCAGGTCGGCGGTGCGCGCATCGACCAGCAATTGCACGCGGCGCGAGCGCTGCACCAGCGTGTGCACGAAGGCAGCCGCCAGGACGCTGAACAGCAGGCCGCTGAGCAAAGTACCGAGCGAGCCAAGGTGGTCGGCCAGGAAAGGGCGGGGCAAGTCGTCGATGCGGATATGCCAGGTGCGGCCCAGCACGTCGAAGCTGCGCATTTCGCTGCTGTGGTAATCGAAATCGAGCCAGCGATGCAGCCAGTGTTCCTTGCGGGTGGCCGGCAGCGGGCCGCGGCGGTAGGCGAGGGTGCCCGCCGCAGACGGATCGCCTGCATACACGCTCAAGCCCAGGCTCGAGTCGTCCAGCAAGCCATTCTGCTGCAGGATGGTATGTACCAGGTGCGGCGTGCGGATCACGGCAGCCGTATCGCCGGCCCAGGCGGCGTGGCGCTCGGCGCCCGTGCCGGTCGGCATGCCGGGCCGGTACACCGGCATGATCATGATGAAGCTGTTGTGCTGGGCCGGGTCCTGCGCCAGCTGGAGCTGCTCGGTGGCGGCGGGCCGGCCGTTGTGCAGGATGCGGTCGATGGCGCCGCGCACCAGCACGTTGCTGCCGGTGTTCAGGCCCAGCGCCGGCTCGTTGCCCTGCATCGGTTCCAGGTATTCAACGATGTTGTAATACGGCCGCTCCGGCGCCGGCATGGCTTTGCCTTCGGGCGACAGTTCGGTGATCTGGAAGCTTGGGAACTGCGACTGCATCGAGGCTTCGAATGCGGGGCGCTCGGCATGCGTCAGCACGCGGTGGTAGTTGAAGGCCTGGATGAAAGGGTAGCGCTTCAGCAGCGGTTCGGAAAAGGTATGGAACTGTTCGCGGCTGACCGGCTGCACGGTGCGGAACAGCTCATTGATCACATTCAGTACTTCTTCGGCATCGGCCAGGCCTCGCTCGATGGCGGTTACGCGGGCATTGGCGCGCTGCTGGAAGCCGAGCTCCATCTTGCCAAATTCAAGGGCGCTGACGGAAACGAAAAGAATGGCGGTGGCCGCCAGGCCTGCGCCCAGCGTGAGTGCGGCCGCACCGTAGTGCGATAGTTTCCTGCGCCGACCTGCCATGGTGTCCCTTGCATAAAAAATGTAGTTTGTCACAATTCTCATGGCTTCGGGGCAATACTCCTTAAATTCCTGCCAAATCTCCCTTGCGCAGGCGGGCAACGGTGTAAATTGCCAACAGTCGGTTGGCAAGACCGAAGCCCAGGCCGGGCGTCGGACTGCCCCAGGCTGCTACGCGGCGCTGCATGACGCTGGCTGGCGATCCCGGCGCTCGTCCAGGACGAATCGCAAACAGGATGTGGTTGTTGCCGGCGATGCCGGTGAACTGGCAAATGCGGTCGTGGAAGGCGTTAGACAGCCGTACCAGCACGCTGCGGTACTTGGGGTCGTAGCTGAACACATTGGCGGCCAGCACACCATCCGGGCGCAGGGCGCGCCGGCAGTCGGCGTAAAAGCGGTCGGTCGTCAAAGCATTCGGCAGGCCGTCGGCATCAAAGCCATCGACCAGCAGCACGTCGGCGCTGTCCTTCAGTTCCTTCATGTATTGGGCCGCGTCGCACTGGATGACACGGAAACGCTCGCTGTCCTTCGGGATGGCGAAGCGTTCGCGCAGGGCGATGACGTCGGCGCGCAATTCGAGCACGGTGATGCGCGTGCGCGGCAGGTAGCGATGGCAGAATTTGGCCAGCGAGCCGCCGCCCAGGCCCACCATCACGATATGCTCGGGGTTCGGTTTGAACAGGACAAAACACATCATCGCCCGTGCATAGGCGAGCACCAGCGCATCCGGATCGGCCGGGTCCATCTGGCTCTGCACCTCGCCGGGCGTGAATTCCAGCGACAAGCGACCGCGCCGGCGGCGAACCAGGGGGCGGTGGTGGTCGGGGATGGAAGTCATTTTGTCAACTTGTTATGAGCCGTGATGATCTGATAAGCTGCCGGGCTCCGGTTTCCGCCCCAGTGTACCGGATGAGCACTGCGTTGGGGCGCTCGCGTTTACATCGGCAACTTTTATAGGTACATTGCCAACATAGGCAGCTTGGAGACGATAAATGTTCTTAGACCATCCAACTATTACAGCGACCAATAGTTTTACCGAGCCGGATCGCATCGAGCGCCTGACCCGCGTGTATGGCTACGTGGCTGCGCTGGCCGACCACGCCGGCAAGCAGCAGTTCATCGAAAAGGTCAGCCAGCTGCATGACCACAAAGGTACCCTGATCGTGTTCTGGCACGATGCGCCGACCGAAGACGAAAAAGAATTCTTCTCCAAAGCCTGGGCCAGCAAGATCGGCGACGGCAGCACCAACGTCGAACACGAAGTCTGACCGCGGCCCGTCCGCCAAGCAATGGATATCAAAACCCTGGTTCTCGCCCTCGCACTGGGCAACCTCAGCCTGTGCGCGGCGCTGTTTTTTTTCGAGTATGAGAACAAGAAGTCGCTGACCCTGTCCACCTGGGCCATTGCGAAGCAGTGCCAGGCGGTGGGCTGGATCCTGTTGTATTTCCGCGGCGTGGTGCCGGAGCTGCTGGCAGGCCCGCTGGCCAATGCCGTGCTGCTGGCCGGTTTCGCGCTCGATGCCGGGGCCCTGTGGGAAGGTGTTGGCCGCCCGCGCTGGCGCAATGTCCTGTACCCGGCGCTTTCGCTGGCAGTCGGTACGCTGCTGGCCTTCCATATCCTCGATACGTCGCCGGCGGTGCGCCTCACCTTCGGCTCGTTGTTCGTCGGTTTCTTCTTCCTCTCTGGCGTGCTGGCGCTGGCGCGTGCCTGGCGCAATGGCAGCATGCTGCGGCGCTACCTGGTTGTAGCCATGTTCGTACTGGCGCTGGTGATCGTGGGGCGTGGCCTGCTGACGGCGGCCTTCCCGGAGGGGGTATCCTGGATCAGTGCCAATGCCATGCAGCTATTCGGCTTCGGCGGCTTCTATCTGATGATGCTGGTGAACGCCTTCGGTTACCTGCTGCTGTCGCGCGAGAAGCTGCAGATGGACCTGGCACGGCTGGAAACCACCGATGCGCTGACCGACGTGCCGAACCGGCGCGGCTTCTACCAGGCCCTGGCGCCGTGGATGGCGCTGGCGCGCCGTCCCGGCCAGCCGACCGCCCTGGTCATCCTGGCGCTGGACCAGTTCAAGCGCGTCAACGACAGCTACGGCCATGCCGCAGGCGACGCAGCCCTGAAATCGATGGTGGAGACCTGCAAGAAACAATTGCGCGATTCGGACCTGATGGGCCGCCTGGGCGGCGCCGAATTTGCGATCCAGCTGCCGCGCACCGGGCAGGAGGACGCGATGATGGTTGCGGAGCGCATCCGCCGTGCCATTGAGGCGACGCCGGTAAAGACTGAGCGTGCGATTATCAAGCTGACGGCCAGCATGGGCGTCACTACCATCCGTGCCGACGACAGCACGGTCAGCCTGTTCAAGCGCGCCGACGAGGCTTTGCAGGCCGCGAAACTGCGCGGCGAAAACCAGGTGGCGCAGCCGCCGGAACCCCAGTCCCTGGAGGCCTTGTCATGACAGCGTAACACTGGGGGCGTACTGTGCTACCATTTTCGTTATAAACGATATAAATGGATTCCTCGATGTACGCCGCAGTGGACCTGGGCTCCAACAGTTTTCGACTCTCCATTGGCCAGCACGATGGAGGCAAGATCCGCGTGTTGAACAGCATGCGCGAACCAATCCGCCTTGCCGCCGGCCTGGACGCCGCCGGCAACCTCACCGATGAAGCCCTGCAGCGGGCGCTGATCTGCCTGAAAAACTTCCGCGTGGCGCTGGCCGCCTACCAGTTCGATGGCGTGCGCGTAGTGGCGACAGCCATCCTGCGCCAGGCGCGCAATGCGGCGGACTTCCTGCCGCAGCTGGAACAGGCTATCGGCTACCCGATCGAGATCATTAGCGGCGAGGAAGAGGGCCGGCTGATCTACATGGGCGTGGCCAACGCGCTGGGCCAGCCGAACGAGAGCCGCCTGGTGGTGGATATCGGCGGCGGCTCGACAGAGCTGATCCTCGGACGCGGGCTCGATATCGAGCGCGTCGAATCGTTCAGCGTGGGCAGCGTCAAGCAAAGCCTGTCCTTCTTCGTTGGCGGCCGGGTCGATGCCCGTTCCTTCGAAGCGGCCGTGCTGTCGGCGCGCTCGCATTTCGAAGATGGGGCGCCGCCATACCATCCCGAGTACTGGAAGCGTGCATACGGCTCTTCCGGCACCATCCGCGCCATCGGCGAAATCATCGAGAAGAACAAGCTGGGCGACGGCATTACGCTGGCGGCCCTGAATGCTGTGCGCAAGCGCTTCATCGAATTCGGCCAGGTATCGAAGATTGACATGCCGGGCCTGCGGCCGGACCGCGCCAGCACCGTGATTGGCGGCCTGGCGATCCTGATCGCCGTGGTGCAGGAACTGGGCATCGAAAAGCTGGAGCCGATCGATGCAGGACTGCGCATGGGGGTGATGTGGGACTTGTACCTGCGCTCCACCCGCCGCGACCGGCGCGACGAGTCGATTGGAGAGTTCCTGGCACGCTTCCATATCGAATCCGAGCGGGGTGAGCGCGTGTCGGAATCCGCAGCCATCCTGTTCCAGCAGATGAAGCCTGCCAGCGATGCCTTGCTGCGCCACCTGTCCTGGGGCGCCAAACTGCATGAAGTAGGGCTGGTGGTGTCGCAGACAGGCTATCACAAGCACTCGGCTTACATGATCGAAAACGCAGACATGCCGGGCTTTACCACCCGCGAGCAAAAGCTGATGGGGCGCCTGGTGCTGGCGCAGAAGGGCAACCTGCGCAAGGTCAGCGAGTATTTGACCGACAGCGATTTTGCCAAGGCCGTCGTGGCGCTGCGCCTGGCGATTGTGTTCATGCACTGCCGCATCGAGGTCGATGACCGCGCCGTGCGCTTGCGCATGAAGAACCGTATCGACCTGGAGCTGAGGCGCGACTGCGTTACAAGCCACCCGACACTGTCCTACTGGATGGAGAAGGAGCAGGAGTTCTGGGACGAAATTGGCGTGGATTTCAGCGTTCGCACTGTTGCGTAATAATCGTATATACTGTTTATATAATTCAATAATGGAGTATCCATGAACGCAACGAAGTCCAAGACCCCAGCCGCCAAGCCGGCAACCAAGCCCGCGGCAAAAGCCGCCACCAAACCAGCCGCCAAGCGCGCACCAGCCACCGCCAAGACCGCCGCTCCAGTCAAGCCTGCACCAGTCAAAGCCGCAGCCAAGCCGGCAGCGACCAAGCCAGCCGCGAAGCCTGCTGCCAAGCCAGCGGCCAAGCGCGCGCCAGTTGCCAAGCCGGCCCCGGCGCCAGCCGCCAAGCCTGCCAAAGCAGAAAAAGCCGAAAAACCAGCCAAGCAGCACAAGGAAAAACTGGTGCGTGACAGCTTCACCATGCCGGAATCCGAATACGCAGTGCTGGGCCAGGTAAAGAAGACTTGCCTGAAAAACGGCGTGGAAGTCAAAAAATCCGAACTGTTGCGCATTGGCGTCGCCCTGATCAGCCGCCTGGATATGGCTACGCTGAAGCAAGTGTTGGCCTCCCTGCCGCAACTGAAGACCGGCCGCCCGAAGAAGGCTTGATGTCATATTACTGACACATGGTTGTCATGTTCGTGCAGCAATAGTTCAGCAAACTGGCTTCGTCACTACAGAAAGGACGAAGCATGCAAACTACGACGATTGCTACCGCCGAACAGCGGGTTTCCCCCCCGCGACTGGCATTGAGCATGGCAGCCACCCCGGAAGAGGTGCGCGAAGTCCAACGCCTGCGCTACAAAGTCTTCATCGAAAACCAGGGCCTGAGCGCCCTGGCGACGCCCGATGGCCTGGATTGCGACGAATTCGACGCGGCCTGCGACCACCTGATCGTGCGCGACACCGCCACCCTGAAAGTGGTCGGCACCTACCGCCTGCTGAACCCCGCCGGCGCCCGCAAGCTGGGCCGCCATTACTCCGAGAATGAATTCGACCTCGGCCGCCTCAAGCACCTGCGCAGCCGCATCGTGGAAGCGGGCCGCGCCTGCATCCATCCGGATTACCGTGGCGGCAGCGTGATCATGCTGCTGTGGTCCGGCCTGGCCGAATACATGCGCCGCCATCAGTGCGATTACCTGATCGGCTGCGCCAGCATCAGCCTGGCCGATGGCGGCCACAATGCGGTCGCCGTGTATGAGCAATTGCGCGAGAAGCACATGGCCCCGATGGAATACCGCGTCACCCCGCACCTGCCGTTCCCGGTGGAGAAGGTGGAAGCCGCGCGTGCCGCCCAGGTGCCGGCCCTGCTGAAAGGCTACCTGCGCTCCGGCGCATGGATTTGCGGAGCACCGGCCTGGGATCCTGATTTCGAAAGCGCCGACCTGTTCGTGATGATGCCGCTGGCGAACCTGGACGGCCGCTACGCCCGCCACTACAACGTTGCCGCCTGACTGTACCCCTGCGGCGCCTGCCAGACTGTGCATGCGCCGATGGCGCCTCCTTTCCTACCATGTGGGGGAAAGTGAGGTGAACCATGCAACAGGAAGTTTTTCCCGGGCGCTCTGGCTACCAGCAGCGCCCCATCGTGCGCCACCGGGGTGCTGTGCGTTGCGCCGCCATCGACAACGTGGCGGAGGAGGTGCCGGTGGCACTGGTCTTCAACGGTATTTCCCATGCCGTGATGATGACCACGCCGTGCGACCTGGAGGAGCTGGCTGTCGGCTTCGCGCTGACGGAGGGCATTGTGCGCTCCAGTGCCGAAATCTACGATCTTGAAGTCCACCGCTTGCCGGCGGCGGCAGAAGTCCAGTTAACCATTTCGCAAGCCGCGTTCATGCAGCTAAAGGAACGCCGCCGCTCCCTGGCGGGCCGTACCGGCTGCGGCGTGTGCGGCATCGAGAGCCTTGCGCTGCTCGATCTCGAGCCTGAGCCGCTCGTGCTGCCCGCAGCGCCGCTTTCGCCGGAGCTGGCGGGTCTCGCCATCGCCCGCGCCGCCGGCGAATTAGGCCAGCACCAGGCCCTGATGCGCCAGACCGGCGGTGTCCACGCCGCGGCATGGTGCACTCCGGACGGGGCAGTGCAATATGTGTTCGAAGACGTAGGCCGCCACAACGCCATGGATAAACTGGTCGGCCACCTCGCGCTGCAAGGCGCCGACCTTGGGGCAGGCTTTGTTTTCCTCTCGAGCCGCGCCAGCTACGAGCTGGCCCGCAAGGCCGCGCGTGTCCGCATATCCATGCTGGCCACGATCTCCGCCCCGACTTCGCTGGCGATCGACATCGCCCGCAAAGCAGGCCTGAAACTGGCAAGCTTCTGCCGCGCTGACGGCTTCGTTGAATACACGGGCGGCGAAGAATGAGCCTGCGTTGCGCCATTTTCACAGTCAGCAGCCGCCGCACGGCTGCCGACGACACGTCCGGCGACCTGCTGGCCGAACGACTGCAGGCTGCCGGCCACCAGCTTGTCCGGCGCGCCATCATCCCCGACGGGCGTTATGAGATCCGCCGGGTGCTGAGCGACTGCATCGCCGATCCGCAAGTGCAAGTCGTCATCCTTAACGGCGGCACAGGGTTCGCGGCCAGTAACGAAGTCCCCGAAGCAGTAGGGCCGCTGCTGGACCGCGAGATTCCCGGCTTCGGCGAGATGCTGCGCCAACTTTCCTATGGCGATATCGGGACCTCGGCGCTGCAAGCCCGTTCCCTGGTCGGCCTCGCGAACAAGACCTTGGTCTTCTGCTTGCCCGGCTCCCCGGGCGCCTGCAAGCTGGCCTGGGACGGCATCCTCGCTGAACAGCTCGACCACCGCCACAAGCCTTGCAACTTCGTTTCCCACCTCAATTGATCCGGTAATCCTTGCCTGCTGCCAGTTCGGCCGGCAAGGGTTCGCCGCACAGGTCCAGCACCGACCGCTCGATGGTGCGGCACATCGCTTCCAGCGCCAGGCTGTTTGGTGCCTCGCCAAACGGATCGCCGATCTCCTGCGCAATCGCCTCCAGCGCAAACAGCGTATAGGCCACGAATACCGAAATTACGGGCGTCGCCGCGCCGATGGCATGCACCAGCCCAAATGGCAGCAGGAAGCAGTAGACATAAATGGTTCGGTGCAGCAGCACCGCATAAGGGTAGGGGATAGGCGTGCTGGCGATGCGTTCGCAGCCGCCGACGGCCTCGGCCAGGCCGCTAACCTGTGCATCGAGCATCCACAGCGTTTGCGCTGGCACTTCCACACCGCGCAGTGCGCACCGAAGGTCATGCAGCAAGGCGACAGGACGATAGGCATGCTGCAACAGGCCGTCCGCCGCATCGGCGCCAAGCAAGCGTTCGGCATCTGGCCGCGGATCACTGCCGCGCAACTGATGGCGCAGCAGGTGGGCGAAGGCGATCACGCGTCTTGCGCAAAGCAAATGGTCGCCGTGATGGTCGGGCACGTAAGCCAGCACCTGCGACACCAGCGCGCGGCCGGCGATCAGGATATGTCCCCAATGCTGGCGCGCTTCTAGGTAGCGCTGGTAGCTGGCGTTGTTGCGAAAGGCCAGGAAGATGGCCAGGCTCACCCCCAGCAGTGAGAATGGTGCGGTTTCGAGCGGCACGCGCTTGCCCAGCAAGGCCACCATGCTCACTGCCAGCATCAGCCCTAGTTGCGGCAGGATGGCTGGCAGGACGGAGCCATGCCACGTCAGCAGCATGCGGAACCAGTTATCGCTTGGACGAATGATCATGGCTCAATGGTGGTGGCTTACACGTCCACGGAAGACGTAATACTGGTACAGATTGTAGCCCACCATGACAGGAAAAATCAGTGCTATGCCGCACAACATGAAGGCCATGGTGGCGCTGTCCGAAGCTGCCTGGGCCAGCGTCAGCCGTCCCGGCACCACGTTGGGAAACAGGCTGACCGCCAATCCCGCGAAGGAAGAGAGGAACAGGCCGATCGCACCGCGGAACGGCCCGTGGCTGGCGCCGATGTGGAGCGCATACAACACGTATGCAGAAGCAAACGCCGCCAGCAGCGCCAGGGGCACCAGCAAGGCCAGCACGCCGGGCTGCATCCAGCGGCCATGCCCGATCTCACTGGAGAACAGAGTGCCGGCCGTCAGGACCAGGGCTGCGCCGACCGTCGCCACCAGGCTGGTCACGGCTTGGCGGCGGGCGGCGAGCACCAGCTTGCCGTTCGCCTTCTTCACGAGGTAGGTGGCGCCAAGCAGGGCGTAGCCCGCTACCACGCCAGCCGCACACAGGGCAGTGAAGCCCGCCGCCAGCCCGCCCGGCGCCAGGCCTGTAATCACCTTGCCCAGCACAATGCCCTGGCAGATGGCGCAACCCAGGCTGCCAAGGCCGAACACCACGTCCCAGCCACGCTTGTTATGTGCCGCATGGCGGAATTCGATGGCGGCGCCGCGCATGATCAGGAAGGCCACCAGCAGCATGATCGCCACATACAACTGCTCCATCAGCATGGCGTAGGCGAGGGGGAAGGCGCCGAACATGGCGCCGCCAAGGACCACCAGCCATGTCTCGTTGGCGTCCCACACGTGGCCGATGGCGGCGTAGATCTGGTCGCGGTCTTCTTCGCGCCGCACGAGCAGGCTGAGGATCCCCACGCCAAGGTCGAAGCCGTCGGTCACCACGTAAATGGCCAGCATCAGGCCCATCAGCCCGAACCAGGCTGTCGTCAGAATGTCATGCATGATTTACTCCTTGGGAGGCAGCTGCGCCAGGTCGGGACCGGCAGCAAGCCATTTGCGGACAAAGATCGCGAAAGCGGCCAGCAGCACCGTATAAAACACCAGGAACATCGCCATGCTGGACCACACGGCGCCGGCAGCGACAGACGATGCTGCATTCCCTGTGCGCAGCAGGCCGTACACCGCCCACGGCTGGCGGCCCACTTCGCGCACAATCCATCCGCATTCGACAGCGACATACGGCAGGGGAATGCACAGCGCCCATGCCAGTAGCAGCTTGCGGCGCGACATCAAGGTCGCCACGCGGCCTGCAGTGCCACGCAAGGACCACACGGTCCAGATGCCGAGGCCAGCCAGCAGCACACCGATGCCAGCCATCAGGCGGAAGGCGTAATACAGCAGGGGAATCGCGGGCGGCTGGTCTTCCACCGGAATGTCGCGCAGGCCGGTCACTTTGCCGTCCGCGCTGTGGGTGGCCAGGACACTGAGCACGCCCGGCACTTCGATCGCCCAGTCATTGCGCTGCTGGGCGGCGTTCGGCCAGGCCAGCAGGGACCAGGGAGCGCCGGTGCCGGCAGCGTTGGTTTCCCAGTGCCCTTCGATGGCAGCTCCCTTGGCTGGCTGGTGCTCGAACAGGGCCGCGCCGCTGGCATCGCCCACCAGTACCTGCAGTGGTGCGACCACGAGCAAGGCTGCGAGGGCAGTGCGGAAGGAGCGCGCGAAGAACTCCGGGTTTCGGCGGCGGTACAGGTGCCAGGCCGAGATGCCAGCTACAACGCACAGGCCTGTCTCCATGGCCGCCAGCCACATATGGGCCACACTATGAAACATTGACGGGTTGAAGATGGCTGCCATGTAGTTCACCACCACGGCGCGCCCATTTTCAACAACGATGCCGGCAGGTGTCTGCATCCAGGAGTTGGCTACCATGATCCAGAATGAGGAGATGGTAGAGCCCAGCGCGACCATGGCGGTAGCGAACAGGTGCATGTTGCGCGGCACCTTGCCCCAGCCCCACAGCATCACGCCGATGAAGCCCGCTTCCAGCATGAAGGCCATGGCGCCCTCGAAACCGAGGATATTGCCGATAAAGGCGCCGGAAAAGCGCGAGAAGGGCGCCCAGTTGGTGCCGAATTGGAATTCCATCGGCAGGCCGCTGACCACGCCGACCGCGAAGTTCAGCACCAGCAATTTGCTCCAGTAGCGCACATGGTGGTAGTACACCACTTCGCCGCGGCGCAGCCACTGTACTTCCATCAGGAGGATGAAGGCCGACAGGCTGATGGTCAGGATGGGCCACAGGATGTGGAAGACGGCAGTCAGCGCGAACTGGGCGCGTGACAGCAGCAAGGTCGTTTCAAGCATGTTGTTCTCCCTTGGCCGGGTGCAGCAGCACCGGGATGGATTTGGAAGTTGGCGTGCCGGCGCCGTCGGCCACGCTGGACAAAGGCACCAGCGGATTGGCCTCCGGGTAGTAGGCGCCCACGCAGCCGCGCGGAATGTCGTAGGCCACCAGCAGGAAGCCGTCGGCACGGCGCTCGATGCCGTCGTCCCAGACGCTGGTGATATCGACATGCTGGCCTGCCTGCAGGCCAAGCATCTCAAGGTCTGCGGCATTGGCAAACACCACGCGGCGCAGCCCGAATACTCCGCGATACCGGTCGTCAAGGCCGTAGATAGTGGTGTTGTACTGGTCGTGCGAACGGGTAGTCATCATGGTCAGCAGGCGCTTGCCGTGGATTGCGCGCGCACGATGGATGGGCGTGTCGCGGTCCACTGCATGCACGATGAATTGCGCCCTGGCGCTTGGCGTGGCCCATTCCCGCTCGCGCGATGCGACTTTCAGGTGGAAGCCTCCCGGCACGGCTACGCGCGCGTTGTAGTCGTAGAAGTCATCGAACACTTTCTCGATGTCGTCGCGGATGCTGGCGTAGTTCGCCGCGCGTCCCAGCCAGTCATGGCAGGTGCTGCCCAGCGTGGCATGCGCCATGCCGGCCACAATCGCGATTTCCGAGCGCAGTTGCGGCGATGCCGGCTGGTTGATGCCGAAGGAGATGTGCACCATGCTCATCGAATCCTCAACGGTGACGCCTTGTGCCACGCCCTGTTGCAAATCGATCTCGGTGCGGCCGAGGGTGGGCAGGATGAGCGCATCCTTGCCGTGTACCAGGTGGCTGCGATTCAGTTTGGTTGCGATGTGCACGGTCAGTTCGCACTGGCGCAGGCCCTCCCAGGTGCGCGGCGTATCGGGCGTGGCCATCGCAAAATTGCCGCCCAGGCCAATGAACACCTTGACGCGGCCGTCCATCATGGCCTGGATGGTCGACACCACGTCGTAGCCATGGTGGCGCGGCGGCTCGAAGCCGAATACCTGCTGCAAGCGGTCAAGGAAGGCTTCGGTCGGCTGTTCCTCGATGCCGACGGTACGGTCGCCTTGTACGTTGGAGTGGCCGCGTACCGGGCACAGGCCGGCGCCGGGGCGGCCGATATTCCCGCGCATCATCATCAGGTTGGACAGCATCTGGATGGTCGGCACCGAGTTCTTGTGCTGCGTCAGTCCCATGCCCCAGCAGGCAATCACACGTTCGCTGCCCACATACAGGCGCGCCAGCTTTTCGATTTCCTCGCGCGTGAGGCCGGATTCCTCGACCAGCACCGGCCAGCTTTCGTCGCGCAGGTCGCGCGCGAAGTCGTGGAAGCCGACCGTGTGGCTGGCAATGAAGTCGGTATCGACCAGGCGCGGCTGCCCGGCAGCCAGGGCCTCGTCATCCAGTTCCACCAGGCGTTTGGCCATGGCCTTGATCAGCGCGAAGTCGCCGCCCAGGCGCGGCTGCACGAACATGGAACTGATGCGGGTCGCCGTGTTGGTGGCCATTTCCACCGGGCTTTGCGGGTCCTGGAAGCGCTGCAGGCCACGCTCCTTGAGCGGATTGATCGAGACGATGGCAGCGCCGCGTTTCGCCGCATGGCGCAATTCTCCCATCATGCGCGGGTGGTTGGTGGCCGGATTCTGGCCGAAAACCAGGATGGCATCGGCCAGTTCGAAGTCGTCCAGCGTGACGGTGCCCTTGCCGATGCCCACCGTGTGCGGCAGGCCGCGGCTGGTCGCCTCATGGCACATATTCGAGCAATCGGGGAAGTTGTTGGTGCCGTACATGCGTGCAAAGAGCTGGTACATGAAGGCTGCTTCATTGCTGGCTCGGCCAGAGGTGTAGAAGGCGGCGTGGTCCGGGCTGGGCAAGGCATTCAGGTGCTGCGCAACCAGGGCGAAGGCCTCTTCCCAGCTGGTGGGCAGGTACTTGTCGCTGGCGGCGTCGTAGCGCATGGGTGTCGTCAGGCGGCCATGCTGCTCCAGTTCATAGTCGGTCTGTTCGAGCAGTTCGGTCACCGTGTGGGAAGCGAAGAATTCCGGCGTGACGCGCTTGCTGGTCGCTTCCGCTGCGACGGCCTTGACGCCGTTCTCGCAGAACTCGAAGGTCGACGTGTGCTTGCGGTCGGGCCAGGCGCAACCGGGACAGTCGAAGCCATCCTGCTGGTTCTGCGCCAGCAAGGTGCCGAGGTTGCCGGCGCTGACGCGCTCGCGGTACAGGTTCAGTGCCACATATTTCAGCGCACCCCAGCCGCCGGCCGGATTGGGGTAGGGGGCGACGTAGCCGTCTTTCTCAGGTTTTGCCATGTTGTTTGACTCCTTTCGAGGGTTGACGACAGTGTCGGTCCCGGCGAGCCTGGGCGGCGTGTACAGAATTGGCGGTCGCGAAGCAGTACAGTGCTGCGCTATACTGGCTTGCATGAACCTCTACGAATCCCTTGCTGCCGATATCGAATCGCAGGTTGTGCGCGGTGTGCTGTTGGAAGGCGAGAAGCTGCCCTCGGTGCGGCAGACCAGCCAGCGGCGGGGCCTGAGCGTGAGCACAGTGCTGCGCGCGTATTCGCTCCTGGAGAGCAAGGGCGTGATCGAGAGCCGTCCGCAATCGGGCCATTTCGTGAGGGCCCGCCCGCGCGCCACGCTGCGAAGCGGTGCGCAAGCTGCGGCGCCCGCGCTGGTGCTGTCCTCAGAAGTGGATGTGAGCCGGCTGGTGCTGTCCACCCTGCGCACCATCCGCAGCCAGGGCGCAGTGCCCCTGGGTTCGCCGTACCCCGATCCGGCGCCATTTCCCTGGCCGCGCATCAGCCAGTACGCCAATGCAATTGCGCGCCGCAGCCAGCACTGGAGCGTGATCGACGACCTGCCGCCGGGTAATCCGGAACTGATACGCCAGATAGCGCGCCGCCACATGGAGAACGGGCTGGCGGTCGACCCGTCTGAAATCATCGTGACCGTCGGCGCGACCGAAGCGATCAATCTGTGCCTGCAGGCGGTGGCAAGGCCTGGCGACACCATCGCAGTGGAGTCGCCAACCTTCTACGCCATGCTGCATGCGATCGAACGCATGGGCATGCGCGCGCTGGAAATCCCGACTGATCCGCGCGATGGCATCAGCATCGAAGCCCTGCGCACGGCAATGTCGCAGCAGAAGATCGCCGCCTGCATGGTGATGCCCAACTTCCAGAACCCGCTCGGCTTCCAGATGCCGGATGCGCGGAAGCGTGAACTGGTTGAACTGTTATCCCAGCACGAGATTCCCGTCATCGAAAACGACGTGTACAGCGAGCTGTATTACGGCGACAGCCATCCAACTTCGCTCAAGTCATACGACAGCAAAGGCCTGGTGCTGTACTGTTCTTCCTTCTCCAAGAGCCTGACCGCCAACTACCGCATCGGCTGGGCTCTGCCAGGGCGCTATACCGCGCAAGTCGAGAAACTCAAATTCCTCAACACGCTCACCACGGCATCGCTGCCGCAACTGGCAATCGCCGACTACTTGCAGAACGACGGCTATGACCGCCACCTGCGCAAGGTGCGCAAGGGTTACGAAGAGCGCGCGAGGATGATGGCTGCCGCGGTGCAGCGCTTCTTCCCGGCGGGCACGCGCGTCTCCGAGCCGCAAGGTGGCTACGTGCTGTGGGTCGAATTGCCGAAGCAGGTCGATGCTATGCAGCTTTACGCAAAGGCCCTTGAGCACAAGATCACTGTCGGGCCGGGCCACATGTTCTCTGCGCGCGGCAGCTACGCCCATTGCATCCGCCTCAATTTCAGCTATCCCTGGTCGAAAGGGATCGAAGAAGCCTTGCGCACACTGGGCAAGATCGTCGCCAGGCTAGCCGCCAACCAGTGACATGCGTACCATGCGGTGCCGGCGTTCGGCCGGGCTGCGCTGTTCGGAGTAGCGGTCGGTGCGCGCGCGCCAAAGCTGGCGGATACGCTGTTCCAATGCTGCCTCCTGTCCGGCTGCCAGTAAGGGGCGCAAGTCCGCGCCACCTTGTGCAAACAGGCAAAGATACATTTGGCCGTCTGCCGCCACCCGCGCCCGCGTGCAATCGCCGCAGAACGGCTGCGACACACTGGCGACGAAGCCGATGCTGCCGGCGCCATCGGCGTGCCGCCACAGGCTGGCCGTGGCATGGCCGCGTGGATCGCCATCGGGCAGCAGGGGATAGCGGTGCTGCACGATGGCGCGCATCGCGTTGGCATCGAGGACCTTGCCGGCGTCCCAGTACTGCGCACCGCCCACGTCCATGTATTCGATGAAGCGCAGTTCGATGCCAGTGTGGCGGAAATGCTCCACCAGGGGCAGGATCTGGCTATCGTTCGCCCCGCGTTCGATCACGGTGTTGACCTTGACCGGCGACAGTCCCACACGCTGCGCAGCGGCGATGCCCTCCAGCACGCGTGCGACGGGAAAGCCGACCCCGTTCATGTGGCCTGCAAGCTTGTCGTCCAGCGCATCGAGACTGACGGTCACGCGACGCAAGCCGGCATCTTTCAGCGTTTGAGCCTGGGAGGCGAGGAGAGCGCCGTTCGTGGTCAGCGCGAGGTCAAGGGGGCGGCCATCCAGCGTGTGCATCGATGCCAGCCGTTCGACCAGCCGTGGCAAGTCCTTGCGCAGCAATGGTTCGCCGCCGGTCAGGCGGATTTTCTCCACGCCGAGCCGTACGAAGCTGCGTGCCACGCGCTCAAGTTCATCGAGCGACAGGCGCTGTGCCGCTGTCAGGAACGGGTAGCCTGGCCCATAGCTTTCCTTCGGCATGCAGTAAGGGCAGCGGAAGTTGCACTGGTCGATTACGGACAGGCGCAGGTCCTTCAGCGGCCGGCCGCGGGCATCAATGAGTTCGGTATCCATGGGCATCAGCTTAGCCCTGGCAGCGCCTGGAGGGCAGCACAATCAAGTGCTGGACAAAGGAGTACAGTGTGCTATATTTGTCTGTACCGATCGGTCAATTGTGATCCGAACGGTACATTCGAAAGGAAAAACCATGTCTGTCCGACCACCTGTTCCACCGTTCACCCGCGAAAGCGCCATCGAAAAAGTCCGCCTGGCCGAAAACGGCTGGAATACCCGCGACCCGGAAAAAGTGTCCCTCGCTTACACCGAAGATAGCTGGTGGCGCAACCGCAGCGAGTTCGCACAAGGCCGTGCCGCCATCGTCGCCCTGCTGAAGCGAAAATGGGCGCGCGAGCTGGATTACCGCCTGATCAAGGAGTTGTGGGCGCACGACGGCAACCGCATCGGCGTTCGCTTCGCCTACGAATACCATGACGATTCGGGCCAGTGGTACCGCGCCTACGGCAATGAGAACTGGGAGTTCGATGAGAACGGCTTGATGCACCACCGTCACGCCAGCATCAACGAGCATCCGATCAAGCCTGAAGAACGCAAGTTCTTCTGGGACCGCAGCGGTCCACGCCCGGACGACCATCCCGGGCTGACTGAACTGGGGCTGTAATCATGGCACGCGTTGTCGCAGAACGGGAAGACGTGATCCCACTGGTGGCGGAAGTGTTCCGCACCTATGGCTTTGAGGGCGCCAGCCTGTCCCGCATCAGCGAAGGGACGAAGCTGGGCAAGGGCAGCATCTATCACTTCTTCCCGGGCGGGAAGGACGAAATGGCCGCTGCCGTGCTGCAGGAAATCGACCAGTGGTTCCGCCTGCACGTCTTTGAGCCGTTGCGCGAGAGCGCGGATGCAGGGCAGGGCATCGCCGCCATGTTTTCTGAGGTGGAACGTTATTTCCTGTCTGGACAACGCGTGTGCCTGGTTGGCGTGTTTGCGCTTGGCAATGAGCGCGACCGTTTTGCCGATGCCGTGCGCGATTACTTCGAAGAGTGGATCGCGGCGCTGGCCGCAGCGCTGGTGCGCACAGGGCATAAAGGCAAAGATGCTGCGGCACTGGCCGAAGAAGTAGTGGGCGGGATTCAGGGAGCACTGGTACTGGCACGCGCCTTCAACAGGCCGGCGACGTTTAGGGCGGCGTTGAAGCGGTTGCGGGAACGGCTGGACCGCTAGGGCAAATCGGCGCCGGTGAATGCGATGCCGGCGCCAGGCATCAATCTCAGCGTGAACTGAGCTCAGTGTACTGAGGCATTCGATAGTTCCTTGAGCTCACGGATAGAAAGCTCAGATTTCTCATGCATGCGCAGCAGGATGGTGGCCCCAACTGCGAGCTTGCGGTGACGGATCTTGCTAATGATGGGTGGTTGCACTTCCAGCACCCTGCAGAGCTCCGCGTCATTCTTCAGGTGCATCTTCTCGATTAGCGTGTCGAGCAGTTTATTTGGAACGAAGCTGGAGGGCTCCAGCGCACGCGCCCTGTTCATTGCCTCGATTAGTTCGAGTTTCTTCTGCCTTACGCTCATTTTGCTCCTCCTTGACGTTGTTAACTACGTGGATAGAAAAAGCAGGCTTGCATCTTGTATTGATAACGAGGCAAGTTAATTAAATAATACTCCGCTTACCAAAAAAGCCAAGAATTTGTGAGAAAAATAATGAGTTTTATTGCGTGGCAGGGTTGACGACTGTTGTAACTTTGAGTCCATTTTTAGTGAGGCGCAGAACTTTGTCGGCGCGCGCGGCGGCGGCCGGCGAATGCGTCACCATGATGGTCGTTGCGCCGCTGGATTTGAGTTCCTGGTGCAACAGTTGCAGTATGGAATTTGCAGTGTCGGGATCGAGGTTGCCGGTCGGTTCATCCGCCAGCACGAGGGCCGGGCGGTGCACCAGGGCACGGGCTATTGCAACCCGTTGCATCTCACCGCCGGAAAGTTGATGGGGATAGTCGTGGCCGCGGCCGCCGAGGCCGACTGCCTCGAGCATCTCGAGCTCACGGCCTTGCGGCATGCCGTTCAGGAGCAGGGGCAGGGCCACGTTCTGCTGCAAAGTCAGGTGGGGCAGCACATGGAAGGCCTGGAAGATGAAACCCATGCGCGCGCGGCGCAGGCGGGTGGCCGCGTCGTCGTCAAGCGATGCGAGTGGCGTGCCGTCGACGATGATGGCCGGCTCTTCGCTCGGGTCGGGCTGGTCAAGGCCGGCGATCAAATTCAGCAAGGTCGATTTGCCGACCCCCGAATCGCCCATGATGGCGACGAATTCGCCGGGTTCGAAGGTCCAGCTCAGCCGATCGAGCACGCGGCGCTCGTTCGAATAACTCTTGGTCAGGGCTTTTAACTCGAGCATGGCTTATCGGGTCAGTGAACGGCGCAGCGCGAAGCTCAGGGCGTCGACCACGGCCACCAGCAACAGCATGGCCAGGATCACCGTTGCGGCGCGCTCCATCTGGAACAGGGACAAGTGGTATTTGAGCATCTGCCCCAGGCCGCCGGCACCAACCACGCCCAGCACGGCGGCAGCGCGGATATTGTTTTCCCACCGATAGAGCGTGTAGGACAGCATTTGCGGCAGCGTTTGCGGCAGCGTGGCGTAGAAGAAGGCTGCCATTGGCGTGGTGCCGTTCAGGCGCAGGCTTTGTTCCGGCAGCGGCGGCGCGTTCTCCAGCGCGTCGGCGAACAGGCGGCCCAGTACGCCGGCCGTGTGCGCGGCCAGGGCCATCGTGCCGGCGAATGGCCCCAGGCCTGCGGCGACCAGCAGGATCGAGGCCCACACCAGTTCGGGAATCGAGCGCAGCACGTTCAGCATTCCGCGTACCACGGCGCGCGGCGCACGGCCGAAGCGGCCCGCGCCGGGGATTGCCAGCAGCAGGCCGCCCGCAACCGCGAGCAGGGTGCCGAGTGCCGACATGGCAAGCGTTTCAATCGTGGCGATACCGGTCTTGCGCAGGAAGCCGCTGGCCATTTCCGGCGGCGCGAAGCCGGCCAGGAAGTTGCCCATGCTGTGCAGGGCCTCGGCCGTGAACAAGTCGCCCAGCTTGAGCGACAGCGTAGCGAAACTGGCGATGACCAGCGCCGCCAGCGCGGCGCCGAACAGCCAGCCGGACCAGTTGCGCGCCGGTGGCGCGGGCATAGGGTTCATCCCAGCCTCCTGCGCAAATATTTGGAGACCATGTCTGCGGCGGCAACCAGCAATACGAACACGATGAGCATGGTCGACACTTCGCCGCCGACCATATTCTTGGTCGACTGGTCCATGCTTTGCCCCAGCCCGCCCGCGCCGACGAAGCCCATGATCACCGAGCCGCGGATCGCACATTCCCAGCGGTAGACGGTGTACGACACCAGCTCGGAAGCCGCTTCCGGCAGCGCGCCATACAGCAAGGCTGCCAGGCGTCCGCTGCCGTTCTGCAGCAGCACGTCGCTGGCGTGATGGTCGGTGGATTCCAGGATCTCGGCATACACCTTGCCAAGCATGCCGGTATAGGTCAGGGCGATAGCCAGCACGCCGGCGGTCGGCCCCAGGCCGAAGATGCGAACGAACAGCAGCGCCCACACCAGCTCGGGCACGCTGCGCAGCAGCACGAGCAGCCAGCGCACCAGCTGGCGGACGACACGCGGGAAGGCCGCGATGCGTCCGGTGCCGATGCGCGAAATCGACATGCGCTCGGTGACCACCAGCGTGGCGGGGACTGCGCCCAGCAGCGCGAGCGTCAGCCCGCAGGTGGCAATGGCCACAGTCTTCCATGCCTCGCGCGCCACCATGGCGAGGAACTCCGCATCGTGCGCCGGCGTGAAGAAGTCGGACAGGAAGCGCCAAGCGGCCTGCAGGCTTTGCAGGTCGAACAGCGTCCAGGGATAAAACTCGGTCGCCACGACCAGCGGCCAAAGCAGCACGACGCCGACGGCAATTGCCGCCAGGCGCTGGCGCCACGCAGGGTCCGGGTGGTGGGGCGAGAGGGGAACGGCAGGAACGTTATGCATCGCTTACAGGCACGCCCCAACGGCCAGCTTGGCTGCCATTTCATCAGGCTGCGGCGAGTTTGCCGGCGGCAGCTCGCCGAGATAGAGCTCGTCGATCATCGCTTGCGTAACTTGCTCGCGCGGCAGGTCGAAAGCAACGCGGCCATTCTTCAGGGCCACGATGCGCGGGAAGTGCGCCAATGCCAGGTCAACCTGGTGCAGGCTGCATACCAGCAGTGCATTGCGTTCGCGCGCCTCCTGCTGCAAGGTGTTCAGGGTCAGCTGCGACAGCGCCGGATCGAGTGCGGACAGCGGTTCGTCGACCAGCAGGGCCTGTGCCGACGACAGCAGCAGGCGCGCCAGGCCGCAGCGCTGGCGCTCGCCCCCGGATAAACGGTCGACGCGCGAATACAGCTTGTCGCCAAGGTTGAAGCGGGTCAGTGCGCGGAAGGCAGCTTCCGGATCGGCGGGCTTGAACAGCGAGAGCAGCGCCTGGCCCAGGCTCCAGTGCGGCAAGCGCGCAGCCAGCACCGCAGTCACCACGCGCTGGCGCGGCGGCAGCGGCGGCGTTTGCGGCGCCAGGAACAGGCGCGCACGCATGGCGTGGCGGCCGGCATCGGTGAGTTGCCAGGGATCGGTACCAAAGGCCTTGAAGCCGCCGCTATCGGGACGATGGGCGCAGGCCAGGGTGGAGAGCAGGGTGGTCTTGCCGGCGCCCGAAGGACCGATCAGCGCCACCTGCTCGCCAGGCTCGAAGTTCAGCGAAATGTCTTGCAGCGCAAGGCCGCGCGAACCGCCGATATGGCGGACCGAGAGGCCTTGCAATTCGTACCAGGCAGAGGACATTGATTACTTCAGCAGGCCGGCGTTTTTGGCCGCCGCTTCGATATTGGCGTAGTTGGCAGCCTTGGTCGGGATGAACTTCGACGCGCGCTGCAGGTCCAGGATCACCTTGTCTTCAGGCTTGGAAATATCCAGTGCCAGGAAGGCATCGGTGATCTTCTTCTTCATGGCTTCCGGCATGTCGGCGCGGACGGTCCAGTTGTAGTCGTAGTAGGCCGGGGTGGTGTAGAACACGCGCACCACGGCAGGATCGACCTTCTTCTGTTCGTTCAGCTTTTCCCACACCGAGATATTCAGGGCGCCGGCATCGACCTTACCGCCGGCAACGGCTGCCACGGTCGCATCATGCGCGCCAGAGAAGGAGATGCGTTTCAGGTCGGTGTCCGGATCGATCTTGGCCGCCAGCAGGAAGGAGCGCGGCATCAGGTGGCCCGAAGTCGAGGACTCGGAACCGAAGCTCAGGGTCTTGCCTTTCAGGTCGGCCAGCGAATTGATCGACTTGTTGGTGGTGACGAAGACGGAGCGGAACTTTTCATCTTCCACGCGCTGCACCAGCGGCACGACTTTGCCCTTGCTCATGTGGTTGGCCTGCACGAAGGTGAAACCGCCGAACCAGACCATGTCCAGTTTGCCGTTGACCAGGCCTTCCACCGAAGCGGCGTAATCGGTCACCGGGGTGAACTCCACTTTCATGGCCAGTTTTTTCTCGAGGTATTCGCCGAGGGGCTTGAATTTGCGCTGCAGCTCGGTTGGAGCTTCGTCCGGGATGGCAGATACGCGCAGGACTTGCTGGGCTTGCGCGCCGGCAGCGGCGAAGAGCACACCGGCTGCAAACAGGGCCGATTGAATGGTGCGGAGGGAGAACAGGGACATGAAAGATCCTTTTTATGTTAATGACGAGCCGCACGCCTCGGGTGAGGGTCCGGTACCTGGTCTTGGATATTCAGCTATGATAGCAAAAATGTCCCTGGAGCCTGAGCCATGACCTTGTCACGCACGGCTGCGATTCGAGTGGTCGCACCGGAAACGAGCAGTGTGTTGTCCCCCAGAACCGCCCATGGCGATGCCGCGACTATTGCAGAGATCAGCTCTGGACTGCTGGCGCCGCAAGCTTCCACCTCGCCCAAATACTTCTACGACAGCCTCGGTTCGCACCTGTTCGAAGCCATTTGCGAATTGCCCGAGTACTACCCGACCCGCACCGAAGCAGCCATCTTCGGCCGCCACGGCGCCGACATGGCGGCCCGCATCGGCCCCGGCATGACCTTGATCGACCTTGGCGCCGGCAATTGCGCCAAGGCGGCCAGCCTGTTCCCGCTATTGCAGCCAAGCCAGTACGTGCCGGTCGATATCGCCAGCGATTTCCTGCAGCAGGCAGCCGCCCAGCTGCGCCAGCGCTTCCCCGCGATCGACATCACGCCGCTGGTGATGGACTTGTCGCAGCCGCTGGTGTTGCCGGCGTCGGTGCCGGCAGCGCGCCGCCAGTTCTTCTATCCCGGTTCATCGATCGGCAACTTCACGCCGCATGACGCGGTGGCGTTCCTGCGCCAGGTACGCGAGAATGTTGGCGCCGACGGCGGGCTGCTGATTGGGGTCGACCTGGTCAAGGATCCCGCCGTTCTGGATGCTGCTTACGACGACGCGATCGGCGTTACCGCTGCCTTCAACCTGAACCTGCTGCGCCACCTGAACCACCTGGCCGGCGCCGACTTCGATCCGGCACAGTGGCGCCATGTAGCCTTCTTCAATGACGCGGAGAGCCGCATCGAAATGCACCTCGAGGCACGCAGCGCACTGACCGTGCATTGGTGTGGCGGCGAACGCAGTTTCGCGCAAGGCGAGCGGATTCATACCGAGAACAGCTACAAGTACACGCTGGAAGGCTTCCGCAGCCTGCTGTGGGAAGCGGGTTTCCGCGTCGATGGCACCTGGACCGACGATGCGCACTGGTTCGCAGTGATGCACGCCGCGGCAGCGTATGCGTGACACCAGCCCCTGGACCGAACGCTACGCGCAAGTGCGCGCGGCGACGATGGCGCTGGCCGAGCCCTTGTCCGACGAGGATTGCGGTGCGCAGTCGATGCCGGACGCCAGCCCGGTCAAGTGGCACCTGGCGCACACGACATGGTTCTTCGAAACCTTTATCCTCGAACGCTTCGAACCGGGCTTCCAGCCATTCCATCCGGCCTTCCGGGTGCTGTTCAATTCCTATTACAACGGCGTTGGCGACAAGCACCCGCGGCCCCAGCGCGGCCTCCTGACACGGCCATCGATGGCTGAAGTGCGAGCCTATCGCGCCAATGTCGACGCGCGCGTAGCCGCGCTGGCGACACGCCAGGCCGCCACCGATGCCCGCCTGGCCGCGCTGCTGACATTGGGTTTGCAGCACGAACAGCAGCACCAGGAACTGATCCTCACTGACGTCAAGCATCTGCTGGCGCAAAACCCGATGGCGCCAGCTTACCTGCCAAACGACGCGCCGGCCAAGCCTGCAGCCGCTGCCCAGTCCTGGCAGCGCTTCGATGGCGGTGTGCATGAAATCGGCCACCATGGCGACGGCTTCTGCTTCGACAACGAGCTGCCGCGCCACAAGGTCTATCTCGCCCCGTTCGAGCTGTCCCGGCGGCTCGTAACGAACGCGGAATATCTTGCCTTCATCGAGGCTGGCGGCTATCGCGATCCCAGCCTGTGGCTGGCAGAAGGCTGGGACTGGATTCGTGCCCAAGGCATCGAAGCGCCGCTGTACTGGCGGCGCGGCGAGCGCGAGGCAGGCTGGAGCGCATTTACGCTGCATGGCCAGCAGCCGCTGGAAATGGATGCACCTGCCACCCACATCTCCCTGTTCGAAGCCGATGCCTACGCCCACTGGTGCGGCGCACGGCTGCCGACCGAAGCGGAGTGGGAGCACGCAGCAGCCGCAGGCGCCCTGATGCAAATGTTCGGCCACTGCTGGCAATGGACCAGCAGCAGCTACGCCCCATACCCCGGCTTCCGCCCGGCAGAAGGCGCCATCGGCGAATACAACGGCAAGTTCATGGTCAACCAGTACGTGCTGCGCGGCTCCAGCCTGGCCACGCCACAGGGCCACTCCCGCGCCAGCTACCGCAACTTCTTCCCCGCCAGCGCACGCTGGCAATTCACCGGCATTCGCCTGGCCCGTTAAAAAAAAGGGGACGTACCCCATTTAAAGGTACGTCCCCATTTTTGGATGTTACTGGCTTAAAGCCGGATGCCGAGTGCCTGGATGATCTCAGCCTTGAACTTGGCTGCCTGGTCGGCGTTAGGAATCTCGCCGGCCAATTTCAGGGCCAGCATGCGCACGTCCGTGATCTCGTCGAAATAATCGCCGCACACAATGGCCGCCATCGGGCCGATATAGGTGGCAAGGGTGTTTTCGAAGATGCTGCGCTGCTCGTCCGTCAGGGCCGACTTGCTGGCAGCAGGCTTGCTGGCCGCTTCCGGTGCCGCTGCAGGGCGGCGGGCTACGCCGGCCAGCAGCGTGGACGCTGGCGAACTACCTTCCGGCAGCTCGGTGATGCTGCCGTACAGGTAATCGAGGATCGCTTCGGTCGACCACGGCAGCGGCTCGTTATTGCCCACGCTCGGACGGTCCATGCTCATGCGTGCGCGCTGGATGGTGCGCAGGATGTCCAGGCCGTCACGGCCGCGGCGGCCGCGGCACAGGACGAACACGATGCGCCCGTTATCGAGGTGGATCTGCGCCATGCGGTTGTCATCGCTGACCAGCATGATGGTCGCGGTGTCGCCCTGGGCGCAGAAGCCGGCGATCTTGTCGAGCAGCTCTACGAAGGGAGTGAACTCTGGCTGTGCCATATCCGTTCGCCTTTATCGATTATTTCTTACGCAGGCGATCCATCGCCATCTGGATACTGACGCCCAGGCGTTCCACCGCACGCGCCAGCGAACCGATTTCGTCGCCGCGGCTGGTCTGTGGAATGGTCACGTCGAGTTGGCCTTTGCTCAGCTTCTCGGCGATGTCGGTCAGGTGGTTGATCGGACGGGTCAGTTGCTTGCCCAGTACGAATGCCAGGCCGGCAACCAATGCGATAACGACCAGGATCAGCAGGCGCGCTTCGTTGCGCATCTTGGTCATGGCGCTGTACGCTTCATCGTACTGCTGCTCAACCAGCACGGTCCAGCCTTGTGGCAGGTTGCGCACGAAGCCCACCATCTTCACGTCGCCATCCATATAGACTTTTGGCTCGTCGGTGATGCCTTCGACTTGCAGGGCAGGGTGCTTGCTGAAGTCTTGCAGTGCGGTCTTGACCTTGGTCGCGTCACCGTGGGCGATGACCTTCTTGTCGCCGTCCAGCAGGATGGCGTGGCCGGTTTCGCCGATGCGGATGTCGGTCACGGTACGGGATACGACGCCCAGGTCCATCGCCATGGCGAACACACCGACGATGGTGCGGTTTTCATTGCGGATAGGGACGCCGATGTTCAGCGAAGGCTTGCCGCTGGTCTTGCCGATCGCCACCAGGCGGCCTTCGTCCTTGCCGGACATGATGGCCTTGAAGTAGGAGCGGTCGCCGTAGTCGACCATGGCATTGCCGTCGCTTCGCGCCACGTCCTTGCCGTCGGTGCCCAGGGTGTGGATCAGGTAGACCCATTCATAGGAAGCAATGGTTGCAGCCAGGACCGGGGTCTGGCGCGCATTGTTCATGGAAATGATGTCGTCCAGGCGAGCCGCTTGGCGCATGGCGCGCATATTGGTCTCGTCCCAGCCGTTAACGCCGGTCGCCACGGTGTCGGTGGTGGCCACCAGGTTTTCCGAAATCTTCGCGGTCAGCTCTTTTTCAGCAGAAGAGTTACCCAAGTACCAAAGGGCAAAGAGCGGCACGAGGGTCACCACGAGCAGGGTGATCAGGACTTTTTGGAAGATATTAAGTGACAGTTTCATTTTTATAAATCATTCGTAATAATCGAGCTGACACAACCGCATTCTAAACACGGACAACGTCGGCATTAAGGCTGATTTCGAGGCAAAGCTGATGAGTTACCCGAGGCTGTTCGCAGCGCCAAGCACGCTACTTCGGGCATTGTCTGAGCAACAATTTGCGAAATCACAGGCCGCTTCTGGACCCTCACTTGCGTGATTTTCCTGTTGCTCAGTTTATAAGTTCACGATTATACATCAGTCGGTTTCCATGCGGAAATGATTTATGCGTTGCGCGGGCTTGCCAGGCGTGGTGCGTTGCGCGGCTGCGCAACCAGGGCCCGGCGCGGGCCGCCAGCCGCATCGCCGGACAGGCGGAACTGGCTGACCAGGTTTTCCAGCCCGGCGGCCTGGTCGCTCATGGCGGCGGCCGCCGCCGCGGCCTGTTCCACCAAGGCCGCATTCTGCTGCGTGGTCTGGTCCATCTGTATGATGGCCGTGTTCATCTGCTCAATGCCGTCCGTTTGCTCGCGTGTGGCGAGCGAGATTTCGGCGACGATGCCGGTCACGCGCTCTACGGCCGACACGACTTCTTCCATCGTGGCGCCTGCCTGCGCGACCAGTTTGGCGCCGGCTTCTACCTGTTCCACCGAACTGGAGATCAGCTCCTTGATCTCTTTTGCGGCGCCTGCCGAGCGGGCAGCGAGGTTGCGCACTTCGCTGGCCACTACAGCGAAACCGCGGCCTTGTTCGCCTGCGCGCGCCGCTTCCACCGCCGCGTTCAAGGCCAGGATATTGGTCTGGAACGCAATGCCGTCGATCACCGAGATGATGTCCACGACCTTGCGCGAGGAATCATTGATCGAGCCCATGGTTGTTACCACTTGCGACACCACTTCGCCGCCGCGCTGGGCGATGGAGGAGGCGGAGTTGGCCAGCTTGTCGGCTTCGCGTGCGTTGTCCGCGTTCGCCTTGACGGTGGATGTCAGTTCTTCCATCGACGATGCGGTTTCCTCCAGCGCCGAGGCCTGGCTCTCGGTGCGCGCCGAGAGGTCCATATTGCCGGTGGCGATTTCGCCGGAGGCCGAAACAATTGCCACCGTTCCAGTCCGTACCTGGCCGACGATCTGCGACAGCGCGTCGTTCATTTCGCGCAGGGCCAGCAGCAACTGGCCAGCTTCATCTTGCGTATGAGCCTTGATCTGGCTGGTCAAATCGCCCGAAGCGACGGTGCGCGCCACCTGCAGCGCGTAATTGATCGGACGCGTGATCGAACGCGTCACCCAGTACGCACAGGCTACGCCCAGCACCAGCGCCGCCAGTCCAAGCGCCACCATCATCACTTTGGCAGAGCTGATGTGCTGTTTGATTTCGGCGCCGTTGGCAGTGACGATGCTGTCCTGCAGGCCTGCGAGCTTTTCAACAGTAGCCTGCAGTGTGGCCAGGCGCGGCACGGTTTCCGACATCGCGCGTTGCGTAGCCTGTTCGCGCTGGCCTTCCGCGAGCAGCTTGAGCACGCCGCTGAAGGACTGGACGTAGGCGCTGCGTTCCTTGCCCACCTGTGCCAGCAGCTCGCGGCCTTCGGTGCGATAGACCAGTTTATCGAGCGTGGCCAGCGCCTCAGTGATGATGGTCTTGTTCTTGTCGACCTGCTTGCGTAATTCCGCGGATTGCGCGGCATCGGTTACCAGCAGCAGCTGCAGCACCAGCGCTGCATTGGCGCGCGTGGTGGCGGCCACCGTGGCCGCTGCATCGGCCTTGACCCAGTCTTTGTCGATGATCGTGGAGCTCAGTTCGCCGATGCTGGATAGCCGCTGGCTGCTGACGGCGATCAGCATTGCCATCAAGGCGAATACAATCGCGAAACAAAGGCCCAGGCGGGCCCCGATCTTCAGGTTGGCAATGCGCATGGCTGCTCCTTCCGGCGGCGAGGAAAACGATTTACCAGTATAGGTAGATGCCGCAAGGAGACAAAAACGGGGACGGCGCTTCGGCCGTCCCCGAATGAAAAACCGCTCAGGCCGCGGCTTGTGCGATGCTAGCCGAGGCTTCGGCTTTGAGCGCGATCTGGCGGTTGATGGCACTCAGCACGGCCTTGAACGAGGCGGTGACGATATTGCTGTCGATGCCGGCGCCGAACAGGGTAGGGCCGCCATCGAGGCGCAGTTCGACGTAGCAGGCCGCCTTGGCGTTGGCGCCATGGCCGATGGCGTGTTCGTGGTAATCCATCAGCGTGACGTCCAGGCCCAGCGCATCGACAAACGCATCGATCGGGCCATTGCCGCCGCCCTGCAGCGACATCGAAGCCTTGTTGTGCAGCAGGCCGATGTCGATCTGCACCGGCTCGTCGCTGGAGCTGTCTTCCACCATCTTGTGCGATACGTAGGCGTAAGGCGTGGCCTGGGTCAGGTACTCGCGTTCGAAGATCTGGTAGATGCCCTCGGACGTGATTTCCAGGCCGGTCTGGTCGGCCACTTTCTGCACCGCGCGGCTGAATTCAATCTGCAGGCGGCGTGGCAGTTCGAGGCCGTAATCCTGTTCCAGCAGGTAGGCCATGCCGCCTTTGCCGGATTGGCTGTTGACGCGGATGACGGCATCGTAGCTGCGGCCCAGGTCTTGCGGGTCGATCGGCAGGTATGGGATCTCCCAAGGCGCGCCATCCTGCTGCTTGGCGAAACCCTTCTTGATCGCGTCCTGGTGCGAGCCGGAGAAGGCCGTGAAGACCAGGTCGCCGACGTATGGATGGCGCGGGTGCACCGGCAACTGGTTGCATTCTTCAACCACTTTGCGCACGGAGTCGATGTCGGAGAAGTCCAGGCCAGGATGCACGCCCTGGGTGTAGAGGTTCAGGGCCAGGGTCACCAGGTCGACGTTGCCGGTGCGCTCGCCATTGCCGAACAGGCAGCCTTCAACACGCTCGGCGCCGGCCATCACGGCAAATTCGGCTGCGGCGATGCCGGTGCCGCGGTCGTTGTGCGGGTGAACGGAGATGATGATGGAGTCGCGGCGTTCCAGCTTGCGCGACATCCATTCGATCTGGTCGGCGTACACGTTCGGGGTCGAGCATTCGACGGTAGCCGGCAGGTTGACGATCATCTTCTTGTTCGGGGTCGGTTGCCAGACGGCGGAGACCGCGTCCACGATGTGCTTGGCGAAATCCAGTTCGGTGGTGGAGAAGGACTCCGGCGTGTACTCGTAGGTCCAGTCGGTTTCAGGGTGCTGGGCCAGCAGTTCTTTTACCAGCTTGGTGCCGGAGGTGGCGATGGCGGTGATCTCTTCGCGGGTGGCGCCGAACACCACTTTGCGGAACACCGGTGCGGTGGAGTTATACATATGCACAATCGCGCGCTTGGCGCCGATGCACGATTCCACAGTGCGGCGGATCAGTTCTTCGCGCGCCTGGGTCAGCACGATGATGGTGACGTCGTCCGGAATGCGGTCCTCTTCAATGAGCTTGCGCACGAAATCGAAATCGGTCTGCGAGGCGGAAGGGAAGCCCACTTCGATTTCCTTCAGGCCCACCTTGATCAGCAATTCGAAGAACTTGATTTTCTTTTCCACGCTCATTGGCTCGATCAGCGCCTGGTTGCCATCGCGCAGGTCGGTGCTCATCCAGATTGGCGGCTTGGAGATGACGGCGTTTGGCCAGGTGCGGTCGGTCAAGCCGACGGTTGGGTATGGACGATATTTCGCGGCAGGGTTCTTCAACATCATGGTGATACTCCTGTGTTTTTCAAATTTTTGGAAACCGGGACGTGGCGCAAGGGCGGCCGACGCGGGGTACTGCTAGGGGAAAATCAGGCGCGTGCCAGTAGTAGCGCCCCTAGGGATAGGGCGCCTGGCAGGTGTGCAGAAATGTGCAGATGCGAGGTCATGTCGACCAATGTAAGGCACTGGAATTGGCCTTGTCAAGAAAAAATCTCGGCAGTAATTTGCGATGTTTTCGCGCTTTATGCTGATAAAATGCTTAAACTGACGAGGAAAAATCGGATATGGATAAGATTGATCGAGAAATAATCGGACTTTTGCGCGATGATGCGAGGATAAGTTTTAAGGATTTAGGGGAGCGCGTAAGCCTCAGCGCGAATACGGTGGCGGACCGCGTGCGGCGGCTGGTGGCCGAAGGGGCTATCCTCGGTTTCGAGGCTCGCATCGACCATGCGGCGCTCGGCCTGCACCTTCAAGCCTATATCGACATCAAATTGAAGTCGGGCACCAATACCCACGAATTCGAGGAAATCGTGAAGACCATTCCGGGCGTGCTGGAAGTGGCGCTGCTGACCGGGAATTACGATGGCTTGCTGCGCGTTGCCTGCAAAGACCAGGCCCATTTGCTGCGCCTGATCGATACCTTGCGCGACCGCGCAGGCGTGCAGGACACCTACAGCCGCGTGATCCTGCACCAGACTCCCGTGCATGCGCCGCTGTCTGTGACAGAATAACGCCCCTGATGTGTTGATTGCGGAATTCCGATGCAAAAGCTGAATGCAGAATTGAGCCGACTTTATCGCGCGCCATCCGGCGGCGGCACCCGTAGCATTTGCTTGTCCTTCAAGAAGCTGGCGGGGGATGGCGAGGCGGGGCACTGGGAGCGTCTGTGCTCGGTGGCGAATGCCTTGCAGGCGGAGCTGGGGCTGCCTGCTCCTGCTGTGAGCATTTCCGGCGCGGGCGCGTTCGGGCTCTGGCTGTCGCTGGAGCAGCCGGTGGCGGCAGCGCAAGCGCAGGAATTCGCGAGGCTGGTTTGCGCGGAGGCCGACGCCGGTGCAGGCGTGGCGCCCGGCCCGCTGCCGCCATGCCTGAACCAGGCTAGCGGCAAGTGGGCGGCCTTTATCCATCCCGGCATGGGCGCGTCCTTTGCGGGCGACGAGGGGCTCGACATGCAGCCACCTGAAGCGGGACAGGTCGCGTTGCTGGAAGGGTTGGAAAGCATCGCACCCGCGCAGTTTGTGCAAGCGCTGGATCAACTGCGCCAGTCCGCTGGAGGCGCGGCCCAGCCTGCGCCGCGGGTCCCTGCGAGCGGCACCCCCGCCAGCGTCGCAGCGGATGGCTTGCTGCTGAAGGACGCGACGCTGGAAGACATCGTCAACTTCCTTCACTCGAAGAACATCGAGCCTACTTTCCGCTTCCTGAAATAAGCGCCATCTGCTCGGCGAGTTGCGCGGCGGCCTCCGGCGTCATGTTGAGGAATTTGCAGCCAAGATGGAGTTGCTCGCCCAGCAGGAAGGAGCGCAGGCTGCGGGTGAAGCGGATTTCCAGTTCGGTGGCGATCTCGATTTCCGGCCCCAGTTCCAACTTCACGCCGGGAATCTTGCGCCCTTTGAATAAGCCTTTCGCCTGCAGTTTCGAGCAGCGCAGGCCCACGCCGCCTAGCGAAAGATCGTAAATCGGCAGCTCGTAGGTATGCTTGATCAATTCGAAGGAGGCCATGAGGGTAGTCCCCAACGGGGTCTCCACCCGCTCCGAGGCGCGCCGGTTCAGTACCGTGCACGCTTCGGGGAATGTCATCGGGATCAGGTGCGGCTTGCCGGGGACGGAACTCCATTCCTGGCTGGATAGCCGGAACTGCAGCTTCGCGGTGCGCAGCCAGCTGACGAAGGTGACTTTGCCAGGCTGCAGGACAGAACCCTCGTTCAACTCCATCACAAAATGCGGCAACTCAGGATCGACTGACAGGATGCGCCCCAGGACCGGCTCGCGGCTGCCGGGAGCGTACATCGAAATCGCGTCGCCGCTTGCGGCAAGGAGGGTCAGCGCATCGCCGATATCGTCCTCGTTCGTCATGTCAAACGAGCTGGCGGAAGCCACGAAGGGGGCTAGCGCGTCTTGTGGCCGCGGCGGTCCCTTGCGGATCGGGACGGCATGGTGCTCATGGAGCTGCATAGCGCGAAGAGGGGAGCTGGTATGGCTTCATCATAGGACGGGAATTGCCAAATAGCAACCTCTTTTGAATTCTTGAAAAGAGCTCAATAAAAGTGGATACCCGGTCGAAGTACAAGCTGGAACAACAGGAGCAGGCATAGCACCAGGCTGAGCGGCCACGCGAGCGACGTGCTCGCCGCGCGGGCGTGATCGGCAGCAGGCCGCGCGCGCCACGAACCGGCCTGTATCCACGCGACGCCAATGAAAGTGACCACGGACGGCACCATCAGCACTTCGATCCATTCCCGCGGCATCCGGAACAAGGTGATGAACGGAAGGGCAAGCAAGGCGGGAAGCGTAACGATCCTGAACACGTCCTCCCGGCGTTCTCGAGACAGCAAGCTCCGCAACCACTCCGCGGCGCAAGGAATGAGGACCAAGGCGATCAACGCCAGGGCGGCCTTGGCGTTGGCTCCCAACTCAAAGTAGCCCATGAACATGCCAAGGTCGCTTTGGCTGCTGATGGCGCCAATGACGATTTGTGGGAGCGCCATGAAAATGCCGCTAAAGCCCATCCAGAACAGGAACAGGCTGATTGCCGCAGGCCGGCCGCTGCCGCGCCGCAGCAGAAGGGCGCAAACGATCCCGCTTGCCAGCGTAGCAATCGCGCCAGTGCCCTGAAACAGGCTGGCCAGCGGGCTAATGCCTTCCCAGCTATGGTTGTTGTGGAACAGGGTTGGCCGCAGTCCAGGCGTGAAAGCCTTCGGCAGCACCAGAAACAGTTCCTGGATGAAGAAGGTCAGGTTGAATGCCAGCACGTAGAGCAAGGCCGACGTCAGGGTGAGTTTCCAGTCCCAGTGCGCTGGCGGCGCTTGGTCCGGGCGTGAGGGCCTGAACCAGCCTGCCAGCCAGAGCGCCAGCGGCCCCGCAACGACAACCAGCGCCGTTGCGAGGCCGATAAGGCTTACCGCCGTCATCAGGCAGCGACTTGTACGCGCGCTTCGCCGGCGGTCATTTCACCGATCACGGCGGCGTGTTCGAAACCGTGACTGCGGAACAGGGCCAGCACTTCGTCGACGCTCGATGGATCGCAGGACACGAGCAGGCCGCCGGAAGTCTGCGGATCGGTCAGCAGGGTGTGCTGCGGCTGGGTGATATTAGGCGACAGGAGCACGTCCTTGCCGTAAGCATCCCAGTTGCGGCCGGAAGCGCCGGTGAAGAAGCCGTCGTGTGCCAGCTTCTCGACGCCTGGCAGCAGCGGGATCTGCGACATATTCAGCTTGGCCGTCAGCTTGGCGCCGCGTGCCAGTTCCAGCAGGTGGCCCAGCAGGCCAAAGCCGGTGACGTCGGTCAGCGCGTGCACGCCCGGCAGCTCGGACAAGGCCTTGCCAGGCTTGTTCAATTTGGTGGTGTTGTCGATCATGGCCTTGTAGCCTTCGTCGCCCAGCACGCCTTTTTTCAGCGCGGCGGACAGCACGCCCACGCCCAGCGGCTTGCCCAGCACCAGCACGTCGCCGGCCTTGGCGTCGGCGTTGCGCTTCACTTTCGAGGGATGCACCAGGCCCAGCACCACCAGGCCGTAGATCGGTTCAACGGAATCGATGGTGTGGCCGCCGGCAATCGGGATGCCTGCTTCGTTGCAGATCGATTCGCCACCTTTGATGATCTTGCCGATCACGTCGATTGGCAGCTTGTTGACGGGCATGCCAACCAGGGCCAGCGCCATGATCGGCGTGCCGCCCATGGCGTACACGTCGGAGATGGCGTTGGTGGCGGCGATGCGGCCAAAGTCGAATGGATCGTCGACGATCGGCATGAAGAAGTCGGTGGTGGCGATCAAAGCCTGCTCGTCGTTCAGCTTGTAGACAGCAGCATCGTCGGCCGTTTCAATGCCGACCATCAGTTCCTTCGGCACCGGAAAACCGTTGGTGTTCTTCAGGATCTCGGACAGCACGCCGGGCGCGATCTTGCAGCCGCAGCCGCCGCCGTGGGAGAAAGAGGTGAGTTTGATTGGTTCAGTGCTCATGATGGGGTCTTTCAGTTCGTATGGAGCAGATTATCCACCAAGTCGAGCAGGGCTGCCTGCTCGGCTTCGGGAGTGAAAAGTTTGGCGCGGAGGGCGCATTGTTCTTGCAGCTTGGCGTACCAGCCTGGGACGTTGATACTTTTGTCAACAAGGATCGCCAGCGCTTGCGCGTCGCCCAGCGGGAAGTAGCCGAGGTAGTCGTCACCCAGCATGCCGCGGTTGCCGCTGATATCGCTGGCCAGCACGGGAACGCCGCTGGTTACCGCTTCGATGATGACGTTGGCGCCGCCCTCCATGCGGGAGCAGATGGCCATGGCGTGGGCGTGCTTCAGGCGCTGGCGTGTCTCGGCATGGGGCAGGGGGCCAAGCCATTGGTAGCGCCCGGGCCAGGCTGCGTTGGCTGCAGTGGCGGCATCGCCCAGCGCGGGATCAAGTACGCCGCCGATATGGATCAAGCGCGCGGTGCGGGCCGTTACGTGCGCGGCGGCCAGCATGAAGGTGCGCGGGTCCTTTTCTTCGCGCAGGTGGCCGACCATCACGATTTCGTGGTGGTGTGGCGCTGCGGCGCGCGCGGCTGGATGCAATGTTGGCGCTGACTGGTAGATGACGTGGGCCTTGGCGCGCAGGTGGAGCGGCAGCTCTTCCAGTCCTGCAGGTTGCAGCAGGACCAGCGCGGTGGCGCGCTCGAGCGAGGCTTGCGCCACGGCGTCGGAATGGATGTCGCGATACAGGTCGGTGCCGGTGAGCACCAGCACGGTCGGGCGATCGGGATGCTCCGTGCAGAAGCGGGCCAGCGGTTCGGCCGAGCGGCGCGCATGAAGGGCGATCAGGAGATCCGGCGCTGGTCGGTTGGGCCAGTCGGACGCAATGTCGGCCTGGTAGCGCGTGCGCAGGAACTGCGCCCAGCGGCGGGCCGTTTGCCAATTGCCGTTGTTGGCCTGTGCCAGCGCCGGGCTGACGATGCAGATTGTCTGCTTGTTCACTGGTGTAATTCGCTCAAATATCGCTACAATCGACCCATGAACGCCATCCACGCCTCGTTCCGGACCGCCCGAACACAGCAACTTGCCGATGCCTTGCAGGCTGCGCGCAATTATACGCTGAGCCTTTTCGAATGCTTTGCCGCCGCCGGCATGGACGCGTCGATGCGCGTGCCGCAGATGCGCATTGTGAACCCGCCGCTGTGGGAGCTGGGCCATACCGCCTGGTTCGCGGAATGGTTCGTCTTGCGCGAAGCGATTTCCAGTCACCCGGCGGATGCGCTGTACATGTCCATGCTGCGCAAGGGCGACGACTGGTTCGATTCGAACATGGTGCCGCACCGCAGCCGCTGGAGCCTTGACCTGCCCAGTACCGGCGGCGTCAAGACTTATTGCCACGAAGTGCTGGACCGCGTCCTGGACAAGTTGTCGCGCGAGCCGAATACGGATGAAGCTTTGTATCCTTACCGGCTGGCGCTGGCCCATGAAGACATGCACGGCGAGGCTTTCCTATATACCTTGCAAACCCTGGGCTTGCAGGCGCCAGCCCACCTGACCCACGACGAGCGTGCGTCAGGCGCTCTGGGCGACATCGCCTTTCCCGGTGGAACGCTGCAACTGGGCAGCGCAGCGGATACGGGCGGCTTCATCTTCGATAACGAAAAGTTTGCCCATCCTTGCTACGTCGCGCCATTCCGCATGGATGCGACGCTGGTGACCAACGCCCAGTATGCAGACTTCGTGGAAGACGGCGGCTATGAACGGCGCGAATTCTGGAGTAATTCGGGCGCCAACTGGCTGCTGCGGCAGGAGCGCTCAGCGCCGCGCTACTGGCGCCGCGACAACGGACAATGGCGCACCATGCGCTTCGGGCGGCTTACCACACTTGCAGCGCATGAGCCGGTGCGGCACGTGTCGCTGTATGAAGCGCAGGCATATTGCGCCTGGGCCAACCGCCGGCTGCCGACTGAGATCGAGTGGGAGTATGCGGCCCTGCACGGACATCCGGCTTTCCGCTGGGGCCAGTTGTGGGAGTGGACGGCGTCGCCGTTCGAGCCATATCCCGGCTTTACCGCCGACCGTTATCGCGAATATTCGGCGCCGTGGTTCAGCAGCCACCAGGTGCTGCGCGGTGCCTCGTTCGCCACACCATCCCGCCTTGGTTCGGCCAAGTTCCGTAACTTCTACCTGCCTGAGCGCGACGATATCTTCAACGGCTTCCGCACCTGCGCCTTTGAATGAAAAAAGCCGCCCGAAGGCGGCTTCCGATCTTTATTTCTTCTTCAGGTGGTCATCCAGCCAGCCGATCACGGTGTGGTGCCACAGGATCGAGTTGGCGGGCTTCAGCACCCAGTGGTTCTCGTCCGGGAATACCAGCAGCTTGGATTCGACGCCCTGGCGCTGCAGCGCGGTGAACGTGCCCAGTGCTTGTGCGGTCGGGATGCGGAAGTCCAGGTCGCCCTGGACCACCAGCATCGGGGTTTTCCACTTGGCGACATGGTGAACCGGGTTGAATTTTTCGTAGCCGTTCGGGTTGGCGTAGTAGGTGCCGCCGTTGTCCCATTCGGTGAACCACAGTTCTTCGGTGGAGTAGGCCATGCCGCGCTGGTCGAACACGCCGTCGTGGTTGACGATGCACTTGAAGCCATCGCTCCAGTTGCCTTCGATCCAGTTCATCATGAAGCCGCCGTAGGATGCACCCAGTGCGCAGGCGTTCTGGCCATCCAGGAAATCATACTTGGCCACGGCTGCTGCCAGGCCTTTCTGCAGGTCTTCCAGCGGCTTGCCGCCCCAGTCGCCGCTGATCGAATCGGTGAAGCCCTGGCCGTATCCGGTCGAACCGTGGAAGTCGATGAACACGGAAGCGTATCCGGCGCCGGCGTACACTTGCGGATTCCAGCGGTAGCTCCAGCTATTGCCAAAGCTGCCCTGCGGGCCTCCGTGCACCAGGAAGGCAACCGGGTACTTCTTGCCCGGCTCGTAGTTCCAAGGCTTCATCACGTGGCCGTACACGGTTTCACCATTCGCGCCTTTGAAGGAGAACTGTTCGTACTCCGCCATCTTCACGTCTTTCAGGCGTTCAGCGTTGGCCCAGGTCAGCTGCGTGCCTTTCTGCTCAGCGCCTTCGGTCTTCAGCTTGACCAGCTGTGCGCCGCCGCCCAGGGATGCTGCGGCGGTGATCACGGTGTCTTTCTGGGTATCGAATTCACCGGCGTAGCCTTTGCCGGTCAGCGCGGTGACTTTGCCGGATGCAGCATCGATCGAGAACAGGCGGTGGTTGCCGATATCGTCAGCATTGGCCAGCAGGGCTTTGCCGTCCGCGCGCCACTTGTAGTCGGCGATGGAGCGGTCCCAGTCTTGCGCCACAACGCGCTTCTTGCCGGTGGCGACATCCATCAGCACCAGGTGGAAGCGGTCGGCTTCAAAGCCCGGGCGCTTCATCATCAGGTAAGCCATGGTCTTGCCATCCGGGGAGAAGGAAGGCTTGGCATCCCACGCGGGATTTTCTGCAGTCAGGTTGCGCGGGGCAGTGCCGCCGGCGGCAGGGACTTCATACAGGTCGAAGTTGGTGGACCAAGATTCGGCCTTGCCGGCCACGCGCGCCGAGAATACGACCTTCTGGCCGTCAGGGCTGAACTGGTAGTCGGCGTTGTCGCCGAATGGCTTGGAGTGGACATCGCCATCCAGCGAGCCGCTCAGGCTGACCGGCGCGCCGGCCTTGCCGGAAGCGTCGATCGGCGCCGAGTACAGCACGTTGCGGCGGCCGTCGGCCCAGGTATCCCAATGGCGTACGAACATTTCGTTGTACAGCATGCCGGTGGCCTTGTTCTTGGACTTGTCGTCCAGGCGCTTTTTGGTGCAGGCCAGGTCGGCGCAATCGCGGAATACTTCGAAGGCCAGGGCCAGGCGGTCACCCTTGGGCGACAGGCGGAAGCTCTCCACGCCCAGCGGGTAATCGGTGATGCGCACGGCTTCGCCGCCGGCGGTCATCGGCAGGCGCCACACTTGAGCGGAGCCCGAGCGGCCGCTCACGAAATAAACGGCATCGCCGGACGGCGACCATTGCGGCTGGCTGCTGCTGGCATCGTGCTGGGTGAGCTGGACCGGAGCCGGCTTGGTTGCCTTCAGGTCGATCATCCACAGTTGCGTGATGCCGCGGTTCTTTTCCATATTGGTGGCGCGGACGGTGTACACCACGCGGCTTGCATCGGGCGACAGCACAGGGCTGCCAACACGGTCCATGCTCGCCAGGTCTTCGATGGTCAGGCCGCGCGGGGCGGCAACGGCATTGGTAGCCGCAGCGATGGCGGCGCCCAGTACCAGCAGGCGTAAGGTCATTCGGGATCTCCGGTCTGTTATCAAATCTGCCAGCTGGTGGCTGGCCAAGCGGGCATGATACTGTAATATTTCGCGCATGGAGATCAATACTAAGAAAATCGCGGTCTGGGGATTGACCGGCGCTACTGCCGCCTTGTGCGCAGGCGCCGTGCTGTTGACGCAAACGTGGTACTCGAAACCGCTCAAGCTCGAATGGTTCTACATGCGCGCCTTTGCCTCGGCTGCGCTGAAAAGCCCGGAGTTGACGTCGCGCCTGCACGTGCTGCCGGGATGGCTGGAATTCACCAGTTCGCGCCTGGATGACGAATCGCCGCGGCGCCGGCGCGAGTATTACCAGGACATGAAGGACAACCTGGCGATGCTCGATCGCTACGACCGCGATGAGCTGGGGCGCGAGGCGCAACTGTCCTACGATACGCTGCACTATTACCTGAGCGCCGTAGTGGAAGGCGAGCGCTTCCAGCTTCACGAATTCCCTGTCAACCAGGTGCATGGCCTGCAAAGCGCGCTGCCTGAATTCATGAACGACGTGCATGGGGTCAGCAACCGGAGCGAAGCAGAAAGCTATATCTCCCGCCTGCAGAAATTCCCTCTCAAGTTCGAGCAATTGATTGAGAGCCTGCGCGCGCAGGAAGCGGCCGGCATCCTGCCGCCGCAATTCCTGGTCGAGAAAGTCCTGCTGCAAATGCACGGCTTTGCCGGCCGGCCGGCGCGCGAGAACATGCTGTTTACCAGCTTCAAGGCCAAGCTTAATGCGATTCCGCTGTCCGAGATGAACGAGAAGGTGCGTGCCGAGTTGCTGCAAGGCGTGGCCGACGCGATCCAGAAGAGCGTCTATCCGGCCTATGCCGAACTGATTCGCCACTTTGTAGGGCTGCAGGGGCGCGTGCATTCCAATGACGGCGCCTGGTCGCTGCCAAATGGTGACGAGTACTATGCATGGTGCGTCCGTTTCCATACCTCGACCAACCTGACGCCACAGCGGGTGCATGATTTGGGTCTTGCCGATGTGGACCGTCTCACCGGCATCATGGACCGGCTGCTGAAGCAGATCGGGCTGGAACAGGGCAGTGTTGGTGAGCGCATGCAGCAGCTGCAGCGCGATCCCAAGTACCGCTATCCCGATACCGACGAAGGCCGCAAGCAAATGCTGGCCGAATACCGCGCGATCATGAAGGAGGCCGACGAAAAGCTGGCCGGTGCCTTCCTTACGCGGCCCAAGGCGGCGATTGAAGTGCGTGCTGCGCCTGCGGAATCGGCTGCCACAGCGCCAAGCGCTTACTACATGCCTGGCGCTTTCGATGGCTCGCGGCCCGGAGTTTTCTATGCAAACATGCGCTCACTGAAAGACATGCCGAAGTTCGGCATGCGCAGCACCGTCTTCCATGAAGTCATGCCGGGCCACCATTTCCAGATATCGCTGGCGCAAGAGATGAAAGGTGTGCCGTTTTTCCGCCGTGTGATCGGTTTTTCGGCATACCAGGAAGGCTGGGGCTTGTACGCGGAACGCCTCGCGTCCGAAATGGGCTTGACACCCGATCCGCTGGACCAGCTGGGGCGCCTTCGTGATGACATGATGCGTGCCGCACGGCTGGTGGTCGACACAGGCATCCACTACAAGCGCTGGACTCGCGAAGAGGCCATCGAATACATGATGGAGAACGCCGGCATGGCCGAGCAGGAGGCGACGGCCGAAGTGGAGCGCTACATTGTCTCACCGGGCCAGGCACTGGCTTACAAGGTGGGCATGCTGTCCATCCTCGGCCTGCGCGAAAAGGCGCGCAGCGAATTGGGCGACAAGTTCGACCTCAAGGAATTCCACCACGAAGTGCTGAGCCACGGCGCCTTGCCGATGACGGTGCTGGAACGCGTGGTGGACGACTGGATCGCCGCCCACCACAAATGAAAGTCGGGGTCAGGTCTGGCAATCGGACATTTGCGCGAAGCGCAAATGTCCGATTGCCAGACCTGACCCCGACTTTAATTAGATAAGCTGCTTGCCGAGCGCTTCCAGGCGCTCGAAGTAGGCGGTCATGTCCAGTTCTTTACGGGCTACGCCGCTGCGCATTGCTGCTTGCGCGATTTTCGGGGTGACGGTTGGCAGCAGGCGGTCATCCAGCAGGCCAGGCACCACGTAGTCCTTGCCGAAACGGGCGTCGCTGCGCGCCAGGCCGGCCAGAGCGGTCACGCAGGCGCGCTTCATTTCCTGGTTGATCGTGGTGGCGCCGGTGTCCAGCGCTGCGCGGAACAGGTATGGGAAGCACAGCGCGTTGTTGATCTGGTTCGGGTAGTCCGAGCGGCCGGTGGCGATGATCGCGTCCGGTGCCACTTCGCGTACCAGTTCAGGGCGCAGTTCAGGCTCCGGGTTGGCCAGGGTGAAGACGATCGGCTGCTTCTTCATGCGCTGCACGTCGGCTTGCGACAGCACGCCAGGGCCGGATACGCCGAGGAAGACGTCGGCGCCTTCCATGACGTCGGACAGGGTGGTGGCTGCGGTGTCTTGCGCCCAGTCGGCTTTCTCGCCGGTCAGGTTGCGGGCCTTGGTCAGCACGCCCTTGGAGTCGCATACGAAAATGTTCTCGCGGCGCGCGCCGATATCGACCAGCAGTTCCAGGCAGGCGATTGCCGCAGCACCGGCGCCGGAACAGACGATTTTCACTTCGGCGATGTCGCGGCCAGTCATTTCAACGGCGTTCAGCATGCCTGCGCCTACCACAATGGCGGTGCCGTGCTGGTCGTCGTGGAATACAGGAATGCTCAGGCGTTCACGCAGCTTGCGTTCGATGTAGAAGCACTCAGGGGCCTTGATGTCTTCCAGGTTGATGCCGCCGAAAGTAGGGTGCATGGCCGCGATGATGTCGACCAGCTTGTCCGGATCGGTTTCGTCCAGTTCGATGTCGAAGGAATCGATACCTGCGAATTTCTTGAACAGGATGGACTTGCCTTCCATGACCGGCTTCCCGGCCAGTGCGCCGATATTGCCCAGGCCCAGCACCGCGGTGCCGTTGGTGATGACTGCCACCAGGTTGCCCTTGGCCGTGTATTCGTAGGCCAGTGCCGGATCGCGTGCAATTTCCACGCAAGGCGCCGCTACGCCTGGCGAGTAGGCCAGGGCCAGGTCGTCCTGGCTGGCGACGCTCTTGGTCACTGCAATGGCCACTTTGCCCGGAGTGCCGGACTTGTGGTATTCCAGTGCCTTTTGTTCAAGACTGCTCATTCTGTGCTTCTCCTTTGATTCTGCGAAAAACGCCCGCTACAGGCCAGTTTAGCCTGTGCGGGCGTATGCTGCAGGGCGCTACGCGGGCGCCCGGCTTGATTTTTGATTAAGGGTACAGGCCACGAACTTCGCGGGCAGCCAGCACGCGGGTGCATGCCAGGATGAAGGTTGCGGTGCGCAGCGAAACCTTCTTCTCTTGCGACACTTCCCATACGGAGTTGAATGCGTCCTGCATGATGCGGGTCAGGCGTGCATTGATTTCTTCCTCGCTCCAGAAGAAGGAGGAGAAGTCCTGCACCCATTCGAAGTAGGACACGGTCACGCCGCCGGCGTTACACAGCACGTCCGGAACGATCAGGATGTCTTTTTCGTTCAGGATGTCGTCCGCTTCAGGAGTGGTTGGGCCGTTGGCGCCTTCCAGGATGATCTTGGTGCGGATCTGGCCTGCGTTCTTGGCAGTGATCTGCTGTTCCAGTGCTGCCGGAACCAGGATGTCGGACTCGATGCCCCAGAAGGAATCGCGGTCCTGGGTCGCTTCTGCGCCTGGGAAGCCAGCAACGCCGCCGGTTTCGGCAACGTGCTTGTGCAGTTCAGCGACGTTCAGGCCACCCTGGTGCACCACGGTGCCGGTGTGATCCTGCACAGCGATGATCTTGGAGCCAGCTTCTGCAAACATGTTGGCAGCGATGCCGCCCACGTTGCCGAAGCCCTGGATTGCAATGCGTGCGCCCTGGATTGCTACGCCGCGCTTTGCAGCAGCTTCACGGCCGGTCACGAACACGCCGCGGCCGGTTGCTTCACGACGGCCCAGCGAGCCGCCCATCGAGATTGGCTTACCGGTTACAACGCCGGTCGACAGGTTACCTTCGATCATGGCGTAGGAGTCCATCATCCATGCCATCACCTGTTCGTTGGTGTTGACGTCCGGTGCAGGGATATCCTTGGTCGGGCCGATGATCAGGCTGATCTCGCTGGTGTAGCGGCGGGTCAGGCGCTGCAGTTCACCTTTGGACAGGGTCTTTGGATCGACACGGATACCACCTTTTGCGCCACCGTATGGCACGTTGACGGCGGCGTTTTTCACCGTCATCCATGCCGAAAGGGCCATCACTTCCGACAGGGTGACATCCTGGTGGAAGCGTACGCCGCCCTTGCCTGGGCCGCGAGACATATTGTGTTGAACGCGATAGCCTTCGTAGTGGGCGATCGTACCGTCGTCACGTTCGATCGGAACGTCGACAACGAGGATGCGCTTAGGGCGCTTCAGGGTTTCGACCCAGCGGGACAGGCCGCCCAGGTGAGGGGTGACGCGATCAATTTGCTTCAGGTACTGGCCCCAAGGACCGAGATCTTCAGCGTTGAGGTAAGACGGCAAGGCATGGTTGGTCATTGTGTGACTCGCTCAGGTTGTTCGGTAACGCGGCGAATCTTATTCCTGCGCAATTGCCGAAGCCAATGCCGAGTGCGCATTCGGTTATGCAAAATTTGCATAACCTGTCGAAATGGCATTGTTCTGAACTAAAACTACAAACCGGCAAAACGGCGGGGACTAGCCCTAGGTCTAGCCCCCGTCCCTCACTGCAAGTCAGGCGACTGCCGCGGGGCTAGTGTCAGACCCTGCGGGTCTGACACTGGTTTACCGGTTTAGCGGTCCGAAGCCGGCACCCTCCGCTTCGCCGAAGCCGGTTTCTGCTTCTCCGCCAAATGCTCCCAAAGCCGCGCCACAATTGCCTTCCCAGGCCGCGCGGTACTTGGCCGTTCGCGATAAAGCCGAATCTCCATCTCGATTTCCCACTCCGCACCCCCACCATCGGCCCGCGCCAGCAGCTTCTGTTTGACTTCGCGCGTCACCGCCGACTCAGGCAGGAACGCAATTCCGCGCCCCTCCAGCGCCATCATCTTCAACCCTTCCGCCATATCGGTTTCGTAGTGCGTCTCAAGATGCAAAGCCTGCTTTGCATCCGACATGATCAAATCAACCATGCGGCCCAAATAGGCATTGGTAGTGTAGGAAAGGAAGGGCAGCGGTGAAGTCTTCCGCCCCGGCAGCACAAACTCCGGCTGCTTGGCCTTGTCGCAGCGCGCATAGGCGCGCAAGGCTTCGCGCCCCAGCACCAGCATGTCGTAGCGCCCCGGATCCAGCTGCACCGGCTGGCGTGGATGGTGATAGCAAAGAAGCAGGTCGCAACCACCTTCCACCAGCTGCAGCACCGCGTCGTGCACATTGAGTGCAATCAGGCGCGAATTGATCGGCGCGAATTCTTCCTCAAGCTGCGTAATCCACTTCGGTATGAAGGTCAACGACAGCGTGTGCGGCACCGCGAGATCGATGCTGTTCTGCGCCGCCGCCCGCTTGCCGCGCAATAGCTCGCGCACACCATTGATCTGGCTAAGCATCTCCAGCGCCTGCTCGTAGAACACCAGCCCCGCAGGCGTCACGCGCGTCGGGTAGGAGGTGCGGTCGATCAGGTCCATGCCCAGCCAGTTTTCCAGCGACTGGATGCGCCGCGAGAACGCGGGCTGCGTCACGTGGCGCAGCTGTGCGGAGCGGCTGAAACTATTCGTTTCTACCAGCGAGATAAAGTCTTCCAGCCATTTTGTTTCCATGTACGAGATCCTAAGCAGCGGTTGCGATGCGGCGCATTGGCGTGAACAGCAATGCAAGCGTAGCGCAAACCACCAGGATTACGCCACCGCCAAAGAACATTTGCGGCAACGTCGCGCTCTGCATGATCCAGCCGGTTGCCGCCGAAGACAATGGCGCCAGGCCGAACAGGATGAACATGAAGATGCTCATGACGCGTCCCATCATCTGTGGCTGCACGCGCTTCTGGATCCAGGTGAACACGGCCACCTGCACCAGGCCCACCAGCGCGCCGAGCGACAGCAGCAGCAAGCCACCTTGCCATGCCGCCGTGATCAGGCCGAGCGGCATGATCAACAGGCCCGCCATGGCATCAACCGATAATGCGAGCAGTCCAATGCGTACAGGCTTGCCTGCGTTGTACCTGGCAGTCATGCTGGAGAAGGCCATGCCCGCCAACATGCCGGCGCCGTGGGCTGCCATCAGCAGGCCGAAGGCTGAGCCATCGTGCAGGCGTTCCTTCGCCAGCACCGGCAGCGCCACCTGCATGGTGCCGCCGATCAGCACGGACACCAGGCCCCAATAGGCGAAGCAGGTACGCATCTCCACGTCGCGCCACACTGCCAGCAAACCTTCGCCGACAGCATGCAGCACGTTTTTCGGCACCGGCGGCGTGGCGCCTGCAAGCGGCACCACGCGCGACAAGGTCCAGGCGGACAGGACGAAACTCAGGCAGTCGAAGGTAAAGGCCAGGCCGAGTGCACGCATGCCGCCATTTGCATCGCCGGCCTCGCCGATCGCCAGCAGCAGCGCGGCCAGCAACGGCCCCACCAGCATGCCTACCTGGCGCACGCCCATGGTGGCGCCGTTTGCGGCTTGCAGCAGCTCGGGCGGAATTGCGCGCGGCATGATGGACGTGCCGGACGGATAGGTAAACGCTTGCGCCAGGCCGATGCCGAGCGACAGTGCATACACCAGCGGCAGCGTGGCCGCGCCGGCCAGTGTAAGCACCGCCAGTGCTCCCACCAGCAACGCGCTGGCGTGTTTGGTCAGCATCAGCACGCGCTTGGGCGAGTAGCGGTCCACGACGGCGCCGCCAATCAGGATGAAGATGGCGCGCGGTGCGCCCAACAGGGCCAGTACCAGTCCAAGGGACAGCGGGTCGCCGGTCAGTTTAAGCACCAGCCAGGGCAGGGCGATCAAGGTGAATTGGTCGCCCAGCATGGAAAGAATGCCGCCGCTGAGCAACCAGCGGAAGTTGGCATTCGTTTTCAAGCTTGGGTTGGGAGTCATTATTGTGGTCCGATCAGGTTGGCCAGAACGGCGTTCAACGGCGCCAGTTCTTCGTCATTTGAATGCCGCAGCAGGTCAGCCGCATACTCGGCGGCGGTGCGCTGGGCGTTGTCGAGCAGCGCGTGGCCGGCGGCCGTGATGACGGCGTAGCCAACGCGCGCATCGCGTTCGTCAGCCTGGCGCGCCACCCAGCCGGTTTTCTCCAGCGGCAGCAGGGTGCGGGTCACGCCGGAGGCGGTCAGGCCCAGGCGGTCGGCCAGGTCGACGCGGCGCAGGCGTCCGCCAGGCGCATTGGCCAGGCTTTGCAGCAGCATGAAGTCGCTGAAACTCAGGCCATGGTGGCCGCCGAGCACGGTGTCCAGGCGGCGAATGATGGTGGCGTGGGCGCGCGCAAGGCGCAGACAGAATTCGAGTGCGTTATCCATGAGTATTCATTGAAAAGTGCTTGAGTAATCAAGTATAGAGAAACTTCTTGCTGCGCGCCATAAAAACATTCGAATCGGTGTCAGCGGTAGACTACAGCCATGAACAACCGCAGATCCTTCCTCAAGAGTTCCGTCGCGGTGGCCTCGGCTTTGGCGCTGCCGGCGATGGCACGTGCAGCGATCGCCGCGCCGCATGAACGCAGCCTGCGCTTCTACAACACGCATACCGGCGAGACCCTGCGCACCCTGTTCTGGGCCGAAGGCCAGTTCATTCCCGAGGCGCTGCAGGACATCAACCACCTGCTGCGCGACCACCGCAACGACAAGGTGGCGGCCATCGACCCCGAGCTTATTTTGCTGCTGGACCGCGTCAGTTCACAGTTCAGCAACCATGAAGTGATCCATGTAATTTCAGGCTACCGTTCGCCGGAAACGAACCAGATGCTGGCCGAAGCCAGCGGCGGCGTGGCGAAACACAGCATGCATATCGAAGGGAAGGCAATCGACGTCCGCATTCCGGGCCGCGACCTGGAGCGCCTGCACAAGACCGCGCTGGCGTTGAAGGGCGGCGGCGTCGGCTATTACCCAACTTCACAGTTCGTGCATATGGACACGGGGCGCGTGCGTCACTGGTGACCAAGCAGCGGATACGGGTTGACCGGCTTGCCCTGCCACCAGTTCTTTTCCGGGCCCAGTTCAAACATCGCGAAATGCAGGTGTGGCGCTGCCGGATCGGCATTGCCGGTGGTGCCCACGTAACCGATCAAATCGCCGCGCTTGACCTGCTGGCCTTCCTTCAGTGCGGTCGCGTAGTGGTCGAGATGGGCGTAGTAGTAGGAGTATTTTTCGCTCGGGTCGAACTGATAGATCGTCAGGCCACCAGGCTTGCTGTTGAATAGCTTGGCAATCTTGCCGTCTGCCACCGCATACACCGGCGTGCCGATTGGCGCGAGGATGTCGAGCGCTTCATGCATGCGTTCGGAGCCCCGCGGCTGGCTGAAGGTATCCTGGATTTGCGAAGACTTGACGCCCGCCACGGGGATCAGCAGTGAGGTGCCACTGCCGCTGGCCACCAGGCCACCGGTGCCGCTGGTGTCGGCCGGCCGCATGCCTGCCAGGGAATCTCCAGCCTTGCCCGCGCTGGCGACGCGCGGCGGATCGATAGGTGCAGCCTGTGCCGGCGCGAGTGCAGGCGCAGGTGCTGCCGTTGGTTCGATAACAGGCGACGTGGCTGCTGGAACCTTTGGCGGTACAGGCGCCGGCCGGTCTCCGGGAAGCGTAATGGCGGCGGTCTCGCGGTTATCAAGCGGCACGCGGCTAAGCAACAGCAGCGTACCTCCGGCACCAAGGACGATGCCGGCAATCAGGGTGCCGAATGCGCCAATGGGTCTCATGGCAGCCTCCTATTCCTGAAGCACGACGGGCGTTCCCGGCCCCACAGCATCAGCGACGCGCGCGGCGTCCCAGTTGGCGAGCCGGATGCAGCCGTGCGACTGCGTTTTGCCGATCTTGCCCGGTTCGGGCGTGCCGTGGATGCCGTAATGATCTTTCGATAAATCGATCCAGACGACGCCGACCGGGTTGTTCGGTCCGGGCGGGATGGTCGCCTTGCTTTCGCCAGGCCGCGCATCCCAGAACAATTGCGGGTTGTAGTGGAAGGGCGGATTGCGAGCGACGCCATTGACCTTCCATTGTCCGATAGGCAGCGGGTCATGCTGGCTGCCGGTACTGGCCGGCATCTGCGCGATTACTTTGCCGCCCGCATCGAGCAAGGTCACGGTGCTGGCGCTGCGGTCAACCACCAGGCTGGCCGCTTTCGGCAAGGGGCGCTCGCCGCCGATGTTCGGCACCATGATTTGCGTGCCTGCTTTCTCGATATCCTTGCCGGGGTTGAGCTTGCGCAGCAATGCCGGGCTGGCGTGGAAGCGTTCTCCCAAAGCTTCGGCCGCGCTGGAGTAGCCCAACGCCTGCATCTTGGCCTTCTCGGCCATGTCCTCGGGCACAGGAGCGAACGGCCCGGCGACATCGGCATCGGTCACGGTGTATTCGGCCATGACCGGCTGGCCGTCGTCGAGCGCGGCCAGCGTAGCGTCATCCGGCTTGCCCGTCTGCGGCAAGTTGTGCGCTTGCTGGAAGCCGATCAGGGCCTGCCGCATATTACTGCCGGCGACGCCGTCGATCTCTCCACCGGAGAAATTGGCCCGGTCCAGCAGCACTTGGGCGCGCACGGTTGGGGAGGGCGAATCCTGGGCCGCATGCGCGCCCGTGCTGGCTATCAACAGGGCAATCAGGGTTGTTCTCATGGGCGCAGTGTCGCGCCGTTTTCATGGCCGTTCCGTACGGTAACGTACAAAACAAAAAGGCCGCCAGGTTGCCCAGGCGGCCTTTGTTTTAGGGTCGGACCCTTGGGTCTGACCCTGGTTTACCGGTTTTAGCGGTCGCCCCAAGGACGGCGCGGTGCATCGGTGCGCGGGCCTTTGAAGCCGCCGGCATCGCGGTCGCGGTTGCGGAAATTGCTCTCGCCGCGCTCACGGAAACCGCCTTCCTTGCGGAAGCCGCCTTCTGCAGGACGCTCCGCGCGGAAACCGCCTTCGGAACGGAAGCCGCCGCCGTCAGCGCGGTTGCGGAAACCGCCTTCGGCTGGGCGCTCCGAGCGGAAGCCGCCTTCGTTGCGATTACGGTAGCCGCCTTCAGGACGCTCGCTGCGGAAGCCGCCTTCCGAACGCTCACCACGGAAACCGCCTTCTGCACGGAAGCCGCCTTCATTGCGATTGCGGTAGCCGCCTTCTTTGCGCTCGCCCGCGAACGGATTGCCTTCGCTGCGATAGTGGCCGCCTTCCGAACGAGGATTCGAGAACGAACGCTGGCCTGGCTTGGCGTTGCGGCCATCGCCTGGCTTCCAGCCTGGACGCGAAGCGGAACGCGAAGGCGCAGCACGCTTTGGCTCGAAGCCCTCGATCACTTCGACCGGGATAGGCTGGCGGGTCAGGCGCTCGATGCGGCGCACCAGCATGTTTTCAGCGTGGTTCACCAGCGATACGGCGATACCGTTACGGCCGGCGCGGCCGGTACGGCCAATGCGGTGCACGTAGTCTTCAGGGAACTTCGGCAGGTCGTAGTTGAACACGTGGGTGATGTTCGGCACGTCGATGCCGCGTGCAGCCACGTCGGTCGCGACCAGCACCTTCACGTTACCGCGGCGCAGGCCATCCAGGGTGCGGTTGCGCGCGCCCTGGTGCATGTCGCCGTGCAGCGCAGCGGCGGAGAAGCCGGCGATGTTCAGGCGGTCGGCGATGGTGTCGGCGTCACGTTTGGTAGCGGTGAAGACCACTGCCTGGTCCATGGTTTCGTCGCGCAGCAGGTGGTCCAGCAGGCGGTTCTTATGCGACAGGTCGTCCACGAAGTGCACACGCTGCATGATGTTTTCGTGCTTGGTGGTCGCGGTGTTGATCTGGATGATCAGTGGATCTTTCGTGATGCGGCGGGCCATATTGCCTACCACGCCGTCCAGGGTAGCCGAGAACAGCATGGTCTGGCGCGATTCAGGGGTGGCGGCAACGATCTTCTCGATGTCTTCGATGAAGCCCATGTCCAGCATGCGGTCGGCTTCGTCCAGCACGAGGATCTGCAGCTGGGAGAAGTCGATCTTGCCTTGTTCCATGTGGTCGATCAGGCGGCCCGGGGTCGCGACCAGGATTTCCGGATTGCGCGACAGCAGCTGCATCTGTTTCGGGTAAGGCATGCCACCCAGGATCGCTACCGACTTGATGTGGCGCAGGTGCGAAGTGTACTTGGTGGTGTTGGTCGTGACTTGCAGGGCCAGTTCACGGGTTGGGGTCAGCACCAGCATCTTTGGCTGGGCAGGGCGGAAGCGTGGACGCTCGCCGCGGGCGCGCGCCGACTGGGCTTCCTGCGCTGGGGTCTTGCCGGCAGGAGCGTACGGTGCGCTGGCCAGGCGGTGCAGCGATGGCAGCATGAAGGCCGCGGTCTTGCCGGAGCCGGTTTGCGAGGAAACCAGCAGGTCCTTGCCCTCGATCGCGGCAGGCACTGCCTGCTGCTGGACTGGAGTCGGCGCGGTATAGCCGGCTTCGGTCAGTGCGTTGAGGATGGACGTGTGGAGACCAAGTGCTTCAAAAGTCATGTATATCTTTCGTAAAAAGCGAAAAAAGCTACGCTAAACCAAAACGAAACGACTCTATTTTGTATAGAAATTTCGGCACAAAAGCTTTGCGCCGGGACGGTGTCATTGATGACGACACACAGGGCGGAAGGGCTTTTTAGGCGGCATCCAATGTTCAGGGATGCGGCAGATAGTTTCGCGAAGCTGCTATTTGTGTTTTTATTTTCAGCTGCGTTGATGTGTTGCAGCGCACAAGCGGTGAATTATACATGGAATCCCGGCCGCGCGGTAGCTTTCGTTTGGGTTTGCGGCAGAGCAATATTTTTCACTCCTGCCGGCTCATCACTAGCGCGTCGAATGGGCGTTAACTGCCTAGCCTTCAAAGGGGGGGGCGAGGGCAGTCACACTGCGCCCTCTCGGCCTGAAGTGTGTACGAGCGCCTACCGAAATTCCTCCTTGCAATCGAATGGACTCGCCTCACAAGAATGCGAGCCCACCTTTCGCTCAGCTACCCATGAGTGTTTGTCATATTTTTGCCAATAGCAATTGTTCTTGCCTTACACGCTCCGAAGTAATAGTATTTTGGAATGAAATTTTTTTAATCGAAATATTTCAATCTGATCAATTTCGTGGTGGAGCTTGTGAATGGCAACTCAATCAAAGAAATTCTCTGTACGATTGAACGCATTTCTTTTTGGGATTGATACCGCTAACTTTCAGATGTTGCTATCTGATGCGGGACGTGGAGTTAATGATTTTGATCTCCTTTCATCTCTCGCCATGGAGGGACGTATCTATATCAAGGAGAGAGAGGAGGGGCGGCCCAAATGGGCGGGCCATCTCGATCTTATACATGGCCAAAAATTACCGGGATTGACGACTCAGTCTGCTTCCGCAGTTCTCTTTGTAAAGATTGAAAAGCGCGTTGTTGCTTTTGTATTTGGCTACGGGCGATATTTGCTCGATGACTCAAAGTTTGTGCTTGATTTTGGAATCAAAACGGCCTTGAATACTTTGGATAACACTACATTGCGCAGTGTTGATCTGTATTCAATGGAGCAGGAGCCAATGCAAAAAAGAACTCAGGCGATTCGTAGCTCGAACATCAATACATTTGGTATTGATGTAAGTCGGGACATATTGAAGGCAGTTACAGGTGATGCAAGAACCGGCGTGGACTGGGAAACAATTCATGGAGGCGGTGCCCAGTTTAGTTTTACGGCTAAGATAGCGAGGTTTGAGGAATTAAAGACTCTTGCTGAACGTTTAAGTGCTTATTACGACTTATCAATCTATAAGAATGATTTCGACTGGGTTGATAACATTCAGCGAGTGCAGAATGATTCTTTGCGCGCCACGCTTGATGGATTGTTAGTGGGAGATATAAATAAGGGAATCTTAGGTGATGTTCAGCTGACGCTACCAGAAATAGGAGAGTGGGATAAGATTGCAGGATTTAGTTATACAAACTCCAAGACGACGGTGAGACCTGTTATATCTGCAAATGACTATTTCGCTACCAATCCCTCTCACGCTCATACTTTGGAAAAGCTGAAATCAAATCGAGTGTTTTGTTATGATGTGAATGATAATGAGACAAATTTTTCAGTTTATAGTTGCTTATATTACGAAAGAAAGTATAAGGGGAAGACTTATATCTTATTTTCGAATAGCTGGTTTTGTGTAAATGAAGATTTTTTGGATTCCATCAACATATCACTTAAAAATGTTCCTATCTCGAAAATTCAGTTTCCCGATGTTTTAAATTACGTTAATACCCCGCCAGGGAAAGGTAAGAAGCCGACTGTGTCAGTAGAGAATGAAGGTGCCTACAACTCACGCGTAAGTAGAGCGAGTGGTTATCACCTCCTAGACAAGAAGCTTGTCAAGCCCCGGACAGGCGCTTCCTCTATTGAGTTGTGCGATCTCTTAACAGATGCAGGTGAATTCGTTCATGCCAAACATCGTAAAGGGGGGTCTGCTGGAATAAGCCATCTATTTGCGCAAGGAAAAATTTCTGCCGAGTTGTTGCTTTCAGATCAAGAATTCAGGAAAGGGGCGCGGGCAAAACTAAGTGGGAAAGCCAAGGGTCTGGTGCCTCTCGCGAAATTCGAGCCTTCTGCTAGCGAGATTGTATTCCTCGTTCTTGGTGATAATTCGAACGACGTTAAGAAGAACCTTCCGTTTTTCAGTAAGGTAAACCTCTGGCTGACTTACCAGAGCTTGACTCAGAAAAACTTCAAAGTGTCAATTGCTGGCGCCGCTCTGGCAGCTCAGCAAGTAACGGCTGCATCAGCGCCGATTGTTCCAAGAATTGGATCAATTAATGTGTCGCCGTCGAAACGGGCTAAAAGTTCGCAACCAACCAGCCCATCGATAGCAGTGCCAGTTGTAAATCGAAGAAAGGCGAAAAGGCCATAGTATTACAAATCTCCCAAAAGCTTTGTTTTAGTCTTTTTCGTGCAGTGGGGCTTGCTCTTCTTTGTCAGGCGACTTGCTGGACATTTTTGGCTTGATGCCTCGGCGCGCCAATGCCTCGCGCAGCAGGAACTCGATTTCTGCGTTCACGCTGCGCAGGTCCTGGGCGGCCAGGCGTTGCAGTTCATCCCACAACGCCGGGTCTATCCTCAGGGGGAAGGCTTTTTTGCCGGGGCTTGCCATCTTGACTCAGTTATACAGCGTGCCTGTGTTGACGATAGGCTGGGTCTCTTTATCCGAGCACAGTACCACCAGCAGGTTGCTGACCATCGCCGCTTTGCGCTCCGAATCCAGTTCCACGATCTCGCGTTCGGCGAGGGCATTCAGGGCCGATTCAACCATGCTGACCGCGCCGTGCACAATGCGGGAACGGGCGCTGACGATGGCCTCGGCCTGCTGGCGGCGCAGCATGACTTGCGCGATTTCGGGGGCGTAGGCGAGGTGGGTCAGCTTGGCGTCGACAGTCTCAACGCCGGCGGCCTTGAAGCGCTCCTGCAGCTCGCTGCGCAGGGCAAGCGACACTTCATCCATGCCGGAGCGCAGGGTCATTTCGCCTTTCGCCAGGTCCTCGCCATCATCGTAAGCATAGCGCGAGGCGAGGTGGCGGATGGCCGCTTCCGCCTGCACGGCCACGTAGCGCTCGAAATCGTCCACGTCGAAGATGGCTTGCGCCGTATCCTGCACGCGCCAGACGATGGCAGCGGAAATCTCGACCGGGTTGCCGCGCTTGTCGTTCACCTTCAGCGTCGGCGCGTTCAGGTTGCGGGCACGCAGCGACAGGCGCTGCTTGCGGTACAGCGGGAAGGCCCAGCGCAGGCCTTCGTTGCGGTCAGTGCCGATGTACTGGCCGAACAGGGTCAGGATGGCGCTTTCATTCGGCTGCAGCATGTACAGCCCCGGTGCCAGGAAGACCGCCACGATGATGCAGGCTGCGGCCAGCAGCGGCTGGAACCCACGCAGCAAAAGGAAGGCAAAGAGCGCCAGCAGAACTACGACGGTCAACGCCAGGTAACCACTGTAAGACGAAAATGGCTTTTCGGTTCGGTTCATGATCCATCCAGGTGGGTTAAATCAAAGTGATATCACTTTAGTCTCACTTTTTGACGTTGTCAAATTATTCTCGTTTGTTTAACCCCTTTTTCCTCCCGCGTCCGATTCCTGTTCAGAAGCGTTCACTTTGAAGGGAGTAATCATGTTGGCGAGGCTCATCCTGGTGTTATGCATGCTGACCGGCGGCGCGGCCATGGCGCAGACACCACCAATCATCAGGTCCATCACGACCGGCAGCGAGGCGCCGATCCGCGTGCAAAGTGCGGCCGTGCAGGCCGTCATTTCAGGCGGCATGGCGGAAACGACGGTGAAGCTGGTCTTCTACAACCCAAACACGCGCCAGCTTGAAGGGGACTTGCAGTTTCCGCTTGGCGAAGGCCAGCAGGTAACCGGCTTTGCGCTGGACGTTGGCGGCGAACTGCGTCCGGCGGTGCCAATCGAGAAGGAGCGAGGGAGGCAGATACTGGAGGCCGAGGAGCGACGCCGCATTGATCCCGCCTTGCTGGAGCAAACGCAGGGCAATAATTTCAAGCTGCGCATCTATCCGATCCCGGCACGCGGGACGCGGACAGTGGAGCTGAAATATGCGGCGATGCTGTCGCGCCAGCAGAAATACTGGAGCTACCGCCTGCCGTTGAAGCAATTCAGCATCCCGGTAGCACTGGATGTGCGGGTCATGGACGGTGAGGAGGCTCCGGTTGCGATCGGCGTGCCGGAGCGTTTCGCACGCGCGGAGGGCGGCTGGCAGTTGGACGCGGCGAAGGCGAAAGGTGAAATCCTGGTGCGGGTACCAGCTGCGCAAGACAAGCCGAAAACGTATGTCGAGGAGTTCAACGGCCAGCAGTACTTCCTCGCCGAAGTGCCGGTGCCGGCCGAGCGCAAGCCGCGCAATTTGCCCAAGGTGGTCGGCGTTCTGTGGGACAGTTCCAGCTCGGGTTCGCATCGGGCCCTGAAGGCGGAAATGCGTGTGCTCGCAAGCTACCTCGAAGCAGCCGGCAATGTGGAAGTGCGCCTCGTGCGGCTGCGCGATAAGGCGGAGCCGGTCAAGGTCTTCAAGCTGGCCAAAGGGCAGGCGGGGACATTGCTTGATGAGATCGAATCGACCGTCTACGACGGCGCCAGCGCGTTGGCCGACTGGCAGCCGCAGCCCGACGTCGACGAATACCTCATGTTCAGCGATGGCCTGCGAAACTATGGCACGGGTACTTTCCCGCAGCTTGCCAAAGGCCATCGCCTTTTCACGCTGAGTTCCAGCGCCGGCGCTGACATTGTGCGCCTGGCGGCTTGGGCCAATACGAATGGTGGCCGGCACATCGCCATCGATCCCGTCGATGCGCACCATGCTTCGCAAGAACTTCTCACCGATGGCGTGAGGGTGATTGCTGCCCCTGGCATGCAAACCGGCGACCTGATGGTAGACGAAAGCCAGGTGCAGGCGGGCCTGCTGCGTGTGGCAGGCAAGGTCCAAGGCAGGCAGCCGCTGCTCGTTTCGCTGGAAAACCTGGGCAGGAAGTTCGAGGTCGCCATCGATGCAGCAAACGAGAAAAATGCGGCACATCCGCTTGCTGCCTGGTGGTGGGCCAACCGGCGCATCGCTCAGTTGGAAGGCAACTATGAACTCAATCGCGCAGCAATCCGGCGACTTGGGCTGGAATTCGGTTTGCCGACCCGCGAGACTTCCCTTCTGGTGCTGGAGCAGCTGGAGGACTATGTTCGTCACGATGTGACACCGCCAGAGAAATACCGTGCTGCCTTCGAAAAATTGAAGGCCGAGAATCGTGCACAGCTTGCCGGCCAGCGCGCGAAACACCTGGACGAAATAGTGCGGGATTTCCAGGCCAAGATTGCCTGGTGGGAGAAGCCATTCCCCAAGAACCGGCCACCTGCGCCGAAGAAGGAAGCTGGTGTCTACCCTGTCGAATCCCGGATTGTCGAAGCCCCAATGATGGAGGCGATGCCGGCACCAGCACCAGCACCGCGTCCGGTTCCTGCGGCAGCGGCGCCAGTGGTGGTCGACGAGCTGGATATGCCCGCCGATAAGCGGATCAATGGCGGTGTGAGCGTCCGGTTGAAGGCTTGGCAGCCCGATGCGCCTTACACGGCGCGCATGCGCAAGGCGGCTGCAGGCGATATGTACCGCATCTACCTGGATGAACGCCCGTCGCACACAGGTAGCAGCGCCTTTCTTCTGGATGTGGCAGGCCTGATGCTGGAGCGCGGCCAGCGCGACCTGGGCTTGCGGGTCCTGTCGAATCTGGCCGAGATGGAGCTGGAGAATCGCCACGTGCTGCGCGTGCTTGCATACCGTTTGATGGAAGCTGGCGCCCCAAGGCTGGCCGTGCCCTTGCTGGAGCGGGTTCAGGAAATGGCAGAGGAAGAACCCCAATCCTTCCGTGACCTGGGTCTGGCCTTTGCTGCCAGCGGCCAGGAGCAGCGGGCGATCGAGCAGTTGTATCAAGTGGTGCTGCGGCCTTGGGATTGGCGTTTCGCCGACGTGGAGCAGATCGCGCTGTCAGAGCTGAATGCGATCGTGTACCGTGCCAAAGCTGCAGGACGCCCGCTCGACACGCGGGGTATGGATTCACGACTGCTGCGCAACCTGCCGGTTGACCTGCGCGTGGTGTTGACCTGGGATGCGGATAACACCGACATTGACCTGCATGTGATCGATCCGGACGGCGAGCGTGCCTACTATGGCCATCAGCTGACCTATCAGGGTGGGCGCATGTCGCGCGACTTCACTGGGGGGTATGGTCCGGAGGAATTCATGCTGCGCAACGCCAAGCCAGGTGTTTATCGCGTCGAGGTCAATTACTTTGGCAGCGCGCAGCAGATTGTCACTGGTGCGACCACGCTGCAGCTTCACTTTACGACGGGCTTTGGCACGCAGAAGGCGGACGACAAGATGGTGACATTGCGACTGAAGGAGCAGGGCAGTTCCATCCTGGTCGGCGAGTTCGAGGTGAAGCCGAAGTAGCTTATTCCAGCGCTTTCAAGCGGCCTGCCAGGGTATCCGGCACCGGATAGTCCGGGTGGGCTTTGCGGAAGCGCTTCCACTGCGCCGCTGCCGAATTGGTGTCGCCATCGTCCAGCATGTGCTCAATGGATTGCAGCCAGTCTTTTGGGTTTTCAGGTTCCGCACCGGCGGCCGCTTTGCGCGGCGGATCAAGTTCATCCACTTCCTTTGACGGTGCAGGTGGTGCGGCAGCCGGCGCTGGCGCTGGCACCGGCGCAGGAGGAGGCGCGGCAACTACGGCTTCCGGCGCTTGTGCCGGCATCTCCAGCTGCGGCATGGGCGGTGCCGGCTTGGCTGGAGCGATCGCGGACTCCCGTTTCTTGTCCGCAGGGGCAGCGGCTTCGTCGGTGATGATCGCCGGAGCCGGCAGGGGGGATGGCGCTTCCACGATTTTCGTTTCGACGGGATAGATTTCCCGCGGTTGGTTGCTGCGCCAGACTGGCAGCAGGATAGCAATGCCCGCCAGGCTGGCGGCAAAGGCCAGCGGTGCGCGGTAGCGGCGCAGCAGGCTTGGGCGCGGCGGCGCGGTGGCCGGGGCGTTGGCGGCGGCTGGACCGGGCGCAAGGTCTTTCTGGATCTGGGCGAAGATGGCCGCGTCGAGCTCCGCCGACGGCTCGGGCTGTGGCAGGGCGGCCAGGCGGCGCGCCAGCTCAGCGTCTTCGAAATCGTCTTTGTCGACAGGCGTCATGCCGTCTCCTCCTGCTTGAATTGCTCGCGCAGCTTGCGCATGGCGTAGCGCAGGCGGCTCTTCACAGTTTCCGCCGGCGCCGCGACCACCTGCGCAATCTCATCGATGCTCAAGCCGCTGAAGTGCTGCAGCACCAGTGCCTCCTTTTGTTCGGGCGGCAGCAGGCGGATGGCGGCGTGCAGAGCGAGGTTCTGCTGGCGGTCCAGCGCAGTCGCTTCCGCCGAATCCTGCACCAATTCCCAGTCGCCGCAATCGTCGATATCGGGCTGGCGCTGCATGTCGGCCAGGCGATTGCGGCCGATCTGGAACAGGTAGCTGCGGAAGCTGCCTTGCGCAGCATAGCGCGCCCGGGCGTGATGCACCGCCAGCCAGGTCTCCTGCGCCACCTCATCAGCCCATTCCGTGCGCCCGCTGCGCCAGGCAAGGAAGCGGTACAAGCCGCGGCTATGGCGGCGATACAGCTCCTGGAAAGCCGACAGCTCGCCATCGCGATAGCGCAACATCAATTCGTCGTCGGATTGATCGAGGGGCATGCAGGGCGGGAGGCTTCGAAGTAAGCGAAATCAAGGCGCCCACTTTAGTCAATTCATTGATTTTGCGCAAGCCAGCCAAATTCGGGGTCAGGTCTGTCATTTGGACACGCACGCCAGACCTTTGATAAATCTCAATACGGGAAAATGGTCGATTTGGCGTATTGAGATTTATCAAAAGGTTGGTTCGGATGTCCAAATGACAGACCTGACCCCGAATTTTCAGCAACAAAAAAGCCGCCCGGAGGCGGCTTTTGCTTTGCTGGGCAGCGAGGATTATTCGTAATCGCTCGAGTTCAGGCCCATCACGTGCGAGAAGCCGCCGTCGACATACATGATGTCGCCAGTGATGCCGGACGACAGGTCCGACAGAAGGAAGGCAGCGGCGTTACCCACTTCTTCGATCGTCACGTTGCGGCGCAGCGGGGCGTGGCCGGCGGCGAAGCCGAGCAGCTTGCCGAAGTCCTTGATGCCGGATGCAGCCAGGGTCTTGATTGGGCCGGCGGAAATGCCGTTCGAGCGGATGCCGTGCTGGCCCAGGTTCTCTGCCAGGTAGCGCACGGAAGCTTCCAGCGATGCCTTGGCCAGGCCCATGGTGTTGTAGTAAGGGATAGCACGCACCGCGCCCAGGTAAGACAGGGTCAGCACGGAGGAGCCTGGCTTCAGCAGCGGCAGGGCGGCTTTCACCATCGCTGGGAAGCTGTAAGCCGAAATGTCGTGGGCCACGCGGAAGTTTTCGCGGGTCAGGCCGTCCAGGAACTCGCCGGCGATCGCTTCGCGTGGGGCGAAGCCGATGGCGTGCACGAAACCGTCCAGGCGGTCCCAGCTCTTGGCGAGGTCGGTGAACAGGTTGGCGATTTGTTCGTCGCTGGTGACGTCGCAGTCGAAGACCAGCTTGCTGCCGAATTCGGCAGCGAATTCAGTGATGCGGTCTTTGAAGCGCTCGCCAACGTAGGTGAAAGCCAGTTCGGCGCCTTCGCGGTGGGCAGCCTTAGCAATGCCGTAAGCGATGGAACGGTTGGACAGGACGCCAGTAATCAGGATTTTTTTGCCTTGCAAGAAAGCCATATCTACTCCAATGGGGTTATACCGCAAGAACGGGATTGTAAACGTGCCGACGCTACCCCTGCAAGTTTGGCAAGGGGTAGCGTGTTGGCAATACGTTCAATTGCTGCGGCGGGACTTCGATTTGCCGGCTTCGTCGCGCTTCACGCGCGCTTTGACCATGCTGACGGCGGGTTTGGATTCGCCGTGGGATGAGGAAGCTTGACGGTAGTTGCTGCGTTTTGGACCCGTGCGTTCGTTTTCCACGGCCATGACGGCGTTTTCAATCACGTCGGTCGAAATATCCGTTCCGGCCGCCGAGGCGGAGATATTCGGCACCAGGATGGTCGAGCCAGCTTTCAGGACCGACTTCTGCGGAATATTGTTGGCCTGGCGGATGGCATCCGGAGTGGTGCCAAAGCGGCGTGCCAGGGAAGCGATGCTTTCACGGGCGCTGGAAATCTTGTGGGTGGTCCAGCTCGACAGGGCATGGGTCCAGGAGGCCAGGTTGGCGGCGAACTTGGCGGCATTCTCGGTCGGCAGCAGGATCTTGGTCTGCTCGTTGCCGGTGATGACGGGCTTCTTGAACTGCGGGTTCAGGGCTTTGAACTCGTCGACCGAGATTTCGGCCAGCTTGGCAGCCAGGGCCAGGTCGATATCGCGGGTCTTGTCGATCGCGGTGAAATACGGTTCGTTGTCGATCACCGGCAGGTGCACGGCGTATTGCGACGGGTTGGCGACGATGTTTTTCACCGCCTGCAGCTTCGGCACGTAGTTGCGGGTCTCGGCTGGCATCAGCTCCGACAGGCTCTCGAAATCGGTTGGCTTGCCGGCGGCGCGGTTGCGCTGGACGGCTTTCTGCACATTGCCTTCGCCCCAGTTGTAGGCGGCCAGGGCCAGATGCCAGTCGCCGAACATGGTGTACAGGCGCTGCAGGTAGCTCAGGGCGGCGTCGGTCGAGGCCAGCACGGAGCGGCGGTCATCCTTGAAGGCGTTCTGTTTCAGGTCGTAGTCGCGGCCGGTGCCGGGCACGAACTGCCACAGGCCGGCCGCGTTGGCGGTCGACAGGGCTTGCGGGTTGAAGGCGGATTCGATGAAGGGCAGCAGGGCCAGTTCGGTCGGCATGCCGCGCTTTTCGAGCTCTTCCACCACGTGGTAGAGGTAGAGCGAGGCGCGGGCGGTGGTGCGGTCGAGGTATTCCTGGCGGTCGGCGTACCACTTCACATGCTTGGCGACCAGCGCGTTGTTTACGTCGGGAATGGCGTAGCCGGAGCGGATGCGGCCCCAGACGTCGGTTTCCTTGTACTCCTCGACGGCAGGCTGCAGGACCACGGATTTCGCGGTGTCGGTGGATGCCAGGGAGGAGGCTGCCGGGAGCGCAGCGCTCAGCGCCAGGGCGATCAGGACAGCACTTTTAATTCGTTCTTGCATAGCGTTTCGCAGTTGTCGTGTGGAAACAAAGGGCGGACTATCTAAGGCCGGAGTGTAGGGTTGAAACCCAGACGAGTCAAGAAAAAATTCGCTATGTGACTGATTTTCTTGGATAATTATGTCGATCAAGCTATATAATTGGTGTCTTGGATAACGATTTTTGGATGTATAAATGAGCAACACCCCAGTGGATTACGAAGCCGTTATCGCGGCTACCGAGCAGTGGCTGGAGAAGGCTGTAATCGGCCTGAACCTGTGCCCGTTCGCCAAAGCCGTGCATGTGAAGAAGCAGGTGCGTTATGTGGTGTCGGAGGCTTCCTCGCCTGAGGAATTGCTGGAAGACCTGATCAAGGAGCTGGAATTCCTGGCTGAAGAAGACCCTGAAGTGGTCGATACGACCTTGCTGATCCATCCGCTGGTGTTGCAGGATTTTGAGGATTACAACGAATTCCTGGATGTGGCGGATGCGGCTCTGGAAGAGCTGAAGCTGGAAGGGGAGCTGCAGGTGGCAAGTTTCCATCCGGATTACCAGTTCGCTGATACCGACAAGAACGATATCTCGAACTATACCAACCGTTCGCCTTACCCGACCTTGCACCTGCTGCGCGAGGCGTCGATCGACCGTGCTGTGGAGGCTTTCCCGGAGGCGGCTGATATCTTTGAGAAGAATATCGAGACCATGGAAAAACTCGGCCATGAAGGCTGGGACAAGCTGGGTTTGCAGGTGAAGTGATGGCAGAAGATAAATTACCTGAGCGGCCGGATACACCTTGTGTGGCGGTCTGCTCGACGACTTTTGATGAGATTTGCCGGGGGTGTGGGCGGACCTATATCGAAGTCGCGCACTGGGTGGCGATGAGTGCGGACGAGAAGGAGAAGGTTTGGCAGAGGATTCTGGCGCAGGGGTATCCAAGGCGGAATTCCTGAAAACCGGTAAGGCGGTGTCTGACCCGCAGGGTCAGACACCCAACAGTCTCCAGGCCGGGTCTCCGAACCAACCCCGCGGCAGGTGAGCAGACAGGGTCTGACCCTGTGGGTCAGACCCAGGTTTACCGGTTTTACTCAGCCTTCCAGCTGCCGATGTAGTCCTTCTTCCCAATCTCCAGCCCGTTATGGCGCAGGATGTTGTACGCAGTCGTCGCATGGAAGGTGAAATGCGGCAGCGCATAGTGCATCAAATACTCCTGGCCGACCCACTGCTTAGCCTTCTCCCCGCTACCAGTAGTCACCGAACGTTGCGCGGAATCCTCAATCGCCTGCCGTGGCAGCGAATCCAAAAACGTCAGCGTGCGCTGGATGCGCAGTTTTAGTTCACCAATGGTCTTTTCAGTATCTTCGTAAACCGGCACATCCGCTCCGGCCAGCCGCGCGCCAGCGCCCTTGGCAAAGTCAGCAGCAATCTGGATTTGACGGGTAAAAGGCAGCATATCCGGGAACAAACGGAACTGCAGCAGGGCATTCGGATCAATCTTCTTTTCCTCGATATGTGCTTCGGTCTTGTCGAGGATGGACAACAGGCTGCCGAGGATTTGGCGGAACACAGGGATCGATGCGGAATACATGGAAAACGACATAGGGAAACTCCTCTGATATAGAGTAGCGATGATAGCAAGTTACGTGCATAATTGCTGTTGGATAATCTTTTCCACCAGACCTGCTGAATGGCTCGGAATTTATATAACAAATTAAGGTCCCGCCTGAGCGCTCTGTATGGGCTGTCGATTTATGGCGCCTTGTTACTGGTGGTATTCGGCGGCCTGGTGATTCCGGCCATTATCGGCTCATACCTGCTGATCGGGGTGCACGAACAGAAGTCTGCCCAGACCGCCCTCAACGAATCCCTGCAACGCAACGCCGACATCCTGGCCCTCGGCATGCAGGAATCCCTGTGGAATATGAATGCGGAATCGGCCCACTCGCTGGTCGAATCCGTCATGCGCGACCGTTCGGTGCTGCAGGTGCAGGTCACCGGCCAGGCTGATACCCAGTTCATGCACGTCGAGGCGCCCAAGCGCGCCATCGGCAACGTGGTGCGCGCCGAGCGCGAAATCACGGTGCGCGGCGAGAAGATCGGCAAGATCATGGTCGAGATGGACGACGCACGCAGCCAACAGGAGTTGCGCGAGAAGCAGCTCTCCTATGTCTTCGTGCTGGCCGCCCAGCTCACCGTATCGCTGCTGCTGATCGTGCTGTTCCTGAACCAGCGCCTGCTGAAACCCCTGCGCAAGCTGATGCGCTTCTCCGACCGGCTGTCGCACGGCGATTTCGAAACGCGGATGGAGTTGAGCGGCAGCGATGAATTGGGCCGCCTGGCGGGCCAGCTGGACCAGATGCGCGTCGCGATCAAGCGCCTGTTCGAGGATATCGCCCAGCGCGAGGAGCGCTTCCGCACCATCGTGACCCAAGTGCCGGGCGCCGTGTTCCGCTTCCGTCCCGATGGCCCGATCGATTTCGTGTCGGACGCCATTGAAGAAATCTCCGGCTATCCGGCCGCGCAATTCATGCGCAGCACCACCCATGCCTGGGCCAACCTGATCTGCCCGGAAGACCGCAAACGCCAGCGCCGTGTGGTGGTGCAGGCGATCCAGGATGGCAAGCCTTACGAAATCGAATACCGCATCATGGACTCCACCGGCACCGAACGCTGGGTGGCCGAAAATGGCCAGCCGCAGGCGGCGGAGGCGGGCGGGGCGCCTTGGGTGGACGGCATCATCTCCGACATCAGCCAGCGCAAGCACAATGAAATGCGCATCGAAGGCCTGCTGGCCGAGCAGAGCGCGATCCTGGACAACGTGATGTTCGGCGTGATGTTCGTGCGCCACCGGACCATCGTTTCCGTCAATCGGCGCTGCGAAGAGCTGTTCGGCTATGAGCCGGGCCAGATGATCGGCGCTTCTACCGCCATCGTGTTCCCGACCACCTTCGATTTCGAATCGGCCGGTGCGCGCCAGTATTCGACGCTGGGCAGTGGCGAATACTTCAGCGAAGAGCGCAATTACCGCCGCCAGGATGGTTCGCTGTTCTGGTGCATGGTGTCCGGCTGCGCCATCGACCAGAACCGCCCAAACGAAGGCTCGATCTGGGTCTACGCCGACATCAGCGCCCGCAAGGAAGCGGAAGAAAAACTGCGCCTGTCGGCGACAGTCCTGGAACATATCGCCGATGGCGTGATGGTGATCGATGACAAAGGCACCATCGTTGCCGTCAACCCGGCCTTCACCCAGATCACCGGCTACACGGAGGGCGAAGCGCTGGGCCACGATGTCGGCCTGACGCGCTCCGGCCGCCACGATGAAGGCTTCCACGCCGAGTTGTGGAAAGAGCTGGTGGAGCATGGTTACTGGCGTGGCGAGATCTGGAGCATGCGCAAGAGCGGCGAGCTGTTCCTGGAGTGGCTGACATTGACCGCCGTGCGCGATACGCGCGGCTTGACGACCCACTATGTCGGCGTGTTCAGCGACATTACCCTGGTCAAGCAATCGCAGGAAAAACTCGATCACCTGGCCCACCACGATGCGCTGACACAATTGCCGAACCGCCTGCTGTTCCACGACCGCCTGCAGCACGCCATCCAGCGCGCGACGCGCGGCAACGAGCAGCTGGCGCTGCTGTTCATTGACCTGGACCGCTTCAAGAACGTCAACGACACGCTGGGCCACCATATCGGCGACGAGCTGTTGAAACAGGTGGCGCACGCGCTGTCGGAAAAACTGCGCGAGGGTGACACCCTGGCGCGCCTGGGTGGCGACGAATTCATCGTGCTGCTGGAAGACGTGGAAGGCCAGTACGGTGCCGGCCAGGTGGCGGAAAAGCTGGTGACCATGTTCGAGCATCCATTCATGGTGGCGGGCCACGAACTGTTCGTGACCTGCTCGATTGGCGTCTCGGTGTTCCCGACCGATGCCAGCGACCTGAATATGCTGATCCGTAACGCCGACGTGGCCATGTACCAGGCCAAGGCTCGCGGCCGCAACGGCTACCGCTTCTACCAGCCGTCCATGTCGGGCGAGGGCGTCGAGCGCCTGCGCCTGGAAACCTATTTGCGCCGGGCCATCGAGAAAGAGGAAGTGTTCCTGAACTTCCAGCCGCAAGTCGAAATCGATACCGGCAAGCTGCTGGGCGTGGAAGCGCTGGTGCGCTGGAACCATCCGGAACTGGGGCTGGTGCCGCCGCACCGCTTCATCCCGCTGGCCGAAGACACGGGCTTCATCAGCCAGCTGGGGCAGTGGGTGCTGTACGAGGCTTGCCGCCAGATGGTGCGCTGGCAGGAAGCTGGCCTGCACGTGCCGAAGATTGCGGTCAACCTCTCGGCCAAACAGTTTGAGCGCGGCAGCATGGTCACCACGGTAGCCGACATCCTGCGCGAGACCGGCCTGGAGCCGCACCGCCTGCAGCTTGAGGTAACTGAATCCGTGATCATGAACACCGGCGATGCGCTGGGCTTCATCAACGACTTGCACGCGGTTGGCGTTTCGCTCGCCATCGACGATTTCGGCACCGGCTATTCGTCGCTGGCTTACCTGAAGCAGATGCCGGTGCAGACCCTGAAAATCGACCGGTCCTTCATCAAGGACATTTCGACGGACGTCAATGATGAAGCGATCGCCATCGCTATCATCCAGTTGGGCCGCAGCATGAACCTGTCCGTGATCGCCGAAGGCGTCGAGACGGAACAGCAGGCGGCCTTCCTGCTGCGCCACGGCTGCAACCAGGCGCAGGGGTTCTATTACAGCCGCCCGGTGATGCCGGACGATTTGCTGCAGCGTTGGCTGCCATAACGAGGAAGCCATGCTCAAACCGAAGAAGTTATCCCGCCGCCATTTCCTGCTGAGCGGTGTCGCCGTTGCCGGGGCCATGGTCGTCGGCTGGGGCGTGATGCCGCCGCGCCAGCGCGTGCGCGGCCAGGCCCCGCTGCCGCTGGAAAATGGCGCCGTCGCCTTGAACGGCTGGATCGCCATCGCCCCCGACGGCACCGTGCAACTGGCCATGCCACGCGCGGAAATGGGCCAGGGCGTGCACACGGCCCTGTCCATGCTGGTAGCGGAAGAATTGGATGTGAGCCTGGATGCAATCAAGTTGATCCAGGCCCCAGCCGACAAGATCTACGCCAACCTGGCCGTGATGCGTGAAACCTTGCCATTCCATCCGGACGATACCGGCCGCTCGCGGGAATTCGCGAGCTGGATGCTGGGCAAGGTGGCGCGCGAGATGGGGATTGTGATTACCGGCGGCTCCTCCAGCGTCAAGGATGCCTGGACCTCCATGCGGGAAGCCGGCGCCACCGCGCGCGCCATGCTGGTGGCCGAAGTCGCGCAGCAATGGAAGGTGCCGCCGGAGCAGGTGCGGGCCGAGAATGGCGTGCTGTATCACGACATCAGCAAGAAATCCGTCGGCTATGGTGTGGTTGCCGCGCGCGCTGCGCTCGGCCAGCCGGGCAAGGTGAGCTTGAAAGACCCGCACAGCTTCCGCCTGATCGGCACCAGCGTGCCGCGCCGCGACGCGCGCATCAAGTCGGAAGGCACGGCAATGTATGGCATCGACGTGCGGCCGGAAGGCATGGTGTATGCGGCTGTGCGCATGTCGCCAGTCATCGGTGGCAAGGTAGCGGGCGTTACGCCGGGTGAAGTGGTGAATATGCCGGGCGTGCTGTCCGTGATCGACTTTTCCAATGCCATCGAACAGAATTACGGCGCCGGGGCCGGGGTCGCGGTGCTTGCGCGCAGCTACTGGCAGGCCAAACAGGGCGCAGCCGCACTGCCGGTCCGCTGGGACGATGGCGCCAATGCCAAGCTGTCCAGCGAGACAATCTACGCTTCGCTGACGAGCGCGCTCGAGTCCGAGGATGGCGACAATTACCACGCTCGCGGCGACATGGCGCAGGCGGCCAGCGCGCTGCGCACCATCAAATCGGTGTACCGCGTGCCTTACCTGGCGCACGCTTGCATGGAACCGATCAACTGCACGGCCCAGGTCAAGGACGGTAAGGTCACGGTATGGCTTGGCACGCAGGCGCCGACCTTCGCCCGCGCAGCTGCTGCCCGCGTTGGCGGCGTCAGTGAATCGGACGTGATCCTGCATGAATACCTGCTGGGAGGCGGCTTTGGCCGCCGCCTGGAAATGGACATGGTGGCGCAGGCGGTTGCCATCGCGCGCGAAGCCAAAGGCCTGCCGGTGCAGGTGATCTGGACCCGCGAAGACGATACGACGCACGATGTATATCGCCCGGCCGCCGTGGCGCGCATGACGGCGGGCCTTGACGCGGCCGGCAATATCATCGCCTGGGAAGCCAAGACCGCCGGCGGCGCGCTGACCCACCAGTTCACCCGGCGCAACCTGCGCATGCCTGGCGCCGGGCCGGACCGTTCGACTGCCGAAGGCGTGTACGACATGCAGTATGAAATCCCGAACCAGCAGATCAACCACGTGGTGGTCGATAGCGCTGTCCCGCTGGGCAACTGGCGCTCCGTCGGGCACTCGCAAAATGCCTTCTTCAAGGAGAGTTTTGTCGACGAAATGGCGAGTGCGGCCGGCAAGGACCCGGTGGAATTCCGCCGCACCATGCTGCTGAACCATCCGCGCCACCTGGCCGTGCTGAATGCTGCCATTTCCAAGGCGGGCAAGGCGCCGGAAGGGCGTGCGCATGGCGTCGCGCTGCACCAGTCCTTCGGCGCCATCGTCGCGCAAGTGGCGGAAGTGTCGGTGCAGGACAAGCAGATCCGCGTGCACCGCGTGGTGTGCGCGATCGACTGCGGCATTGCGGTGAATCCGAACATCATCGCGCAGCAGGTGGAATCGGGCGTGGTCTATGGCCTGTCGGCGGCGCTGGGCGGCGAAATCACCATCAAGGACGGCAAGGTCGTGCAAAGCAATTTCGCCGATTATCCGGTGCTGCGCATGAATGAGGTGCCGCTGGTGGAGACGGTGATCGTGCTGAGCGCCGAACCGCCGGAAGGCGTTGGCGAACCAGCGACGCCGCCTATCGCGCCGGCTGTGGCAAATGCGGTGTTCGCGCTGACCGGCCAGCGCTTGCGCAGCCTGCCTTTACGCCTCGCCTAGCAGCGCTCGCAGGTTGCATTCCTGCTGCCATTGGCGGCGTTCAGGAGTGGACGCTGCCTGGCGCGCCAGTTCTTCGTCCGAGAGTTCGGCCTGGGTTTCGATCAGGCGGTGCGCCACGTTCGGGTCGGGCAGCATGGTGCCGAAGAAGGCTACGTGCTCGTGGCGCTGGATCAGCAGGGTAGGGAAGTTCTCGACATCAAGGTCGCCGACCAGGTCCGCGTGATCCTCGATATCAACCCACAGGAAGTATTTGTCCGGGTGGCGGCTAGCCAATTCCTCGAAAACTGCGCGGTAGGAGGCGCAGGTGCCGCACCAGGCAGCGCACAGGCAGGCCACGACCAGGCGGTCCTGCGCCAGCGCGGCGGCCACTTCGGCGCGGTTGTCGGCATGTAGGGTAGTGCTGTGCATGGGGTGCTATTGTACATGCCCACAGGGTAAAATACCGGCCATGGCTACCATTCTTGCAATCGAAACATCCTCTGAAATGGCTTCCTGCGCCTTGTTGCGCGGGGAGCGCGTGACTTTCCGCGAGTCGTCGGGCGTGCGCACCCATTCGCAGGCCGTGCTGCCCATGATCCAGGAATTGCTCGCCGAGGCAGGCATCGTCCTGCGTGATTGCGATGCGATTGCCTATGGCGCCGGCCCTGGCTCGTTTACCGGCGTGCGTACCGCCTGCGGCATCGCCCAGGGCCTAGGTTTTGGCGCAGGCCTGCCGCTGTTGCCGGTCGTGACACTGGATGCCATGGCCCTGGCCTGTCGCGAGCGCCATGGTTCCGATGAAGTCCTGGCCGTGCTTGATGCACGCATGAATGAAGTCTATTGGGCGCAATACCGTTTTGAAGGCGGCCAGCCGGTCGCGATCCTGCCGCCGGCCTTGTCGGCGCCTTCCGGCGTTGCCCCTGCCGGCCCGGCCCGCGCCTGCGGTAACGGGTTTGCCGCCTACACCGGGGAATTTGCCGGCAAGGACTTCGCGGAAGGCGCCGATGGCACCGTCATGCCCCACGCCGTGCAGATCGCGCAACTGGGGCGCGCTGCATTCGCAGCCGGCCATGCCGTGCCGGCCGCCCAGGCGCAGCCGCTGTACCTGCGCAACAAGGTCGCCTATACCAAGGCGGAACGTGAAGAGATGAAGGTGTCGCAGGCATGATGCATCAGTTTTGGGATCTGGCTCGGCTCATTTACGAACCGATGCAGGAAAGTGACCTCGATGAGGTCGTGGCGGTGGAGCAGGAGGTTTACCCCTATCCATGGAGCCGCGCCAATTTTTCCGATTCGCTGGCCCAGGGCTATCACGCCTGGATCCTGCGCGCCCAGGATCGCCAGTTGATGGGGTATTTCCTGGTGATGGGGATCGTCGATGAGGCGCACCTGCTGAATGTCGCGGTGTCGCGCAATTGGCAGGGACGCGGGGTGGGGCGCTTGCTGGTGAACCAGGCTGTCGCCTTGTCGCGCGGGTTGGGCATGGAGTCCATCTTGCTGGAAGTGCGGCCTTCCAATGTGCGCGCGCTGGAGATTTACCAGCGCTATGGTTTTGCTGAAATCGGGCGCCGCAAGGGGTACTATCCTGCTGCTGATTCAACCCGGGAGGACGCAATTGTGATGCGTTTTGGGCTATGAGCGATCGTCGGTCTGCCGTGTTCCTGGAGGAGATGGGCGTGGGGCCGCAGTGGCGCCTGCGGAATCGCGCGGTTTCAGCCGATGCCGCTGCTGCGACTGCGGCCGGCGACGTCGAATCCGCCTATGCGCCTCCCTCCGCGCCGGTGACGCCCGTCCAGGGCGCCGCTCCGCACGCGACACCCGTTGCCCAGCAATCCGCGCCCGACGCGCCGCCAGCCGCCCGCATGCAGCGCGGGCCGCTCGGCGCGGATGACGCGACCGCCAACGCTCCTGCTGCCGCGCAGCACTCGTCCGCCGCCCCGCACGCATCTGCCTCCGCACGGCCTGCTCCGACCGCCGGCCAAAACCCCGCAGGCGACGAGCACTTGAACGGCGCGCCGCAAACCGCAGGACAGCAGCCGTCCGCCGAGCCTCAGCGCGCCTCCGGCAACGTCCAATCGCCAGCTGCTGCCGCCGCCGCGGCAGCGCGGGGAGCTTCTGCCGCACCTATCGCGCCGGCCCGCGTGCCAGGCACACCAAGCATTGCCTCGACCGGCGAAGATATGTCCTGGTTTGATGACGCCCCAACGCCAGAATACAAGCCACAGCGCAAGAAGGTAGCGGCCCCGGAGGAGCCCTCCGCCGCCCAGCCACAGCGTCCCGCTCCAGCCGCGCCGGCTGCGCCGCCATCGCGCGCAGCACAATTCGGTCAAGCCGCCCCGGCCGCCCGCCCGCCAGCGCAGCCGCGCGCAGGAGGAATGCCGCAACGCGCTGCGAATATGCAACCGCCATCCGCGATGGGCTACGACGTCCCAGCCTACGACGACATCCCGTTGGACGAACCTCCATCCTGGTTTGACGACGACCAGCCCGCCGCGCCAGCCAAGGCGCCCGCATCCGCCCGCAGCGGCGAGCCAGCCTCACGCGGCGCCGAAGCTGCAAGCGGCCATACCGCATCTCCAGGCCAGCCAAGCGACGAACAAATCGCCCAAATGGACTGGCCGGCCCTGCAGGCCGCTGTCGCAAGCTGCACCCGCTGCGGACGCTGCGAGACCCGCCGGCAAGCCATCCCAGGCCGCGGCGACGAGCAAGCGACCTGGATCGCCCTCGACACAGCCCCAGGCCAGGCAGAAGACACGGAAGGCTACCAGTTCGCCGGCGACCCCGGCTACCTGCTCGACAACATGCTGAAAGCCGTCGGCCAGACCACGGAAAAGGGCGCCTACCTCACCAGCCTGGTGAAATGCCACGCCCCAACCGCACCAAGCGCCGAAGAACTGCAAGCCTGCCGCCCATACCTCCAGCGCGAGCTGGAACTGACGCAGGCCAAAGTCATCGTCGCCTTCGGCCACACGACAGGTAAAGGTTTGCTGGGCGCCGCCGCGCGCGGCCGTATCATGCTGCATGGCAGTGTGCCGGTGGTCGCCACCTACCACCCGGCCGACCTGTTGAAAAAGCCGGAAGAAAAGGCCAAGGCATGGCAGGACTTGTGCCTTGCCAAAGCCGCCCATGCCGGCCGACGCTAGCACATTCCACCGCAAATGGGGCCACCTCACGCGGCCCCATGTCCGCGCGCTGGCCTGGCTGCTCGATTCGCCCGACCTGCTCGACCCGGAGAGCCCGCACTGGCAGGGCAATATCGCCACACTTGCCCCGATGACGCCCGCCGTGGCGAACTGGCTGGACGACCTCGACGCCGACCCATCGCCGCTGGAAGCCGCCCTCGGCAACCGGTTTTATTCGCGCCTTGGCCTGTACGCCGAAAAGCTGATGGCCTTCTATTTCGCCCAGCATGGCATGCTGGCAGCTCACGGCTTGCAAGTACGCGACGGCAAGAACGGCACCATCGGCGAATTCGACTTTCTTCTGCGCGAGGAGGGCGGGGAAGACCTGCGCCATATCGAGTTCGCCACCAAGTTCTACCTGCTGGACGGCGATCCGGATCGAGGGAACTACAACCGCCTGGTCGGCCCCAACCTGGCCGACACGCTGGGCCTGAAAATGCGCAAGATCTTCAACGCCCAGCTGCAGCTCTCCCAGCACCCCGTTGCGCAAAAGGTCGCACCCGCGCCGGTCACCAAAGCCCAAGCGTTAGTCAAAGGCTGGCTTTTCTACCACGCCACCGAACCGGCGCCGCAGATTGAAGGCATCTCGCCAGACCACTGCCGCGGCTATTGGCGAACCCACAGCGAGCAAGCCGCCACGCAAGGCGAACAATTCATAGTGATGCCGCGCCTGCAATGGCTGGCGCCGCTGCGTACGCCGGCCGAACGCAGTGAAAGCGCGCCCACCCCCGCGCCACTGTCACGCGCGTCATTGCTTGAAGTGCTGGCGGAAAAGTTCGTCGCAGACCCAAGTCCCGTGCTGGTCGCGACGGTGCAGGCAGACGGCGGCTGGCTGGAGGAGGTGGAGCGCTGCTTTGTGGTGCCGGACGACTGGCGCGCCCGTGCCCAGGCGCGCCGCAGTGACGGAGCGCTGCCGTCTTAGTGGTGCTCGCCGATCAGGCTCAGCGAATCCTGTTTGCGCTGGTTGGCGGCATGCAGCGCCATGATGGCCAGCATCGATCCCGCCAGGAACAGGCCAAACAGCACGATGATTGTGTTCAGGCCCAGGCCCAGCTTCACCATCGTGGCGTATACAGCCAGCATGGTCAGGATGGACAGGTTCTCATTGAAGTTCTGCACCGCGATCGAATGACCAGCGCTCATCAGCACGTGGCCCCGGTGCTGCAGCAGCGCATTCATTGGCACGACGAAGAAGCCCGATAAGGCGCCGACCACCAGCAGCAGTACATAGGCAATGCGCAAGTCGTGCACGAAAATCATCGACATCACGATCACACCCATCGCGATCCCAAGCGGAATCACCGACAGTGCCTTGCGCAAGGTGATAAAGCGCGCAGACATCACTGCGCCCAGCGCCACGCCGACCACGACGATGGCAACCGTGGTCGTGGCTTTATTCAGCGGCATGCCCAGCGACTGCTTGGCCCATTCCAGCACGATGAATTGCAAGGTGGCGCCAGCGCCCCAGAACAGCGTGGTGACGGCGAGGGAAATCTGGCCAAGCTTGTCGCGCCACAGGATGCCGCAGCAGTCGGCGAAGTCGCGCACCAGCCGGAACGGGTTGCGCTCCTGCCGCGCATAGACATAGCCGGTATCCGGGATGCGCAGGTTGAATACGGTCGCCAGCAGGTAGACTACGCCAACCCATGCCAGCGCAATCTCGCTGACCGTGTCGAAGCCCGTGTCGATGCCTGGCATGTCAAAGGCCAGCAACCCGGCCGAAACCGGGCCGCCGATCAGGGCCCCGCCCAGTGCAGTGCCGAGGATGATGGAGCTGACGGTCAAGCCTTCGATCCAGCCGTTGGCGGCAACCAGTTTTTCGGGCGGCAGCAACTCAGTGAGGATGCCGTATTTGGCCGGGGAATAGATTGCGGCGCCCAGGCCAGCGACTGCATAGGCAGCCAATGGATGCGCGTTGTAGAAGAACAGGCCGCAGCCGAAGATTTTGATCATGTTCCCGATCAGCATGACGCGGCCCTTGGGAAGGGCATCGGCAAAGGCGCCGACAAAGGCCGCCAGCAGAACGTAGAACAGGACGAAGGTCTCCTTCAGCATCGGCGTCATCCACGCCGGCGCTTTCATGACCCCCAACATATAGATTGCGACGATCAGCAATGCAGAATCAGCTAGCGACGAGAAGAACTGCGCCGCCATGATGGTATAGAAACCTCGTTTCATTGCTTAGTGCTTATGCTCTCCGATCAGGCTGAGCGAATCGTGCTCGCGCTGGTTGGCAGCATGCAGCCGCATGATGCCAAGCATGGAGCCGGCGACGAACAGCCCAAATAATACGATGATGGTATTCAGGCTCAGGTGCAGCTTCACCATCAGCGAGTACACCGCAAGCATGGTCAGGATCGAGAGGTTCTCGTTGAAGTTCTGGACCGCGATGGAGTGTCCGGCGCTCATCAAGACGTGGCCGCGGTGCTGCAGCAGCGCATTCATCGGCACCACGAAGAAGCCCGACAGCAGGCCAACCACCAGCAGCAGCGGATAGGCCAGGCGCACGTCGTGCACGAAGATCATGCCCATCACGATGATGCCCATGGCGATTCCCAGCGGGATCACGGTCAGCGATTTGCGCAGCGTGATGAAGCGGGCCGACATGCCAGCGCCGACTGCCACGCCCACCGCGACGATGGCGATGGTGCTGGTTGCCTTGTTCAGCGGCATGCCCAGCGACTGCTTGGCCCATTCCAGCACGATGAATTGCAAGGTCGCGCCGGCACCCCAGAACAACGTGGTGACGGCCAGCGAAATCTGGCCCAGCTTGTCGCGCCACAGGATGCTGCAGCAGCCGGCGAATTCGGTAATCAGGCGCAGCGGGTTGCGCTCCTGGTGCTCATAGACGTAGCCGGTGTCCGGGATGCGCAGGTTGAACAGCGCCGCCAGCAGGTAAGTTACACCAACCACCGCCAGCGCGATTTCGGCTGTCGTATCGAGGCCGGTTTCGATGCCCGGCATGTCGAAGTGGAGCAGGGCCGCTGCGACCGGACCGCCAATCAGGGCGCCGCCCATGGCAATGCCGAAGATGATCGAGCTGACGGTCAGGCCTTCGATCCAGCCATTGGCCACCACCAGCTTTTCCGGCGGCAGCAATTCAGTCAGGATGCCGTATTTGGCCGGCGAGTAAACGGCGGCGCCAAAACCGACGACTGCGTAGGCGGCCAGCGGGTGCACATGATAGAAAATCAGCGCGCAGCCGAAAATCTTGATCAGGTTCGAAATGAACATGACCCGACCCTTCGGCAGGGCGTCAGCGAAAGCGCCTACAAATGCTGCCAACAGCACGTAAAACAGCACAAAAGTCAGCTTCAGCAATGGGGTGACCCATGCCGGAGCTTGCATGGTCACCAGCAGGTCGATTGCCACAATAAGCAGCGCATTGTCTGCCAGCGACGAAAAGAACTGCGCGGCCATGATGGTATAGAAACCACGATTCATTCAGGACGCCAGATAATTATCTCGGGATGCTTTATACCATGGAAAGTAAGGTTTCCCAAGAATTGGACCAGCATTCAGCAGGTACAAAAGGTAGAATGCTGCTTTCTTATTCTGCCGGTTTCAAGACATGCCAAGGCCAATCGTCGCGCACATCCATCTCGCTGCAATGCAACATAACCTGGAGCGCGCCAAAGCCTGCGCGCCAGGCGCAAAAGCCTGGGGCGTCGTTAAAGCCAATGCCTACGGGCACGGATTGGAGCGCGGCATGCGCGGCTTCGCCGCAGCAGATGGCCTGGCGCTGATCGAACCGGACAACGCGGTTCGCCTGCGTGAACTCGGCTGGACCAAGCCTATCCTGCTTTTAGAGGGATGGTTCGATTCTGCCGACTTGCTGTCCATGGCAGAACATAGTATTGAAGGCGCAGTTCACTGCATCGAGCAGCTGGAAATGCTGGAGCGCACCCCGCTGGCGCGCCCCATCAATGTGCACCTGAAAATGAATACCGGCATGAACCGCCTCGGGTTCAAGCCAGCCGAATACGCCGCGGTCCATGCGCGCCTGCGCGCCATTCCGCACGTCGGCACCATTACCCTGATGACCCACTTCGCCAATGCCGACGAACTGCACCATCCATGCATGCCGCTGGCGGAGCAGGTACGCCGCTTCAACGAAGGCACGGCAGGCCTGCCTGGTCCGCGCAGCTTGTGCAATTCGGCTGGAGTTTTGCATATGCCGGACCTGGGTGCGGCGCTGGCAACCGACTGGATCCGCCCCGGCATCATGCTGTACGGCGGCACTCCCGGCGGCAAGACGGCCGAAGAATTCGGCCTGAAGCCGACCATGACCCTGTCCAGCGAATTGATCGGCGTGCAGGAAATCGGCCCCGGCGATTATGTCGGCTACGGCAGCCGCTTCAAGGCCGAGCAAACCATGCGCATCGGTGTGGTGGCTTGCGGCTATGCCGATGGCTACCCGCGCCACGCGCCGGTCGATACGCCGGTCCTGGTCGATGGGGTGCGCACCCGGCTGGTTGGCCGCGTGTCGATGGACATGCTGACCGTCGACCTGACCAATGTGCCGAACGCCCGCGTCGGCAGCAAGGTCGTGCTGTGGGGCGAGGGCATGCCGATCGATGACGTTGCTGCGGCTGCCGGGACCATTGGCTATGAATTGATGTGCGCCCTGGCGCCGCGCGTGCACGTGGTCGAGGCGTAAGCAGATGGCCAAGGCAAAGACCAATTACACCTGCAGCGAATGCGGGGGCATCAGCAGCAAATGGACTGGCCAGTGCTCGTCCTGCCAGCAGTGGAACACGATGGTGGAGACGGTGATCGAAGCCGCCGGCGCCAACCGCTTCTCACAGGCCCAGCACCAGTCGCTGGCACAGACCGCGCCCGTGCTGTCGCTGCAGGATATCGAAGCGCTGGATGTGCCGCGTTTCGGCACCGGCATCGAGGAGTTCGACCGCGTGCTGGGTGGCGGGCTGGTGGCGGGCGGCGTGGTGCTGATCGGCGGCGACCCCGGCATCGGCAAATCGACCCTGCTGCTGCAGGCGCTCGCCAATATGTCGAAGGTCAAGAGTGTGCTGTATGTCAGCGGCGAGGAGTCCGGCGCCCAGATCGCGTTGCGCGCCAAGCGCCTTGCGGTTGACGCGAAAGACTTGAAACTGCAGGCAGAAATCCAGCTCGAGAAAATTCTTGGCACGCTGGCCGACCTGAAACCGCAGGTAGCGGTGATCGACTCGATCCAGACCTTGTATTCGGATGCACTGGCCTCGGCGCCCGGTTCTGTGGCGCAGGTGCGCGAATGCGCGGCCCAACTGACCCGCGTCGCCAAGATGAGCGGCACCACCATCATCCTGGTCGGCCACGTCACGAAAGAGGGCTCGCTGGCTGGCCCGCGCGTGCTGGAGCACATCGTCGACTGCGTGCTGTATTTCGAAGGCGACAACCACTCCAGTTTCCGCCTGGTGCGCGCCATCAAGAACCGCTTCGGTGCGGTCAATGAGCTGGGCGTTTTCGCGATGACGGAAAAGGGCCTGAAAGGCGTCTCGAATCCTTCCGCGCTGTTCCTGTCCTCGCATGAGAACCAGGTTCCCGGTTCCTGCGTCATGGTCACGCAAGAAGGCACGCGCCCGCTGCTGGTTGAAGTACAGGCGCTGGTCGACACCAGCCACCTGCCAAACGCGCGTCGCCTTTCGGTTGGCCTGGAGCAGAACCGCCTGGCCATGCTGCTGGCCGTGCTGCACCGGCACGCCGGCATTGCTGCCTTCGACCAGGACGTTTTCATCAACGCCGTGGGCGGCGTCAAGATCACTGAACCGGCGGCCGACCTGGCCGTCCTGATGGCAATTAATTCCTCGATGCGCAACAAGGCCTTGCCGAACGGCTTTGTGGTCTTCGGCGAAGTAGGCCTGGCCGGCGAAATCCGGCCTGCGCCGCGGGGCCAGGAGCGCTTGCGCGAGGCGGCCAAACTCGGCTTCTCGATCGCCATGATTCCGAAGGCGAATGCGCCCAAGCAGCCGATTGAGGGCATGACCATTATCGCGGTCGAGCGTATCGACGACGCATTCAACCGCTTGCGCGAGCTCCAGTAATATAGATTTTTGCGAAATATTGGCTACAATAACAGGCTCGATTCCAACTAGAAACCGGATAAGAAATTGTTAGTAGACTCAAGGCAAGGCGCCCGCAAAATCCTGCGGGTACGGGCAATGATTGTGATGGATGGCGGCGGCCCGATGGCCGCGCGTACCTTTGACCTCGGCCTGGCGGGCATTTCCCTGACCTCCGAGCATAAGGTGCAGGTCGGCGCCAGCGGCCAGGTCGTGTTCGAGATGCTGGTCGATGGCAAGCCGCAAATCGTCAATACGCGTGGCAAGGTCAACAATTGCATTTTCAGCGGCGACGAGTTCAAGATCGGTTTCACCTTCGCCCCACTCGACAATGAAGCAGCCGGAGCAATAACCAAGTTCATGCGCTAATATTAGGTTATGGACTATGTGAGCAGCTTGCTAAGCACTATGTACGGGACCTCGCTGGGCTTGGGGAATGCCAGCGTCGTGGGCACGCCTTCGGAAGCGGTGCTGGCCCGCGTCGAGCAGACGCTGGCGCCACAACGTAGCGCGGCGGCCAAGCTCAACGCGAGCATCAACCTCACCCAGGCGCGCTTTTCGGGCCTGGGGCAATTGCAGTCGGCACTGTCGGTCTTCCAGGATATTGCAGAGAGCCTTGCGGGCACCGGGCTCAGCACCCACGGCAGCAGCTCAGCCAGCGGCGTGCTTGGCGTGACCACCAATGCTTCGGCAGAAGTGGGTTCGCATGAAGTCAAAGTCAGCCAGCTGGCCCAGCAGCAAATCCTCATCAGTCCTGAAGCGCAGACTGCCGATACGCGGCTTGGCACCGGTTCGCCGACCGTGATCCGGATTGGCACTGGCGACAGCAGCAAATCCATCACCATCGACAGCCGCAACAATACCCTGCAGGGTATTGCCGATGCGCTCAAGGAGGCGGGCTTCGACGCCAGCCTGGTGCGCTCCAGTACCGGCACGGCACTGCAACTGCGCAGTGCCAGCGGTGAAGGGAACGAACTCAAGATCTCGGTCGCAGGCGACACCACGATCCGCAGCCTGTTCAGCGGCGCTACGCAGACCCAGGCCGCGCAGGATGCCATCCTGACCGTCGACGGCAAGACCATCAAGAGCGCCGACAACAACGTGGAGTCGGCCATTAAAGGCGTCACGCTCAAGCTGGCCGACGAAGGCGACGCAACGGTCACTATTGCGCGCGACAACAGCCAGATCGCCGAGAACGTGGAGGCTTTCGTCAAAGGCTTCAATGCGCTGCAGGATCGCCTGGATGCGCTTGGCAAAGGCGCCTTGAAAGGCAATCCAGCGCTCGGCCAGGTGCGCAACCAGCTGGATCAGCTCGTGCGGTCAGCCGGCGGCAGCACCGAAGCGCTGGCCAATGCCGGCCTGTCGATTGATACCAATGGCCGCCTCAAGCTGGATAACGGAATTTTGAATGCCGCGATCACGGCCAATCCCGATGCGGTGACCAAGGTCTTCACCAACGAGGGCAGGGGACTCGCCGATGCCCTGGGTTCGCGCCTTGAAAGCCTGGGAGGCGAGCGCAGCGTCGTAGGACGGGCGCTGGCACAGGCCGACCGCGAGGTCGATACCCTGCAAAGCCGCAAATCCTCGATGGCGCAAATGCTGACCGTGCAGGCGCAGGCACTGGTGCGGCTCTACACGCAAGACGAACAGCTGGGCGGCTCTTCGTCGCTATTCGACCTGTTTGCCTGACCCCAAAAAGACTGAAGGCTCCAACACCAGAATCCTTGAGGATCTGTTGTGGAGCCTCGCTTCTGCAGAAGCGCAATGCTACTCGTGGTAGCGGTCGACCAACCTATGATGTCCGCCGCGATATTCAGCGACAATTTCGAACGCGATTAACGCGATCATGGCGCCGAAGATGCCCATGGTGAACAATACCCACATGACTAACCAGCCGACGTTTCCGGGGGCTGCTCCCTAGAGTTGATACAATTAAACTCTAGCATCCAATTAGGCAATTACAAGCCCAGCAGAAAGATCTATTTGGTAACGAGGTCGGGCTGCATCACCGCTTTGAGATAGAAGGTGGAGGGGTCGTCCGCTTCACGCTGCACAAACCACCAGGCGGCGCCTTTTTTCATCTCCCAATCGCTGTCGTCCCCGGTCATCAGCAGGGCTGCGGCCTGGCCCAAAGTGGGCTGGTGGCCGACCACCAGCACGGCTTCTTTCGACGAAGGCCAGTTGGCTGCTTTCAGGATGTCGCTGGCATCGGCACCGGGCGCCAGGTCCGGGTGGATCTTGTATTTGCGGCCCAGGCCAGCCACGGTCTGCACCGTGCGCGTGGCCGGGCTGACGAGGATGCGGCAGTTTTCCGGCAACACGGAATCGAGCCACTGGCCCATGCGGCGCGCTTGCTTATGGCCTTTGGGCGTGAGCGTGCGTTCCAGGTCGTCCAGGCCGGGCTGGGCTGGTTCGGCTTCTGCGTGGCGCCACAAGATCAGGTCCATGCTTCCTCCTGTGAGCAGGCTTCAATCCGCCGGCGCATCGGCCGGCGTACCGAGTAACTCCATCAAATGCTGCTGGGCGCTGAAGGCCTTTTGCTTGCCGCGTGCTTTGCGGCGATGGTATTGGCCGTGCTCATCCAGCTCCCAGGCGTTGGAGTTGTCCTTCAGGTAAGGCGTCAAACCTTCCGCAATCACGCGCCGTTTCAGGCCCCGGTCCAGCACCGGGAACGCCACTTCAATGCGGCGCAGCAGGTTGCGGTTCATCCAATCCGCGCTGGCCAGCATCACGTCGTGGGCCAGATCGTTGCGGAAATAATAGATGCGGCTATGTTCAAGGAAGCGGCCGATGATGGAGCGCACCCGGATGTTTTCGGACAGTCCCGGCACGCCCGGCATCAGGGTGCAGGCGCCGCGCACGATCAGGTCGATCTTGACCCCGTCTTTCGAGGCGGCGTACAGCGCCCGGATCACCGGTTCATCGGTTAATGCATTGATTTTAGCGATAATCCGGCCCGGACGCCCGGATTTCGCGATTTTTGCCTCATTCCGGATCGCTTTGATGACCTGGTCCTGCAACGCGAACGGCGCCAGCCAGAGATGGTGCATGCGCTGCGGCTTGGCCAGGCTGGTCAGGTGCATGAAGACTTCGTTGACGTCGCGGCCTAGTTGGGGCTGGCAGGTCAGGACGCCGAAGTCGGTATAGAACTTGGTCGTGGTCGGGTGGTAGTTGCCGGTGCCGAGGTGGGCGTAGTAGCCGAGGCCGCCTTCATCGCGGCGGATCACGAGGGCGATCTTGGCATGGGTTTTCAGGCCCACCACGCCGTACACCACCTGCGCGCCGGCCTGTTCCAGCTTGTCGGCCCAGTTGATATTGGCTTCTTCGTCGAAACGCGCCATCAGTTCCACCACCACCGTGACTTCCTTGCCGCTGCGGGCCGCCGCGATCAGCGCCTCCATCAGGTCGGAGTTCATGCCGGTGCGGTAGACGGTCTGCTTGATCGCCACCACGGCCGGATCGAGCGCCGCACTGCGGATGAAGTCGATGACCGTCTGGAAGCTCTGGTAAGGATGGTGCAGCAGGATGTCGTGCTTGCGGATGGTGGCGAAGATGTCATTGTTGACGGTCTTGGCCTGCACGCCAGGGATGAAAGGCGGGAAGCGCAGCTCCGGTCGGCGCGCCTGTTCCACAATTTCGTTCAGCCGCACCATGTTCACCGGGCCATCGACCCGGTACAGGCGGCTCTGGTCCAGGCTGAACTGGTCAAGCAGGAACTGGGACAGCTCGGGCGGGCAGTTCTTGGCCACCTCGATCCGCACCGAGCGGCCGTAGGCGCGGCCCTGCAGCTCGCCCTTCAGCGCCTGGCGCAGGTTCTTCACTTCATCTTCATCGACCCACAGGTCGGAGTCGCGCGTGACCCGGAACTGCGAATAGGCCATTACGTCGCGCCCGGCGAACATCTCGGAAATATGGGCGTGGATAACGGAGGACAGCAGGCAGAACGACACGCCGCCTTCTTTGGACAGGTGGTCGGGCAGGCGGATCACGCGCGGCAGCACGCGCGGCGCTTTCACAATAGCGATGGCGGTGCCGCGCCCGAAGGCATCCTTGCCGCTCAGGGCAACGATGAAATTGAGGCTCTTATTAACTACCTGTGGGAAAGGATGGGCCGGATCGAGGCCGATTGGGGTCAGCAGGGGACGTACCTCACGGTCAAAGTAATCCTTGACCCAGGCCCGCTGGGCTTCGTTGCGCTGGCTGTGGCGCACGATGTGGATGCCCTGGGCTTTCATTTCCGGCAAGACTGCCGTGTTAAATATTTCGTACTGGCGCTTGACCAGTTCATGACACTCGTTGCTGACCCGTTCCAGCGTGGCCGCCAGGGCAGGGTGGGTGGCCAGGTCGCCATCAACGCTGGCGGCTGCCAATAAGCTAGCCACCCTTACTTCAAAGAACTCATCCAGGTTGCTGCTGACAATGCACAGGTAGCGCAATCGTTCGAGCACAGGGATGGTGGCGTCTTCTGCCTGGGCCATCACGCGGCGGTTGAACGCCAGCTGTGACAGCTCCCGATCTAGGAATGCTGTTTTCATAACTAATAGTATATTTGAGAAATATGACAAGTTTGTGACCTTGTCCTAGACTTAATTTTGACGTGTCATAAAGCTGTCATATTCGCGTCATACACTGCGCAGCATTCAACCCAACCCCTGAAAAGGACCTTTGATATGCGCATGAAACAGTTGTTGACCTCCTTCGTTGTTGGCGCTTCGGCGGCAATGGCTTTCTCGTCTGCCCTGGCGGCAGACATGACCGGTGCAGGCGCAACTTTCCCTTACCCGATCTACGCCAAGTGGGCTGAAGCCTACAAAACATCCACCGGCAACGGCCTGAACTACCAGTCCGTCGGTTCCGGCGCAGGTATCAAGCAAATCAAAGCGAAGACCGTCGATTTCGGCGCGTCCGACATGCCGCTGAAAGCTGAAGAGCTGGACGCAGACGGCCTGATGCAGTTCCCAGCCATCATGGGTGGCGTGGTGACCGTGGTGAACCTGGACGGTATCGCTCCAGGCCAGCTGAAGCTGACCGGCCCGGTTGTGGCGGACATCTACCTGGGCAAGATCACCGAATGGAACAACCCAGCGATCGCTGCCCTGAACCCAGGCGTGAAGCTGCCAGCCGCTGAAATTACCGTGGTGCACCGCGCTGACGGCTCCGGCACCTCCTTCCTGTTCACCGACTACCTGTCGAAAGTAAGCCCGGAATTCAAGACCAAGATCGGTGCTGGCACCGCTGTGAAGTGGGTCACCGGCGTGGGTGGCAAGGGCAACGACGGTGTTGCCGCCAACGTGCAGCGTATCAAGGGCGCTATCGGCTACGTGGAATGGGCCTACGCCAAAAAGAACAAGATCGCTCACACCCAGCTGAAGAACAAGGACGGCAACTTCCTGCAGCCTGACGATGACAACTTCAAGGCTGCTGCTGCCAACGCAGAATGGACCAAGACCCCAGGCTTCGGCGTGGTGCTGACCGACCAGGCGGGCAAGACCTCCTGGCCAATCACCGGCGTGTCCTACATCCTGATGCACAAGCAGCAGGCTGACGCAAACAAGGGCAAGGAAGTGATCAAGTTCTTTGACTGGGCGTTCAAGAATGGCGACGCAGCTGCCACCGAACTGGACTATGTGCCGCTGCCGGACACCGTGGTGAAGCTGGTGCAGGCTTCGTGGAAGGCTAACCTGAAAGATGCTTCGGGCAAGCCGCTGAACTGATCTTCTAGAACCGGTAAACCAGTGTCAGACCCACAGGGTCTGACACTAGGGCAGGTGTCTGACCCTGCGGGTCAGACACCGGGTTACCGGTTTGAAAGAGGAGGTTAAGCGGGGCGGCTTGAACAAAGGCCTCCCCGGTTAGCTAACCAAAACTATAAATCATGAGTGCAGAAATCACCTCACCATCTCCCCTCCAGTTATCGGAACCCGCCACCATGAGTGCCTCCGTAGCTGCCATGCAGTCCGTGGTACGCAAGCAGCGCATCCAGGACTGGTTCTTCCACAAGATCACGATGGTATTCGCGCTGACCGTACTGTTTGTACTGGTCGGCATTATCATTTCCCTGATCAACGGCGCCTTGCCAGCCCTGAAAGAGTTCGGCCCCGGCTTCATCACCACCGTCGAATGGGACCCGGTCAATGACCAGTTCGGCGCCGCGATTGCCATCGTCGGCACCCTGGCCAGCGCCGGTATCGCGCTGCTGATCGCCTTCCCGGTCAGCTTCGGCATTGCCCTGTTCCTGACCGAGGTGTGCCCGGTCTGGCTGCGCCGCCCGCTGGGCACCGCGGTCGAACTGCTGGCCGGTGTGCCATCGATCATTTACGGCATGTGGGGCCTGTTCGTGTTCGCACCAGCGTTCAGCGAATATGTGCAGCCGCTGCTGAAATCCACCCTCGGCGCCTTGCCGTGGATCGGCGCGCTGTTCAAAGGCCCGACCATGGGCATCGGCATCCTGACCGCCGGCCTGATCCTGGCAGTCATGATCATCCCTTTCATCGCTTCGGTGATGCGCGACGTGTTCGAGATCGTGCCGGCCGTGCTGAAGGAATCGGCCTACGGCCTGGGCTGCACCCGCTGGGAAGTGGTGCGCAAGATCGTTCTGCCTTACACCAAGACAGGCGTCGTCGGCGGCGTCATGCTGGGCCTGGGCCGCGCCCTGGGCGAAACCATGGCCGTCACTTTCGTGATCGGTAATGCCGCCAAGCTGCCTAACTCGCTGTTCTCGCCGGGCAGCTCGATTGCTTCGACCCTGGCCAATGAATTCGCCGAGGCTTCCAGCAAACTGCATGTGTCCTCGCTGTTCGCGCTGGGCCTGATCCTGTTCATTATTACCTTTATCGTCCTGTCCGGCGCCAAGCTGATGTTGATGGGCTTGTCGCGCAAGGAGGGCGTGAAATGATCCAGACCAAGAACCCTGTCTACCGCAAACGCCTGTTCTACCATCGCGTCGGCATGGCGCTGTCAGTCGGCGCCATGTCGGTCGGCCTGATCGCGCTGCTGTGGATCCTGGCCACGCTGCTGATCAATGGCTTCGAGTCCCTGAGCGTGCTCATGTTCACGGCCGACACCCCGGCGCCGAGCAGCGACGGCGGCGGTCTGCGCAACGCCATCGTTGGCTCGCTGATGATGGTGGGCCTGTCGACCCTGGTGTCGACCCCGGTCGGCATCCTGGCCGGCATCTACCTGGCCGAATACGGCGAAGAGAACAAGATCGCCCAGGTCACCCGCTTCGTGACCGACATCATGCTGTCGGCGCCTTCGATCGTGATCGGCCTGTTCGTGTACGCACTGTACGTGGCCAATGCGCATCACTTCTCCGGCTACGCCGGTTCGCTGGCGCTGTCGCTGATCGCCATCCCGGTGGTGGTGCGTACGACCGACAACATGCTGAAGCTGGTGCCGAACTCGCTGCTGGAAGCGGCCTACGCCCTCGGCGCCCCGCGCTGGAAGGTGTCGATGATGGTGCGCCTGCGTGCCGTCAAGGCCGGCGTGATGACCGGCGTGCTGCTGGCCGTGGCCCGAGTTTCCGGCGAAACCGCGCCGCTGCTGTTCACCGCCTTGAACAACCAGTTCTTCAGCGCCGACATGAACCAGCCGCTGGCCAACCTGCCGGTAGTGATCTACCAGTTCGCCATGAGCCCATACGACAACTGGCGCGCACTGGCCTGGGGCGGCGCGTTGATCGTGACCTTCAGCGTCCTGGCACTGAACATCCTGTCGCGCACCGTGTTTGCGCAAAAAGCACCAAAATAACGAGTACAGATCATGACCCAAGCTAGCAAAATCATCGAAATCTCCGGCCTGAACTTCTACTACGGTAAAACGCGCAGCCTGCACAACGTCAACCTGGACATCCACGAGAAGAAGGTAACCGCCTTCATCGGCCCGTCCGGCTGCGGCAAATCGACCCTGCTGCGCACCCTGAACCGCATGTACGACCTGTACCCGGGCCAGCGCGCCGAAGGCGCCATCCGCTACCGCGGCCACAACATCCTGGACGCGGGCCTGGACGTGAACATGCTGCGTGCCAAAGTCGGCATGGTGTTCCAGAAGCCGACCCCGTTCCCGATGTCGATTTACGACAATATCGCCTTCGGCGTGCGCCTGTACGAAGACCTGTCGAAAGGCGAGATGGACGAACGCGTGGAATGGGCACTGAAGAAAGCCGCGCTGTGGGGCGAGGTGAAGGACAAGCTGACCAAGAGCGGGCTGTCGCTGTCCGGCGGCCAGCAGCAGCGCCTGTGCATCGCGCGCGGCGTGGCGGTGAAGCCCGACGTCCTGCTGCTGGACGAGCCGACTTCCGCACTGGACCCGATTTCCACCTCCAAGATCGAAGAACTGATCTCCGAGCTGAAAGAGGACTATACGATCGCCATCGTGACCCACAATATGCAGCAGGCGGCACGCTGCTCCGACTACACCGCCTATATGTACCTGGGCGAACTGGTGGAATTCGGCGAAACCGACCAGATTTTCATGAATCCTGTGCGCAAAGAGACCCAGGACTACATCACCGGCCGCTTTGGCTAACCAGAAAAAGAGAGAGAAGACATTATGATGGGCGAACATTCCTCCAAAGCTTACGACACCGAACTCGAAGGCATCCGTTCCAAAGTGCTGCTGATGGGCGGCATGGTCGAGACCATGTTCCTGGACGCGATGACCTGCTTCCGCATCGGCAACCTGGAACGCGCCGAGCGCGTGGTGGCCGAAGACGCCAACGTCAACCAGCTGGAAGTGCAGCTGGATGACCAGTGCAGCCACCTGATCGTCAAACGCCAGCCTACCGCCAATGACCTGCGCACCGTGATGGCCACCCTGAAGGTGATCACCGACCTGGAACGCATCGGCGACGAAGCTGCCAAGATCGCGCGCATCGCCAAAGCCCTGCACGGGCGCGGCGCCGTGACCCTGAACCACTATGAAATGGTGCGCACCATCGCCACCGCCACCAGCGACCTGCTGCACGATGCGCTGGATGCCTTCGCCCGCGGCGATGAAAAGGCGGCGCTCGAACTGATCGCCCAGGATGCGGTGATCGACCACGAATACCGCTCCATCATGCGCAACCTGATTACCTTCATGATGGAAGATCCGCGTACAATCTCGGCGGCGCTGGACACGATGTGGGTGGCCAAGGCCATCGAGCGCATTGGCGACCACGCCAAGAACATCGCCGAATACGTGATCTACGTGGTGGAGGGCAAGGATATCCGCCATTCCCACGCAGCGACCCAAGAAGCAAGCAAATAAATGGCATCCGACAAAACGACCGTACTGATTGTTGAAGATGAACCGGCGATCGTTGAGCTGGTAAGGTTCTCGCTGCGCGAAGCAGGCTGGAACTGCGTGGTGGCGCAATCCACGCAGGAGGCATGGGAAGTGATGCAGACCCGCACCCCGCAGCTGGTGCTGCTGGACTGGATGCTGCCCGACCAGAGCGGCCTGCGCCTGCTGGCCCGCATCCGCGGCGACCGCCACTTCGCCAACGTGCCGGTGATCATGCTGACGGCAAAAAGCATGGAAGAGGACAAGCTGGCCGGCCTGAACGGCGGCGCCGATGATTACATCACCAAGCCGTTTTCGCCGCGCGAGCTGCTGGCCCGCGCCCGCGCGCTGCTGCGCCGCAAGAGCCCCGAGCTGGCCGAAACGCAGCTCAAGGCCGGCCCGGTGGTGCTGGACCCGGTCAGCTGCACGGTGTCGATGAACGATAACAAGATCGACATCGGCCACGCCGAATACAAGCTGCTCAAGTTCTTCATGGCCCACCCGGAGCGCGTGTTCTCGCGCAGCCAGCTGCTGGACAAGGTATGGGGCGACCATGTGGTGATCGAAGAGCGCACGGTGGACGTCCACGTGCTGCGCCTGCGCAAGGCGCTGAAAGATGCCGAGCACCTGATCAAGACGGTGCGCAGCGTGGGATATATGCTCACAGAAAAACCATGAATCCAAAAGTAGTGTTCTGGGTGCCGGTCGCCATCCGGCTCGGTTTCCTGCTCGGCGCGGCGGGCCTGATGTGGTGGTGGTTCGGCCTGGCGGCTGGGATTGTCACTGCCTTTGCCGGCGTGCTGGCGGCCGTCTTCATCCAGCTCAAATACCTTTACCAGCTCAGCGAATGGCTGGACAAGCCAGAATCAGGCCGCCTGCCGGACGGCTGGGGCGAATGGACCAATATCTTCTCGCGCCTGTACCGCCTGCGCCGCGACGATGAAAAGAACCAGGCCGAATTGACCGAATGGCTGGCGCGCTTCCGCCAGGCCATGCACCTGCTGCCGGACGGCGTGGTGATCATGGACGACGTGCTGTTCCTCGAATGGTGCAACCCGGCGGCGGAAGAGCACCTGGGCCTGCAGCAAGCCCGCGACAAGGGCATGCGCGTGACCAACCTGGTACGCAGCCCGGACTTCATGGATTACCTGATCCTGGGCCGCTACGACCAGCCGCTGACGCTGAATTTCCGCGGCCGCAAGCTGGTAGTGCACATCATCCCGTTTGAAAACCGCCGCCAGATCCTGGTTACGCACGACATCACCGAGACCCAGCGCGCCGAAATGATGCGCCGCGACTTCATCGCCAACGCCTCGCACGAACTGCGTACGCCGCTGACCGTGATTGCCGGCTTCCTGGAAATCGCCGCCTCGATGGAGCTGGACGCCGAGACCCGCGCCGCCCACTTGAAGCTGATGACCGAGCAAAGCCACCGCATGCAGCACCTGATCGAGGACATGCTGACCCTGTCGCGCCTGGAATCGGTCGACCACCCGATGCGGCCGGAGCACGTGAACATCCCGGCGCTGCTGGAGCAGGTGCTGCACGAAGCGCGCGCGCTGTCCGGCGGAAAGCACGAGATCACGTTGGAGGTGCACGGCGGTGACGTGATGGGCAATATGGACGAATTGCATAGCGCCTTCGGCAACCTTGCCTCGAATGCAGTGCGCTATACGCCAGCCGGCGGCGCCATCCGCCTGCGCTGGGAAGACACGCCGACCGGCGTGCAGTTCCAGGTGCAGGACACCGGCATCGGCATCAGCCCCGAGCATATTTCCCGCCTGACCGAGCGCTTCTACCGCGTCGACAAGAGCCGCTCGCGCGAAACGCAAGGCACGGGCCTGGGCCTGGCCATCGTCAAGCACGTGCTGCTGCGCCACAGCGGCAAGCTGAATATCAGCTCCGAGGCAGGGCAGGGCAGCACCTTCACGGTCAGCCTGCCGAAATCGCTGGCCTCGACCACCATTGAGCCCGCCCAAGTTGCCTGAGAAGAAAAATGGGGACGTACCCCATTTATTAGGTAAAATCTGCTCGCCTAAAAAAACGAGCAGATTAACCACTTCATGCACTTAAAACGTTTCGCTTTTGCCATCCTGGCTGCCGCAGCGCTGGCCGGGTGCCAGACCCCCACCTCTACCGTTACCACCGACCTGGAACCGCCGATCAAATCGACCGACGTGCCGCTGGTGTCTGTCGAGCCTCCGGTGCAGCCACCAGTGGTGCCGCCGGCCGCGCCTGTCCAGCGCAAGGTGAAGATCGGCCTTGCCCTCGGTGGCGGCGCCGCGCGCGGCTTTGCCCACATCGGCGTGATCAAGGCGCTTGAATCGCAGGGCATCGTGCCGGATATCGTGGTCGGCACCAGCGCCGGCTCCGTGGTCGGCGCCCTGTACGCGGCCGGCAATGATGCCAAGGCCCTGCAGAAGATGGCCGTCGACCTCGATGAATCGGCCATTTCCGACTGGGCGCTGCCGCTGTTCGGCAAGTCTTCCGGCGTGCTGAAAGGCGAGGCCCTGCAGTCCTTCGTCAACAAGGCAGTCGGCAACCGCACCATCGAAAAGCTGAAAATGCCATTTGGCGCCGTCGCCTCCGACCTGAAAACCGGCCAGCCTATCCTGTTCCAGCGCGGGAATACCGGCATGGCGGTGCGCGCCAGCTCGGCCGTGCCGGGCGTGTTCCAGCCGGTGAAGATCGGCGACCATACCTACGTCGACGGCGGCCTGGTAGCGCCAGTGCCAGTGCGCTTTGCGCGCGAGATGGGCGCGGAATTCATCATTGCGGTGAATATTTCGACCCAGGCTGAGGCGCAGGCTACCAATTCGTCGCTGGAGGTCATCATGCAGACCTTCTCGATCATGGGCCAGCGCATCAACCAGCTCGAACTGCGCGATGCCGACATCGTGATCCAGCCGCCGCTGGGCAAGATGGGGTCGGCCGAATTCACCAACCGCGCGGGCGCCATGCAGGCGGGCGAGCGGGCAACCCTGGCCGTCATGGCGCAACTGAAGCAGAAGCTGAAGGCGCGCCGCGAAACCCCGGCCCAATAATCCAGTCATTGTCAGGAAACGAAAGAATGATCACCAAGCCAGTGCTGTCCCTGGACGACATCAAGAAAATCGCCGCTGCCGCCGAAGCGGAAGCCATCAAGAACAACTGGGCAGTCACGATTGCCATCGTCGACGATGGCGGCCACCTGCTGTGGCTGCAGCGCCTGGATGGCGCGGCGCCGCTGTCCTCGCACATTGCACCGGCCAAGGCACGCCTGTCGGCCCTGGGCCGCCGCGAAACCAAGATTTATGAGGACATGATCAACGGCGGCCGCGCTTCCTTCATCGGCGCGCCAATGGTGGAAGCCCCGCTGGAAGGCGGCGTCAATATCGTGGTCGATGGCCATACCATCGGCGCGGTAGGCGTGTCCGGTGTGAAGTCCAGCGAAGACGCACAAATCGCCAAGGCAGGCATCGCAGCCCTGGGCTAAGCCTTTCCTTGCTGGGCGGGCAGGGGGTTCCTAAAATGCAAGGATGAAAGCCTCCCTGCCTCTGCTGCTGCTTCTGCTGGCGCTCCCTGTGGGCGCAGAAGAGTTGCAGTTGTCGGTCATTGCAAACAATGCAACACATTGGGATGCCTGGCGCATTGCGCAGCAAGCCCTGAAGCGGGCCGGCATCACTGCCATCCCGCGCGAAGTGCCGGCCGAGCGCGCGCTGGCCATGGCCAACAGCGGCGCCACCGATGGCGACGTGGGGCGCGTCGAGGCGGTCGGCCGGCTCTACCCGGACCTGGTGCGGGTGCCGGAACCCAGCCTCTATTACGAGGCCTACGCCTTTGCCTACACCCGCTTCGACACCAGCGCCGGCTGGGAAAGCCTGCGCTCGCACACTGTCTGCCTTCGCCGCGGCATCAAGATATTTGAAATGCGCACCGAAGGCATGCAGCGCCAGGTGCTGGAAGACGATAAGTCCCTGTTGCGCATGTTGCGCAGCGGCGGCTGCGACGTGGCTTTGATGGAGCCCAACAACGCGGAGGTGATCGCCGCGATGCTGTCGGAACCACCGCTGTTCCGCCTGACGCCGGCGCTGGAGGGCGCACCGCTGTATATTTACCTGCATAAAAGCCATGCGGCCCTGGTGCCGCGCATCGCGGAGGCATTGAGGCAGATGCGACTCGACGGTACACTGCCACATATGCCAAACAATTAAGCAGCGCCCTTCATGAAGCCATTGCTTGCCATCCTGCTCTGCGTGTTGATGCCTGCCTGCGCGGAAGAACTGCAGCTGTCCGTCATTTCGCGCAGCGCAACCCATTCCGATCTCTGGAAAGCTGCAGAAATCGCCTTCCAGCGCGCCGGCGTGAACGCAGTGATCCGGGAGGTGTCGCCCGAGCGCTCGGCCGTGCTGGCCAACGAGGGAACGACCGATGGCGATGTGGGGCGGTCCTCCGGCCTTGAGAAAACTTTCCCCAACCTGGTCCAGGTGCCCGAGCCGGTCTACCAGTACGCCCCGACGGCGTTTTCCTATAAGCGCTTCGATGTGTCGGGCGGCTGGGAGTCGCTGCGTTCGCACACGGTCTGTATCCGGCGCGGCCTGCGCCAGACCGAACAGCGCACCAGGGACCTGACGCGCCAGATTCTGGCGGACGAGGCGACCATGTTGCGCATGCTGGCCGCCGGCGGCTGCGACGTCGCCATCATGGAGCGCAATAACGGCCTGGCGCGTGCCGCCATGGCGGCTGAGCCGCCGCTCCTGCGCCTGCTGCCGCCGATGGAAGTCATGCCCCTCTATATCTACCTGCACAAGAGCCATGCGGCACTGGTGCCGAAGGTGAGTGCGGCCCTGAAGCAGATGCGGGCCGACGGCACCATGCATAAGTTGCTCGGCGAAGGGGATTAGCCATGAAAGCCCTGGCCACCTTGCTGTGCGCGCTGGTTTCGGCGCCATTGCGGGGCCAGGACTTGCAGCTCTTCGTTATCCCCGACACGCCAGCCCACATCGAAGCCTGGAAAACGGTTGAAGCGGCAGCCAGGCGCGCTGGCATCAAAGTGCGGATGCAGGCCTTGCCGGCAGAGCGCGGCATGGTCCTGGCAAATGAGGGGAAGCTTGATGGCGCAGTCGGCCGTACCATGCTCGCAGCCAGGGGCTATGCGCAACTGGTAGCAGTGCCGGAGCCCGTCTATATGTACGCGCCGACTGCTTATTCCTACAAGAAGATCGATGTGTCGCGCGGCTGGCAATCCTTGCGCGGCCATACAGTGTGCTTGCGGCGCGGTTATAACTTTACTGAAGAACGCACTGCCGGCCTGGCGCGGCAGCGGCTGGACAATGACGCCTCTCTGCTGCGCATGCTGAAGGCCGGCGGCTGCGATATTGCCGTCATGGGGCGCAGCAACAAGGAGGTGAAGGCGATGCAGGAGCATGACGCTGACCTGCTGCAATTGCTCCCGCCGCTGGAGGAAGTGCCGCTTTACCTGTTCCTGCACCAGCGCCATGCGGCCCTGGTGCCGCGCCTGGCCGAAGCCCTCCGCCAGGGCCGCTGATACTCGGGCAGGGGCTTGCCGGCGAGGGAACTTTGGGTTATAATTCAAAGGTTTAGCCAATTACCATTCGACCGTAGCGCCTACCTCACACATCCATCATCATCTGACCCGCGAGCCCGGCATTGCGCCCGTACACCCGTGGGTTGTCT
>Ga0209050_1000158_pt1 | contig 157468 bp, 117 predicted proteins | sample Araplavi_mTSA_r2_FD_184276 | JGI IMG/M metagenome (GOLD analysis project Ga0209050, IMG submission 184276) | Arabidopsis root microbial communities from North Carolina, USA - plate scrape MF_Cvi_mTSA_r2 (SPAdes) (version 2) | ecosystem: Host-associated > Plants > Roots > Endosphere | place... | reverse complement strand
TACGGGTGTACTTGTGGTCCAGCGTGTAGCTGTCGTCCAGCGGCCCGGCAGGCAGGTTGGCGGACGAAGGCGAGGTGAGTTCGGCGGTACTGGTCATGGCTGGCCCGTGCTGACGGCTGGCACGGCCGCTGCGAAGGGCGGCCGGAAAGGCCGGGATTGTAACAGCCGGGCAATTTCCACCCTTCAGGACTCGCATCCGGGGCCGTGCTGAGGTTAGGATCGGGACGGGAGGTTGTGTGACAACCTGGGGGAGTTTGTATGGCAGTGGGAAGAAAGTTGCTCGCCGGCATGGTGCTGGCGGCGGGGATGACGACGTTCGGGGTGTCGGCGCAATCGATGCCGACATTGCAGGAGTTCTATTTCGATGACGACGCAGCTGCGGCCGCGCCGGTAGTCGTGCAGGCTGACAGCGGTGACCTGGTCGATCAGCTGATGAAGCAGCGCGAACGCGGGCGCAAGGCGCTGGAAGCCACCGTGCAGCTGGCCACGGTGGCCTACGCGCAGGGGCGCCCGGAGCTGGGCCGCGAGCTGTACGCCGACGCGGAAAAGACGGCGCCGGCCACGTCGGCGCCGGGGCGCATGGTGCGCTGGAACCACGGCTGGGACCTGTTCCGCCAGGGCGACGCCGAAGCGGCGCTGACGCAATGGCACAGCGCCCAGCAGGGCATGCGTGGGAACGCAGCGTGGGTTCCGCCCACCTATGCGCTGGCACTGTGGACACTGGGCCGCAAGGACGAGGCAGTGAAGTGGTATGCCGCCGCCGTGCGCACCGAGCCGCAGCGCTGGAGCAGCAGCGACAATTTCGCGCAGCTGCTGCCGGGCTGGCGCGACAGCGAACGTGCCACCCTTGCGCAGGTGCAGCAGGCCTGGGCGGCGCAGCCGCCGGCCTGGCCGTAACACGCTGATGGTCCGCGCCGGCGTCGACGAGGGTCGGGGCCGGCGGCGCACCGGCTTGGGCTAGGCTGTGCCGATGGCTTTCGATGCGTTCGCCCTGATTCTTGCCATGCTCGGCCTGGGCATGCTGTTTTCGAGCCTGCGTGCGCTGCCTGAGAACAGTGCCGAGGTGCTCAACCGCGTGGTCCTGCTGGTGTGCCTGCCGGCGGCGGTGCTCACCTATGTGCCACGCCTGCAGCTGGACCCGGGCCTGGTCGGGTTGATGGCCACGCCCTGGCTGCTGATGTTCGCCACGCTTGCGTTGGTAAGCCTGGCCACGCGCATCTTCGGCTTTGCCCGCGATGTGCATGCGGTGCTGCTGATCTGCGTGGCGCTGGCCAATTCCAGTTTCATCGGTTACCCGATGGTGCGCGCGCTGCTGGGCGACAGCGCGCTGCCGTATGCGGTGGTGTACGACCAGTTCGGCACCTTCGTGCTGCTGTCCACGTTCGGGCTGTATGTCATCGCCCGTTACAGCGGCGACACCCCGCCCACCGCGCGCCAGGTACTGGGCCGCATCGCCGGCTTCCCGCCGCTGTGGGCGCTGCTGTTTGCATTGACGCTGATGCCGGTGCAGCCGCCGGCATGGATCGGTGCCGGCCTGAAGCAGCTGGCCGACGCGATGCTGCCGCTGGTGATGCTGGCCGTAGGCCTGTCCATCCGGCTGCGGCTGTCGCGCGACGAGCTCACGCCCCTGGGGGTGGGCCTGCTGCTGAAATTGCTGGTGATGCCGGCGTTGGCCCTGCCGATCGCCTGGGCGTTCGGACTGCACGGGGCCATGCTGCAGGTGAACGTACTGGAATCGGCGATGCCCAGCATGATCACCGCCGCCGCGCTGGCGATCTCGCACCGGCTGGCGCCGCGGCTGGCGGCGGCGATGGTGGGCTACGGAATACTGCTGTCGCTGGTCACGCTGCCCGCCTGGGTCTGGCTGTTGGAACGGATGTAGAGCCGACTGTCAGTCGGCTGCTCTGGCTGCTCTGGCTGCCCTGGCGCCGCGCAGCCGACTGTCAGTCGGCTCTACCCAGGGGATTTCGGGCGTTGCGCGCCATGGTCGGCGCCGTCATTCGTCCGCGCTGACCGTGCGCCCCTTGGCCCAGTCCCGCAATGCGGTGACCTGCTCGGCCATCAGCACCGACAACGGGCGGCTGTTGCGGATCTCGGTCATCAACAGATCGGTGTCCAGCACGCGCTCCTCGGCGTGCGCCGCGTACAGCCCGGCCACGACGGCCTGCTCGATCTCCGCACCCGAGAACCCATCGCTGGCCGCCGCCAGCGCCGGCAGCGCGAAGTCGTCGGCATTGAGCTGGCGGCGGCCCAGGTGCAGCCGCAGCAGCTCCACGCGGGTGTTGGCGTCGGGCAGGTCGACGAAGAAGATCTCGTCAAAGCGCCCTTTGCGCAGCAGCTCGGCCGGCAGCTCGTGCACCTGGTTGGCGGTGGCCACGATGAACACCGTGCTTTTGCGCTCGGCCAGCCAGGTCAGCAGGTGGCCCAGCACACGGCGCGACACGCCGCCATCTTCGCCGCCGCTGGCCAGGCCCTTCTCGATCTCGTCGATCCACAGCACGCAGGGCGCCAGCTGTTCGGCCGAGGCCAGCGCGTCGCGCAGGTTCTTCTCGGTTTCCCCGTGGAACTTGTCGTACAGGCTGCCGAAGTCCAGGCGCAGCAACGGCACGCCGAAACCGGCGGCGGTGGCCTTGGCCAGCATCGATTTGCCGCAGCCCTGCACACCCAGCAGCAGCATGCCCTTGGGGGGATCCAGCCCGGCCGGACCCTGCCCACCCAGGAACACCGGCCGGCGCTGGTTGACCCAACGCTTGAGCCGGTTGGCCCCGGCCACGTCGGAGAAGCGGGTGGTGTCATATTCGTAATGCAGGTGCCCGGCGCGGTTGAGCAGCTCGAACTTCAGCCTGGCCAGCTGTGGCAGGTCGTCCTGGCTGATGGCGCCGTCGGCGAAGATCAGTTGGCGGGCAATCCGGCGTGCGTCGACCAGGCTCAGCCCGCGCAGGTTGTGCAGGATCTTCCTGACCGCATCGTTGTCCACCTCCACGCGGCGACCGCCATGCTCGCGCGCATAGGCCGCCACTTCCTCGCGCAGCATCTTCAGCAGCGCATTGGGGTCGGGCAGGCGCGGGTTGAAGCGCGTGGCCAGGGCTTCCAGCTCGGCCGGCAGCTCCACCTTGGCCCCGACCAGCACCAGCACGTGGGCTTCGCAGTGGCGGCGCTGGATCAGGTCGCGCAGCGCCCGCTGGTGGCTGGCATAGCCCAGGTAGGGATGGAAGTCGAGCAGCAGGTAGATGCCGCGCTGGTCGGCCTGGCGGATCATCTGCAGGGCCGAACTGGCATCGGGCGGGCCGACCGCGTCATCCTCACGGTCCATGTCGATCCGGCGCAGCCCCTCGGTGATCGACCAGCGGTGCAGGGCCCGCCAGACGTGCATCAGGGTCTGACGGAACAGGTCCACGATGCGACCCTCGTCCTGGGTCTCGATCACGATCAACGGGGTGTTGGCGCGGATCAGCGCGCTCAGGTCCTGTAACTCGCTCATACCAGCATGCATTCCCTTGGATCGCGCACGATAGCAAAGCGTCGGGCCATGCAGGGGTTCAGCCGCGCGACTATCTCCATCACAGACGGCGGTGTACGCTCGGGACTCGTTCCCCGGAAGCGAGGCTGGCATGAAGACGATCCTGGTAGCCGGTTCCAAGGGTGGGGTGGGTAAATCCACCATCGCCACCCACCTGGCGGCGCAGGCCGCCCTGGCCGGCAAACGGACCGTGTTGGCCGACGCCGACCCGCAGGGCTCCAGCACCCGCTGGGCCGAACGCCGCGCCGGACTGGAAAGCGCGGTGCTGCCCATCGATGCCAGTGGCAAGAACCCGCTGAAGAAAGTGCCCGACGACACCGAGGTGCTGATCATCGACGCCCCGGCCGGCGCGCGCGCGGCCGAACTGGACGCCTTCCTGGACGCCGCCGACGCGGTGGTGGTGCCGGTGCTGCCGTCGGCGCTGGACATCGAAGCCATCGTCGGCTTCCTCAACAGCCTGTCCAAGGTCGCCCGCGTGCACAAGCGCAAGCTGCCGGTGGGGCTGGTCCTCAACCGCACCAAACCGTGGACCCAGACCTCCCGCCAGGCCGAGCAGATGCTCGAGGAATGGCCCTACCCGGTGGTGGCGCGGCTGCGCGACACCCAGGGCTATGTGGTCATGACCGGCCTGGGCCGCAGTCTGTTCGATTACCGCTCCGCGCAGGTGCGCGAGCACCAGAGTGACTGGGAGCCACTGCTGCAGTGGTTGAAGATCGCCTGAGCCAGAAGAGAACCCTATGCGAGAACTGATTCTGTTGCGCCACGCCCATGCCGAACCGGCCAGTGCCGGCCAGGCTGACCTGGACCGCCCCTTGTCATCGGTCGGCCTCGCCGAAGCCGAAGCGGCGGGGCGGTGGCTGAAGGAAAACAATCTGCGGCCCGACTGCGTGCTGTGTTCACCGTCGCGGCGTACGCGCGAGACGCTGGAAGCGGTGATGGGCATCACCGGGTATGTGGAACAGAAGCTGGAGGACACGATCTACGAGGCCACCCCCGGCACCCTGATCAGCTTGGTGGCCGACCGCAACGATGTCGAACGGCTGCTGGTGGTCGGGCACAATCCCGGCCTGGAGCAGCTCGTGCCGCTCCTCACCGATGGCAGCAGCAGCGAATACCGCGGCATGCCACCGGCCGGGATTGCCATCCTCTCCCTTGAGAGCGACGTTGCCATCGAGCCAGGCGTCGCAAAGCTGACCAGCTTCTGGTGGCCGTAAGCCGTGAAAGCAGTACGCATTCTGCTGGGCTGTCTGCTCGGGCTGGCGGCGGGGGCGGCGCACGCCGAACCCCCGGTGCCGGCCATCCCCGCCCATGCCCCGCCCCGACAGGTGCTGGAACTGGATACGGCCCGCTCGCGGTTCGGGTTCGAGATCCGCACCCGGCTGGGGCAGCGCATCGAGGGGGTGTTCCCGCGCTTTGAGGGCCGCATCGACGTGCTGGCCGACGGCCGCCACCAGGTCCACCTGCGCATGTTCACCGGCTATGTGGAAATCCCCGGCAAGGCCCGCTACACCGGGTGGATGCGCGGCGAGGAGTTCTTCGACGCCGGGCGCTACCCGGTGGTGGAGTTCGATTCGGTTCCCTACGACCCCCAGCTGGTGGAAAAGGGCGGGGGCATCCACGGGCGGCTGATCCTGCGCGGGGTGTCCCACCCGGAGACCCTGCAGGTCGAACCGGCGGCGTGCCCCCGGGCCGGGTATGATTGCGACGTCGTCAGCCGCGGTACCGTGCAGCGTGGCCGGTATGGAATGGACAGCTGGCAGCTAGCCCTGAGTGATCGAGTGACCTTCGTATTGCATGCGCGCCTCAACGAGGCGTCGAAACCGTGACCCCATTGCTGCGGCTGGTGCTGCTGGCAACGCTGTTGCTGGGCAGTGGCTGTGCGTCGCTGTCCAACGCGCAGCGCGACCGCGCGGCCAGCATCGCGCACCAGGCGCGCTCGCAGGTCGTGGATTGCGACCAGCCCGACCGCTGCGCGCTGGACTCGCCGCTGCGCGCGCTGGGCGGGCAGGCCTTCAGCGCATCCACCCCGGCCGCGCCACGCCACTACGCCACCATCCTCGACGAAGGCGAGACCAGTCTGGTGGCGCGGCTGAACCTGATCCGCAGCGCCACCCGCAGCATCGACCTGCAGACCTACATCTTCGACAAGGACGACAGCGCCCGGCTGGTGCTGGACGAACTGCTGGCCGCAGCACGGCGCGGGGTCAAGGTACGGGTGCTGATCGACCAGCTGTCGGCGATTTCCGATCTGGAGATCCTGGGCGCGCTGGCCAGCAGCCACCAGAATTTCGACCTGCGCGTCTACAACCCGACCTTCGGCAAGGCCAAGCTGAACTATGCCGACTATGCCGGCAGCGTGCTGTGCTGCTTCCGCCGCTTCAACCAGCGCATGCACAACAAGCTGCTGGTGATCGACGATGCGCTGGGCGTGGTCGGCGGCCGCAACTACCAGGACGACTATTATGACTGGGACAGTGAATACAATTTCCGCGACCGCGACGTCGTGGTCGCCGGTCCGGTGGCCCGTGGCATGGCCGCCAACTTCGAAGCCTTCTGGAATGCACCACGCAGCGTTCCGGCCGAACGCCTGAACGATGTCGGGCGCACCCTGCTCAAGCAGGGCGCACCGCCCATGCCGCCGGCCGTTTACCGGCGCCCCGAGCGGATCGAACAGGTGCTCGAGGAGGCCGTGGACCCGGCCTACATCCAGCGCATGTTCGTCGACCCCGCGTTCGACGTGGGGCCGGTGCGCTACGTGGCCGACCTGCCGCGCAAGCACCGCCACGGAACCCCCAGCCAGCCGGCCAACGGCCAGCATGTGACCGAGCCGCAGCTGGATTCGCTGATTGCCGGCGCACAGACCGAAGTGCTGCTGCAGACCCCGTACCTGGTGCTGTCCAAGCCGGCACGCAAGCTGTTCGAAGCGCTGCGCAAACGCGAGGCGCCGCCGCGCGTGGTGGTGTCCACCAACAGCCTGGCCGCCACCGACAACCCGATCGTCTACGCGCTGTCCTACAAGTACAAGCGCCGCAACATGCGCGAACTGGGCTTCAACATCTACGAATTCAAGCCATTCCCCCTGGATGCGCCGGTCGACTACCGCAACCTGGTGCCGGCCCCGCTGGGCACGCCGGCCAGCGGCAATGACCGCAGCAGAAGCCTGCTCGGCGGCAGCGCGGCTGGCAGCAACGCGCGCGGCGGCGGCAGCCGGGGCAGCAACCGGCGCAGCGCGGCCGACGCCCCCCCGGTGCCCGCGCGCAGTCCGGACGAGGTGGACGTCGGACAGGCTCCCGCCACCGCCACCGCCACGACCACCGATGCCACCCGACCGCAGCCCACCCCGGGCCCGGCCGCGCGACGGCGCACCGACGGCAGCGTGGTCGAACGGCGCGTGCTGCGCGCCGAAACCCGGCCCTCGTTCCTCGGCACCAAGGCCGTCAACAAGCCGCTGCCGGTCACCCGCAGCGGCGCGCGCATGGGCCTGCACGCCAAGTCGCTGGTGGTGGACCGCCGGATCGGGGTGATCGGCACCCACAACTTCGACCCGCGCAGCGAGAACTACAACACCGAAGGCGCGGTGATCATCGAGGACCCGGCCTTCGCCGAAGCGCTGGCGCAGAGCATCCTGCGCGACATCCACCCGAACAATTCCTGGGTGGTGGCCCCGCGCACCAAGCCGCCGGTGCTGTCCGGGCTGAACTACAGCGTGGGCAAGGCGTCCGAAGCGCTGCCGCTGCTGGACTTCTGGCCCTGGCGCTACGCCACCGATTACGAATTCCAGCCCGGCCCGGACTGCCCCGGCCCGCTGCGCCGCCAGGACCCGAACTTCCACACCTGCTACACCGCAGTGGGTGATTTCCCCGAGGTCAACGTCGGACCGAAGTGGCTGCTGGTCCGCATGCTCACCGCGTTCGGCGCCGGTCTGGTTCCCATCCTGTAATTCCTTTCGTTGCACGGAGACGCTGCATGTCCCTGGTATTCCGCGAGCCGGTTTCGATCGAGGCGCTCAACGCGCTCAGCCGCAACACCCTGATCGAGCACCTGGGCATCGTCTTCACTGCCGCCGGCGACGACTGGGTCAGCGCGACCATGCCGGTGGATGCGCGCACCCGCCAGCCCTACGGCATCCTGCACGGCGGTGCTTCGGTGGTGCTGGCCGAAACCCTTGGCAGCAGCGCCGGCAACCTGTGCGTGGACACCACCCAGCAGGTCTGCGTGGGGCTGGAAATCAATGCCAACCACATCCGTGCCCAGCGTGGCGGCATCGTCACCGGCACCGCGCGTGCGGTCCACGTGGGCCGCAGCACCCAGGTGTGGGACATCCGCATCGAAGACGAGGCCGGCAAGCTGGTCTGCACCTCGCGGCTGACCCTGGCCGTGGTGCCGGCGGTGCGCCCGGGCTGAGCCGGCTCATGCCGCGGACGCTGTGTTGCAGCCGCGGCACCGGGCTGTGCCGCATGCGTGCGGCCACTTGACCGGCGGCGGCGGGTGGCCGGTCGCCGACGTGCATTTGTTCCGGATCGGCTGGCAGACCCCGCAGCGCTCGGGTATCGTGCGCGGATGACTTCCCCCCCTTCGGCCTCGCGTGGCGGCGTGGCGCGTGTATGCCGTTACCTGTACCGCGTTCCCCTGCTGCTGGTCCACCTGTTGCTGTTCCTGCCGCTGACCCTGATCGGCATGCTGCCGCCGTGGGGGCAGCTGCGCGTGGGCGGCCGACCGCTTGAGCACGCCGTGGTCAACGCCTGGTCCGGCGGACTGATGTGGATCTTCGGATTCCGCCTGCACCGCATCGGGACACCGCTGCCGGGGGCGGTGCTGTTCGTGGCCAACCATGTCAGCTGGGTGGACATCTGCATGCTGCACAGCCAGCGCATGATGGGCTTCGTGGCCAAGCGCGAGATCGCCGGGTGGCCGGTGGTGGGCTGGCTGGCCGCGCGCGGCCAGACCATTTTCCACCAGCGTGGCAGCACCGAATCGCTGGGTGGGGTCATGCAGGTGATGGTCGAGCGCCTGCAGGAAGGCAAGGCAGTGGGCGTGTTCCCGGAAGGGCGCACCCGCGGCGGGCAGGACGTGGGGCCGTTCCACGCGCGCATCTTCCAGGCCGCAGTGGAAACCCAGGTGCCGGTGCAGCCGGTGGCCCTGCGCTATGGCCTGAACGGCAATGCCCAGACCGTTGTCGCTTTCGGACCGCGCGAGAGCTTCTTCGCCAACTTCCTGCGCCTGCTCGGCGAGCCGGCACGGCGGGCGGAGGTGCATTTCCTCGCGCCCATCGGCACCCATGATCTGGAAGGCCGCCGCCGCATCGCGGAAACCTCGCGTGCGCGCATCGTGGCGGCCATGAACGGCCACTAGCGCGATGCTGACCGCTGCCGACTACTGTCCGCCGCGTTGGCTGCGCAACCCGCACCTGCAGTCGATGCTCAGCTCCAGCCGCATGCGCATGCAGCGCGGCCTGGTACTGCTCGCCGCGACCGGTGCGGTCACCGACGAGCTGCTCCTGGACGGTGGCGAAGGCGTACGCCTGCAGGGCTGGCACAGCCGCATCGAGGGCCGTGAACCGGTCGGCATGGCCCTGCTGCTGCATGGCTGGGAGGGCAGTGCCGAATCCAGCTACATGCGCATGACCGCCGCGCGCATGCTCGAGGCGGGGTATGACGTGGTGCGGCTGAACTTCCGCGACCACGGCAACACCCATCACCTCAACCCCGGCATCTTCCATTCCAACCGGATCGACGAAGTCGTGCAGGCCGCCGGTGACATCGCCCGGCGCTGGCCGCAGCTGCCGCTGGTGGCCGCCGGCTATTCGCTGGGCGGCAACTTCGTGCTGCGGCTGGCGCTGCGTGCGCCCGGCGCCGGCGTGCCGCTGCGCCGGGTGGCCTCGGTGTGCCCGGTGCTGGACCCGGCCATCACCATGGAAAGCATCGAAAACGGCCCGGCGATGTACGACTGGTACTTCCGCCGCAAATGGGCCGGATCGCTGCGCCGCAAGCGCGACCTGTTCCCCGAGCTGAGCGACTGGGACGACCGCGTGCTCAAGCTGGACATCCGCGCGCTGACCGCCTGGCTGGTCGAGCACCACACCGAGTTCGGCACCCTGCAGGCCTACTTCGACGGTTACTCGATCGCCGGCGAGCGCCTGGCCGGTCTGGAAATCCCCGCCGACATCCTGATGGCCCAGGACGACCCGGTCATTCCCTACGCGACCTTCGATGGCTGGCGCCTTCCGGCCCATGCCCGGCTGGAGATCGCGCCCTGGGGCGGGCATTGCGGTTTTCTGGAAAACTGGCGCGGGGACGGCTTCTCCGAACGCTGGGTGGCCCAGCGCCTGAGCCTGGAAGCGTTGCGCTGAGCGTTGCACCGGCGCACCGGTGCCGGTGTTCTACAATCGGGGTTTGACCCCAAGCCGGACCGTCATGCAAGACAAGATTCTCCAAGCCCTGCGCCGCAACGCAGCGGAAGAAGCCGCGCAGCTGGCGCGCGAATGGATCCAGGCCGAGCCGGAGCAGCCGCAGGCGCACCGGTTGCTGGCCTTGGCGCTGCAGCAGCAGGGCCAGCACGACGAAGCGCTGGCCAGCCTGCAGCGCGGGCTGGAACTGGCCCCGGACAATGCCGAACTGCATCTGCAGCACGCCGGCCTGCTGCTGGCCCTGCGCCAGTTCGAGGCGGCCCACTCGGCCCTGGACAGGACCGCCGAACTCAATCCCAACGAGCTGTCGGCCTACCTGATGCAGGCCCACCTGGCCCTGTCGCGCAACGACGTGGACGAGGCCGAGCGGATCACCCGCACCGCCGCCCGGGTCGATGAAGGCAACCCCGAAGTCGTGGCGCTGCAGGGCATGGTCGCGCTCCGCCGCGACGACGCCGACCGCGCGCTGGCGCTGTTGTCGGCGGCCAGCCAGGCGCTGCCCAACGACCCGCGCATTGTCTATGCGCTGGGGTTCGCCTATCTGGGCAAGGACATGCTGGCCTTTGCAGAACAGGCATTCCGCCGCGTGCTGGAACTCAACCCCCGGCTTACCTCGCTGCACGGGCTGCTGGTGCAGCTCGCATTGCGTCAGGGCAACACCGAAGGCGCGGCCGACACGCTGCGCCAGGTGCTGGAGAACCCGGGCACCGATACCCCGGCCATGCGCCGGCTTGCCGGCGAGCTGGAGCTGCAGTCCGGCCGTCCGTTGCAGGCACTGGATCACCTGCTGCCCGTGCTGGAGCAGTGGCCCGGTGATCGTCAGACCCTGCAGCTGCTGCTGATGAGCTGGCAGCGCCTGGGCCGCGAACAGCAGGCGCGCGAGACCCTGGATGCGGCCCTGGCCGCGCACCCGCAGGAGCACAACCTGTGGCTGGCACGTTTGTCGATCGAGCCGGTGGGCGGCAGCGATGCCGCGGCCGTGGCCGATCGCTGGGTGGCGGCCATGCCCGGCCACATCCCCGCGCTGGAAACCCGCATGCGCGTGCATGACATGGCCGGCGAGCCCGACGCGGCCGAGGCCGTGGCCCGCCGCATCATCGCCCTGGAGCCTGGTCGCGGCAGTGGGGAAGCGCGGGTGGTGGACGCGCTGCTGGCGCGGGATCCGGCGGCGGCGGTCGCACACGTGGAGGCCCTGATCGCGCAGGCGCCGGCCGAGGCACAGTCGGGCCTGCGCGCCTGGCTGGGCTCGGTCCAGGACAGCGCCGGGCAGCGCGCCGCTGCACTTGCCACCTGGACCGCCGTGCACGTCAGCGAGGCCCCCAGGCGCCTGCCGCTGCCGCCGCAGGCCAAGGCGCCGCTGAGCTGGCCGGAGATGGGCGAGGTCGCCGCGGGTGTCGGTGCGCGTCCCATGTTCGTGTGGGGCGCACCCGGCTCGGGGGTCGAACGCGTGATCGCCGCCATCGCCGCCGCCAGCCCGGTGCTGCGTGGCGATCGCTTCGGCGCCAACCCGCCGGATGACGCCTTCCAGAGCTACCACGCCCTGCAGGATCTCTCCACCGGCAAGCTGACCCCGGAGCAGATGCTGGCGCAGTGGCGTGCGCAGCTTCCGGCACGCGGGCTGGCTGACGCCAACGTCATCGACTGGCTGCTGTGGTGGGACAACGCCCTGCTCTGGGCACTGCGCCCGCAGCTGCCGGAGGGCCGGCTGCTGCTGGTGGTGCGCGACCCACGCGACATGCTGCTGGAGTGGTTGGCGCATGGTGCGCCGGCACCGTTCGGGGTGACCTCCGTGCAGGAAGCGACGGAATGGTTGCTGCGCGCTCTGACGCAGGTGGCCACCCTGCACGACCAGGACCTGTACCCGCATGCGCTGGTCCGCATCGATGACATCGGCAACGACCCGGCGGCCATGGCCGAACATCTCGGCCGCCTGTTCGGGGTGGCCTTCCCGCCCGCGCAGACGCTGGGTCCGGCGCGTTTCCCGGCCGGTCACTGGCGCCAGTACAGCGACGTCCTGTCCGCCGCCTTCGCCCAGCTCACGCCGGTTGCGGTGCGACTCGGCTATCCCGACGCCTGAGGAGGTCCTGCCCATGAAACTGACCAGTTCCCGCCTGCGCAATGGCGCGCCGATCGACATCACCTTCGCCGCCGGCGATGCCAACGGTTTTGCCGCCAACCGCAATCCGCCGTTGGCGTGGAGCGAGGTGCCCGAGGGCACCCGTTCGTTCGCCCTGCTGTGCGTCGATCCGGACGTACCCACCGTTCCGGAAACGGTCGGCCGCAGCGATTGCAGCGTGCCTGCCGACCAGCCGCGTGCCGACTTCGTGCACTGGGCAATGGCCGACATTCCGGGCGATCTGCGCGACATCGGCGAAGGCAGCTGCAGCGACGGCTTCACCGCCAGGGGCAAGTTGCATCCAGCCGGCCCGGCCGGTGCACGCCAGGGCCTGAACGATTTCACCGGCTGGTTCGCCGGCAACCCGGACATGGCCGGCCAGTACCTTGGCTATGACGGCCCATACCCGCCGTTCAACGACGAGCGCGTGCACCGTTACTTCTTCCGCCTGTTCGCCCTGGACGTGGCCACGCTCGACCTGCCCACGCCGTTCACCGCCGCCGATGTGCACAAGGCCATGCACGGCCACGTGCTGGCCGAGGCCGCGTTGCATGGCACCTACACGTTGAATCCGCACCTCTTGGACGGTGACGCCGCGTAGTGCCGGCCGCTGGCCGGCTCCACGTCATTTTTCGGTCGCCGACTCCACCACCATGTCCAGCACATACGCCTTGGACGAACCGTCGGCCGGCGGGTTGGCCACATTGAAGCGCTTCACGCGAAGCACGTTGCGCGTGCCGGCTTCGTGGGTGTAGCCCTCGATCACGTCGTAGAAGTTCTCGAACGCGCCGGGCGTGCCCTGCTTGATCCCGTTGTCGTCGAACTGGATCTCACGGGTCTGCAGGCACTGCTTGTCGCGGATCATCGGGTGCGGGCACGGCCTGGTCTGCGCGGCCACTTCGATGAACACGGTCTCGCCCGGTCCACCAAAGCGCGTCTCGGCCGTCGGCTGCGGGCTGAACACCAGCACGTCGCCGCCCGCGGTGCGCAGGGTCAGCTGGCCGCCGGCGCCCAGTTCGGTCTTGAGCGCGCCTTCCAGCCGCGAACCCACCGCCTGGTCCAGCGCCATCAGCGCCTTGTCGGTGCAGGCCATCATGGTCGAAGCCAGCGGCGATACGGTCAGCGTGCCATCCGCCAGCGTGTAGCCGCCGCCCATGCGGTTGCAGGTGTTGCTGACCGCAACGCGGCCATCGATGAAGTCCAGCGTGACCGGCTTGTCGGCACGGGCGAACAACGCACCGATGCGCTTGCCGCCGGCGTCGGTGGCGCTGTCCAGCACCCAGTGGTTGCCCTGCAGGCGCTGCGCGTCCAGCTGGGCCACCGCCTTCTGGTCGGCCGCCGCGGTCGGCGCCGGGGCAAGGTCGTCGCGGCCGGACATGGCCGGCGCGTCGTTGGACGGGTTGCTGCACGCGGCCAGCACGGCCAGCGGCAGAATCAGCATCAGGTTGCGGGTACGTTTCATGGACATCTCCTTGGGAACCCGGGGAATAACGCTGCGGCGCCCCGGGTGGGGTTGCGGCGGCGCAGGCCCGTTCAGTTGCCGGCAGGCAACCACAGCAGCAGGCCCGCACCGAGTGCGATGCGGTAGAACGCGAACGCGGTGAAGCGGTGCGCCTTGATGTAGCCCAGCAGCCACTTCACTACGACGAAGCCGGTGATGACCGCGGCAACGAACGCCACGCCGACGTCGGTCCAGTTCTCGCTGGCCAGCTTGCCGTCCTTGGCCAGTTCCAGGAACGCGTAGCCACTGGCCGCGAACATGGTGGGAATGCCCACCAGAAACACGAATTCAGTGGCGGCCGCGCGCCGGCTCAGGCCGAACAGCATGGCGATGAAGATCGCAGCGGCCGAGCGCGACGTGCCCGGGAACACCCCCGCCACCACCTGGGCCAGGCCGACCAGCACCGCCACCTTCCACGTCACCTCGTCACGGTCGGGCAGCTTGGCCGTGCGCATTTCGACCAGGATCATCCAGATGCCGCCGATGATCAGCGCCCAGGCGATCGGCGTGACCGTTTCAGGCAGCTCCCAGCCCGCCAGCCGTACCGGCAGGCCGACGATGGCCGTGACCAGGAACGCAGTGCCCAGCTTCAGCACATAGTCGCGGTTGGCGCGGTCGTGCAGCCCGGTGGCCAGGGCCCATAGACGCTGGCGGAACACCAGGGTGATGGCCAGGATCGCGCCGGCCTGGATCACGATGTTGAAGAAGTCCGAGCGGGCGCCCAGCCAGTGCTGGGCGATCAACAGGTGGCCCGTGCTGGAAATCGGCAGGAACTCGGTGAGGCCTTCAAGAATGCCCAACAGCAGGGCGGAGAGCAGGTCGGACATTGAAAAACTCAGTGGCGCCGGGCGCTGCCCGGCAGGGTGAGGGATAACCGGGCAGTGCCCGGCCGGCCCCGATCATAAGACATCAAGGCACGCACCAAATGTGTGCATGGTGCGGCCGTTGCACCGTTGTGGTGCGCGACGTTCAGCGTCCATCGCAGTGCACGCCGTGTGAAATCAACCACTTGTAGCCCTGAAAAAGTTGGCACGGGGATTGCTCCATCCACGCAGGCAATCACCCATCTGAGGTTTCACCGATGTCCGTGGAAAACGTTGAGAAGCTGATCAAGGACAACCAGATCGAGTTCATCGACCTGCGTTTCGTCGACATGCGCGGTGTGGAGCAGCACGTCACCTTCCCGGTCAGCATCGTGGAACCGTCGCTGTTCGAAGAAGGCAAGATGTTCGACGGCAGCTCGATCGCCGGCTGGAAGGGCATCAACGAATCGGACATGGTGCTGCTGCCGGATCCGTCCAGCGCGTACGTGGACCCGTTCTATGCCGATCCGACCCTGGTGATCAGCTGCGACATCCTCGACCCGGCCACCATGCAGCCGTACGGCCGCTGCCCGCGCGGCATCGCCAAGCGCGCCGAGGCCTACCTGAAGTCCTCCGGCATTGCCGAGCAGGCCTTCTTCGGTCCGGAGCCGGAATTCTTCATCTTCGACTCGGTCCGCTTCGCCAACGACATGGGGAACACCTTCTTCAAGATCGACTCCGAAGAAGCGGCCTGGAGCACCGGCGACAAGTACGACGGCGCCAACAGCGGCTACCGTCCGGCGGTCAAGGGCGGCTACTTCCCGGTCCCGCCGACCGACTCGCTGCATGACCTGCGCGCTGAAATGTGCAAGACGCTGGCCCAGGTCGGCATCGAAGTCGAAGTGCAGCACCACGAAGTGGCCACTGCCGGCCAGTGCGAGATCGGCACCAAGTTCAGCACCCTGGTGCAGAAGGCCGACGAACTGCTGCGCATGAAGCACGTCATCAAGAACGTTGCCCACCGCAACGGCAAGACCGCCACCTTCATGCCCAAGCCGATCGTCGGCGACAACGGCAGCGGCATGCACGTGCACCAGTCGCTGTCCAAGGGCGGCACCAACCTGTTCTCCGGTGATGGCTACGGCGGCCTGAGCCAGATGGCGCTGTGGTACATCGGCGGCATCTTCAAGCACGCCAAGGCCATCAACGCCTTCGCCAATTCGGGCACCAACAGCTACAAGCGCCTGGTGCCGGGCTTCGAAGCCCCGGTCATGCTGGCCTACTCGGCGCGCAACCGTTCGGCCTCGTGCCGCATTCCGTGGGTGTCCAACCCGAAGGCGCGCCGCATCGAGATGCGTTTCCCCGATCCGATCCAGTCCGGCTACCTGACCTTCACCGTGCTGATGATGGCCGGCCTGGACGGCATCAAGAACCAGATCGATCCGGGCGCACCGAGCGACAAGGACCTGTACGACCTGCCGCCGGAAGAGGAGAAGCTGATCCCGCAGGTCTGCTCCAGCCTGGACCAGGCGCTGGAAGCACTGGACAAGGACCGCGAGTTCCTCAAAGCCGGCGGCGTGATGACCGACGACTTCATCGACGGCTACATCGCGCTGAAGATGCAGGAAGTGACCCGCTTCCGCGCCGCTACCCACCCGCTCGAGTACCAGATGTACTACGCGGTCTGAGCAACAGGTGGCGATGCCGAAGGACTTCCCTCCCACCTTCTGCATCGCCACCGCTTCTGCACCAACGCGCCATGGCTGGGGAGCCAAAACGCGGCAACAAATACGGACGGTGGAGCCGACTGTCGGTCGGCTGCTTTGCACCAACCGTGTAGAGCCGACTGTCAGTCGGCTGCTTCTAGCACCACCAGGGGAACGAGAGACCGGACGCGCAGCATGGGCCTTCCTCCCTCCCGCGTCACCGCTGGCGTCGCCCTCAGGGGCGTCGGCACCGGCGTGGTCCATGCAACGTCCGGCGCAACGACCGGCGGCCATGTGCAAGTGGCCGCCGGTTGACCTGACACCGGCCTGCGGCTTCGGGCCGGTTCCATCCACCATCGGGACATGCGCATGAAACTGATCTCCGCCATCATCCGGCCGTTCAAGCTCGACGAGGTCCGCGAGGCCCTCTCCGATGCGGGCGTGTCGGGCATCACCGTGACCGAAGTGAAAGGCTTCGGCCGCCAGAAGGGCCACACCGAGTTGTATCGCGGCGCCGAGTACGTCGTGGATTTCCTGCCCAAGATCAAGATCGAAACCGTGGTCACCGACGAGCGGCTGGACGCGGTGGTTGAAGCGATCCAGAACGCGGCCGGCACCGGCAAGATCGGCGACGGCAAGATCTTCGTCACCGCCGTCGAACAGGTCATCCGCATCCGCACCGGCGAAATCGGCGCGGACGCGCTCTAACCCCACTCGGAGCCCACAATGAAGACTTCCTTGTTCACCGGGTGGCAAGCCCGGTTCCACGCGGTGTGCCTGTTGATGCTGGTCAGCGCGCTGGCCGTTGGCGCCTTCTCCGGCACCGCCCACGCCCAGGCGCAGGTCAGCCCGGCACCGTCTGAAACCGTCGCGGTTGAACCGCTGCCCGGCCCGGAGACCGCCACGCCGGTACCGGCTGCGGAAGCCGACGCTGCCGCGCCCACCTTCGACCATGGCGATGTCGCCTGGATGCTCACCTCCACCCTGCTGGTGCTGCTGATGGTGGTGCCCGGGCTGGCGCTGTTCTACGGCGGCCTGGTGCGCTCCAAGAACGTGCTTTCGGTGCTCAGCCAGATCCTGGTGGTGTTCTCGCTGGTGCTGATCCTGTGGGTGGCCTATGGCTACAGCGCGGTGTTCAGCGAAGGCAACGCGTTCTTCGGTTCGTTCACCCAGTTCGCCTTCCTCAAAGGCTTCGCGCCCGATTCGGTTGGCAACACCCCGATCAAGGGCCTGCCCGACTATCTGTTCGTGGTCTTCCAGTCGACGTTTGCCGGCATCACTACCGCGCTGATCGTCGGTGCGTTCGCCGAGCGCATCAAGTTCAAGGCGGTGCTGCTGTTCTCGGCACTGTGGTTCACCCTGAGCTACATCCCGATGGCGCACATCGTCTGGGGTGGCGGTTACCTGGGCGCGATGGGCGCGATCGATTTCGCCGGTGGCACCGTGGTCCACATCAACGCCGGTGTGGCGGGTCTGGTCGCTGCGTACTTCGTCGGCAAGCGCATCGGCTACGGCCAGACCGCGCTCAAGCCGCACAACGTGCCGTTCACCTATATCGGCGCGATGCTGCTGTGGGTGGGCTGGTTCGGCTTCAACGCCGGCTCGGCCGCCGCCGCCGACACCGTCGCCTCGCTGGCCTTCATCAACACCATCCTGGCCACCGCCGCCGCCGTGCTGGGCTGGACCCTGGTCGAAGCGGTCAGCAAGGGCAAGCCGTCGGCGCTGGGCGCCGCGTCCGGCGCGGTCGCCGGCCTGGTAGGCATCACCCCGGCCTGCGGCACCGTCGGCCCGCTCGGTGCGATCGTGATCGGTCTGGTGACCGGCGTGGTCTGCGTGTGGGGCGTCACCGGTCTCAAGCGCCTGCTCAAGGTGGATGACACGGCCGACGTGTTCGGCGTGCACGGCGTGGGCGGCATCGTCGGCGCCCTGCTTACCGGTGTCTTCAGCGCACAGTCGCTGGGCGGCACCAAGGCCGACCTGGACATCGGTCATCAGGTATGGGTCCAGCTGGTCAGCGTTGGCTTCACCATCCTGTGGTGCGCCGTGGTGACCGTGGCGATCCTGCTGGTGGTCCGCATGGTCTTCGGCCTGCGGGTGAGCGAGGAAGCCGAGCGCACTGGTCTGGATGTCACCTCGCACGGCGAGTCCGCGTACGAGGTCTAAGAGTGTGCCGGGCGCTGCCCGGCACCTCCCATCGTGGCGACCGTGGGTCGGCACGCTTGCCGGCAACCGTCAGGTTGCCGGCTTTTTATTGCCTGCTGAAAGGGCAGCCCGCAGGGAAAACCCGTCGACCGATGCACCCGGAGAGAGAGCCACACCGGCCGACGGCAACCCTCAGAACGCCCAGCGCAGGCCGACGTTGGCGCGCCAGCCTTCGCGGCTTGCATGGCCGATGTCGCGTTGCCATGCCGCATCGCCGAAGAACGACACGCCATTGACGAAGCTCAGCGTCAGCCCGTAGCCCGCTTCCGCGGTGTGGCCGTACTCGCCGGTCTCGAAACGCTGACCGGACAGGAGCGCGCGCTGCTGCGGGCCTTCGCTGCCCTGGTAGTCCAGCTTCACGTACTGGGTCAGCGCCGAGCCGTCCGGACCCACCGCCGGGCTGAACAACGCCCGCGCACCCACGCGCCACACAAACTGCTCAGGGGTGCCCAGGTCCACCACCACTCCATCCACGTCGGTGGTGCGGTCGGTGTCCAGCTTCTGCCAGCTGATCTGCGCCTGCGGTTCGATGGTGACTCCCGGCGACACCTTCCAGCCGAAGCCGGCTTCCACCGACGCGAACACCTCGTTGGACTCCAGTCGGGCAACCCTGCCTGCCCGGAACGGGGTGGTCACATCGCTCTCGTACTTGCCGGCACCGGCGACGCCGTCAACATAGAAACCGCTGGCGTGCTGCCAGGTGGCCGTGATCGCCGCGTTCTCGGCACGGGTCTTCTCGCGGCTGATCTCAATCGGCATCTGGCGCCCATTGACCTCTACCGTCGGCTTCACGCCATACACCGAACCCGGTTCGGTGTGCGCGGTGCTCTGGCTGTACACCAGGCCCAGGCGCAGGTTGTTGCCTGCATCCGAGCCCAGATCCGTCAGCCAGTCGCCGCCGATCTGCACGCCCTGCACGTCCTGCTCGTAGTCGTAGCCATACTCGCCCACGGTCAGGTTGCTGGCGTAACGGTGATCCCCACCGAACGCACGGATATGCACTTCGCCGTTGCTGTGGCCACGCACATGCGCGCCGCCGGTTTCACCCACGCGCTGGTGCAGCGACGCAATCACCTGCTGGCCCTGCGACAGCATCGCGTTGTTGTGGGTCAGGTACGAAGGTGCCTGCGGCACCAGGCCGGGGCGCACACCCGGAGACGGGGACACCGGCGCGGTGGGAAGCGTCGGATCCACCGGAGCGACCGGCGGCGCAACCGGAGGCGCGACCGGCGGTGTGACGCCAGTGGCGACCTGTGCGTTCTGCAGGCGGTAGTCCCAATGGCCGTCGGCATCGGCATCCACCAGACGCTGTCCTGCGTCGGACGCGCCCGGCGCATAGGCGTAGAGCCGGTACTGGTAGGCGCCTACCGCCACATAGTCGCCCTGAAGGGCAAACACGCCGGCCGTGGAGTTGCCCGAAACCTGCGCCAACGAAATGCCCTCGTTGGCATCGTTGAAGGTACTGCCGTTGAGATCGGTCGACGCGCCCGGGCCGCCGTTGTTGTTGACCACCAGCGTGGTCATGCCGCTGGCGTTGCCATTGATCAGCACGCGGTTGGCGCCCTGATTGGCCACGGTGGTCCCACCCGCATCCAGGAAGGCATTCATGGTGACGGTGCTACCGGAACTGGCGAAGTCACCGTTGGTCACACGCAGCACGCCGTAGGAGTCGCTGGTCGCCGGCACGTTGAGCGACAGCTGGCTGTTGGTCAGGTTCACACCACCGTCGTAGGTGAAATTGTTCGACCGCAGGGTCACGCCACTCTGGTTGATGGCGGCCTGTGCGGTGGTAGCCAAGCCAGCCGACAGGGCCAACTGGATGCCGACAATCAGCGTCTTCTTCATCATCATTGATACACGTCCTTCCTGATTATTGCTGCGCCTTCAAGGCGACCGTTTCGTTGCCATTGGAAACGCGGTACACAACGGGGGGTATGGCCAGCCATCAGCGACGATGAGCGGGCGGTGGAGACGGAGGTGGCCGGACACGACAAAGTGTGGGCGCGGTGCTCCGCGCGGGCAGCTTAATGATCCTCGTTGCGGTGGTACATCAGACGTTTCTTATCGTTACGACAAAGCGGACGTGCAGAGTGAGAGCGCGCACGCTACGTGCTTCAACCTGCAGTGATTTGAGAAATTTCCTACATCTTTGCGGAAGAAGGCGCACTAGAATTCCGCGCCACTGTGCATGTCGGTCGCGAAGTGCCGCCTACATGCGTGCTCCACCATGCAAACGACAGGGAAGATGTGGATGACGCTTGGATGCAGGATTCTGTGGCTGCTCGCAGCTGCGGGCATGGTCGCACCGGCAGCAGCGCAATCGTTGGGCGACAGCGCTGCGCAGGAGATATTGCGCCAACAGGAGCGCGAGCGCGCGCTGCGTGAGCAGCAGGAAGCCCGGCCCGACGTACGCTTGCAGCGACCCGCCGAGGATGGCATCGAGCGCCTGCCGACGCAGGAAGCCCCCTGCTTTCGCATCGATCGCATCGTGCTGACAGGCGAGGGCGCTGAGGACTTCCAGTGGGCGCTGCGCGCGGCCAACCCGAAGCGGGACCCGGCCGTAGGCCGCTGCCTGGGCACCGAGGGCATCAATCTGGTGATGAAGCGCGTGCAGAACGCGATCATCGCCCGCGGCTACGTGACCACCCGCGTACTCTCGGCGCCGCAGGACCTGACCGCCGGCACGCTGACCTTGACGGTGCTGCCGGGCACCTTCGGCACCGCCGCGTTTGTCGATCCCGCCACCGCCCGAGCCAGCCTCGGCAACGTGCTGCCGTCGAGAAGCGGCCGTGTGCTCAATCTTCGTGACATCGAACAGGGCCTGGAAAACCTCCAGCGCGTCCCAACCGTAACGGCCGATATCAAGATCGCGCCCGCCGAAGGCGAGGACGCCGAACCGGGTCAGAGCGATCTGATGATCGCGTGGCAGCAACGACTGCCGGTACGGGCCAGCCTGAGCCTGGACGATTCCGGAAGCCGCTCCACCGGAAAGCTGCAGGCCAATGGCACGCTGTCGCTGGACAACCCGATGGGCCTGAATGAGTTGTTCTACATCAGTGTCGGCCGTGGTGTGTTCAATGGCGCAGGAAAATCCACCGACAGCTGGACAGCGCACTACGACGTGCCCTACGACTACTGGCTGTTCGGTGCGACCGCCAGCGGGTACGACTACAGCCAGAACGTGGCCGGCGCGTTTGAATCCTACGAATACAGTGGCGAAAGCCGCAATGCCGAACTACGCGTCGACCGGCTGCTGATGCGCAACGCCCGCTTCAAGCTTGGCGCCTACGGGCGGGGTTGGTGGAAGGGGTCGCGCAACGCTATCGACGACACGGAGATCGAGGTGCAGCGCCGGCGTACTGCCGGCTGGGAGCTGGGCATCAACCAAAAGCTGTTCCTGGGTGCCGCCACGTTCGATGCCAGCCTTGCCTACCGGCGTGGCACCGGCGCGTTCCAGGCGCTGCGCTCGCCCGAAGAACTGGCGCACCAGTTCGATCCGGAGATCGCGCTGGAAGGCACCTCGCGCATGCGTGTGATCACAGCCGATGCGTATCTGGCCATTCCGTTCCCGCTGGGCAGGCAACGCCTGCGTTACACCGCCGCCTGGCGCGCGCAATGGAACCGCAGCTCACTGTCGCCACAGGATCGGTTCGCCATCGGTGGCCGCCACACCGTGCGCGGTTTCGATGGCGAAAGCTCGCTCAGCGGCGAGCGTGGCTGGACGCTCCGCAACGACCTGTCGCTCGCCCTTGGCGCTGGACAGGAAGCCTACGTCGGCCTCGATGTCGGGCGGGTGGGAGGTGCCTCCACCCAATGGCAGGCCGGCGACAACCTGGCCGGCATGGCGCTTGGCCTGCGCGGCGGCTGGCAGACCTTCTCCTGGGAGGGCTTCGTCGGCGCGCCCCTCCGCAAACCCCGCTACTTCCCCACCGCTTACACCACGCTGGGCTTCAGCCTGGCGTGGCGCTACTGAGCCGCACAAGGATCCGTGGAATGAACAACGTATATCGCCTGGTATTCAATCGCGCCCTGAGGGTATGGCAGGTCGCCTCTGAACTTGCCAACGGTTCCGGTCGGGCAGCGGCGGGTCGCGACTGCGCCACGCACAGCGCCAGCGTATCCACCCTGGCGTTCGCCTTGATGTGCTCGCTGGGCTGGGTCAGTGCGGTATCCAGCGTACAGGCCCAGCAGGGTCGCATCACGGGCGACCCGAACGGCCCCGGCAGCGAACGGCCTACCGTGCTTAGCGCGCCCAACGGCGCGCCGCTGGTCAACATCACCACGCCCTCGGCGGCGGGCGTTTCGCGCAACCGTTATTCGCAGTTCGACGTGGGCGCGGACGGCGCGATCCTCAACAACGCGCGTGGTCAGGCGCAGACCCAGCTGGGCGGTTGGGTGCAGGGCAATCCCTACCTGGCTACCGGCGCTGCGCGGGTGATCCTCAACGAGGTCAACGGCCCGGCCAGCCAGCTCAGCGGCTACGTGGAAGTGGCCGGTCGCCGTGCCGAAGTGATCATCGCCAATCCGGCGGGCATCCAGGTCAACGGCGGCGGCTTCCTCAACGCCAGCCGGGTCACCCTGACCACCGGCACGCCCTTGGTCGCTGCGGGTGCGTTGGAGGGCTACCGGGTAGGCGGCGGGGCGATCGACGTCACTGGCGCCGGTCTGGATACCAGCCAGGTCGACTACACCGATCTGATCACCCGCTCGCTGCGCGTCAATGCCGGCATCTGGGCCAACCAGCTGCAGGCCAGCCTCGGCAGCAACCAGGTCGCCACGAGTGGCGCGCTCGACCGGCTTCCGGCCAGTGGAGAATCGCCGGCGTTCGCGCTCGACGTGGGCGCACTGGGCGGCATGTTCGCCAACAAGATCTACCTGGTCGGCAACGAACACGGCGTGGGCGTGCGCAACGCCGGCACGCTCGGCGCGCACGCCGGCGAGCTGGTCGTCACCGTCGATGGCCGCCTGGAAAACACCGGTGCGTTGCAGTCCAGACAGGATGTACGCATCGATGCCAGCGGCAGTGTCGTCAACGCCGGCATCATCGCGGCCACGCGCGAGTTGACCCTCAGCACGCCGGGCACCGTCGACAACACTGCCGGCACGCTCAACGCGCAGCGCCTGCAGGTGGATGCGGCCTCGCTGCGCAACCACGGCGGCAGCATCGAGCAGACCGGTGTGCAGGCGTTGTCGCTCACCGCAGATACGCTCTCCAATCGCAATGAAGGCCGCGTTGGCGCGATCGACGCAGCCCCCTCCGGCGGCACCGGTACCGGTGGCGTTGACACAGGCACTTCGCCCGGTCCTGGCACCGGGCCGTCGACCCCGGCTCCGGGCGGCGACCCGGAAGGTGGCGCGGCCCCGGTCGACCCGCAGCCTCCAGTGGCGCCGCTGGCTGCAGGCGCACTCAACATTGCCGGCACCTTCGACAATGACGGCGGGACCGTTGCCAACGGGGGCGACGTCTCGCTGCAGCTTGTCAGGGACCTGGACAATCAGGGCGGATGGATCGGCGTGCAGGCGCTGGAGCTGAGTGGTGACCTGCGCAATGATGCCGGCACGTTGCAGGTGCACGGCAACGCGGCGTTGCAGCTGGGCGCGCTTTCCAACCAGCAGGGCAGCTTCAGTGTCGCTGGCGAGCTGCAGCTTGACGCGCACTCGCTGGACAACCGGGGCGGTGAGTTCCTGCAGGGGGGCACGGGTGCCGCATCGTGGGCCATCCGCGATGTGCTGCAGAATGACCGGGGCCTGCTCAGCACCAATGCCGGGCACCTGAGCCTGAGCGCCGGCAGTGTCAGTAATGTCGAAGGCCGCATCGAACACGCCGGCAGCGGCGGCCTGCTGCTTTCCAGCGGCGCCTGGACCGGCGCGGCCGGCAGCCTGAACACCGCAGGCACATTGGCATGGTCGGGCAGTACGCTGGACCTGCGCAATGCCGCGCTGACCGCAGCGCGCTTCCAGATACAGGCCGGCACGCTCGACAACCGTGGCGGCAGTCTCTTGTCGCTGGATACCGAAGGCAGCAGCATCCGTGCCACCCAGCTGGACAATGGCGACGGTGGCACCATCGCCGCCAATGGCGATCTCACCCTGGCCGCTGACGTCCTGGGCAACGCGCAGGGTCTGATCCAGCAGGCTGGCATCGGCACCCTGCAGATACAGGCCGCCACCCTCAATGGAGAGAAGGGGCAGCTGCTGAGCAACGGCGCACTGGCGCTGAGCGGCGGCCAGCTCGACCTCAGCGGCGGCCTGGTGTCCGCGCAGCAGCTCAGCATCGGCGCCGACGCCCTGAGCAATGCCGGCGGACGCATCGTGGGTAGTGGCGACATGGCACTGGATGCCCGCCGCCTGGACAACCGGGGCGGCGCTATCGAGCATGCCGGCAGCGGCGTGCTGCAGATCCACGCCGACACGCTACACGGCGAAGCTGGCCGCATTCTCAGTCTGGCCGAGCTGCAGCTGCAGGGCGGCAATCTCGTCCTCGGCGGCGGCAGCACCACCCAGGCCGAGCGTATCCGGGTGATGGCCGACGACCTGTCCACCGCCGGGGGCACGCTCTCCGCAACCGGTACCGACCTGCTCGACCTGCGCTTGGGCGGTGCACTGGACAACCATGGCGGCAGCATCGCCGGCAACGGCGCCATCGCGCTGCAGGCGGGCAGCGTCGACAACCGCGAGGGCAGCCTGAGCGCGGCAGGCAGCGATGACAGCACGCTGGAGGTCGTGGGCACGCTGGACAACGCAGAAGGCACGATCGCCAGCAATGGCGAGACGCTCGTGCTGCATGCTGCGCAGCTCGACAACAGCGCCGGCACGATCAGCCACGCCGGCAGCGGCGGCCTGCAGATCGCCGTGAACCGGCTCGAGGGCAGCAAGGGCAGTGTGGTCAGCAAGGGCGCGCTCGCCCTGCAGGCCACCACGATCGATCAACGCGAGGGCACCCTTGCTGCCGACCGCATCGAGCTGACCGCCGGTCAGCTGGACAACCGGGGCGGCACCATCGTCGCCAGTGGCACTGCTGCCAGCCGCATTCAGGCCGAGAAGCTCGACAACGCCGGCGGCACCCTGGCCAGCAACGGTGACCTGCTTCTTCAGGCCACCACCCTCGACAACACCGCAGGCACCATCCAGCACGCGGGCACGGGCCAGCTGCAGATCAATGCGCAGAGCCTGCTGGGCGAGCGCGGCACCCTTCTCAGCAACGGGCAGCTCTCGCTCACCGGTCAGACCACCGACCTGCGCGGCGCCACCACCTCCGCGCGTACCGTAGCCATCGACACCGGCAGCCTGACCACCGCCGAGGGCACGTTGACGGCCGTTGGTGAGCAAGCACTGCACCTGCGCGTGCGCGGCACGCTGGACAACAGCGCCGGCACCATCGCCAGCAACGGTGAGCTGTCGTTGAACGCCACCACCCTCATCAACACCGGTGGACAGCTGCAGGCAGCTGGCACCGGGCATTCGACCCTCGCCGTGGCCGGTGCACTGGACAACCAGCAGGGCAGGATCCTGCTGGGCGGCACCGGCAATGTGACCGCGACCGATCTGCACAACCGCGCCGGCACCCTGCATGCGGCGGGGCTGACGGTGGGCATCGACGGGCGTCTGGACAACCACGACGGTGGCCTGCTCTCCAGCACTGGCGCGCTGAACGTGGACGCCGACACCCTCGACAACACCGACGGCAACGTCATTGCCGGCAGTACGCTGCAGCTGACCACCACGGCCGCGCTCGGCAACGAGGGCGGTGCGATCCAGGCCGCCGACGCGCTGACCCTGCGCAGTTCGGCATTGTCCAACGCACTGGGGAAGCTGATCGGCGCAAGCGTCGATATCGACACCCACGGCGGTGCCTTGGGCAACCAGGGCGGCACCATCGGCAGCCAGACCGGCGCCTTGGATCTCCGCAGCGGCGCCCTGGACAACAGTGGCGGCCGCCTGCAGTCGCAGACCACGCTGACCATCGACAGCAACGGGCAGGCCATCCTCAACACTGCTTCAGGCAGCGCAGGAGGCATTCTTGCAGGCGATACCCTTCGTATTGAAGGCGGCACGCTCGACAACCGCGGCGGTACCGTGCTGGCGCAAGGCGATGCGCAGCTGGCACTGGGTGCGGTCGACAACAGCGGTGGCTCGATCAGCAGTGCCGCCACCCTGGGGGTTGACGCGGACAGCCTGACCAACGTGGCCGGCCGCGTGCAGGCCGGCCACAACCTGACGCTGACCCTCGCCGGGCTGCTGGACAACCAGAGCGGTGCAGTCGCCGCCGGTCAGCTGCTGGCATTGAAGGCCGGCAGCATCGACAACCGCAACACCCGCACTGCCGACGGCACGTTGGGCCTGCAGGCAGGTCAGCTCGCGCTGGAGGCGCAGCGGATCGACAATGGCCAAGGCCAGGTCCTCACCGATGGCGATGCACGCCTGCGGCTGCTCGCTGATCTCGACAACAGCGGTGGTGTGGTGTCCTCGGGCGGCGCGCTGGATACCAGCGCTGGCACCGTCAACAACCAGGGCGGCCTGCTGCGGGCTGACGGCAACCAGACGCTGGCTGCACAGCGCCTGGGCGGCAACGGCCAGATCCTTGCCCAGCGGGATCTCAGCCTGACGCTGGAGCAGGGATTCAGCAACGCCGGGGAGCTGATCGCCAATGGCACGCTCGCCCTGCGCCTCAACGGTGACCTGGACAACCAGGGCGTCCTGCGCGCCGGCAGCCTGGATCTCCACGCCCACAACATCACCAACGGCGCCTCCGGCGAGATCACGAGTCAGGGAGTCACCTACCTCGATGCGAGCGGGCAGCTCACCAACCGTGGTCTGATCGACGGCGTAGTCACCCATCTGGAAGCGGGTACCGTCGACAACGTGGGCACAGGCCGCATCTACGGCGACCACGTAGCCATCGATTCGGGCTCACTCACCAATCGCGCTGAAACAACCGATGGCACCACCCGCGCAGGCACCGTGGCCGCTCGCGAGCGCCTGGATATCGGCACGGACCTGTTGGTCAACTCGGGCGAGGGACTGATCTACAGCGATGGCGACGCCGTCATCGGCGGTGCGTTGGACACCAACCGCCTCGCCATCGGGACTGCCAGCCGTATCGACAACGTGGGCTCGGTCATCGACGTGGCCGGTGATCTGTCCATCGACACCGTGGCACTCAACAACATCCGTGAAAACGTGGCGGTGTCGCAGGTACAGACCATCGACAAGACGGTCGATATGGCGCTGGCGTCGTGGCAGAAGAACGGAAGCAACACGTCAACGCTGAGCAACAGCAGCAACTACAAGGCGTACGAGTACTACTACATCGCGCCGGACGATGTCCTTGAAGACGGCACCTACATCACGCCGGACGGGGAAACCATTGGCCGCGCGGTCATCCGCCTTACCGCCAACACTACGCAGTACTACTACGCCTATGGCGGCCTTGGCTACGACACCCGCGGCGAGCGCTGGCGCATCGACCCGGTGGCTGGCACGATCACCATCTACTACGTGTCGAAGGCTACTGCGGCCAACCCCGACCAGGTTGGGGGCGTACCCGACCCCGTGGAGGGCATCACCAACGAACCCTCGTTCCACTACGAGAACGACCGGTTGTCGTACAGCAATGCCTACGGCACCTGCAGTACCGACTGCATCCGCTTCATCACGCCGGCGGACTACGGTGACCCGGACGGTACGATCCTGTCGCGCAAACAGCACCCACAGGAATACGACCTCAACGAACAGCGCCGCATTGCGCACCACACCGCCATCGAGGACGTGCTGGCCCCGGGAGTCGGCCCCGATGCGGTCATCCGCAGCGGCGGCCACATGCAGTTGCTGGCGGATGGTGTGCTGAACCGCTACGGCCAGATCGTCGCCGGTGGCGACCTGCTGATCACCGACCACCTTGGCGTTACCCGGGTGACCAATGAGAGTGTCGCGCTGTGGCGAACGCACTCCTTCAACAACACGTCCATCGCTTACGACGGAACGCTTACCCGGTGGAGCAACCCGGACCTCTCCGAGAAGATCGGCGAGTTTGGCGGCAAGATTGTCGCAGGCGGCACGCTGACCATCGACGTCGGCGACCTGAGCAACCTTCGGCAGGGGCGTGACGCCCCGAACGTGCAGGAAGGATCAGCCATTGCCAACTTGAACCTGCAGGGTCCGGACGCGTTGCAGAATACCCCTGGCAATGGCGCGCAGGGGCCGCAGCAGCAGGCTGGAGCCGATGCGGGGCAGGCGCAGGGACAGGACGCACGTGCTGCCTCCGGCGCACAGCGGGGCAATGGCAGTGGCGCGGCCAAGCACGCCGTGCCGGCGGCCGGCGATTCACCGGACCGCGTTGCCATGGTTGCGCCGGACACGCGCATTCCTGTCGCGAGCCTGTTCAACGTGCGCCCGAACACTGGCAACTACCTGATCGAGACCGATCCGAGGTTCGCCGACCATCGCACCTGGCTCAGCTCGGATTACCTGCTTTCGCAGATGGGCTTCTCGCCTGACGCCATCATGAAGCGGCTGGGCGATGGCTACTACGAGCAGAAGCTTATCCGCGAGCAGATCGGCGAGCTTACCGGGCGCCGCTTCCTGGAGGGCTACGACAGCGACGAACAGCAGTACCAGGCCCTGCTGGGTGCCGGCGCCACCTTCGCCAAAACCTGGGGCCTGCGCCCCGGTGTGGCCCTGACTGACGCGCAGATGGCCCAGCTCACCAGCGATATCGTCTGGCTGGTCGAGCAGACCATCACCCTGGCCGATGGCACTACCACCACGGCACTGGTGCCGCAGGTATATGTCCGCCTGCGTCCGGGCGATCTGGACGGTCGTGGCGGGCTGCTGGCCGGCACCAACGTCGATATCACCCTGAGCAACGGACTGGTCAACAGCGGCACCATTGCCGGCCGCAAGCTGGTGACCATCGACGCGGGCCGCATCGACCTGCTGGAAGGCGGCGATGTCAGCGGCAGCCAGGTCGGCCTGGCCTCGGCCAGCGATATCCGCATCGAAGGAGCCACCGTTACCGCCAGCGATGCGTTGTCAGTTCACGCTGCCGGCAACGTTACCATCGCCTCCACGGTGGAGGCGATCAGTGGTGGCGGCGCGCACCAATACGACATCACCAAGACCGATCGGGTGGCCGGCCTGTATGTGACCAGCCCCACCGGACTGGGCGTGCTGTCGGTGGCTGCCGGCGGCGACATACGCCTGCAGGGCGTGCAGATTCGCAATTCCGGCGAGAATGGAATCACCCAGCTGGCAGCAGACGGGCATCTGGAGCTGGGCGCGCAGACGCTCGGCAACAACCGCGACAGCACCTACGACAGCCGCAATGCGGTTCGCAGCACCGAAACCACGCACGCGGTCAGCAGCATTCAGGGCGCGGGCGATGTAGTGCTGAGCGCTGGAAAGGACCTGACCCTTACCGGAGCCAAGGTGGGCGCGGCCGAGTCGCTGGTTCTCCAGGCTGGCGGCGATATCGTCAGCCAGGCAGTGGTCGACAGCCGTAGCAGCGACCTCAGTGCGGCGGGGAAACGCAACTCCCTGCAGATGTCCAGCAGCGACGAGGCGGTACGCGGCGGCCAGCTGGCCGCAGGCAGCGACGTCCTCCTGGTCGCCGGGCGCGACATCAACCTGACTGCCACTGGCGTGCGCAGCGAGGAGGGCAATGTGCTGGTCTCCGCCGGGCGCGACGTCAACCTGCTCTCGGTGCAGGAGAGCCACGACGCGAGCCTGGACAGCTACCAGAAGAAGAAGGGCACGCTCTCCAGCACCACCACCACCCGCCAGGAATCCAGTCACGATTCCTACGCCATGGGCACGGTGATCGAAGGCGCTGCGATCAGCATCTCGGCCGGCCGCGATCTCACCGCCGTCGGTGCGGTCGTCGATGGTACGGGCAATGTCAGTCTGGGCGCAGGCAACAACGTGCTGATCACCTCGGCCGAGGACCAGCATAGCGCGCAGTCCAGCTACTCCAGCAAGAAGTCCGGCTTCAGTGGCGGGCTCTCCAATGGCGTGGCCTCGGTGGGCTACAACACGTCCAGCGCCAACAGCCAGGAATCGGTGCAGGCCACCACCCAGGTGGGCTCGGCCATCGCCTCGCGCGAAGGCAACGTGCTCATCTCGGCCGGCAACCAGCTCACCATCGCCGCCTCGGATGTGGGTGCCAAACAGGACCTCACCCTGGTGGGCAAGGACATCAACCTGCTCGCCCGCCAGGACACGGTGGATGCGCAGGGCAGCCAGTCCAGCAAGTCCAGCGGCCTTTCCGTGGGCGTCACCTACGATCCCACCAAGGCTTACCGCAGCGCCCGCGATTCCACCACCGACGGCATGGCCGACAGTGGCTCGATCATGGGAGACATCACCCGCAACGCCGAAGGCACCGCCTCCGGCGTGCGCGCAGCGACTACCTCTGTCGTGGTGAGCGGCGGCAGCCAGCGCTCCAACGGCAACCAGAGCCACTCCACCAGCGATGCCCGCGTCACCCAGCTCGCGGCGGGGGGGAACATGACCCTGATCGCCAACGGCGGCTCGATCACCAGCCAGGGCGCGCAGATGTCGGCCGAGGGCAATGCGCTGTTGCTGGCCACCAAAGACATCGTATTCGATGTGGCCCACAACACCGAAACCAGCACCAGCCAGAGCAGCGGCAAGGGCTGGGGCTTCGCCAACAACACCAGCGGCCTGCCGGTGGGCACCAACAACTCGCGCAGCGAGGGTGCCGGGCACAGCGACACCATTACCGGCACCCAGCTCTCGGTGGGCGGCGGTGTCCAGATGGCCACCACCGAAGGTGACATCACCCTGACCGCGGCCAACATCGCCGCAGAAAAGGACGTCAACATCCGCGCGGCGGGCAATCTGACCCTGCGCAGCGGCCAGGACACCGTTGGCAACGCCAACACCGCCGACAGCAAGGCCATCGGCACGGTGCAGATCTCCGACACCGAGAAATTCTCCGGCTGGCACCGCGAGCAGCACGATGACAGCAGCGGCATGGTCTCGCAGGTGGCCACCTCGGTAGGCAGCCTGGGCGGCAATGTGAACCTGGGCGCGGGCGGTACCTACAGCCAGATTGCCAGCAACGTGGTGGCCGCGCAGGACGTGAACATCACCGCCGCCAGGATCGAACTTCTCACCGCCAACGAGACCGGCTACACCGCGCAGCGCGACAAGGATCTGAAGATCGGTGTGTTCGCGCGGGTGAAGTCACCCTTTATCGACCTGATCAACAACGTCGATGGCGCGCGACAGTCCGACGGTCGCCTCGAGGCGATGCAGGGCATGGCGGCCGGGGCCAATGCGTACCAGGCGGCCAGCGCACTCTCGGCGGCGGCCGGGGGCGCGGGCAGCGGCTCGCTGTTCAGCGCCGAGGCTGGCATTGGCTTCAAATCCGCCAGCAGCAGTGCCGATGGAAGCAGTACCGTCTCGCGTGGCTCCACTATCCAGGGCGGCGGCAACGTCAACCTCACCAGCACCAGTGGCGACATCCACGTGGTGCAGGGCAACCTAAGCGCGGGCAAGACCCTGGCGCTCGATTCGGCGCGCGACATCCTGCTCGAAGCCGGCCAGGCGACCCTGCAGGACAAGAGCAGGAGCAACAACGCCGGCGCCGAAGTTGGCGTTGGCGTATCGGTTGGCGCGCAGACCGGCGTGTACGTGTACGCCGAAGCCAGTGTGGGCAGCAGCAAGTCCAACGCGAACAGCAGCACCTGGCAGAACACCACCCTGACCGGACAGAACATCTCGCTCAAGGCCGAGGGCGACACCACCCTGCGCGGTGCCACGGCGACGGCGGACCGCATCGACGTCAAGACCGGCGGCACGCTCACCATTGAATCGCTGCAGGACATCGCCGAGAGCATGTCCAAGGAGAGCCAGGTAGGCGGGCGTGTGCAGGTGTCCTTCGGCACGGCATGGGATGTCAGCGGGAACGCCAGCGCCAGCAAGGCCAACGGCAGCTACAAGGCCGTGGGTGAGCAGTCCGGGCTGTTTGCCGGTGACGGCGGTTACCACGTCGATGCCGGCCACGTGAACCTGGTGGGCGGTGCCATTGCCAGCACCAATGCGGCAAACAGTGAGCTGACCGCCCAGAGCCTGACCTACACCGATCTCAAGAACGAGATGGACTACCGGGCCAGCTCGGCGAGTGTCAGTGGCGGCTTCGGATTTACAGGCAACGGTGCCACCGACGCCAACGGTAACCCCGCACCCGCACCGGGGGCGGGGGGCCAGCTCAAGGACATTGGCAATACCATCCGCAACGGCGAGTACGGCGCGGCCAACAGTGCGTCCTTCAGCCCGGGCGTCCCCGTGTCCGAAAGTGGGCGCGACAGTTCGACCACCTACGCAACCCTGACCGAGGGCAACATCACCATCGGCGGGAAGAAGGTCACGGCAGCTGAGCTGGGGGTCAACACCGACGCCAGCAAGGCGCACGCGGCCATCGAAACACTGCCGGACCTGCAGAAGCTGATGCAGGAGCAGCAGGCGATGTCGTCGGCGGCGGGCACGGTGGTGAGTACCATCAAGCAGATCGCCGGGGACGTTGCGTCGGCCAAGACCGAAGCGGCGGTGAAGGCGTACGTAGCCTCACTTGACCCAGATGGCAAGGCGGCATTCGGTGCGTTGAGTGCCGAAGCGCAACGCGCGGTGCTCAGCCAGGACGAGGGGTACAACGAGGCGCAGAAGTGGGCGACGGGCGGTTCGTACAGCCGCGCGTTGGATGCGGTGACCGCCGCCCTCGTAGGAGGTGTCGCTGGCCAAGCTGGGACCCAGGTGGCGGCAAACGCGCTGGCACCCTACGCAGCAAACTTCATCGGCAGCCAGTTTGATCCGAACCACGGAAGTGATCCGGACGCGACACTCCAGCTGATCTCGCATGCAGTCTTGGGAGCCCTGTTGGCAGAAGCAAACGGCGGCTCAGCAAGTAACGGCGCAGTGGCGGCAGCAGGCGGTGAACTGGCTGCCAAATACCTCACCGGAATGCTCTCAAGCGGCAATCCTGAGAAGTTGGACGAGCAGCAGAAGCAAGCCATCCTTGCCCTATCCCAGGCAATAGGGGCCTTGGCGGGCGGCATGGGCGCGGAGGGTCTCGCGGGTGCCGCACTGGGCGCAAACATCGCGCAGAACTCCGTCAAGAACAACTACCTCAGTCACCCTGAGCGCATGGAGTACCTCGACGCCCTGCTGAGCTGCTCGGAAGCCGGCAAGGATTGCGACATTCGGGACAGCTTCGAGGTGCTTTCGGCAGAGCGCGATAAGGCGCTGATCATGGCGTGCCAGGTCGCAGGCTCCGCACTCTGCTCGGAACAACGCTCACTCCTTCAGGATGCCTATGGATCGCACACTTGGTCGGCTTATGGAGCCGAGTACCAGGACTGGCTCGACAAGAACGGGGACCGCCTGATTGCCGCAAGCGAAAAGACGGGCAGCGGCTTTGATCTAGCCCTGGTCAAACTTCATGCTTCTACCGAAGACGTGCAGCTCAAGTTGTACTGCTCGCTGGTCGGCGAGTGTGGCTCAAACACGTCCAGCCTGTTGCGAGCAGCAGGCTACAACGATGAGGCCGACTGGCTCGACAAGAAGAACCTCCTCGTGGGCGCGCCTGGCTACGTGGAAGGCTTCTGGGACCGAGGCGTAGAGAACGTAAAGGGGCTCGCAAGTCTCTCTCCGATCGCCCAGCTGATGAATATGGGAAACACCTGGGAAGACGGGAAGAAAGCCTGGGCTGACGTAAGCGCAAATGGCTACTGGGCGACTGTAGGTACCCGCACCGGCGCTGCGCTTGACGGATTCTCCAAGGCAATCAATGCGTACATGGAGGAATCGGCCGCCGCTGCATACTATTTCTCTGGCGGACGGAACAATTGGAGCTTCACGAATCTCGACGGTGCAGCGCAGTTCTCGGGTAAGCTCACCTTTGATGTGGGGTCGCTCGTCGCCGGGCCTGAGGCGGTGCTCGCGAGGCAAAGTGGAAAGGTAGCGGCAGCAGAAGCCGAAATTGCTGCGGCACGCAGTGGCTCGGCCGCCGCCGATAACGTTCCCGCCAAGACCCACCCGACTGTCGCCTCCTGGGAGGCGGATAGCGAAGCGGGAACAGGTGTGCGACCGCCTCGCGGTGAGTTGGGAGGCCAACCAGAGCTGCCTCCGAAGAACGCACCTTCCGAGCAGGTCCGGGCCATCGACCGTCAGAATGAGGCAGCGAGCGCTCTATCGAGATCGGGCTATGACGTGGAGCAGCTACCAAACACAGGCAAGAATAGGGCGAACCCCGACCTTAAGGTAGACGGCGAGATTGCCGACGTCTTCTCGCCGATCACGAGCAGTCCCATATCGGTGATCATGACAATAAGCGACAAGGTTGTCCGGCAGGCTCCAACGATCGTTGTGAACTTGGAGGACTCGGTGATCACCATCGCTCAACTTGAGGCAGCCCTGCGTGCTACTCCCGTCAACGGCCTAAAATCGGTCTACATTATGAAGAATGGCGAAATACTCGTGATGAAGGCTGAGCAATGAGTCTCTCAATGTTTTTGGAAATGGAGCAGGGCGCAGCGCTGGACGACATTCGAGTCATCCTTCAGGCCCTTGATGTGAAATTCGAAGAAGACTCTGCGGTTCTATCCGGATACTTTGGAAGATCAAATTGCCACTTTGTCTTCAAGTACGAAAGTCAGCATGTAAATGTGGCGGCTGAGGGCGCTAAAGTACAATGGAGCGTTGGCTTGAGAGGCGCGTTTCACTATCGTGCAGATAATCTCCACACGAGCTGGATTGATATAGTCGGCTTCCTTCGCTCCTACTCTGGCGCTCATCCGTTCAGGTTTATTCTTTCGTTTCACTACGAGACCATTTACGCCAAGGGGGGAGGGGGCAAGCTTGAGTTTGTTGGGCCGTTAACCGATCAGGGCGAACTGGTTGGTTGAGCTTCGATATTAGGACCAATAGTCAGAAATTCAGGTTTTGGTGAGTATCTGGCGCAGCTAACAGCGACACTGTCACCGGCACCCAGCTCGTCGTTAATCCTGCTACCGGTCTGGAAGTCGCAGGTAACGACGCTCGGGACCTTCGGTTCCTGACGAAAGTGCTCGGTTGATGTATCCGAGGCTTGGGTCAGTCTGAGAGATCTCGAGGAAACTATTGATCTTGCGAAGAAAGCTCTCAAGAATCTAAGTCTTTAGGTGCCTCCGAGATTTGCGCGGTCAGTCTGACGAGAGGGCTGGTTCTGGGGTCGAAGAATAGAGAAACACTCGTGATAGAGGCAGAAAAACGAGTCTTTAAGCAGCACCTGGCAGAACACCACCCTGACCGGACAGAACATCTCGCTCAAGGCCGAGGGCGACACCACCCTGCGCGGTGCCACGGCGACGGCGGACCGCATCGACGTCAAGACCGGCGGCACGCTCACCATTGAATCGCTGCAGGACATCGCCGAGAGCATGTCCAAGGAGAGCCAGGTAGGCGGGCGTGTGCAGGTGTCCTTCGGCACGGCATGGGATGTCAGCGGGAACGCCAGCGCCAGCAAGGCCAACGGCAGCTACAAGGCCGTGGGTGAGCAGTCCGGGCTGTTTGCCGGTGACGGCGGTTACCACGTCGATGCCGGCCACGTGAACCTGGTGGGCGGTGCCATTGCCAGCACCAATGCGGCAAACAGTGAGCTGACCGCCCAGAGCCTGACCTACACCGATCTCAAGAACGAGATGGACTACCGGGCCAGCTCGGCGAGTGTCAGTGGCGGCTTCGGATTTACAGGCAACGGTGCCACCGACGCCAACGGTAACCCCGCACCCGCACCGGGGGCGGGGGGCCAGCTCAAGGACATTGGCAATACCATCCGCAACGGCGAGTACGGCGCGGCCAACAGTGCGTCCTTCAGCCCGGGCGTCCCCGTGTCCGAAAGTGGGCGCGACAGTTCGACCACCTACGCAACCCTGACCGAGGGCAACATCACCATCGGCGGGAAGAAGGTCACGGCAGCTGAGCTGGGGGTCAACACCGACGCCAGCAAGGCGCACGCGGCCATCGAAACACTGCCGGACCTGCAGAAGCTGATGCAGGAGCAGCAGGCGATGTCGTCGGCGGCGGGCACGGTGGTGAGTACCATCAAGCAGATCGCCGGGGACGTTGCGGTAGCGAAGACCAGCGCCGCAGCGAATGCGTATCTCGCATCGCTAGCCACTGATGACGCAAGGGCGGAGTTCCTGGCGAAGAGCGCCGGAAGCGCAACGCGAGATATTGTCTGCGCGCGACGACTACCAAGACGCCCAGAAGTGGGCAACGGGGGGCTCATACAGCCGGGCGCTGGATGCGGTCACCACGGCCATCGTAGGCAGCGTCTCCGGACAGGGTGGCGGTCAGGTGGTTTCAAATGCGCTCGCACCGTATGCGGCGCAGTTCATCGGTAGCCAGTTCGATCCGAATCATGGCGCCAATCCTGATGCCACTCTCCAGCTAGTCTCGCACGCCTTGCTTGGAGCGCTGCTTGCCGAGGCCAATGGCGCAAGCGCAGGAAGCGGTGCGGCAGTGGCTGCCGGCGGCGAGCTGGCCGCCAAATTCCTCACAGACGCGCTGTATGGGGGCAGCCCTGAGAAGCTTGACGAGCAGCAGAAGCAAACCATTCTGGCGCTGTCTTCGGCAATTGCGGCTTTGGCCGGTGGGATAGGCGGAGGTGGACTCGACAGCTCATCCTTGGGCGCACAAATTGCTGCTAACGTGGTCGAGAACAACTACCTGAGCCATCCTCAGCGGGAGCAACGCGACAAAGAAAAATTGGCGTGCGGTACCGATACCGTGTGCAAGTTTGCCGTGGAATCGCGCTGGGCTGAACTGAGCCAAGATCAAAGCCGGGTCATGAAGGACCGTTACGCCTTGTACCTTACTCCTGAGGAACAGGCCATAGTCTTCAGCCTGAAACCCGGGACAGATGCATACGACACCCTAATAGCGCACGCGATACTGCGAGAGACCGCAGAAAATCCCCTCTTCATATCCTCACTCTATGGAGGCGATTTCAAGCTTCTCACTGAGACGGACTGGGATGGACCACAGTTTAATCCCTTCACTTCAAGCATGAGTGTAAGTGATAGGAATCGATTGGAGATGGCCGTACTGGGGCCTATTGCCGGCGCGCCGAGCACACTTGCGTCTCTTCTCGGAGCAAGGCCTGAGACCATCACGCTTACAAACCAGTTGGGAATGATCGCTTGGGATGTGGCGGGTTCCGTCGCGGTAGTTGGACCAAAGTCGCCATCCGCCGGCCTGAGCCAGCTCCGCGGTCAGAGCAGTCAAAACGATGGCTTCGGAAAGGGCGCCGAGGTTCCGGTCGCGAAGCCGGCAATGCCGAGCACGGGTAGTCAAGCCGAAGGGGCCCTAGGTGGACCGGCCGTAAAGTCGGGGGGCTATGCGGCGGACCTGACGGAACTTTCGGCTAAGCAGCTGGAGAGGAAGTTCAAGCACGCAGCAGATTTCGGCGTTGTGACTACCAAGAAGAATCCGGAAACCGTCACGCAGTACGGAGATGCGATAAAAAGCCACATGTCGTCTCCAACCACTATTCAGCAAGGTACGTATGGACTGGTACCGGGATCGAAAGTGTTCTTCGACTCAAAGACAAACAATGCCGTCGTACTCGACGGCTCGGGAAGGTTTGTTACCGGGTTCAAGTTGTACACTGATACTTCGCAATACGACAATTTCATGAAGAATGGGGTGTTGAGGTGAGTGTGGTCCTTCTCAAATTTGCCGAATCGTTTGTCAATTCACGGGTCTCCGCGGACGTATTCTGTGATGCGTACATCGAACTTTGGAAAATTGAGGGCGGCTTGGGTCTCCTTTCCCTCGACCCGCCGGACCTGAGTGAGTGTCTTTCAACGATCTTCTGTCTCGCTGACATGTACGTTCCCGGAGAGGAACCACTTGAGGTTGGCGAGCTGGATCAAAAAGGATTGGAGGCGGCGGTCGCAGCTGCACTGGGGCTGCTGTCTGAGAAGCTCTCGCCAAAAGCCTAGCTTCGGCCCTCGAGTTGTAGCGTGGCAATGTCTTCCGTTTCATCGTCCTCAGCTTGCACTCATCTGTCGAAATCCCCTCGTTGCTCCCGAGCTCCGCGAATGCGTAGGTCGCATCGCTAGCCACCGATGACGCAAGGGCGGAGTTCCTGGCGAAGAGCCCGGAAGCGCAACGCGAGATATTGTCTACGCGCGACGACTACCAGGACGCCCAGAAGTGGGCGACGGGGGGCTCATACAGCCGGGCGCTGGATGCGGTGACCACGGCCATCGTGGGCACCGTTGCAGGGCAGGGTGGCGGACAGGTGGCGGCCAATGCACTGGCGCCATACGCGGCTGAGTACATCGGTAGTCAATTTGATCCAAACCACGGCAAGGACCCGAACGCAACCTTGCAGCTGATTTCGCACGCGGTGCTGGGTGCGCTGTTGGCTGAGGCGGCCGGCGGCGCGGCAGGTGACGGCGCAGTGGCAGCGGCAGGTGGTGAGCTGGCGGCGAAGTTCCTCACCAACGCACTCTATGCTGGAAGTCCTGAGAAACTTGACGAGCAGCAGAAGCAAACCATTCTCGCACTGTCTGCGGCGGTTGGGGCTTTGGCCGGAGGGCTGGGCGGAGCGGGCATGGACGCCTCATCCTTGGGTGCAACCATTGCGGCCAACGCCGTAGAGAACAATTGGCTGAGTAAGGAGGAGTGGACTATCTACCAAAAGGCAGTTGAAGAGTGCAAGAAGCAACTGGTGAGTGCATGTGGCCAGAGAGACGCGATCATTGAGCTTGAGTCCAAGAGGCAAGGGGAGTTCGCCAGTTAAATCACGCAGATTCGTGCGGAGATGCTTGCTACTGGTGAAGCACTGACGGAAGAGAACTTGAGCAAACGAGCCGCAGCGTACTGGTCGGCTCAAGGCTTCGACGAAGAGGGCATCTACTACATAGGCGACAGTCACCGGGCAACGTACCCTACCATGGGTCAAGATCGGTACGACGGACTCGGCGGCCTTGCAAATTCACCTTATAGGAAAGCTATATGGGCGCATTTGAAGGCCGGTCAGGTTCTGCTGAGCGGGGTCGGCGACACGGTAGCCGGGGCAGAGAAGGGAGGTGCGAGCGTTGGACGCTCTGAGATCAGTGCTCGCATACTGCAGGTAGGAGTACCATCTGATGCGACCAGCCTTCAGATGTACCACGTGCAACGTACTGTGGATTATGCAAAGCATATTGGCGTGACGGTCAAGATCATTAGGGTCAACTAGAGATGGAAAAGTTGGTTAAAGCATCGTGGGCTGGAGTTAAGGCCTCTGACAGGTTCATTTGCATACAGACGTACTCGGGCTACCGGGGATCACAAATGGATCCCACGGGCGCCACCCACTACTTAGAAGTCAGCGCCGGAAACCAGGAGGTAGGTGCAGCGCTCACGGATGCTCTAAGTAAGAGCAGGTTCGTAATTCCCGGTATGAGGAGTGACATTTGGATTCATCCGGACGCTCGTGTCGACGCCGATCTCTACAACTTTGATTCCATGGCCCGTCGTTACGATGCCTGGGTAACGGAGTGCATGGAGCGATACGGCTACAAAAATCGCAAGGCGCTTCTCAAATCTATGAAGAGCTGCGTCGCTAAATGCCAGGAAGGCATCATTGGTATCCAGCCCATGAATAAGGATAGGGGGGATGGTTGGTCTGTTCCCCAAGTTGAGCAGGACATCTCTGTAAACATTGCCTGTGGGCGGTCGTCAGAAGAAATTGGTGCGTCCGTGCGGCTCGCGTTGAGTAGGTGTGCATGACTTGGCACTGTTCACGTGGACCAGAAGATGTAACCGGCGTCCGATTGTGGGCCAAGCGTCCGAATGATTCGTGGGAGCGGTGATCGATAACCAAAAGGGCTGCAGTACTTTGGCTCGGTCCAGGGTCTACGATTTATTGCGCAGGTCGAAGCCGAATTGACCAAAACATCGCGGTCGGGAGATTTAGAGTTAGACGTCCTTCAGCGGAGGTTCCAGACAGATGCGCTGGTCGCCCCCGCGTGATCGCTAGCCTCAGCATAAAAATGGTTGGAAATGACTGTCTTTGGCGACCCGAACATTTTAGCACTGATTGCCGCGAGCGTTCGATCCTGGAACGAGAAGCCTGGCGCGGGAAATGGCATATTTCACTTCGTGGTCGACGGTCGGGTATTTCCTCGGCGGGCGAGGGTATCTGCGCTATCGGCAGACATCGGTAGCTTGTCGCCCGGTAATGCCCTTGTAGATCTCCAGAGAATTTCGTGGTGTCAAGTCTTGATGCGGACGCTGCATTCCGTTCTCTGCTGAATGGCATGCTTCCATACATCCTTATAAAGTCGCGAAGTTCAAGTTTCCCGCTCGAGGGACATCAGATGCCATTGACTAGAATTGGTGAAACGAAGACGAATCTCGCAACCTTCTTAAGGGAAACGCTGCAGCTAGTCGCGCTCGAAGACTATCCCGCGCAGATATTTCTCATGGAGAGCGGTGACTCTCGAAATGACTGGCAAATTGCAGTTGACATGCTATATAGATGTGTAGAGTCGGGTCTAGTACAGCTCCATCCATATGGAGACGGCATGGAGCTTCTAAGCCGTAAGCAATATTTTGAACAGATGTCGAGATCTGATCCGGGCGCCGATGGGTCACACTGGGATTCCATTAAGATTTGGGTTGGAACCTACGTCGTTGGAACCACCAAGTGCATTGAACTACTTGCCGCCCACGGCCTACTCAACACAGAGGCGGCATCGATGCTGGCGAGGGGTCTACGAGAGCAGGCAGGCATCTCGCCAGAACTGTACCCGGACCGTAACTTTGCAGCTGCAAGCAATGCGAATTCGCACGCGGACCTTCTTGAAAAATGCGTAAAGGCGTCTCTTGAAGTGGCGTCTCTTCAGAGCAATTCAGTGCGGATCGACGAGTTTGACGTTGCTCTTGAGAGAATTTTCGAGAACTGCGGAGTTCCTCTTGGCGATACCGCGATCTTTCCAGTTATCAGTGAGCGATAGCTGTACCGGTCTCTCTCGCTCGATCGTCAGGCGGCCGGCAGCGCGGCAGCCTGATGGAATCTCCAGACGGAGGCCGGACGGCCCCACGCGCAACGTGGCTAGCCCTTTACTACTGGGTAACAAGTGATGGTACCGGTTCAGGCATGGTGAGCTGCCAACCGACGCCAATGTCGTGTCGTCAGGGACATGGGTGCCACGAATGCGGGTGCGCCTCTCTCGCGTCGTCCATTCGCGCTCCTCTTCAGGGCATCGTGCTTTGAATAGAGGGAGGAACGGTGTGCGGATGACTGCACTTGGCGCCAGTGACCAGATTGAGGTTGACTGCTCCTCAAGGAAAGCCCGTGAACGCACCCAGGCGCTGTTGACCTATGAGGAGCATGTAGTGGACCGCCGGGTGCTTCGCCAGCGCGACGGTTGAGCGGATCGACGTCAAGACCGGCGGTACGCTCACCATGGAATCGCTGCAGGACGGCGATCAGCGAGTTGAGGACCAGCGGCTAGAGATCCTCGATTGCGCGCTGCGATAGATGAGAGCGGAAAGCGAAATCCAAACTTCTCCGTTGGAAGTGGTACTACGAGCGAAGCAGACAAGCTCGGAAGTATCTGGGTGGGAGAGGGTGCGAGGCCGACGAGCGACGGGGTGGGTTGGATCAGTGCGGATGGTACCCGCGTTTATCGCCCACCTGCGGCAAAGGGGTCACAATTCGCAAGCACTGGAAAGCAGGCCAACTTCGAGACATACCGAGCAGATCCAGTGACCGGTAAGATGCGTAAGGTTGGAAATGGGCATCTTGATGTGGTGGACTAGGAGAAACTCATGAAAGCTGTTCTAAAGGGCATGTCCAACGATTACGTCGACCTCAATGAATGGCATCCGGAGGATCTGGAGGACTTTAGTGTTGACATCCTGTTAAAGATCGGCGGCGCATCAAGCGCCGGGGCAGATAATTTCGATTTGGTTGTTTGCACGCCCCGCTGGTTATCTCGATTCTCTGATCTAGGACAGTGGGGTAGGGGGATGTTGGTCGTAAATAGGTATGATATCGACTTGATCAGGGCGAGGGTGACGTCGTGTATTGATGATTGTGTTGCGGACGATTGGCCGTCAATAGCGTCGCAGCTATCTCGCTTTTTTCTTTGGGAATTTGAAGGCTATGTCTCATAAGGGGCATTGTATCTGGAGGAGTTGATTGCCCGCGGCCCGTCAGGTGATTGCTCCGCCGGCAAGTTGGGGCTGGCCAGAAGAAGCCTGAAACCGTTGCGCACTACGGAGATGCGATCAGACGGCGCAGGTCGCGTCCCGCTCATATTTGGCAGGGTGCGTGCGGGCTAATGCCCGGATCGAAAGTATTCCTCGACTCAAGGGCAATCGATCCCGTCGACCGCTGCGACCCCGGATAAATCGATACTGGAGTCAAGATGTAAGTTGCAATTCGCGAGACCAAAAGTTGATGTAGAGTGTGGTGATGAGGTGAGTGCGGTCCTTCTCAAGTTTGCCGAATCGTTCGTGAGTTCACGAATCTCCGCAGACGCATTCTGTGATGCGTACATCGAACTTTGGAAAATTGAGGGCGGCTTGGGTCTCCTTCCCCTCGACCCGCCGGACCTGAGTGAGTGTCTTTCAACGATCTTCTGTCTCGCTGACATGTACGTTCCCGGAGAGGAACCACTTGAGGTTGGCGAGCTAGATCAGAATGGATTGGAGGTGGCGGTCGCAGCTGCACTGAAGGTGCTGTCTGAGAAGCTCTCGCCAACAGCCTAGGTTCGGCCCTCAGGTCGTAGCGTGGCAATGTCTTCCGTTTCATCGTCCTCAGCTTGCACTCATCTGTCGAAATCCGCTCGTTGCACCCGAGCTCTTCGAATGCGTATCTCGCATGGCAAGCCACTGATGACGCAAGGGCGGAATTCCTGGCGAAGGGCCCGGAAGCGCAACGCGAGGTATTGTCTACGCGCGACGACTCCGATTGAGTGCACTGCGGGCTGCGGAGGCTCGCCTGTTGAAATGAGGTGCACATGAATTTGGACGCAATTTTCAATTCCGTGCTCAGCCACTCCAGAGGCTATTCAATGGGCTCTCTCTGGCAGTCACTCGATGTAGAGCTGTCGGGGGCCGGAATGGCCTACCAAGATCAGACGGACATATTTCTTCTGTTATTGAAGTCGCTGCTGCACCGGGGCGTCATTCGCCTCGCCTTGGAGGGGGAGTACATTGAAGGGGACGCGGACCATCAGATTCAAATTCTGAAACGAGCCTGGCCGAACACTGCGAGCGACTTGGAGGCAGAAATGGGACTATGGTTCTTGGTCAATGCCCCAGCGGGAATCGTATGGATTACGCCTGAGGGTGATGAGATCTGGACTTGAGGTTTACTGTGGTCGGCAGTCTTCACGACAACCTTAGCGGCCCACCCTTGGATTGACCTTGCCAGCTTCTCTGAGAGATATCCGGAAGATGGCGTCCCGTGTTGCTCTTGGCGCACCTGCACGCCTACCGTACGCCGAAGTTCCGCGGCCCGATGTTCGGACTGTTCCCAGGCAGGACGGCCGTCGATGGTCACACGGGACCTTACGTACCGAACATGCAGCCACCGCGTCACGGCCAAACTTTCAGCCGGGGTCAAACCAAGTTCACAGTTCTTCCGGCACCAAGGGGCGTCACGAGAACGCGCTGGCGCTTTGCCTCGCTGCGAAGCACCCTCATACCCGCCGTTGATCACGCCCAAACCCGCCCCGTCCGAAGTCTCACTTTCACGCGCAATGCGTACTTTCCCTACGCTCGGACCAGAAATTCCGCCCTGTCGCATACGGCACGATTCCTTTAAAGTTTCGCGCCCGCCGGCCGATCTGTGGTCGGAGGGTCCGGACTCATCTGCCAGGGAAGCACGTGAACGTGGATCAGGGACTTATCGAACGCAGCCGTACGCTGCGCTGGCGCTTGGCTGTGGCCGTGACCATGGCCTGCCTGCCGGCTACCGTGGGGGCACAGGTAGCCACCGCCTCGCAGGAGCTGCTGCGCCAGCAGGAGCGCGAGCGGGTGCTGCGCGAGCAGCAGGAAGCCACGCCGGATGCGCGGCTGCAGGCTGCACCTGAAGAAGCGGTCGGCCGCCTGCCGGTCGACGAATCGCCGTGTTTCACCATCAACCACATCGTGCTGGACGGTGAACTCGCCGAGCGCTTCGGCTGGGCCCTGAAGGCCGCCGATCCCCGCCATGACCCCGCCACGGGCCGCTGCCTGGGCACCGCGGGCGTGGACATCGTGATGAAGCGCGTGCAGAACGCGATCATCGCCCGCGGCTTCGTCACCACCCGCATCCTGGCCGCGCCGCAGGACCTGAAGACCGGCGCGCTGACCCTGACCGTGGTTCCTGGCCGCATCCATGCGGTCCGGTTCGCCAGCGACGAGGGGCGCACGCCCGCGCTGTGGAACGCGCTGTCGGTCGGCCCGGGTGACCTGCTCAACCTGCGCGACATCGAACAGGCGCTGGAAAACCTGCAGCGCGTGCCGACCGCCACGGTGGACATCCAGATCGCACCGCCACAGGAGGGCGAACAGGCCCGGCCCGGCGAGAGCGACCTGGTCATCAGCTGGAGCCAGCGGCTGCCCGTGCGGCTGAACCTTACCCTGGACGATGCCGGCAGCACCTCCACCGGCAAGCTGCAGGCCGGCGCCACGCTGTCGCTGGACAACCTGGCCGGGCTGAGCGACCTGTTCTACTTCAATGCCGGCAAGTCGGTGTTCAACGGCAGCGCACGGGGTACCGACAGCTGGGCCGCGCACTACAGCGTGCCCATGGGCTGGTGGCTGCTGGGTGCCAACGCCAGCGCGTACGACTACCAGCAGACCGTGGCCGGCGCCTACGAGAACTACGAGTACAGCGGCTCCAGCCGCAACGCCGAGCTGCGCCTGACCCGCATGTTGTTCCGCAATGCGCACGCCAAGACCAGCATGCACGCGCGCGGCTGGTACCGCGACTCGGACAACTTCATCGACGATACCGAAATCCTGGTGCAGCGCCGGCGCATGGCCGGCTGGGAACTCGGCCTGGCCCATCGTCATTTCATCGGCAAGTCCACGCTGGATGCGAACCTGGCCTACCGCCGCGGCACCGGTGCGTTCGATGCGCTGCACGCGCCGGAGGAAGGCTTCGGCGAGGGCACCGCGCGCGGCAAGGTGGTCACCGCCGATGCGCAGCTCACCGTGCCGATGCAGTGGGGCGCGCAGGCCGTGCGTTACACCGGAAGCTGGCGTGCGCAGTGGAACCGCTCGCGGCTGGTGCCGCAGGACCGCTTTTCCATCGGTGGCCGTTACACCGTGCGCGGCTTCGACGGCGAAGTGTCGCTCACCGGTGAGCGCGGCTGGCTGCTGCGCAACGAACTGGCGTTCGCGCTCGGCGGCGCGGTCGAGAGCTACGTGGCCGTCGACCACGGCCAGGTCAGTGGCCCCTCTACCGAATGGCTGCTGGGTGATCGCCTGACCGGCATGGCGCTGGGCCTGCGCGGTGGCACACGGCACGTGCAATGGGAAGGCTTCGTCGGCAGCCCACTGAAAAAACCCGACGGTTTCCAGACCGCCTACACCACCTTTGGCATGAACCTCGGCGTCTCGTTCTGACGCCCGCTGTACGGAACTGCGCACCGCTCAGGCGCGCGCCCCTACAACCGCATTGAAAGGAAGCAACGCCGTGAATCGAGTCTACCGTCTGGTCTTCAACCGCACGCTGGGTGTCATGCAGGTCGCCTCGGAGCTGGTCACGGCACCACGCGGGGGCTGCGATTCACGGGGCGGGAATACCGTCGCCACACTGCGGCCGGTGAGCTTCGCGCTGTGGGTGGCGCTGGGTTGGGTCGGTCTGGTGCAACCGCTGTCGGCGCAGCAGTCGCCCAATGCCGGTCGCATCATCGCCGACCCGAACGCACCGGCTGACCAGCGGCCCACCGTGGTTACGTCGGCCAACGGCACGCCGCAGGTCAACATCACCACGCCCAGCGCGGCGGGTGTGTCGCGCAACCAGTACCAGCAGTTCGACGTCGGCGCGCAGGGCGCGATCCTCAACAACTCGCGCGGCGATACCCAGACCCAGATCGGCGGCTGGGTGCAGGGCAACCCGTGGCTGGCTACCGGCACCGCGCGCGTCATCCTCAATGAGGTCAACAGCAGCAGTCCCAGCCAGCTCAACGGCTACATCGAAGTCGCCGGCGCCCGCGCGCAGGTGGTCATCGCCAACCCGGCAGGCATCCAGATCGATGGCGCCGGCTTCCTCAACGCCAGCCGGGTCACCCTGACCACCGGCACGCCCATCGTCAGCAACGGTGCGCTGGAAGGTTACCGGGTCGCCGGAGGCGCCATCCGCATCGCCGGTGCCGGCCTGGATGCCAGCCGTACCGACTACACCGACATCATCACCCGCTCGCTGCAGGTCAACGCCGGCATCTGGGCCAACCAGCTGCAGGCCAGCCTGGGCAACAACGTGGTCAGTGCCGACCACAGCGCCGTGACCCGACAGTCCGCCGACAGCGGCGCGCCGGCCTTCGCACTGGACGTGGGGGCGCTGGGTGGCATGTACGCCAACCGCATCTGGCTGGTCGGCAACGAGCAGGGCGTGGGCATGCGCAACGCCGGCAAGATCGGCGCGCAGGCCGGCGAGCTGGTGGTTACCGCCGACGGACGGCTGGAAAACACCGGTGCGCTGCACGCCCAGCTGGACACGCGGGTCACCGCCACCGGCGGCGTCGCCAACGCCGGCACGCTCAGCGCCGAGCGCGAGCTGCGCGTGGATACGCCTGCCGACATCGACAACAGCGGCGGCACGCTCAACGCACGCCGGCTCGAACTCAACGCCGACGCGCTGCGCAACCGCGCCGGCAGCATCGAACAGGTAGGCGCACAGGCGCTGCAGTTGAACGGCGACGATGTGCGCAACCAGCAGGGGCGGATCGGCACGGTTGCCAGCACCGCGCCTGACGACGGTGCGGGCAGTGGCACGGGCACCGGCAACACGGGTGGCGGCGCCACGCCGGGCAGCGGCAGCACGCCCGGCACCGGCACCGGTACCCCAACGCCGGGCACGGGGACCAGCACGCCGCCCACCACGCAGGTTCCGCTGGCGGCAGGCGTGCTCAACATCGCGCGCACGCTGGACAACGACGGCGGCGCCATCGATGCCACGGGCGTGCTGCAGTTGAATGCAGGCAACAGCCTGGACAACAGCGGCGGCACGCTCGGCGTGGATACCCTGAAGGTCCAGGGCGATGCCCTGCGCAACGTGGCCGGTACCCTGGAAGTGCAGGGTGCGGCCTCCGCCCGGGTGGCCTCGCTGGACAACAGTGGCGGGCGCATCACGCTGGCCCGGAACGCGGACCTGCAGGCACAGACGCTGCTCAATCGTGGCGGCTCGCTGGCCCACGGCGGTACCGCCACCACCGGCTGGCAGTTCGGTGCGCTGGACAACAGCGAAGGCAGCATCGCCAGCAATGCGGCCAGCTTCGGCCTGGGGGCAGGCACGCTGGTCAACACGCGCGGCAGCATCAGCCACGCGGGCAGCGCGGGCATGCTGCTGAACGCCGATCGCCTGGATGGCGTGGGCGGTACGATCGCCACCGCAGGCGACCTGACCCTGCAGCTGGGCACTGCCGACCACCGCAACGCACAGCTGATCGCCAACCAGCTCAGTCTGTCCGCTGCCTCCTTCGACAACCGCGGCGGCCGCGTGCTGGCCACCGGGCAGCAGGCCAGCACCCTCCAGGTGCAGGGCACGCTGGACAATGGCGACGGCGGCACCCTGGCCAGCAATGGCGATCTGCAGATCGGCGCGGTCCGCTTTGGCAACGCCGGCGGTACCGTGCAGCAGGCCGGCAACGGCAGCCTGCGCATCGACGCGGGCGAGCTGCAGGGCCAGGGCGGCACCGTGCTCAGCAACGGCAGCCTGCTGCTCCAGGGTGGCATCGCCAATCTCCGCGGTGGCACCACCGCCGCGCAGCAGATCGATATCCGCACCTACGACCTGATCACCGCCGGCGGCTCGCTCACCTCGGCGGGCACCGACGTGCTGCGCCTGCAGGTAGGCCGCGCCCTGGACAACACCGGCGGCCTGCTCGGCAGCAACGGCGCCGTGGCCATCGAGGGCGGCAGCGTGATCAACGACGGCGGCAAGCTGGTCGCCGCCGGCACCGGCGCGAGCACGCTGCGCGCCACCGGACTGCTGCAGAACAACGGTGGCACGCTGTCCAGCAACGGCGACCTGCGCATCGACGCCGACGGCCTGCTCAATGCCGGCGGCAGTATCGATCACGCCGGCACCGGCACCCTGCAGATCACGGCCAGCACCGTGCAGGGGGGCGAAGGCAGCATCGCCAGCAACGGCCTGCTGCAGCTGCAGGCGCAGTCGGTTGACGTGCACAAGGGCGACACCCGCGCCCGCCAGGTGGACATCCGTGCCGGCGCGCTCGACAACAGCGGCGGCACCCTGCTGTCGCTGGGCGAGCAGGCCATGCAGCTGCACGTCACCGGCGCGCTGCGCAATGACGCGGGCGCGATCAGCGCCAACGGCGCCCAGCACATTGACGCCGGCGGGTTGAGCAACCGCAGCGGCGCGCTCAACTCGGCCGGCATTTCCGACACCTACATCCGTGTGGCAGGCACCCTGGATAACAGCGCCGGCACCGTGGCCAGCAATGCCGCAGCGCTGCAGCTGCAGTCCGGCGCCCTGGTCAATGCCGACGGCACGATCAGCCACGCCGGCACGGGAGGGCTGTCGATCAGCACGGGCCGCCTGGATGGACGGGACGGGCACATCGGTACCGGCGGCGCGGTCACCCTCAGCGCCGACGCGATCGACCATCGTGGGGCCTCACTGGCGGCCAGCCAGCTCGACCTCAGCGCGCAGTCGCTCGACAACCGCGGCGGCAGCATCGTCGCCACCGGTACCGGTGCCAACACGGTGCAGGTTGCCGACATGCTCGACAACGGTGACGGCGGCAGCCTGGCCACCAATGGCGACCTGACCATCACGGCCCAGACCCTGGGCAATGCCGGCGGCACGATCCAACAGGCCGGCAGCGGCACGCTCGCCATCGAGGTGCAGACCCTGCAGGGCACGGCAGGCACGCTGCTCAGCAACGGCGCCCTGCGGTTGAAGGGCGACACCCTCGACCTTGGCAAAGGCACTACCTCGGCGCAGCAGATTGTCATCGACAGCGAACGCCTGATCACTGCCGGTGGCCAGCTCAGCGCCGTAGGCACCGGCGTGCTGCATGTGCAGGCACGCACCCTGCTGGACAACAGCGGCGGCATGCTCGGCAGCAATGGTGCGGTCGACATCGCCGCCGGCAGCTTCATCAACGATCACGGCAAGCTGATCGCCGCCGGCGAAGTGACGTCGAAGCTCCGCGTGGCCGACACGCTGGACAACGGCGGCGGTTCCATTTCCGGCAACGGCAGTCTGCATATCGACGCCGCGCTGCTGCGCAATGCGGGCGGCACGGTGGTCGCCAGCGACGCGCTGCAGCTGCAGGGCGAGGTGCTGGACCTGCGCGATGGCGCGGTTGGCGCCACCGATATCAGCGTGCAGGCCGGCAACCTGGACAACAGCAGGGGCACCCTCAGTTCCACCGGCACTGCCGAGATGCTGCTGCAGGTGCGCGACCGCCTGGGCAACGACGGCGGCACCATCGCCGCCAACGGGGCCCAGCGCATTGATGCCGGCACGCTGTCCAACCGCGATGGCACACTGAGCTCGGCCGGTACCGCCAACAGCCAGATCACCGTCACTGGCGAACTGGACAATTCGAAGGGCCTGATCGCCAGCAACGCTGCCGCACTTGCCGTGAATGCCGGCAGCCTGCGCAACGTGGAAGGCACCCTCAACCATGCGGGCACGCAGGGCCTCACGCTGGGTACGGGCCAGCTGGATGGCCGCGACGGCACCATCGTCACCGCAGGCGACCTCGCCCTGACCGCCACGGACGTGGACCATCGCGGTGCCACGCTGCAGGCCGTGCAGATCGCGCTGGATGCCCGCTCCTTCGACAACCGCGGCGGCAAGCTGGTCGCCACCGGCACCGGGGCCAACCGCCTCACCGTGGACGCCACGCTGGACAACAGCGAGCAGGGCGTGATTGCCAGCAATGGTGATCTGACCGTCAACGCAGCGGTGTTCGGCAACGCCGGTGGCACGGTACAACAGGCCGGCAGCGGCCTGCTCGACATCAACGCTGCCACGCTCAACGGGACAGGTGGCACGCTTGTGAGCAATGGCAGCCTGACCCTGCAGGGCGACGACATCGATCTGCGCAACGGCACCACCTCGGCGCAGCGCATCCGCATCGACAGCGGCAACCTGACCACCGCCGGTGGCAAGCTCACCGCGACCAGCACCGAGGCGCTGGTGCTGCACGCGCGCGGCCAGCTCGACAACAGCGGCGGCACCGTGGCCAGCAATGGCGCACTGGACCTGCGCGCCGCAAACCTGGTCAACGTCGCCGGCACCGTGCAGGCCGCAGGAACCGCCGCCAGCCAGCTCGCCATCGGGCAGGCCATGGACAACCGCGACGGCAAGGTGCTGGTCAGCGGCGACCTCGACATCGCGGCGGTCAGCGTGAACAACCAGGGCGGTACCCTGCACAGTGCGGGGGCGCTCAGCGTCGGCGCCGACGGTGTGCTGGACAACAGCAACGCAGGCCTGATCGCCAGCGGCGGCGACGCATACCTGCGCGCAGGCACGCTGGACAACCGCACCGGCAGCATCGAGCAGGCCGGGGACGGCCAGCTGCAGATCGAAACGCAGGCCCTGCACGGCGCCGGCGGCCGCATCGTCAGCAACGGCGCACTGGCGCTGCAGGGCGAGACCCTCGACCTCAGTGGCGGGACCACTGCGGCGCGGGACATCCAGATCACTGCCGGCAGCCTGCAGAACGCAGGCGGCACCCTGAGTGCCACCGGCGAGCAGGCCATGGTCCTGCAGGTGCGCGACGCGCTCGGCAACAACGGCGGCACCATCGCGGCCAATGGCGCGCAGCAGATCAGGGCCGGTTCGTTGTCCAACGTCGACGGCACCCTGAGCTCGGCCGGCAGCGCCAACACCCGCATCGAAGTGACCGGTCAGCTCGACAACACCCGGGGCACCGTGGCCAGCAACGCCAACGCCCTGCACCTGCAGGCCGGCAGCCTGGTCAACACCGCCGGCAGGATCGCCCACGCGGGCAACGGTGGCTTGACCCTGCAGACCGGCAGCCTGAGCGGCCAGCAGGGCAGCATCGCCACCGCAGGCGCCTTGACCCTGCGCGCGGGGGACGTCGATCACCGTGATGCCACCCTCAGCGCCAGCCAGCTGGACATCGTCGCCACCGGCTTCGACAACCGTGGGGGCACCGTGCTGTCCGGCGGTAGCGGCGCCAGCACGATTGCGGTGCAGGGCAGCCTGGACAATGGCAACAACGGCACCCTGGCCAGCAATGGCGATCTCCAGATCACCGCGTCCACGCTGGGCAATGCTGGCGGCACCGTGCAGCAGGCCGGCACCGGCTCGCTGGCAATCAACGCCGGTACGCTCGACGGCCAGGGCGGCAAACTGCTCAGCAATGGCAGCCTGCACCTGCAGGGCGAAAACACCGACCTGCGCAACGGCACCACCGCCGCGCAGCGCATCACCGTCCAGACCGGCAACCTGACCACGGCCGGGGGCAGCCTGACCGCGGCGGGCACGGACGTGCTGGCACTGAACGTACGCGGCCGCCTGGACAACACCGCCGGCACCCTCGCCAGCAACGGCGCGCTGGACCTGCACGCCGCCCAGTTCACCAACAACCAGGGCACCGTGCAGGCCGCCGGCACCGGCAGCAGCCAGCTGGCCATCGGCGGTGCGCTGGAGAACCGTAACGGACGAATCCTCACCGGCGGCGCTGCCACCGTCACTGCTGCCAGCGTCGACAATCGCGCCGGCATCCTGCATACCGATGGCGCGTCAGCACTGACCCTCACCGTCGACGGCCTGCTCGACAACAGCGCGCAGGGCACCATCAACGCGGGCGGCAGCGCCGACATCGATGCGCAGTCGCTGAACAACGCCGCCGGCATCCTCGCTGCCGGTACGGGGCTGCAGCTCGACACGTCCACCCGGCTCAACAATGCCGGTGGTCTGATCCAGGCCGGTACCGCCCTGCAGCTGGGCACGGCCGGCATGAACAACCAGGCCGGCAGGGTCATTGCCGGCACCGTCGATCTGAACACGCACGGCCAGGCGCTGGACAACCGTGCCGGTACGGTGGCCAGCCTGACCGGCGGTACCACGCTGCATACCGGCCTGCTGGACAACAGCGGCGGCCTGCTGCAATCGGCCGGCAACCTGCGCATCGACACCGCCGGCCAGGCGCTGCTCAACACCAACGCGAACGGCAACGGCATCAACAGCAGCGGCACCCTGGACATCACCAGCGGCGCATTCGACAACCGCGCCGGCGCGGTATTTGGCCAGGGCGCCATCACCGTCAACGCCAGCAGCGTGGACAACGCCGGCGGCGGCTCGCTGCAGGGTGCCAACGACCTCACTCTGCGCGCGCAGCAGCTGAACAACGCTGGCGGCGCCATCAGTGTCGGTCGCAATGCCGACCTGCTGCTGCCCGGCGTGCTGGACAACCGCGGCGGGCTGGTGGCTGCCGCCGGCACGCTGACCGTGCAGGCCGCCAGCGTCGACAACCGCAACACGCTGAGCGGACCCAACGGGCCGGCCCTGGGCCTGCAGGGCAAGCAACTGCTGCTCACCAGTGGGAGCCTGGACAACCAGCAGGGCCAGGTGCTGGCCGACAACCTGAAAGTGCAGCTCAGCAACCAGCTCAACAACGCCGGCGGGCTGGTTTCGGCCTCGCAGACCTCCGAGATCCGCGCCGACAGCATCGCCAACGCCGGCGGTACGCTGGTGGCCGGCACCAGCCAGTTCATCCATACCCGCGAAATCACCGGGGACGGGAAGCTGTTGTCGCAGGGCGACATGACGCTGGAATTGGGCCAGAGCCACACCAATACCGGCGAGCTGGCCGCCAATGGCACGTTGACTCTCGCCATCCAGGGCAACCTGGACAACCAGGGCAAGCTGCAGGGCGCCAACGTCAACATCAGCGCCGGCAACGTCTACAACGCGGCCACCGGCGAAATCAGCTCGGTCGGGCTGACCCGGCTGGTGGCCGGCGGGGAACTGGTCAACCGCGGCCTGCTCGACGGGCGTACCACGCATATCGACGCGGGCACCCTGACCAACATCGGCACCGGCCGCATCTATGGCGATCGCATCGCCATCAATGCAGGGACGCTCAACAATGTCGCCGAGAACGTTGGCGGCGCGCAGCGCTCGGCCACCATTGCCGCGCGCCAGCGCCTGGACCTGGGCGTGGGCGTGCTGACCAACAGCGGCCAGGGCCTGATCTTCAGCGATGGCGACGCCGTGATCGGTGCCGGACTGAACGGCCTGAACGCGGTGGGCACCGCGCAGCGCATCGACAACCTCAGCTCCACCATCGAAATCGCCGGCAACCTGGACATCAACGCGCTGGCGGTCAACAACATCCGCGAAAACGTGGTGGTGCAGAAGCAGACCACGGTGCACGACACCGTGACACTGAACCAGCCGACCTGGTTCAAGAACGGCGACAACGACGGCAGGCTGCGCGAGACCTCCAATTTCCAGCCTCTTGAAATCTACTACCTCAACCCGGCCGACATCCTGGAGGACACGGGCTACATCACGCCCGACGGCCAGCAGATCCGCAAGGCGGTCGTACGGCTGACCCCCAACACCAGCGCCTACTACTTCGCCCGCGGCGGCCTCTATGGTGCGCGCGGTGAACGTGCGCGCCTGAATGTCCAGGACGGCACGGTGGTGATCTACTACGTCGGCCGTGCAGACAACCGTAGCAACCCCGACCAGCTGGGTGCCGGAGCAGAAGATCCGTTCCGTGAGCTTTCCAAACCCCAGCCGGGCAGTCCGGCGTTCCGCTACGAATCGGACACCCTGGCCTACAGCAATGCCTACGGGACGTGCACCACGAACTGCGTGCAGCTGATCACCTACCCGGACTACGACAATCCGGACGCGATGCTGATCAACATGCAGCGTCACCCCGACCGCACCAGCGGCAACGAGAAGTACCGCCTGGCCACCCGTACCACCGTGGAAGATGTGGTCGTTTCGGCCGGTGCCGATGCGGTGATCAACGCGGGTGGGCGCATCAGCATCAACACCAATGCACTGCGCAACGAGTACGCCAGCATTGCCGCCGGTGGCAACCTGGAGATCCACGGCCTCACCCAGGACGCGTCGGTCATCAATACGGCCCGGAAGCTGGAACGCACCCACTCCTTCAACAACGTCAGCGTCACCTACGGCGGCTCATCCAGCGCCTGGAGTGCAGCCCCCATCTCCGAGCAGGTCGGCGTACTGGGCGCCGGCCTCGTCGCCGGTGGCAAGCTCGTCGTCGATGTCGGCACGCTGCGAAATGAAAACAACGGCAGCGACGCGCCCAACGTCCGCGACGGCAGCAGCATGGCCAACCTCAACAACGGCGGTCCCGGTGCAGGTTCGGTCGGTCCGGGTGCCGGCGCGGTACAGGGACCCGGCCAGGCCACCGGCCAGGGCGCCGGCCCGGTGGCCGCACAGGGCCCCGGCGCAGCCACCGCAGCGCAGGGTCACAACGGCAGCGCCGTGCAGGGTCCCGGAACGACCGGCGCGCAGTTGGCCGATGCTGCCACGGCGCAGGGTCCCGGCCACGTCGGCTCGGCCGGGCCCGGCAGCGGCACCGTGCAGGACGTGAGCGCAACCCAGGCCACCCAGGCCACCGCCGCCGGCCCGAGCGCCGCGCAGGGCGGCAGCCATGCCGGCAGCGGCAGCAACGCCGCGCTCGACCGCAAACAGGCCGTGGCCGCCGCCGGCAATGACCCGCACGTGGTGGTGACCACCGCGCCGAACGCCAGCGCCCCCAGCGCCAGCCTGTTCAACGTGGATGCCAACCGCGGCAGCTACCTGGTCGAAACCGATCCGAAATTCGCCAACTACCGCAGCTGGCTCAGTTCCGATTACCTGCTGCAGCGCGCCGGCTACGAGCCCTCCCAGACCCAGAAGCGCCTGGGCGATGGTTTCTACGAGCAGAAGCTGGTCCGGGAACAGATTGGCGAGCTCACCGGCCGTCGCTTCCTCGACGGCTATGCCAGCGACGAAGACCAGTACCGCGCGCTGCTGGAAGCCGGCGCCACCGTCGCCGGCGAATGGGGTCTGCGCCCCGGCGTGGCCCTCACTGCCGAGCAGATGGCACGCCTCACCAGCGACATCGTGTGGCTGGTCGAGCAGGACGTGACCCTGGCCGACGGCTCGACTGCCCGCGCGCTGGTGCCGCAGGTCTACCTGCGCGTGATGCCGGGCGATCTGGATCGCAACGGCGCGCTGCTGGCCGGTGCCGACGTGGACATCAAGCTGCGCGGCGACCTGGTCAGCAACGGCTCCATCGCCGGGCGCCAGCTGGTCAGCATCGACGCCGGCAACATCCGCAACATCGGCGGCGGACAGATCAGCGGTCAGCAGATCGGCCTGAAGGCCGCCGGCAACATCGACATCATCGGCAGTACCGTCACCGCCACCGACGTGCTGGCGCTCAAGGCCGGCGGTGACATCACCGTGGCTTCCACCACCCACGAGTGGCAGGACAAGGGCGACCTGCTGACCCAGCGCACCACCACGCTGGACCGCGTGGCCGGCCTGTACGTGACCAACGCAGACGGCGCCGGCGTGCTCAGTGTCAACGCCGGCGGCAACGTGGAACTGCGTGCCGCACAGCTGGCCAACGCCGGTGCCGACGGCCTCACCGCTATCGTGGCGGGGGGCGACATCAACCTGACCGCGGTAACCCAGCAGAGCAACGTCGCACTCACCCACGACAGCGGCAACTTCAACAAGCAGAGCCAGGTCACCCACATCGGCACCACCATCACCGGTGCCGGCGATGTGGCGCTCCGCGCGGGCAACGATCTGAACCTGGCCGCAGCGAGCGTGTCGGCCGCCAATGCGCTGGTGGCGCAGGCGGGGCGTGACATCAACAGCATTGCCTTGCTGGACACGCAGAGCATCGACAGCAGCGCCAAAAGCAGGAACCATTCGCGCGAGGTCAGCGCGGCTGACGCCTACGTGCTGGGCAACCAGCTGAGCGGCGGTGAAGGCGTTGCCCTGCAGGCCGGACGTGACCTGACCCTGCAGGCCACCACGGTGGCCAGCAGCGACGGCGGCGTAGTGCTGTCGGCCGGTCGCGACGTGACCCTCAGCACCGCGCAGGAGACCCATGACCTGGTGGTGGACGAGTTCACCCGCAAGAAGAAGACACTGTCCACCACGACCACGACTACCCACGACCAGAGCTCGGCCAGCTATGCCGTAGGTACCACCGTGACTGGCAAGACCGTGGACATCCTTGCGGGCAACAACGTGGGCATCAGCGGCTCCACCGTGCTGGCCGACAACGACCTGCGCATCGCCGCTGCGAACAATGTCACCATCGAATCGGCGCAGGACACCTTCAACGAGGCGCACAGCTTCAACCAGAAGAAGTCCGGCATCACCGGCGGCTTCGCCAACGGCGTCGCGTCGGTGGGCTACAGCAGCGCCCGCAGCAACACCGAAAGCGCCCTGCAGTCCACCACGCAGGTGGGCTCGGCCGTTGGGTCGATGAACGGCAATGTGCAGATCAGCGCGGGCAACCAGCTGACTCTCGCCGCCTCCGACGTCGCCGCCGGGCAGGATTTGACCCTGATCGGCAAGGACATCAACCTGGTCGCGCGCCAGGATACGGTGGACACGCAGAACAGCCAGTCCAGCAAGTCCAGCGGGTTCTCGATGGGCGTCACCTACGACCCCACCAAGGCCTACCGCAGTGCCCGCGACTCCACCACCGACGGCATGGCCGACAGTGGCTCGATCATGGGCGACATCACCCGCAATGCCGAAGGCACCGCCTCCGGCGTGCGTGCCGCCACGACCTCCGTAGTGGTAAGTGGGGGCAGCCAGCGTGCGAGCGGCAACCAGACCCACTCCACCAGCGACGCCCGCGTGGCCCAGCTGAGCGCGGGCGGTGACCTGACCCTGATCGCCAACGGCGGCTCGATCACCAGCCAGGGCGCGCAGATGTCGGCCGAACGCGACGCCCTGCTGCTCGCCACCAAGGACATCGTGTTCGACGTGGCTCACAACGCCGAATCCAGTACCAACCAGAGCAGCGGCAAGGGCTGGGGCTTCGCCAACAACACCAGCGGCCTGCCGTTCGGCACCAACAACGCGCGCGGTGAGGGCACGGGCCAGAGCGATACCATCACCGGCACCCAGTTGTCGGTCGGCGGTGGCGTGCGCATGGCGACCACCGAAGGCGACATCACACTCACTGCCGCCAACATTGCCGCAGAAAGAGACGTCACCATCCGCGCCGCTGGCAACCTGACCGTGCAGAGTGGCCAGGACACCGTGAGCAATGCCAACACCGCCGACAGCAAGGCCATCGGCACGGTGCAGATTTCCGACACCGAGAAGTTCGCCGGCTGGCACCGCCAGCAGCACGAAGACGACAGCGGCATGGTCTCGCAGGTGGCCAGCACCATCGGCAGCCTGAGCGGCAACGTCAATCTGGGGGCGGGCGGCAAGTACACCCAGATCGCCAGCAACGTGGTGGCCGCGCAGGACGTGAACATCACCGCGGCCGAAATCGAACTGCTTACGGCCAATGAGACCGGCTACAACTCGCAGAGCGACAAGGACCTGAAGATCGGGGTGTTCGCGCGGATCAAGTCGCCCTTCATCGACCTGATCAACAACGTGGATGCGGCGCGCCAGTCCGACGGTCGCCTGCAGGCGATGCAGGGCATGGCAGCTGGCGCGAACGCGTACCAGGCCGGCAGCGCCATCGCCAGTGCGGCCAAGGGCGGCGGCGCTTCGCTGTTCAGTGCTGAAGCGGGCATCGGGTTCAAGTCCGCCAGCAGCAGCGCCGACGGCAGCAGCACCGTGTCGCGCGGGTCCACGATCCAGGGCGGCGGCAACGTCAACCTGACCAGCACCAGTGGCGACATCCATGTCGTCCAGGGCAACCTCAGCGCCGGCAACACGCTGGCGTTGGACTCGGCGCGCGACATTCTGCTGGAAGCCGGCCAGGCCAACCTGCAGAACAGGAGCAAGAGCAACAACGCCGGTGCCGAAGTAGGTGTGGGCGTATCGGTGGGTGCGCAGACCGGTGTCTACGTCTACGCAGAAGCCAGTGTCGGCAGCAGCAAGTCGAACGCAGAAAGCAGCACCTGGCAGAACACCACCCTGACCGGCACCAACATCTCGCTGAAAGCCGAGGGTGACACGACGCTGCGCGGCGCCACCGCGACCGCCGACCGGATCGACGTCAAGACCGGTGGCACGCTCACCATCGAGTCCCTGCAGGACATTGCCGAAAGCATGTCCAAGGACAGCCAGGTGGGCGGGCGCGTGCAGGTCTCGTTCGGCACCGCGTGGGACGCCAGCGGATATGCCAGCGCCGGGAAGGCGAACGGCAGCTACAAGGGCGTGGGACAACAATCCGGCCTGTTTGCAGGCGACGGCGGCTACCATGTGGACGCCGGCCACGTGAACCTGGTGGGCGGTGCCATCGCCAGCACCAATGCGGCCAACAGTGAACTGGCCGCAGAGACCTTTAGCTTCACCGATCTCAAGAACGAGATGGATTACCGGGCCAGCTCGGCCGGCGTCAGTGGCGGCTTTGGATTCACCGGCAAGGCGGCCACCGATGCCAGCGGCAAACCGATAGCCGCCCCCAGCGCCGCCGGTCAGATGAAGGACATCGGAAACACCATCGCAAACGGCGAATACGGCGCCGTCAACAACACGTCCTTCAGCCCGGGCATCCCGATGTCCGAGAGCGGCCACGACAGCTCCACCACGTACGCCACGCTGACCGGGGGAAACATCACCATCGGCGGCAAGAAGGTGAATGCGGCCGACCTGGGCGTGAACACAGACGCCAACGCCGCGCACCAGGCGCTGGAGTCGCTGCCGGACCTGCAGAAGAAGCTGCAGGAACAGCGGGCCATGGCGCAGGCCACCGGCACGGTGGTGGATGCGGGCAAGCGCATTCGTGCTGACATCAATTCGTCCATTGATGAGGCGACAGCCCGACGCGATGCGATAAAGGACATTCTGGCCGATCCTGAGCAGCGCGCCTCCATGACGCCGGAACGAGAGGCACAGCTGCTCGCAATCGCGGTAGCTGCCAGTGGCGAGATTGAGCGCCTCCAGAAGGCGGGCGTCTTGGTGGGCGCGATCACCGGCGGTCTGGCGGCCTCGTCGGGCAGCGCTGGTAGTATCGTGGCAGGTACTCTGGCACCAGCAATCTCCTACCAAGTCGGGCAGTATTTCAAGGAGAATGCCGACCGAAACATGGCTGATGGGGGAATGCGCAGTGAAGAGGGAAGCGCAACCCATCTCCTTGCCCACGCGCTGCTGGGGGCCGCAGTAGCAACGTCATCGGGAGACAGTGCGTTGATCGGCGCGCTGGCAGCAGGAGGTGCGGAAGCGGCGGCTCCTTCCATCGCCAAGTTCCTGTTCGGCAAAGACAGCAAGGACCTTAGTGCCAGTGAGAAGGAAACTGTAAGCGCCATCGCAGGAATCGGGGGCGCAATGCTCGGCACATTCCAGGACGACATGCTCAGCGCCGCTGCGGGAAGCAACGCGGCAACGAACGCGGTAGAGAACAACTGGGGTGAAGTGGGGCACTATTCCACCATGGCTACGATTCTCTATCTAAGTGGCTTCAAAGAGGGAGACGCGAAGGGCATCGCAATCGCTGCTTGGGCCCCTGATACCGACCGTCGAAATGCCATCACTGTGGAGAACGTCGTTCGAGGCAATGAGAAGGACATGCCCCAGATCGACTATCACGGTCTGACAGGCGAGACGGATCCGGCAAAAGTCAAGGCAGCACAGGAGGAGTTGGGCAGAAAGGTCGCCGTGATACTTGCCGAAATCAAGCTAAACGAGGACAACCCGGCTGCAAAGCGGGCAATTCTTGACGACCTTGACAACCAGCGGGTGCTCCACGCCTTTGGCGACTCGTTCGCGCACGTTCAACCGGATGGCACGCATTTCAAGCCCGTCATGGGCCACTTCGACGCATCGACCAAGAACGATGGCGAGCTCGATCCGGATAATCCATACACGCACTCGGATGCTTATTTGGCCTATAGTCTCGCCATTTATAAGGCGGCGACGAGTGCCTCCAAGGGTACGTCGTTGCGCGATTCAGACTATGTCGCCGATTTGGCGGCGCGGGTTTCAGCGCAAAAGGGTGAAGCAGCGCAGAAGGGTGTGCTTGACGCGGCGGCCTCGTTCTTCATGCCCGGCAGGACATCGGGGTTGGTCGATTCTCCGATAGCGGAATGCAGCTTCTACTGCGCGGCCCTGCCTGCGGGTTGGATGTCGAAACCACAGCTTGAACTTATCTATCGAAAGCCGCCAGATGTTGCCCAGCCTCCGGTAATCGACTGGACAAAGTTTTCGCAAGGTCCATGGTGAGCACGCAGATGAAAGGATTTGATAGTCGATTCATTCGAGTTGGCGCTAGAGCTGCAGATTGGCTGCACTTGCTGCTGTGGGTTGTGTCAATCTACTACCTGATTCTTTCGTGCCTTAATCGAGGCGTTTTTCTTGACCCTACGTTCTACGGGTTGCATGCAACCAGATTTGCGAACTACCACACCGTCATTTTCTGGTCAGCGCATCTTGCGGTGCTTTTACTTACAGTCGTGGTGTTGGCCCGAATTGGAATCAGGCGCCGCACCGCGCCCGCTGAGCTGCTGGTAACACTTGTAGGCTGGGGGATGCTGCTATGGAGCTTATCCTTCGCCCGCTCCTAGCCACACCTGTGTGGCGCATTGGCGCAACGCGTGCCGGCGCGACTGCCGTGCGAAGGCGTCGCGCTATTCTTTGTCGAGTGTGCGCAGGTCCACCGCGTCGGTCGTCGCCACGGGCGGTAGCCAGCGCTCTATCCTGCAATCAGCAATGTGTAGCCTGTTGAAGCCAATTGCCTGAGTGCGGGCACGATGCGGCTTCAGGGCACTTCTCAACCGATTACGAATTCTGCTCACTCGCCACGACTATCCAACCTTCCAAGCAGCCGAATGAAAAGCCTGATCAACATCGTCTACTACGTCGGTTGGGTTGGCTGCGCGGTGTTGTTCCATGCGGTGGCCTACAACAGATACACGTCTGGAGCCCTGGGCTTGTTTGACGTCTACGATCTGAACCCGGAGCGTGTGCTGCAGGTGGTTCAGGCAGGCGTGGTGGTCCTGTTGATCCAGACAATGGCGATCATCATCAGGATCACCGAGTGGAGGAGGGCGCGAATCCTTGAGATTGCACTGGCCCTCCTTGCATGGCTGCCATTCCTCTACAACCTGTCGTTCGTTCGGGGTTGATAAGGAAGAAGGTTCAGGGCCACGGGGAACGCACGGCGTCGTTCATCACCCGCGCAGGCACGTGGACCCCGAATCTGCGCGGGTGAGACTTCGCGATCCAGGACTCGCATCCTCGTCGTGAGCCCAGGACCCGCGCAACCCGCTCTCGAATCAAGCACAATCGGCCAATGCGCCTAGTCCGCCACCCGCTCCTGCTGCTCGCCACCCTCCTGCTCGCCGCGTGCGCCAGCACCGACGTGCGCAGCCCGCTGGCCACGTGGGTGCCGTCCCCGAACCACAACGTGCGCAACCCGGTGATCATCGTGTTGCACCACACCGACCAGGACAACGTGCAGCAGAGTCTGCGCACGCTGCGTACCGCCAACAGCGGTGGCCGGGTCAGCTCGCACTATCTGGTGGGTGCGGATGGCCACATCTACCAGCTGGTGGCCGATAACCGCCGTGCCTGGCACGCCGGCGGCGGGCGCTGGGGCAGCATCACCGATCTCAACTCGGCCTCGATCGGTATCGAGATCGACAACGACGGCAGCAGCCCGTTCGCGCCGGCCCAGATCGCCGCGCTGATCCGTCTGCTCAACGATGTCTGTACCCGCCTGGACATCCCGCGCCGCCAGATCATCGCCCATGCCGACCTGGCGCCCGGACGCAAACAGGACCCCAGCCGCTACTTCCCGTGGCAGCAGCTGGCCGAGGCCGGCTTCGGCGTCTGGCCACGGGCCAGCGACGGCCCGGCGCCTCCCGGCTTCGACCCGTGGCTGGCACTGCAGGCGTTCGGCTATCCGCTGGACGAACGTGCCGCCGCCGCCGGCGCCTTCCATCGCCGCTTCCGGGGTCGCGACGACCTGCCGCCCACCCTCGATGCCGAAGACGCCCGCATCCTGCACTCGCTGCTGAGCCAATAACCGCTTCAGCATTACCGCTCTACAATCACCGCTGTTACCGCACGAAGAGCACCCATGAAGGCAACGCGCTTCCCCGCCGCACTCAAGCACTTCGCCTTGACCCTCCTGGGCCTGTCCTTTCTCACCGCATGCAGCGTCACCGCGCCCAAGCTCGACGCGCCGCCCACCAGCGCCGCCACGTACGCCAAGGCCGACTGGAAGGCTCTCCCTGCGGTCAGTGACAGCGATCTGCAGGCTGGCTTCGCCGCCTGGCGCAGCGCCTGCCCGCGCCTGAAGACCGACGCCACGTGGGCACCCACCTGCGCCGCAGCCGCCTCCGTCGCGGCCACCCCTGTGGCGATCCGCCAGTTTCTCCAGGACAACCTGGAGGTCTATGCACTGCGTGCCGGCGGCCACCGCGCCGATGGCTTGATCACCGGGTACTACGAGCCGGTGTACAACGGCAGCCTGACCCGCAGTGCCAAGGCCACCGTACCGGTCTATGGCGTGCCCACCGACATGATCAGCGTGCAGCTCGATGACCTGTACCCGGAACTCAAGGGCAAGCGCCTGCGCGGCCGCGTGGAAGGGCGCGTGCTTCGCCCGTACGACGATGCGGCAACGATCAGCGCCAAGGGCGCCAACGCGCCCGTACTGGCCTGGCTGACCCACCCGATGGACCTGCAGTTCCTGCAGATACAGGGCTCGGGCCGCATCCGCCTGGACAACGGCCGCCAGCTGCGCATCGCCTATGCCGACCAGAACGGCCACCCTTACCGGCCGATCGGCCGCTGGCTGGTGGAGCAGGGCGAGCTGAAGAAGGAAGACGTCACCATGGACGCCATCCGCACCTGGGCCAACGCGCACCCGGCCCGCATTCCCGAACTGCTGGCCAGCAACCCCAGCTATGTGTTCTTCACCAAAGGCCCGGACGGCGACGAAGGCCCGCGCGGTTCGTTGAACGTGCCCCTCACCGCCGGTTACAGCGTTGCCGTGGACCGCACCGTGGTGCCGCTGGGCAGCCTGCTGTGGTTGTCGACCACGCGCCCGGACGGCAGCCCGGTGGTGCGCCCGGTGGCTGCACAGGACACCGGCGGCGCCATCGCCGGCGAAGTGCGCGCCGACCTCTACTGGGGCACCGGCGACGCCGCGGGCAAGTTGGCCGGCGACATGAAGCAGAAGGGCAACCTGTGGTTGCTGTGGCCCAAGGGTGCGGCACTGCCCCACACTCCCGTCGGCGGCTGAGGACACCCACATGGCACTCTGGTACCTGGTGGTCGGGGTGATGGTCCTGGAGATCGTGCTGCAACTGGCTTGGAGCCCGCTCTACTTCGGACTGGGCATCCGCCTGTTCAACGAGCGTATTCCCGCCACGGCGGAAATGCGCCACCGACTGGTGCTGAACTGCCTGGAGCGCGACGTGGCCACGCCGGACTGGATGCCGATGGTATTCCGTCCACTGCCGGATGGACGCATGGCGTTCCGCGAAAGCTTCTTCACCAGCTTCACCGGGCGCTACTACCCGGTAATGCGTGGCCTGGTGGTGGTGGACGCCAGGCGCAACCAGGTACGGGTGGAAGGCATCTGCAACTGGATGACCCTGGCCATTGCGGTGCTGTGCGTGGCCATGCCGATGGTGGTCGCCTCCACCTGGCCGATGCTGATGATGCTGGGGCTGTTCGTGTACTGCTATTTCATCCAGCGCCGCCGCTACCACGCGGTTGCCGAGGCCCTGCGCGAACAGATGCGTACCGAGCTGCCGGAAGCGATCATGCAGCTGCGGCGCAGTACCCGTTGACCCGACACCCCGCCCCCGCCAAAAGGACGTTGCCTTGAACACATCCACGTTCGTCAAGCGTGCACTTGTCATCTATGCGGCGGTGGTCAGCACCGTATTGCTGTGCGGAGCCGCCGCGTATGTCTCTTCCGATCGCTTCAAGACCATCGACGTGGAGCGCATCAACGTGCGCGAGCCCGATGGCACGCTGCGCATGGTCATCTCCAATCGGACAAGCTTTCCCGGGGCGATTGTCCAGGGCAAAGAAATGGCCCACGCGGGGCGCGCCGATACGGCCGGCATGCTGTTCTTCAACGACGAAGCCACGGAGAACGGCGGCGTGATCTTCGGTGGAAAGCGCGGTGCCGATGGGAAGGTCAACGCCTTCGGTCATCTCAGCTTCGACCAGTACGAGCAGGACCAGGTGATCAATATCGACCAGACCGAACACGGGGATCGCCGCAGCGCCGGGCTGGGCATCAACGACCGGCCGGCACAGTCACTGGACTACGCCGAGTTCGCACGCATCGAGGCGCTGCCTGCCGGCCCCGCCAAGGATGCGGCCTACAAGCGGCTGGAAGCGCAGGGCGCATTCGGCGCCCGGCGCCTCTATCTTGGCAAAGCCGACAACGATGCGGTGCTGACGATGCGCGATGCAGAGGGGCGCAAGCGGCTGGTGCTGACGGTCACGGCGGCAGGCGATGCCTCGATCCAGTTCCTGGATGCCCAGGAGAAGGTGGTACGCACGGTTACGCCGGCCCAGTAGAACTACTGAACTGCGCGCAGTGATTATGCGCAGGCCAGCTGCGCATGGGCGGGATAGCATTCCCGCTCCTGCTTTGGTTCGCGGAGACTCGGTCATGCATGAAGGGCTGCTCAAGAGCTGGAATGCCGGCCCTACGCGCCAGGCCATCATTGCCTTCGTCGCGCGGGTCACCCTGGAAGACGGACCCGACTACGTACCCCCTGCCGCACGCATCGCCGTGTTCGACAACGACGGCTGCCTGTGGTGCGAAAAGCCCATGCCGATCCAGGCCGATTTCCTGATGCGACGCATCGCCGAACAGGCCGAGGCAGACCCATCGCTGCGCGACAGGCAACCGTGGAAAGCCGTGCATGACAGGGACCAGGCCTGGCTGGGTGGCGTAATCACAAAACACTACGAGGGCGATGACACCACACTCAAAGAGATGGCGGCCGGGCTGCTGTCTGCCTATGTCGATGACGACGTCGAAGTGTTCGCCAGAAAAGCCGAGCAGTTCCTGCGCACTGCACAGAACCCGGTGCTGAAGCGACCCTATCTGAAGACCGCCTATGCTCCCATGCGCGAGCTGCTCAACTATCTGGAGGCGAACGGCTTCACCAACTACATCGTGTCGGGTGGCGGTCGCGATTTCATGCGCCCCATTACCAGTGAGCTGTACGGCGTCCCTCCCGAGCGCGTGGTGGGCACGACCGTGGCGCTGGAATACCGGGAAGACGCAGGTATCGGCAAGGTGGTCCACACCTCGAAGCTGGAAGTATTCGACGACGGCCCCAACAAGGTGGTGCGGATCTGGAGCAGGATCGGCGCCCGTCCGATCTTCGCGGCCGGAAACTCCAATGGCGACATCCAGATGCTGCAGTTCGCCACCCAAGGCGAGGGCGCCTCACTGGCCCTGCTGGTCACCCATGACGACGACCAGCGTGATATCGCCTACACCTCTGGCGCCCAGAAATCCGTCGCGCTGGCCAAGGAGCGAGGCTGGCCGCTGGTAAGCGTCCGCGATGACTGGGCAAAGGTCTTCGTAGAGTAAAGCCACGCCTACGACGTGTGGACGTCCGCGACCTATCTGCTCAGGAAGAGCGCCGCTACAGCCGGGTCCGCGGAGAACACGAACCGGTGCTGCAATTGTTCTCCCATCGGTTCATAACTGTGGACGGCACCGTATCTCCGAGCGGCAGGGTCTTTGACCAAGCGACGACTCCACGCTTCATGATCCGCCTGCGTAAGGGAGAGGACCGAGCCAATACAAAGGCTCAAGCCGCAGGTCAGGTCCTCGACCACGCCAAGCTGTCCTACGGCCCGCTCCAACACATCTCTGTGATGGCTGGCGAGCCTCTGCGCCTCCGTGCTTGTCTTCTCCTCGTCGAGCATGCTCGCAAGTGCGCTCGAGAACAGTGCGTTGTCTTCGAGCATTTCGCGCGATCGATCAATTGAGATGGAATCCTCCACGATCAACGTCGACTCGGTGGCAAGAAAACTGGAAATTGCGGAATCCTGAGCGATCTCGGCGTAGGCCAGTGCTGGCCCGGCTACAGAAGCAGAAGGCGCATCGCTGCCGGGTCTGGTCTCAGCGTCTTCCTGTCGTGCGTCCTCCCGTACGCTCGGCGCCGCACGCATCTCGCCAGGATATGCACCGATCTTGTCGGCTGCACACCCCGTTGACTGCAGAGCGAGTGCTACAAGCGTGAGCCGGCACGGCCAATTGATCATCTGAATATCCTCGTCTTCTATCTGTTGCGCCTCGGCGGCAGGGCGATGCCTTTGATGGCCGAATCGGTTGAGAACAAAAATCTGTTCTGAAGTTGATCCCCGTTCTTTTCAAGCGCGTGCAGCGTCACATGCCTTACAGCGGCAGGGTGCTCGTACAGGCGTTCTTGCCACGCGTCGTGATCTGCAAGGGATGGGGCGGACACCAGACCCATGCAAAGACTCACGCCGCAGGTCAGATCCTGGACAACACCTTGCTCTCCCACTGCACGCTCCAGCGCATTCCGGTAATGCCTGGCGAGATCCTGGGCTTCCATGCTCCTTCTCTCATCTTCGCGCATGCTCTGCATCGCTTTCGAGAAAAGCGCCATGGATTCCAGAAGGGGGTCTGCTCTTTCGGACGAGATGGCACCGTGCACGATGAATGCCGATTCGGTGACAAGGTACGCAGAGGCGCTCGGACGCTGTGCTGCTGCGTCAGAAGCCCGTGCAGGGTGACCCGCGAAGAGAAGGGCAGGATCAACGGCGGCCGGAATGACACCTGCGTCCCGGCTGGTGGCCTCCCACACGTCGGCCGGCCCGCGTAGATCACCGATATCTGTACCGACCGCTTCGGTTTGGCAGCCAACGCACTGCAGTACTGCGGCGACCAGAGCGCACCTGACCAGTCCAGCACCGGACAACCCTGTTCGTGATGCACCTGCGCTCATGGACGTTCCCAGCCGCTGACGGGACTGCCAGCGGAGGCAATGATCCAGCGCGGCGCCGCATCGCGCCTTCGTAGCGCTCCTAAATGCTCACGCCTCTTATGATGTGGATCAGCCCATGGGCTGCTGGTCCCGTTCGTGGTGAAGTACGGGTTCTAGGTGGCGCTTGCGGTGTCGCCTGTGCTGATGCCAGCGGCAACTTCGGTGCTGCGTATCTGCTGCTGTCCGGCGGGTTCACCGGCATCTTCATTGGTAAGTACTGCCGTTGTCTTCAGCGCTGCGCAAGGGTATGCCCAGCAATCTGGGCCCGGTACCCTGAGGCAGGGAGGAGCCTGGGCGTTGCAGGGTCCACTGTACGCTGGATTGTTGGCCGGACCCGGCCGCCCTAAAATCGAGCTGCATCAAGGGGGAGAGCACGCGGTACGGTGTTTTGTCTATAAGTCTTGTAGCCGGACCCTCGGGGCCGTCTATTGGGTATTGGGCTACATAAGTGACTTGATCCTTATGGAGCTTCCTCAAAGAGAAATCAAATGCGCTATTGGGTCTTATTGGTACTGTTTCTGCTGGCAGGACCCGCGGTGGCCGCAAAGCGCTATACCGCGCCGTCGGACGCCGACACACAAGTTCAAGTTTCAGTCCCTTGGCTGCAGGAAAAGAGAGGGCTGGACGATTGGTCCAACCTCACTGTGTGGGACTTCACAGACAATCCTGCAGGAGAGATGCTCGGAATAATGAAGTTCCGGACCAAAAGCAAAGATCAGACTGTGCTGCTTCGCTCTGGTCGCAAGATCCAGCTTGTCATGCACACTATGGAGTCAAGCTTTGGGCAGGTTACAGAATGCGGCGTGGCACTGACCTTCAATCCTGAGAAGGCTGGCCACTACATGCTTACATTTGAGTACCCGGTGCAAGCCGCGCAGGATGGAGCTGGATGCCGCTCCATTTTGAGCGATCTCGCTGCAACAGATCCGGCCCAGGCTGTTGTTGTCGAATTCACGGCGCCGGCAACAACGCAGATTTATACGGCCAGGGTCAATATCAGTCATTGATGATTGGCAGGTCCCGGCTTAACAATGTATGGGTGCATACAGCACTGACGTTGCCAAACCGTCCAAGCGCGACACGGCGGTCGGACACCCCGTTCCCCCACTTTTGCACTACATTGGTGCAATGACCGCCGCTCCACCGTCTCCGTCCCTTGATGTGCTTGGCACCCCCGTCGCCTGGGCCGATGCCGAAGGCCGTGTTGCCGGCTGCAACCCGGCGTTTGCACGCTGGCTGGGGGTGAGCGTCCGGCGCCTGCTGGGCCAGCCGCTGGCCTCGCTGGAAGTCCAGGGCGAGGCCCTGGCCCATTTCGTGGCGCGTGGCGAACGCGACACCCTGCGCCTGCACCGGCTGGCTCTGGCCCTGCCCGGCGAGGCGCCCCGCTTCGCCGAGGGATGGCTGAGCCGGCATGACGAGGACGGCTGGTTGCTGGAGGCGCACCCGGTCGATGAATTCCCCGGGTTGGACCCTACCCAGGCCCTTCCCAGCGCCCTGAGCGCGGCGTTGAAGGGGCTGGCCCACGAGCTCCGCAACCCGCTCGCCGGCCTCAAGGGTGCGGCCCAGCTGCTGGCCCGGCGCAGTGCCAACCGCGACCCCGAGGAGCGCGAGCTGATCGAGCTGATCGGTTCGGAAATCGAGCGCCTGAATGGCCTGCTGGAGCAACTGCTGTCGCCGGCGCCGGCCGCACCGCACGCCCCGCTCAACATCCACGCCTCGCTGGAGCGCGTGCTGCGCCTGGCCGAAAGCGAGGGCGGCTGGGCGGTGCGGCTGCAGCGCGACTACGACCCCAGCATTCCTGAATTCGACGGCGACGCCGACCGCCTGACCCAGGCGGTGTGGAACCTGGTGCGCAATGCCATCCAGGCTGGCGCCGGCACGGTCACCCTGCGCACCCGGGTGGAACACGGCGTGCGCATCGGCGACCAGCTGCAGCCGATGGCGCTGCGTCTGGAAATCGCTGACGACGGCCGGGGCGTACCCGAGGCGCTGGCTGAACACCTGTTCCTGCCGCTGGTGAGCGGCCGCGCCGAAGGCACCGGCCTCGGCCTGGCGCTGGCCCAGCAGGTGGCACGCGAGCACCGTGGCACGCTGACCTACCGCTCGCGCCCGGGCCACACCGTATTCACCGTGCAGCTGCCGATCGGGCAGGGCACCCCCGCTGCCGAGGAGACCGCGCATGGCGGATGAACGCCCCGCTGCTGCCCAGCGTGTATGGGTAGTGGACGACGACCGCGCGGTGCGTTTCGTACTGTGCACCGCGCTGCGCGATGCGGGCTACGCCGTGGAAGGGTTCGACGGCGCCGCGGCGGCGCTGGACATGCTCGCCGGGCAATCGCCACCGGACCTGCTGTTCACCGACGTGCGCATGCCCGGCGATGACGGGCTGGTGCTGCTGGACAAGCTGAAGGCCGCGCACCCGCAGCTGCCGGTGATCGTGATGTCGGCCTACACCGACGTGGCCAGCACCGCCGGCGCGTTCCGCGGCGGTGCGCAGGAGTTCCTGTCCAAGCCGTTCGACCTGGATGACGCGGTGGCACTGGCCCAGCGCGTGCTGCCCGCACCGGACACCGCGGTGGCCGAGCGCAGCACGGTCGCCGTGGACGCCGCTCCCGACCAGCGCCCGCAGCTGGTCGGCGACACCCCGGCGATGCGGGCGCTGTTCCGCGCCATCGGCCGGCTGGCGCAGGCGCCGCTGTCGGTGCTGATCAACGGCGAGACCGGTACCGGCAAGGAGCTGGTTGCGCATGCGCTGCACCACGAATCGCCGCGTGCGCAGGGCCCGTTCGTGGCGCTCAACACCGCAGCCATTCCTTCCGAGCTGCTGGAAAGCGAACTGTTCGGCCACGAGGCCGGTGCCTTCACCGGCGCACAGCGCCGGCACGTGGGGCGTTTCGAGCAGGCCGACGGCGGCACGCTGTTCCTGGATGAAATCGGCGACATGCCGCTGCCGCTGCAGACCCGCCTGCTGCGTGTGCTGGCCGAAGGCGAGTTCTTCCGCGTCGGCGGTCGCGAGCTGATCCGTGTGGACGTACGCGTCATCGCCGCTACCCACCAGGACCTGGAAACACTGGTGGCGCACGGCCGTTTCCGCGCCGACCTGCTGCACCGGCTGGACGTGGTGCGGCTGCGCCTGCCACCGCTGCGCGAGCGTCGCGAGGATATCGCGCAACTGGCCGACACCTTCCTGGCCGCCGCCGCACGCAAGCTGGATACCCCGCCCAAACGTCTCACCGCCGCCGCGTTGCAGGCGCTGCGCGAACACGACTGGCCGGGCAATGTGCGCGAGCTGGAAAACGTGTGCTGGCGGATGGCCGCGCTGGCGGCCTCGGACACCATCGGCGTGGCCGATGTGGACAGCGCCCTGCATCGCGGCGCCGGCGCCCGGGCTCGCACCCATGGCGACCCCGGCCAGTGGGAAACCCTGCTCTCGGCCTGGGCCCGGCAACGTCTGGCCGAGGGCGCCGAAGGCCTGCACGCGCAGGTGCGCGAGCGGGTCGACCAGGCGTTGCTGGAGGCGGCGCTGCAGATCACCCACGGCCGCCGTGCCGAAGCCGCCGCGCGCCTGGGCATGGGGCGCAATACCCTGACCCGCAAGCTCGGCGCCGGGCGCCGGCGCGGCGGATGAATTCCGGTTCACCCCATGTGGGCGCCATGTCGCGGCGCCTTTCATGGTGCGTGGACGAGCCTGACGTTAGTTTGCACCCAAGGAGTTACCCGATGCGTCGTTCCCGTCTTGCCCTGTTGATGCCGTCATTGCTGGTGCTGGCCGCCTGCGGCAGCGCACCCGAGCAGCGCACCGCGCCGGTGCCCAGCGTGCCGGTAGTGAGCACTGCCAAGCTGGCCGAAGCCAACCTGGCGCCAGCCTCGGCCAGCATCGTCAGCGGCCGGCTGGCGCTGGTGCCCGATGCACGCGGTGTGCACATCACCGGGACCATCGGCGGGCTGCAGCCGCTGCAGACCGCCGCGTTCCACGTGCATGAGCGCGGCGACTGCAGTGCCGTTGACGCCAGCAGCGCCGGTGGTCATTTCAATCCGGCCAACCAGCCGCATGGCCGCAACAGCGCCGGTGCGCATCACGCCGGCGACATGGACAACCTGCGCGCCGACGCGCAGGGCCGGGTCAGCGTCGATGTCCGTCTTCCCGGCGTTACCCTTGGTGGCGGTGCAGCCACCGATATCGTAGGCCGTGCGCTGGTGGTCCACGCCAACGCCGACGATTACCGCAGCCAGCCGGCCGGCAACGCCGGCGCCCGTATCGCCTGCGGCGTCATCCGGGTCACGCGCTGAACGCGCTGATCCCCGACGTCGCTTTTTCCTCTGGTTACCGCAAGGAGATCCACATGCGTCTGATCCATACCTCGCTGTTCGCCGCCATCGCCGCGATCGGCCTCACCGCCTGCAACAAGCCGGCCGATGCGCCCGCCGCCGATCCGGCTGCCGCTACTCCGCCGATCGCCGAAACCGCGCGCACCACTGAAGCCCCGCCGGCGATGACCAGCGAAGCGCACGCCAACCACAGCGCGGTGGCCGAGCTGGCACCGACCCAGGGCAATGACGTCAAGGGCAACGTGACCTTCAGCGTGGTCGACGGCAAGGTCCACGTGAAGGGCCAGGTCAGCGGCCTCAAGCCGGACAGCGAGCACGGCTTCCACATCCATGAGAAGGGCGACTGCAGCGCGCCGAACGGCGACAGCGCCGGCGGCCACTTCAACCCGAGCAAGGAAGACCACGGCAACGTGGCCACCACCCCGCACCACGGCGGCGACATGCCCAACATCAAGGCCGACGCCCAGGGCAATGCCGTGGTGGATGCCGACGTCTCGACCAACGTCAACATCGGCGAAGGCAATGACAACGACATCATCGGCCGTGGCCTGATCGTCCATGCCGATCCGGACGACTACAAGACCCAGCCGACCGGCAACGCTGGCGCCCGTCTGGCCTGCGCGGTGATCAAAGCCGCTCCCTGACCGGTAGCGCCGGCCGTCGGCCGGCGACACCCGAACGCACAACGCCGGCATCCGCCGGCGTTGTCGTTTCCATGCCCCTGCAGCGGCTACCCGCCAGGGCGACTTATCGCGCGCTTCAGGTACGCATCGAGGCGGGCGCAGCCTTCGGGGGTGCTTTCGCACAGCGTGGCCCACGCCTGTCGGCGACGAACCAGTTCGCCATCGGGCACATAGGTGCGCAGGCGGGCTACTGAGGGCGCCATCGGATGCGGCGCGGTGAAGATCAGCCACGTCCTCGACGTAAATGCAGGATCGTCCACCACAGACGCCTTGGTCGACTGGTACGCCAGCATGCCCGGCTCCAGCGGCAGACCCTTCAATACCTCCACGTCGCTGCGCTTGGGCAGGCCGTCGATGAAGCCGGTGACGGTGGTGAATTCCAACGGGACCTTGTCGGCTTCATTGCCAAGGATGTCGCTGTATTCGGCCCAGGCGCCTGCGGACGCCATCATTCCAAGCGCCAGCGCCGCGAGCGGCCCCATACGTACCAGCGCGGCACGGCAGTGTGATGCGTGCATCCGGTTTCCCCTGTCAGTTCAAGCGGAAGTTGACTGGCACTTCCTGGCCGGGTTCGGCGTCTTCCATGCCGGCGTCGCAGTCGAAGGACCAGCGTCTGGCTGCGGTCATCGCGGCCTCATCCAGCACGGTCGATCCACTGCTTTGCGCGATGATGACGTGCCGCGCAACCAGGCCGTCGCCTTGCGGGTACAGTCCAAGCAGCACGTCGCCTTCCGTGCCGGCCTTGAATGCCTCGGGCGGATAGCGCGGAGGGTTGAAACCCTTGACGGTCAGGTTCATCTTGCAGTGCTGTGCAGGCTGGTGCAGCACCCACTCGGCAATGCCGCCCTGGTCGCCATCGCAACGGTACTTCCAGCGCATCGCGCTGCGGCGGGTGGCGTCGGTACTGGTTGCCCCGTCCACGGAAGCCTCAATTGGGTTGCCCTGCGCATCGACAACGACGCGCAGGCTCACATCGTGAGCCTGCTGGGCCGCATGGGGGTAAGTTGTCCGGCCCACCAGAGCCGGGAGCACCTGCTGGGACTCAGGATCCACGTGGCACTGTGCCGCGGCCATCGCCGGCAACGGCGTCAGGCAGGCGAGCAGAAGCGCCGCAACGGGCGCATGGCGAAGCAGCTGCATCATCTCGGCATCCTTGTCGTTCCGTGCTCCAATCCAGCGTGTTCCAATCCAGCGTGCTTCCAGCCAGCGTGCTCCCAGCCAGTCAGCGCGCCAACAGATCCCGCGCATTCTGCCCTGCTTCGCAATGCACGAACAGCACCGGCAGGCCGTGGGCTTCCAGCACCGCGGCCATCTGCCGCTGGCGCATCAGGTACTGGTCGTAGATGCCCTGCAGGCGGTCGCAGTCACCGGTGCCGTGGCTGTAGAAATTGCACCAGCCGGCCGGGTCGAACAGCGCCATACGCACTTCGCCGTCAGCGTATCGAAGCAGCGGTTCCGGCGCCTGATCCAGCCACTGCTCTTCCTGCGGAGCCATCAGCGCGGTTTCGATCAGCGGCCACAGCGCGGCCAGGCCCTGATTGTCGTACTGCATCGACATCATCGCGGCGAGATCATTCACCGTGAAGTAGCGGGCATGTTCGATCTGCGCGCCGAAGGCGTTCTGCGCCTGCAGGGCGGTGTCGGCCTGCGCCATGCCCTGGGCCAGCAGGACCTCTTCCAGCGCCTCGGCCACGGCGGTGGTCTGGGCCACTTCGGTACCGGTCAGCAGGAACGGCACCACCCGCAGTCCACCGCCGGTCAGGCTGGCGTCGGCCTGGAAGGGCAGCGGAATCTCGCCATCGGCGCCGGCGCCGAACGCCAGCAGGCGCGGGCCTTCATTGCGGCCGGGCGCGCGCATCTGCAGTTCTTCCAGGCGGCGGTGGATCGGCCAGCCGGGGCGCAGGACCTCGGCCGGGTCGAAATGGGCGCCGGCGAACACGAAGTCCAGCCCGCTGACGCCGGGCACCAGTTTGGCCAGGTCGCGGCCAACGCGGTCGGCCAGCTCGCCGGCCTGCGCGGAAGTAAGGGCGGCATTGCGCGGGGCGTCTCCGCCGGCCAGTTCCAATGCCAGTACGCCAAGGGCATTCATGCCGGGGTCGGGTTTGCTCATGGGTTCACGGTTGGCCCATCACAGGGCGGCAGCTACACTTGCCCCCATTATGCCTGCTCCTTCGTGCAGGCCATGTTGCAGACACCCCTCCCATGCCAGGTATCTCCATGCCCAACGCTCGTCCCGTCGCCATTCTTGGTGGCGTCCGCATTCCGTTCTGCCGCCAGAACACCGCCTATTCGGACGTTGGCAACCTGGGCATGTCGGTGCGCACGCTAGGTGCGCTGGTCGAACGCTTCGGCCTGCACGGCCAGCAGCTGGGTGAAGTGGCCATGGGTGCGGTGATAAAGCATTCCAGCGACTGGAACCTGGGTCGCGAAGCCACCTTGTCCTCGGGCCTGTCCCCGCTCACCCCGGGCATCACGATGCAGCGCGCCTGCGGTACCTCGCTGGACACCATCATCGCGGTCGCCAACAAGATCGCGCTGGGCCAGATCGAATCGGGTATCGGCGGTGGCTCGGATACCACCTCCGACGTGCCGATCGTGTACGGCAAGAAGCTGCGCGCGCGCCTGCTGGCGGCCAACCGCGCCAAGACCACCGGCGACAAGCTCAAGGCGATGGTGCGCGGCTTCAAGCTGGCCGAGCTGAAGCCGGAATTCCCGGGCGTGGCCGAGCCGCGTACCGGCAAGAGCATGGGCGACCACTGCGAGGACATGGCCAAGGAATGGAACATCTCGCGCGACTCGCAGGACGAGTGGGCGGTGTCCTCGCACAAGAAGCTGGCCGCTGCCTATGAGCGGGGTTTCTTCAACGATCTGATCGCCCCGTTCCGTGGCGTGGAGCGCGACAACATCCTGCGCGCCGATACCTCGCTGGAAAAGCTGGCCACGCTGAAGCCGGCCTTCGACAAGGTGTCCGGCCGTGGCACGCTGACCGCCGCCAACTCCACCCCGCTCACCGACGGCGCCTCGGCGGTGCTGCTGGCCAGTGAGGAATGGGCACGCGCGCATGGTCACGAACCGCTCGCCTACCTGCGCGATTCGCAGGTGGCGGCGGTCGATTTCGTGCACGGCGAAGGCCTGCTGATGGCTCCCACCATCGCTGTGCCGGAAATGCTGAAGCGCAACGGTCTGACCCTGCAGGATTTCGACATCTATGAAATCCACGAAGCGTTTGCCGCGCAGGTGCTGTGCACGCTGCGCGCGTGGGAAAGCGAAGACTACTGCCGCAACCGCCTGGGCCTGGATGCGCCGCTGGGCCGGATCGACCCGGCCAGGATCAACCCGCTGGGGTCGTCGCTGGCCACTGGCCACCCGTTCGCCGCCACCGGCGCCCGCGTGATCGCTACGGCCGCCAAGCAGCTGGCCGAACGCGGCGGTGGCCGCGCGCTGGTCTCGATCTGCACCGCCGGCGGCATGGGCGTAGTAGCGATCGTAGAACGCTGAACCCCGTAGAGCGGGGCTCTGCCCCGCTGCGCAAAAAAGGCCGCCCAAGCGAGGGCGGCCTTTTTCGTTTTCATCGGAACCGGCAGCGGGGCAGAGCCCCGCTCTACGTCAGGGTATGCGTGGGTTGCCGAATTCGTCACGGTCGACCCGTTCAATGCGGGTGTCGCGCACCACGACCGGTTCGCTCATGAGGGACTGTTCTTCCACCGTGGCGCGCTCGGGCACCACTGCATGCAGCGCGGGGCTGTGCACGGCAGCGTCGCGCACCAGCACCACACTGCTTTCCCCACGCGACTGGCGCAGTGCATTGCCATAGCACTGCGCGGCCAAGACCGGTTCACCGCGTGCGGCAAACACCTCGCCCAGCGCTTCCCATGCTTCGGCACCGGCGCCGGCGGCAATCGCGCGGTGCAGGTAGTCCTCAGCCAGCACCCCGTCACCCTGGCGCGCGGCGATGCGGCCCAGCGCCAGCAGCAGGGCCGGACTGGACGGCTGCTGGACCAGCCAGCGCTGCAGATTGGCCTGGCGCGTGGCCAGCCGTTCAATCGGGGTCTGCCCGTAGAGGGTCACCAGCGACTCGTCCCAGCGCGTGTCCAACGCCTGTTCAAGGTTCAGCAGGGCCGGTTCGTCCCAGTCCAGCGCGATGGCGCGCAGCGCGTACGCCGAGACCACGTCCGGATCGCTGCGCAGCGCCTTCGGCGTGGCTTCCCACTGCGCGGCCAGCGCATTCACGTCCGGCGCCTCCAGCAGCGACTGCGCGGCCAGGCGGATTTCCAGTTCAGCCACGGCGTCGTCGGGGAGCACTTTCTGCTTGCGCAGTGCACCCAGCTGCCCGTAGGCCTCGTGCGCGCGGTCGGCGCGCGCCAGCGCCTCGGTGCGCAGCCACAGGCCGCGCGGCGGCAGCGGCTGGATGCCCGGCACGTCCAGCGCGTTGATCGCATCCACCGGGCGTTCCTGCTGCAACAGGCGCTCGGCCTGCAGCAGCGCGTAGGAGGTGGCATCGGTGGTGGACAGGCGCTGCAGGTACTGGTCCACCGCGGCCTGGTCGCCACGCGCTTCGGCGCTGCGCACGGCGGTGACATAAGCCACCGCGCTTACTTCTTCGTCTTCGGCAGCGGTGCCCAGCAACTTCTCCGCGCGCTGCCAGTGGCCGTACTCATGGGCCTGCAGGCCTTCGATCAGACGCGCCCGGCCCTGCTTGCGGCGGTAACGGCCCCACGCCCGGAACGGCGAGGCGACCAGGCTCCACACCAGCCACAACACCAGCAGCGCGACCAGCGCCATCAGCGCCACCTGCGGCACCGTGGAACGGTAGTCGTTGCCGCCGGCGCGGTAGATCACCTCGCCGTACTGGCGCAGCGATTCGGTGCCCAGCCACTGGGCGGCCACCACCCCCAGCACCACGGCCAGCAGCAGCACCACCACGGATTGAATCGGTTTCATGTATCAACTCCCATCGCGCATGGCGCGCAGTTGCTGCAGGGTGCTGCCCAGTTCGGGCAGCGGCGGGCTAAGCACACGGGTGCGCAAGTGCTGCAGTTCAGCACGTCGCTCGCGCAGGCCGGGTGAATCCGGCCACAGCCGTGGCAGCCATAGCGCAACGCGGTCCAGCGCCTGCTCGAAGCCGGCCTGGTCGCCGCGTTCCACTGCGGCGCGGGCCAGGGTCAGCTCCAGCTGCAGCGAATCCCAGGCGGCGCTGCGTTCGGCGCCGGTGAGCGGGCCCTGCGCGGCGGTCGGGGTGATGGTCACGAACGGCGCCAGCAGCTCGTGCCACCACGGTGCAGCGCCGTCGCCGGGGGCGGCCGCAACCTGCTCGGGCAGGGCGCCCACCTGCTGCGAGAACCGGGCCAGCTGCTGGTTGATCTCCGCACGCGGGCCCGCGCCCAGCGCATCGACCGCATTGCGCTCCTGCATCAGCGCCTGGCGCAGGTTGAGGTAGTCGCTGCCCTGCACATCGTCCAGCGCGGCGGCGGCCAGCGCGTACAGGCGCCGCGCGCCGTCCACGTCACCGGCAAACGCCAGCCGCTGCCCGGCCTGGCTCAGCAGCAGCTCGGCTTCTTCCAGCTGCAGGGCCTGGGCATTGTGGCGGGTGCTGTCGGCCAGCCGCGCCAGGTTTTCCTCCAGCAGCGCATTGCGCTGGCTCAGGCCCAGCATCTCGTCGCGCAGCACCCGGTTGGTGGCCGCCGCGTCCTGCACCCGCTGCGAGGTCGAACGCTGGTCCCGGCGCAGCGCTTCGACGCTGCCGGCCAGGCCCTGCACCAGGACCTTCGCGTCGGCCTCCCGCTGGGCCGTGCGCGCCTGCTGCGCCTGCCACTGGCTCCAGCCCCAGCCGGCGACGCCCACCATCACGGCAACCGTGGCAAGCGGCAGAATCCAGCGCAGCGGTCGGCGGGGCGGGGGCGGGGCGATGTCGTTCATGCAATCTTCCTTGTCGCCCGCGCCGGTGCATTCACGAGCTGGCGGGCGCTCAGGTGCACAGCATCGCCCGCCGCCCGAGCGACCCGCAAGGCCGATTACGACCCCTGTTCAGGAAGCTGCGGCGGTAGTGATCGCAGCGTATGCGGCCTGCGCCAACTGCGCAGGCAACGGGCCTGCGGCCAAGCTGACGCGCGGGAAGCCCGCTTCCCCGGCCAGCGCCTGCAGCCGTGCGCTGGCCGCGACCACGGGCTGCCCCTGCAGGCGCGCCAGCAGATCCGGCGGCAGCTGCTCCAGCAGCAGGGTCAACGCCTCGGCGCTGCTCAACGCCAGCACCCATGGCGCGGGCCGCTGACGCAGGCGCTGCAGTTGGCGGGGCGACAACTGCAGTGGACGGCGCCGGTAGACATCCACGCGCTCCAGCTGGGCCCCACGCGCCTGCAGGGTCTCGGCGATGATCCCGCGCCCACCCGGTGCGGTGACCAGGGCGGCGCGCAGACCCGTCAGATTGGCCAGGGCGGGCAGGTCGAGCAGGCCCTCGCTGTCCATCCGCTGCGGCGCCTGCACGTCGGCCGCGCCGTGGTGACGCAGCGCGGCCAGCGTGCCAGCGCCTACGGCCAGCCAGACACCGGCGTGTGACCGGTCCAGCGGCAGCAACCTGGCCGCCGCGTGCACCGCCGCCGGGCTGCTGAACACCACCCGGTCCGCGCCCAGCGCCCGCGCCAGCGCCGCGCGCGTAGCCGGGTTGCGATCCGCCACCAGCGCCCACGGCGACAGGCCCAGCAGCTGCGCACCCAAGGGCGCCGCCGCGCGCCGCAGCGCGGCGTGCTGGCCGCGCGGGCGCAGCGACAGCAGGGTCCATTCCGGCAGGTGCACGGGGCTGTTCATTGCGGGCATTATGCGAGGCCTTCGCCGTAACGTCGCCGTACCGATGTCCGAACCTGAATCCACCTCCGCGCAGCTGGCCACCCTGCAGCAGGTCCTCGACCGCATGCCGCCGGTGGCGGCGATGCAGATCCGCGTGGCGGAATACGCCGACGGCGTGCTGTCGCTGCGCGCGCCACTGGCGGCCAATGTCAACGACAAGGGCAATGCCTTCGGCGGCAGCCTGTCCTCGGCCCTGACGCTGTCCGGCTGGGCGCTGGTGACGTTGCGCCTGCGCCTGGCGGGGTTCGACGCCGATGTCTACGTGGCCGACAGCCACGTGCGCTACCTGGCGCCGGTCTACCAGGACCTGCACGCCCAGGCCCAGGCCGCCGACGAGGACGACTGGGCCGTATTCCTGGCCACCTTCGCCCAGCGCGGCAAGGCGCGGATCGACGTGGTCGCCCGCCAGCCCGGCGAGGCCGGAAAGCCCGCCGCTGAACTGAGCGGACGTTTCGTTGCCTTCGCAAGGCGGTAGGATGGGCGCCTTGCCGATTGGGGAATTCGCATGCGCCGTACCATCCAGATCCTGCTGTTGAGCCTGCTGGCACTGACCAGCCTCACCGTGCTGGCCGCCGAGCAGAAGTTGACCCGGAAGCAGCGCACGTTGCTGGAAGACACCCAGACCAAATACGCCTCGACCATGCGCTGGGGAACCACCGAAGACGCATTGCCCTACCTGGACCCGGAGTACACCCGGGAGCACCCGATGACCGACCTGGAGCTGCGCCGCTTCGAGCAGGTGAAGATCTCCAGCTACCGTGCCGGCGAGAACATGACCCTGCCCGATGGCCGGGTCGGCCGCACGGCGGCGGTGGGGGTGATCAACCTCAACACCCAGGCCGAGCGGGCGGTGACGGTGAAGGAGATCTGGCGCTGGGACGCCGAGGACAAGCGCTGGCTGCAGGCCAACGGGCTGCCGGACCTGTGGCAGGAGCCGCGCTGACCCCCGCCATCCCCCACAGGGCGCCGCCCGGCCTGCATGTGCGACAATCGGCGCCCGCTTATCGCCCCGTGATCTGAGTGAATTACGAAGAGCTGCTGGCCTTTGCCGGCCGAAACCCGATGTTGTCGATGGCCTTCGTGGGCCTGACCGTGGCCATTCTCGTCACCGAGGTGCGCCGCCTGCTGCGCGGCTACAAGTCGATCAAGCCGGCCGAGCTGACCCAGCTGATCAACGCCGGCGGCGCGGTCGTGGTCGACCTCTCGCCGGGCACCGATTTCGAAAAGGGCCATATCGCCGGCAGCCGCAACGTGCAGCCCGCCCAGTTCGGGCCGGAGCACAAGCTGGTGGTCAACGCCAAACAGAAGCCGGTGGTCCTGGTGTGCCGCAGCGGCACGGCGTCTGAAACCGCCGCCAAGGCGCTGAAGAAGGCCGGTTTCGAGCAGGTCCATGTGCTCGACGGCGGTCTTCCGGCCTGGCAGCAGGCCGAGCTGCCGCTGGTCAAGGGCCGCAACTGATTTCCCCTGGATTGCGCGGCACACCTTGTGCGCGCTGCCAAACGCCCCCATCGCAGGGCATGTAACAATCCACTTTTACTGCATTGATTCTGGAGCAACAGGAAATGTCCGAAGCGAACACCAACGGCGCCATTGCGCCGGCCGACGCCGCCACCGGCCCCGCGTTCACCGTCGAGAAGATCTACGTCAAGGACGTTTCCTTCGAATCGCCCAACGCCCCGGCCGTGTTCAACGAAGCCGTGCAGCCGGAGCTCCAGCTCAACCTGAACCAGCGCGTGCAGCGCCTGGGCGAGAGCGCCTTCGAAGTGGTGCTGGCCGTGACCCTGACCTGCAAGGCCGGTGACAAGACCGCCTATGTGGCCGAAGTGCAGCAGGCTGGCGTGTTCGGTCTGGTCGGTCTGGACCCGCAGTCCATCGACGTGCTGCTCGGCACCCAGTGCCCGAACATCCTGTTCCCGTACGTGCGTTCGCTGGTCAGCGAGCTGATCCAGGCGGGCGGCTTCCCGCCGTTCTTCCTGCAGCCGATCAACTTCGAAGGCCTGTACGCCGAAACCCTGCGCCAGCGCCAGGAACAGGGCGAAACCTCGCTCGCCGATTCCGAGCCGGCCGGCAACGCCTGATCGGCGCTGCAGTGGTAGCGATGAACGACAACGCAGACAAGATTGCCGTTCTCGGCGCCGGCTCCTGGGGTACCGCCCTGGCGAGCCTGCTGGCGCGGCACGGTCACCCGACCGTGCTGTGGGGGCGCGACGCGGCGATGGTGGACGCCATCGACCAGCGCCACGAGAACACCCGCTATCTGCCGGGCATTCCACTGCCGGAAACGCTGCGCGCCACCACCGACCTGGCTGCGGCCGTCGAGGGCGCAACGTGGGTGCTGGTCGTGGTGCCGTCGCACGCCTTCGGTGAAACCGTCCGCGCGCTGGCGCCGCTGCGCCCGGCCAACGCCGGTGTCGCCTGGGCGACCAAGGGCTTCGAACCCGGCTCCGGCCGGTTCCTGCACGAAGTGGCCCGCGAGGTCCTCGGACCGGACGTGCCGCTGGCGGTGGTGACCGGTCCCTCGTTCGCCAAGGAAGTGACCCAGGGCCTGCCCACTGCGATCACCGTGCACGGCGACGACGCCGAGTTCGCCCAGCAGGTGGCCGAAGCCATGCATGGCCCGGCGTTCCGCGCCTACACCGGCGATGACATGGTGGGTGCCGAGCTCGGTGGCGCCATGAAGAACGTGCTGGCCGTGGCCACCGGCGTGGCCGATGGCATGCAGCTGGGCCTCAATGCCCGTGCGGGCCTGATCACCCGCGGCCTCAACGAAATGCTGCGCCTGGCGGCCGCGATCGGGGCCAAGCCGGAAACCCTGATGGGCCTGGCCGGGCTGGGCGATCTGGTGCTGACCTGCACCGGCGACCTCTCGCGCAACCGCCGCCTGGGCCTCGCCCTGGGCCGTGGCCAGAGCCTGCAGGATGCCGTGCGCGAGATTGGCCAGGTGGTGGAATCGGTGCAGACCGCCGATGAGGTCATGCGCCAGGCACGCCGCCACGGCATCGACCTGCCGATCTCCGACCGGGTCCGCGCCGTGCTGCATGGCGAGCAGACGCCGGAAGAAGGCCTGCGCGCGCTGCTGGCGCGCGAACAGAAACCGGAGTATCCGGACACGCTGTTCCGGTAGAGCCGACTGTCAGTCGGCTGCCTTAAAAGCGAAGCCCGCCGGAGGGGCGGGCTTCTTGGCGCGTGGGAGAGAGGTCACGCGCCATCCAACAACGTACCGTGCAGGCAACCTGTTACCAGGTGAAGCGCGGGCCGACGAACCATTCCTTGTCGCCGCCCTTGGCCAGCTTCACCTGCCCGCTCAGGCCCCAGTTCTGGTTGAACTTGGCCTGCGCGCCAACCAGCCCGTAGAACTCGCCGTCCGGGTTGATGTCGTGCTTCTTGCTGAAATCTTCATAGCCGGCCATCGCGTAGCCTTCGATCATCGGGGTGAACGCGGTGCGCACGCCCACTTCGGTGGCGTAGCCGTTGAAGTCCAGGCCGTGCTTCGGGTCGAACTTCTGGTATGCCACGCGGGCCACCAGGTCGGTGGTCGGCGCGATGCCATAGTTGTAGCCCACGCCCACGCGCCACTGGTCAACGTCGGCGTTGCCGCGCTTGGTTTCCTGCGAGTTGTAATCACCAAAGATGTGGAAGTTCGGCGCCACGGCAACCGAGCCCTTGGCAGCCCAGCCATCAGCGTCGCCGCCCTTGGCATCGGTGTTCACGTAGCCGCCTTCAACGTAGTTGTAGGACAGCCCATCGGCCGCCGAAGCAGCGAACGGCAGTGCAGCGACCAGACCCAGGGCAAGCAGGGAAGACTTCATCATCGGGAACACACCTTTTTTATTTTTGGTTTTGCCGACCGCGCCCACTCGGGGGAGGGGAGAGAGCGGCGCGGTCGACAGGTGTGAATTATCCGTTAGGCGATCTAATCAACCCTGAATATTGAACTGACCGGTACATGAATGAAGCGCGCGTTCAGGGAACTGTGGGCACTCGCTGCATCGCACTACTGACGCGGCTCGCCAGGCAACATCAGCGCCGAGGCGGGAATGGCGCCGTGACCCCGGGGAGCCTTACCCTTGGCCATGATCGACAGGACTGAACAAAGCTCATCGAACGCACTGGATGACCTCGTTCCGGGCAGGCGCAAGGCAACAGGCACCGGGCGCGCGTGGAAGGACGTGCTGATCCAGGTCTTCGAGCGCCATCCACACCAGGAATGTCTGCTGATTCCTGCCGTCCCCGAGCCGCTGGTGGTGTGGGTGCTGTCGGGCAGTGCCAGGGTGGAGGAGCGCGAACTGGGTGGAACCTGGGTGGCCCACTCCGTAGCCGCTGGGGACTTCTTCCTCACCCATGCGGCTACCCCCTATGAGCTTCGATGGCAGGCAGAAGGTAGTGAATCCTTTGAAGTGATGCATCTGCATCTGGGCCTGCCGCTGCTGAAGCGCGCGGCGGCCGAGGTGCTGGGCAGCGAAACGGCGGTGGAACTGCGCGACGCTTCCGGCGAGCGCGACAGCACGCTGTCTGCGTTGCTGGAGCCACTGCGTGCCGAGCTGGCGACCGCCGTCGCGCCGAGTGCCTTGCTCGTGCAGGGCGTGGCGCAAGGCCTGGCCGTGCACCTGGTTCGCCACTATGGCGCGCCGCTGCGCACCGCCGCACGGCCGCGCGGTGGCCTGCCCGCGTTCAAGCTGCGCCGCGTGATCGCAATGATGGACGCACGACTCGATCGCGACTTCCAGCTGGCACCGCTGGCGCGCGCTGCAGGGTTGAGCGCATTCCATTTCGGACGCGCGTTCAAGCAGAGCACCGGCTACCCGCCTTCGCAGTTCTTCATTCGCCTGCGCGTGGATCGTGCACGCCAGCTGCTTCGCGAAACCCGACACCCCATCATCGACATCGCGCTGGCGGTTGGCTACTCCAGCGCGAGCCGCTTTGCGCAGGTGTTTCGCCGGGAAGTTGGCGTCACGCCAACTGCGTACCGGGATGGGAACTGAGCGCAAAAACGCAACAGCCAGAGCAGAATCGCGCCAGAGCGACCTGCCGGAGGGGCGCAACCTACGTCCCGTGTTCGGCCGTTCGATATCGGACCGGGCATGTCCCTCCCTTCCTGGTGAAACTCATGACTCTCAACGGCAAAACCGCACTCATTACCGGTGCCTCCAGCGGTATCGGTGCGGCCACCGCGCTCAAGCTCGCAACGCAGGGGGTGAAGGTTGGCCTTGCGGCCCGTCGCACCGATCGCCTGCAGACACTGGTGGACCATATCAAGGCGTTTGGCGGCGAAGCGATCGCATTGGAAATGGACGTGGTCGACCCTGTCGCGGTGAACGCCGGGGTGCGCACGCTGGTGGATGCTTACGGCGCGGTCGACATTCTGTTCAACAATGCTGGGCTGATGCCGATCTCCGACGTTGAATCGCTGAAGATCGACGAATGGCATCGCATGATCGACGTCAACCTCAAAGGCCTGCTCAACACTACTGCTGCGGTGCTCCCGCACATGCAGGCGCAGCACGGCGGTCATATCCTCAATACGTCCTCCATTGCCGGTCGCAAGGTGTTTCCCGGTTTGTCGGTGTACTGCGCGACCAAGCACGCGGTCACCGCCTTCTCCGAAGGGCTGCGGCTGGAGGTGGCGAAGAAGCACAACATCCGCGTTACCTGCATCCAGCCCGGCGCGGTCGACACTGAGCTGTTCTTTCAGATCAGCGATGCGAACTACCGCCAGCAGATGGAGGGCCTGCGTGACCAGATGGCCTTCCTGAGCCCGGGCGATATCGCAGATACGGTGCTGTTCGCCCTGCAGGCGCCGGACCACGTCAACGTTGCCGAGCTGTTCGTCCTTCCAACCGACCAGCCTTGGTGACCACCCGCCGGAGGCGGGAGTAAGATCGCCTGCACAGGGGCCACGGAAGCATCGTCATGAAGCTCGCTGCAGTGCAGGCACGCTCGGTTGCCGGTGATATCGACGGCAACATCCAACGGCATGCCCGTTTCATCGAAAGCGCGGCCTCCCTTGGGGCGGCCGCCGCATCGGCCCGGCCGATGACTTCGTGATGCCGGGCCGCTCGGCGGCGTGGCGCGAAGACGGCGCGCTGGCATGCAGCGTGGCGGGCGAAGAGGAAGCGATGGTGGTATACGACCTGGGCAGGCGCGAAGGCGAGGTAGTGCCGTGTACGGGCGACCACCGGGTGTGAGCTTCGCCGCGCGAGCGCTTGAACACGCGCAGCGAAACCGTTGAGCGCGCACTACTTGTTGAGGAACGCCACCAGCGCAGGCAGGGTCTGTTCCGGCGCTTCCTCCATCAGCCAATGGCCGGAGCCCTTCACCAGCACGCCTTCCACATTGGTATCCACCAGCTTGGCCTGGTCGATCAGGAACTGGCCGCCCGCCTTCTCGCCGGACAACACGAGCATCGGCATGTGCAGCGGTGTCTGCGCGAAGCCGGCAAAGTCCTTGGCGTCCTGCTCGAACGCCTTGAAGTACTCAAAGCCCGCACGCATGCCGCCCGGGCGCGCGTACTCGCTGGCATAGAACTGGCGGTCGGCTTCGGGCACCGAATGGGTGCGGTCGGCGGCGAAGTCGTTCCAGAAGTGCTCGAAGTAGGTGCGCTCGCGCCCCTCCACCAGCTTCAACGGGGTTTCGCCGTAGAAGTGGAAGTGCCACAGATCGCGCAGCAGCCACACGTGGGTCCAGTCGCCCACGCCAGGCAGAAACGCATCCATCAGCACGATGCTGTCCACCTCATCGGGGTACTGCGCGGCATACGCATACGCCACCATCAGGCCAATGTCATGGCCGACGATCTTTACCTTGCGGTAGCCCAGGGATTTCACCAGCGCATGGATATCCTGCGCCAGCGTCTTCTTGTCATACCCGCCATCGGGTTTCGACGACTGGCCGGCACCGCGCAGGTCGGGCGCAATGACCACATGCTGGCCTGCCAGCTTCGGCATCAATGGCCGCCACATGTGGCTGGTTTCGGCATAACCGTGCAGGAGCACGACCGGCGATGCATTGCCCTGACCGGCCTGTAGATAATGCAGGGTGACGCCGTTGACCTGGGCGTTGTGCGCCTGGATGGCATCGCTGCCTGCGGCTTGGGCGGCGACGGGCAGCAAACAGACGAGCAGGGCAACCGTTACCCGCTGCAGGCAAAGCCGGACGAAATTCATAAAGCGCTCCTTGGATGAGATACGCGGCCACTGGCCGCAGTGATGTGGCCTGGTGAGGCACTCACGCGCTGCGCTCCGCATCGGCTGCCACCGCGCCGGGCAGGTGCCGATCGATCCACTGCTGGAAGTCGCGCACCACGCCTTCGCGGCCTGCATCGTTGAGCAGGTCATGGGCGTGGTCCTTGTAGAGCAGCAGCGTCTTGTCGGCTGAGCCGGCGTTGTCCTCGAACACCTGGCTGCCGGCGGGTACGGTGACCTTGTCGGCTGTGCCGTGCGCGATCAGCACCGGCAGGCGCAGGGTGGGGAAGCCGCGCTTGAGCCGGTCGATGCCGACCAGCATCTGCGCCACGGTCAGCGCGGTCTGCTTCTCGTTGGCAATCAGCGGGTCTGCGTTGAGCGCTGCCACCACCTCCGGCAGCCGCGAGAACTCCTTGTTGGGCAGCTTCAGCACCCGCAGTTTGGGGAACGGGCCGCTGAGCAAGCGCACCAGCGCCAGGACCGGTGCCGGCGCGGGCACCTGGAAGGCATAGCTCTCGCAGATCAGGCCGGCCAGCTCGTCCTGGTGTGCCAGGGTGTACGCCGACGCGATCACGCCGCCCGCACTGTGGCCGAGCAGGAACACCGGCAATCCCGGTTCGCGCGACCGCGCCACGTTCAACAGCGACTGCACGTCGGCCAGGTAGTCGTCGAAATGCTCCACGTGGAAGCGCTCGCCACTGGATTTGCCTCGGCCGCGCAGGTCCACGGCGTACACCGCAAGACCGGCTGCGGTGAACTGCGCCGCCGCCCACTGGTAGTGTCCGCTGTGCGAGTTGAAGCCCGGCACGATGGCCAGCACCGCACGTACCTTCCCGGTCGGGCGCCAGCTGCGGATGAACAGCTCGCGCTCTCCGCCACTGATGAGTTCTTCGCTGCGGGTGGGGCCGGGCCCGCGGGCCTCGGAAGGGACAGCGTGCAGGGCGGCGGGGGGAACAGTGTTCATGGCAGGTCCTCAATGACGGATCGTCGCGCCGGCATTGCCGGCGGAAGCGGCGCGGGGGAGGGCGCTCAGGTGCGGAGGAAGGCGAGCAGGTCCTGGTTGAGCTGATCCTTGGCGGTGTCACCCAGGCTGTGGCCGCCACCGGGATAGATTTTCAGCTGCGCACCCTTGATCAGCTTCGCCGAACGCAGCGCTGCAGCCTTGATCGGCACGATCTGGTCATCGTCGCCGTGGATGATCAGGGTCGGTACGTCGATCTTCGCGAGATCGTCGGTGAAGTCGGTTTCCGAAAAAGCCTTGATGCAGTCGTACGCATTCTTGTGACCGGACTGCATGCCCTGCGTCCACCATGCGCGGATCAGTCCTTCCGATACCTTTGCGCCGGGCCGGTTGAAGCCGAAGAACGGCCCGGTGGCCACATCCAGGAAGAACTGCGCGCGGTCGGCCAGGTAGGCGCTGCGGAAGCCGTCGAACACCTCGATCGGCAGGCCGTCCGGATTGTCGGCGGTCTTGAGCATGATCGGCGGCACCGCGCCCATCAGCACCACCTTGGACACCTTGCCGGTGCCGTGACGCCCGATGTAGCGTGCCACTTCGCCACCGCCGGTGGAGTGGCCGATCATCGTCACTTTGTCCACGCCCAAGTGGTTGAACAGGGCGGCCAGGTCGTCGGCGTAGGTGTCCATGTCGTTGCCGTTCCACGGCTGGCTGGAGCGTCCGTGCCCGCGCCGGTCGTGGGCGATGCAGCGGTAGCCATTGCTGGCCAGGAAGAACATCTGCGCTTCCCAGGCATCGGCGTTGAGCGGCCAGCCATGGCTGAAGGACACCACCGGGCCGCTGCCCCAGTCCTTGTAGTAGATCGAGGTGCCATCAGGCGTGGTGAACTGGCTCATGGTCTGGCTCCGGGGGGCGGTGAGGCCAGCGTCGCACCCGCCTGCCAGCGCGGCATCGAACGTTCGGGCTCCGGGCCGCTCCCCCGTACGGGGGGCAGCAACGCGCCCCGGCCGGCGGCGGCTGCGCGCGGGTACCCGTCGTAGCCTGTGATCCTTCGCCACGGGCCCGCGCAGGCCAGGAGCACACCATGCTGGATCAGCTGCCCGTGCTCGACGCCATCCTGCAACGCCATGCCGGGGTGCTCGGGCGCGACCACCGGCCCTACCGCCACCATGCCTATCGGGTCGCCAATCTTTACTGGTCCATGTTGCCCGGCACGGCACAGGATCTGTACGTCCTGTCCGTGGCCGCAGCGTTTCATGACCTGGGCATCTGGACGGCGGGCAGCTTCGACTACCTCGACCCGTCCAAGGCCCTGGCGCGCGACTACCTGATGGCCGAGCAGAAGGCCGAGCTGGTGCCGGTGGTGCTGGCGATGATCGAGAACCACCACCGGATCGGGCCGGTGCCCGGCGCGGTGGATCGCCGCGTTGAAGCCTTCCGGCGCGCGGACTGGATCGATGTGACGCTGGGCCTGCGTCGGTTCGACAGCCGCAGAGAAGACCTGCGGCAGATCGTGCAGCGGTTCCCGCGCCTTGGTTTCCACCTGCGCCTGGTGCAGTTCTCGCTGCGGCACGGGCTGCGTCACCCGCTGCGGCCATTGCCGATGTTCAGGCGCTAGGCGCGACGGCTCAGTCCGTCAGGCGGACCAGTCCACGGCGCAGGGCCAGGTGGATCGCCTCGGTGCGGTTGCGTGCGCCCAGCTTCTCGAAGATGCGCGCAAGGTGCGACTTCACTGTCTCCGCCGAAATGCCCAGGCTGTTGGCGATCCGCTTGTTCTCCCAGCCTTCGGCCAGCGCGGACAGAATGGCCACTTCGCGCGAGGTGAGCGCTTCCTCGCCCACGTGCTGCGCGATCTCCTCGGAAATTTCCGCCGACAGGCAGCGCTTTCCCTGCGCCACGCGACGCAGTGAATCGATCAGCTCACCGCGCAGCGAACTCTTGAGCAGATAGCCGCAGGCACCCGCCGCCAGCGCCTCACGGGCGTTGGCATCGCCGCGGTAAGTGGTGAGGATCACCACGCGGGCGTGCGGAAATTCCGCGCGCAGCCGCCGGGTCAGCTCGATGCCGCTCATGCCGGGCATCTGCAGGTCGACCAGGGCGATGTCCGGCAGCAGCCGCCGGAACTGCTCCATGCCGCTCTGCGCATCGGCGGCCTCGCCGACCAGCTCCAGGCCGGGCTCGACCTCCAGCATGGATGCAATGCCCTGGCGGATCAGCGGATGATCGTCGATGGTCAGGATGCGGATGGTCATGGCAGGGGCCCCGGGGCAGGCGAACACCGTGCATCGTGACGCCGTCCAACGCAAGCGCCCCCGAATGGGGGACGCCGGCATGGCCGGAACACGCCACGACACCCGTCTCGCGCTGCCCGAGGCTGTGCGTGAAGGGACGACCCTCGGCCCGGGAGCCGCCGCACCATGAGCGTCAGCGCACCTGCCTACCCTGCCGGGCGCACCGCCCTGCTGCTGGTCGATCCCTACAACGACTTCCTTGCCGAAGGCGGCAAGCTCTGGCCTGCGGTCGCCGAGGTGGCGACTGCCGTCGATCTGCTCGCCAACCTGCGCCGCATCCGCGACGCCGTGCATTGCGCGCGCTGGCCGCTGTTCATCGTGCCCCACCACCGGGCCACGCCGCACGATCTGGCTGGCTGGACGCACGCTACGCCTTATCAGCTGGGCGCATCGCAGGCGCAGGTCTTCGCGCGCGACGGTTGGGGTGGCGAATGGCATCCGGATCTTGCGCCGGAGCCGCACGACATCATCGTCAAGGAACACTGGGCCGGCAGCGGCTTTGCCAACACCGACCTGGACCTGCTGCTGAAGCAACACGGCATCAGCCATGTGATCGTGGTCGGCCTGATTGCCAACACCTGCATTGAAACCACCGCGCGCTTCGCCAGCGAACTGGGTTACCACGTCACCCTGGTGCGCGACGCCACGGCCGCCTTCAGCCAGGCTGCCATGCAGGCCGCGCATGACATCAACGGCCCGACCTACGCCCACGCCATCGTGAGTACCCGCGAGCTGCTGGCGCGCATTCCGTTCAGCGCCGATCCCTGAGTGCCTGCGTCACCCGCCAGCGCGGCAGCCGCAGTCGGATGCGGGTGCCGCCGCCGGTCACGGCTTCCACCGTGAGCGTGCCACCGCACAGCGCGGCGCGCTCGCGCATGCCCGGCAGCCCCCAGTGCCCGTCGCTGCCGCCGTGGGCAAGGATCGACGCCTCGATGCCGCAGCCGTTGTCCTCGATCTCCACGGTGGTGTGCAGCAGGCCGTAGAGGATGCGCACCACGATGCGCGACGGGTTGGCGTGCCTGCTGGCGTTGGCCACCGCCTCGCGCACGATCCGGTACACCTCGCCCAGTTCCGGATGCCGCCAGCGACGCGGGCCACCGCGGACCTCGACCGACCACGCCGTTTCCGGCGGCAGCTCCAGGTGCGCAGGCAACGTACCGACCGCAGACTCCAGATCGTCGAAGGCGACGTCGTCGCGGCGCAACGCACGGATGCGGTCGCGTCCTTCGACCAGGCCCGATTCGGCTTCCTGCAACGCATGCACCAGCCCCGCATCGGCCGCCGCGGTATCGCCCTGCGCGAGCCGCCTGCGTGAGGCTTCGATGCGCATCATCAGCGCCTGCACCGATTGCAGCAGGGTGTCGTGCAGATCGCGCGCGATGCGCTCGCGTTCGCCGACCCGCGCGCGATAGACACGCTGCACGCGCAGGCGCGCTACCGCCACCCGCCAGCGTACGAACAGCCACACCAGCGCGGCCGCCACCAGCAGCACCGCGCCGGCGAACCAGCCGGTCTGCCAGAACGCGGGCAGCACGGTGAGGTTGAAGGAGGCCTCTGGCGACCAGTTCCCGGCGTCATCGCTGGCGATCACCCGGAAGCGGTAGCTGCCCGGTTCCAGCCGGCTGTACAGCGCCTGCCGGCGCGTGCCCGCGTCGTGCCAGGCATCGTCCACGCCATCGAGCCGGTAGCGGAAACGCACCCGCTCGGGCGTGCGCAGTGCCGGGGCCGTGTAGTCCACGCGCAGGTCGCGGCTGCCGGCGGGCAGGCGCAGGTGCGGCGACAGTGGCAGGGCCTTGTCGTCCACCTGCAGGCCGAGCAGGGTGGGTGCCAGCGGAGCCGGCGCCGGATTGCGCGCGATGGCCCGCGGGTCGATCCAGTGCACGCCGCGGTTGGTGGCAAACCAGATCCGGCCCTGGCCGTCGCTCAGCACCGAGGGAACGCCGCCGTTCTGCTCGGTGCTGCCGCGCAGCCCGTCCAGGACACCAAACCGCTCGAAGGCCACCGCATGCGAGGGATCGGCGCGCCAGCGCTTCACCTCGGTGGCCGGCACCCGGCTCAGGCTCGACCCCCCGCCCAGCCACAGCTCGCCATGGGGCAGCAGCACGATGCCGGTGGTGCGTTCGAAACGCTCCCCGCCTTCGCCGAGCAGGCGGTGGAAGCGCTCGCCGGCGCGCACGGCCACGCCCTGCGCGGCGCCGATCCAGAGTTCCTCGCCGTAGGCCTGCAGCAGGGCGATACGCCCCACGCCGGGACCGTTGTCGGTAAAGTCACGCCGCTTGCCCTTCTCGAACACGCGGATCGTCTGCCCGGCATCGGACCAGATGCGGCCCTGCGCGTCTTCGGCCAGCGCCCGTGGCATCACGCCCGGTTGCAGGCCGTATTTCGCGTTCTGGCCTTCCCACTTGCCATCCTGCAGGCGCAGCAGGCCGCCATTGAGGCGGCTGACCCAGAGACCACCGGCGCGGTCGCTGGCGAGCATGCCGACCATGCCGTTGCCTTGCAGCTCCGGCGGCAGCGCTACGTTCTCGAGGCCGGCGGGTCCGACCCGCGACAGCAGGCCGCCGCCGCTGCCGACCCACACGGTACCGTTGTGGTCCCGGTGCAGGGCAGTCACCCCGCTCATCGCCGGGCCACGGAGCTCAACCACGCGCGCACCTCCTGGCTGGCTCGCATCGGGCGTGACCCACATCGGGCTGCCGTCCGGGTTGCCCGCCAACAGGCGTCCCTCCCTGTCCACCGCGATGGAGAAGGACTGCTCGCGGCGTGGCAGCGCGATGGCCGCCAGCGCGTTGCCGCGGAACCGGTCCAGTCCGTTGGCCGTGCCTGCCCAGATACTGCCCTCGCGGTCCTCGAACAGGGTCCACACCACTTCCGAGCTGAGACCCTGCTGGGTACCGAAGTACTCCGGCTGCGCCGGCGCGCCGCCGCTTCCGGGCGCGTGCAACGCGCGCAGATCGCGCACGCGCGCGACGCCCCCGGCCGTACTCAGCCACATGCCGCCATCGCGGTCGAAGCGCAGTCCGGCGCCCTTGAATGCCGGGTCGAGCCAACTGCGCGTGGCCCGCGGATGGCGCGGGTCCGGATCGGCCTGGGCGAGCGGGCGGGCGCCCCAGTAATCCACCGCCCACAGCGTGCCGTCCGCCGTCTGGTCGAAGTAAGGAATCTGCACCGGTTTGGGATAGGCCTGGAAACGCGCAGCCCCCGGTGCGAGGTGGGCGATGCCGAACGTATCGCCGACCGAGTACGCCAACCAGATGCCACCCTGGCGGTCGGCGAAGAGCCGCTCCGGTCGCCAGGCCGGATCGACGCCCCGGTCCTGCGCGCCTTTCCAGGTATCGCTGGCAGGGTCCAGCCAGACCACGGCAACGGCTGTGATCGCCCAGAGCCGCCGGGTGCTGTCGCGGGCAAAACCCATCACCGAGCCCAGCGGTACATCGTCGCGCTGGTACGCGTACTGCCCGGGGTTCGGACCACCAAGACGGCTCATGCCGCCATTGAAGTAGCCCACCCACAGCGAGCCATCCGGCTCGGCCAGAAGACTCAGCACATCGTCATCGATCAGCGGCTTGCCGCCGGCGGTGGTGATCCGCTCGAAGCGCACACCGTCGAAGCGGTACAGGCCCTGCCGCGAGCCCAGCCAGAGCAGTCCGTCGGGCGTCTGCGCGATGGAGAAGATCTGTGCCGGCGCACCGTTGTCCGGCGTCCAGCGGTCATGACGGAGCTGGGACAGCGCCCGGTCCGGCGGCAGTGCCTGCGCCGACGGCAGCGCACCGCACGCGGCCAGCAGGGCGATCAGCACCCGCCGGCAGACACCGGCGCGGCGCCTGTTCGTGACGTGCGCGGATGCATGACGAACCGGAAGCCAGAGCATGGGTGGCGGACCGAGGGGTGGAGGTGCGGAACCGGCGGAGTATGGCACGGCCCGATGGCCCAACGGCCTCACTGCACAGCCGCGTCTACAGACAGTTGCCTGCCCGTCAGTGGCCTGGACCTGCAGCTCCGTTCGACCGCTTGCGTCATCCAGCCTAACGCTGTTAGATTCGCCCCCTAACACCGTTAGGTAGAAGCCCCCAGTGCGTCAGCCCATTGCCCGGGACAACATTGTCGAGGCCGCCTTCAAGATCCTCGACGAGGCCGGCATGGAGGGGGTGACCCTGCGCAAAGTGGCCTGCGCATTGGGCATCCGCGCGCCGTCGCTGTACTGGCATTTCAAGAGCAAGCAGGCGCTGGTCGATGCCATGGCCGACGCCATGATCGTGGACGTGGCCCGCCACCTCCCGGACGGACAGCCCTGGCGCGAAACGCTGCTGCAGATCGCGCGCGAGTTCCGTGTGGCGTTCAAGGCGCGCCGCGACGGCGCCCGGGTCTATGCCGGCACCTTCCTGGCCACCGAGAACGTGCTGCGGGTGGGCGAGGCCAGCATTGCCGCGCTGGTCGGCGCCGGTGCCTCGGTGCGCTTCGCCGCCACCACCTCCATGGACCTGGTCTACTACGCGATGGGCTTCGTCATTGAAGAACAGTCGTGGCCGGGCGACGGCAGCATGGAAGCGCTGGGCGAGGCCTTCATGGCGCTGGCCGAAGCGCGTTTCCCGCATTGCTGGGAGGCCCGCGAGGCCTGGAGCGAGGTCGATTTCGACACGCGCTTCGAACAAGGCCTGGGCCTCATGCTCGACGGCATCGAACTGCGCCTGGCCCGCGCACCCTGATTCGTTTTTTCTTTCCCCTGTTCCCGCGGTTTCGACACGGAAGCTTCTCCATGCGTGCACCTCTTCTTCGCAGTTCACTGCTCCTGCTCACTCTGGCCGTGCTCACCGCGTGTGGCGGCAAGGACGAAAAAGCCGAGGCCGAGGCGGCGGCCGCCAGTTCCGCGCTGCCCGTGTCGCTGGCCACGGTGCAGCAGCAGACCATGGCGCGCACCGTATTGGTGTCCGGTCCGGTCAGCGCCTACGAGGAAATGCAGCTCGGCGTTGAAGTCAGCGGCCAGCGCGTGACCGCCCTGCCGGTGGATGTCGGCCAGTGGGTCAAGAAGGGCCAGGTGCTGCTGCAGCTGGATCACCGCACCCTGGACAGCGAGCTGGCCCAGGCCGAGGCCTCGCTCAGGCAGGCACAGGCGGCGCAGGAGCTGGCGCGCCTGAACTACCAGCGCAGCGAGAAGCTTGCCGCTGAAAAGCTGATCAGCGAAAGCAGCCTGGACGAACTGCGCGCCAACCGCATCAATGCCGAAGCGCAGACCGCCACCGCACGTGCATCGCGCGATGCCGCGCAGTTGCGGCGCGATTTCGCCGACCTGCGTGCGCCGGCCGATGGCCTGATCTCCAAGCGCCTGGTGCAACCGGGTCAGGTGGTGTCGGCCGGCACCGAGCTGCTGCGCCTGATCCGCGACGGCCGCCTGGAATGGCGCGCCGAGCTGCCCGAAGACCAGCTGACCGGCGTTGCCGTGGGCAACACGGTGGAACTGCCGTATGCCGGCGCCGTGGTGAACGGCCGCATCCGTGCGGTTACCCCCGGCGTGGACGCGCAGACCCGCACCGGTACGCTGTATGCCGATCTGCCCGAACCGGGCACGCTCAAGCCGGGCGTGTATGTGGAAGGCCGCATCATCACCGGCGAAGGCCCGGTACTGACCGTGCCGACCGCGTCCATCGTGCAGCGCGACGGCCACAGCTATGTGTTCACCGTGAACGGGAAGCAGCAGGCCGCCCGCCTGCGCGTGCGTACCGGCCAGGCCGTGCAGGGCCGCACCGCGATCGTGGAGGGCCTGAAGGCCGGCGACCGCGTGGTGGTGGAAGGCGCCGGGTTCCTCGGTGAGGGCGACCGCGTGCGCGTGGTGACCGACGCGAAGGCAGCGGCCAAATGAATATTTCCGCCTGGGCGATCAAGCGCCCGTTGCCTGCCCTGCTGATCTTCTTCGTGCTGTGCGTGGCGGGGCTGTGGGGCTTCTACCAGCTCCCGGTCGCGCGCTTCCCCGACATCGCGTTCCCGATGACCACGGTCACCGTGACCCAGCCGGGCGCCTCGCCCAGCCAGCTGGAAGCGGAAGTCACCCGCAAGGTGGAAGACTCGGTGGCCACCGTCAACAACGTCAAGCGCGTGATCTCCTCGGTCAGCGAAGGCGTCAGCACCACCACCATCGAGTTCCAGCTCGAGGCCGACCTGGCCACCGCGCTGGACGACACCCGCGACGCGGTCACGCGGATCCGTACCGACCTGCCGCAGGACATCCAGGAACCGGTGATCTCCAAGGTGGACATCGGCGGGTCGCTGATGACCTATGCCCTGGTCGCGCCGCACATGACCCCCGACGAAGCCAGCTGGTTCGTCGACCGGGATATTTCGCGTGCCATGTACGGCGTGCCCGGGGTGGCCCGTGTCACCCGTGTGGGCGGCGTGGAGCGCCAGGTGCGCGTGGACCTGGACCCGAACGCGCTGATCGCGATGGGCATCACCGCCGGCGACGTATCGCAGCAGCTGGCCCGCATCCAGGTGGAACGCGCCGGCGGCAAGGCCGAAATCGAGGGGGCGCAGCAGACCATCCGCACACTGGGCACGGTCGGCGATGCCCAGGCATTGCGCGACTATTCCATCGCGCTGCCGGATGGCCGCGCGGTGCGGCTATCCACCCTGGCCACCGTGACGGATGCTGCGGCCGACCCCACCGAAGCGGCGCTGCTGGACGGTGAGAAAGTGGTGGCGTTCTCGATGTCGCGCACGCGTGGTTCCAGCGAAGTGAAGGTCGAAGCCGGCGTGCACGACGCGCTGGACAAGATCAAAGCCGAGCACCCGGGCATCGATTTCCGTCTGGTCACCACGGCCATCGACGAAACCCACCGCTCCTACGATTCGTCGATGACCATGCTGTGGGAGGGCGCGCTGCTGGCCCTGCTGGTGGTGTGGCTGTTCCTGCGCGACTGGCGCGCCACCTGGGTGTCGGCGCTGGCGCTGCCGCTGTCGATCATTCCCACCTTCGCGGTGATGTACTTCTTCGGCTTCACCCTGAACATCATCACCCTGCTGGCGCTGTCGGTGGTGGTCGGCATCCTGGTTGACGATGCGATCGTTGAGATCGAAAACATCGTGCGCCACCTGCGCATGGGCAAGCCGCCGCTGGAGGCCGCGCGCGAAGCGGCCGGCGAGATCGGCAACGCGGTGATCGCCACCTCGTTGACCCTGGCGGCCGTGTTCGTGCCGGTGGCATTCATGCCCGGCATTGCCGGCAAGTTCTTCCGTGAGTTCGGTTGGACCGCGGCCACCGCCGTGCTGTTCTCGCTGCTGGTGGCGCGCCTGCTCACCCCGATGATGGCGGCGTACCTGCTCAAGCCGCACGGCGAAGAGAAGCCCGAATCGAAATTGATGGCCTGGTACCTGGGGTGGGTGGACGCCGCGCTGCGCTACCGTGGCCGCACGCTGTGGCTGGCGACCGGCCTGTTCGTGGCATCGCTGGCGCTGGTACCGCTGATCCCGGCCACCTTCATTCCGCAGTCGGACCTGGGCCGCAGCAACCTCAACCTGGAACTGCCGCCGGGTACCCGCCTGCAGGAAACCGTGGCGGTGGCCGAGCGCGCCCGCGCGCTGCTCAAGGACATGCCCGAACTGAAGCAGGTCTACACCGCCGTGGGCGCGGTGCTGGATCTGGGCGACCCGAGCGCCACCGGCGTGGGCGAACCGCGCAAGGCGACACTGATCCTGGACTGGGGCGTGGCCGATGACCGCGACCGCGACCAGCGCGCGCTGGAACGCGACGCCCGCCAGCGGTTGGCCAACCTGCCTGGCGTGCGCGTGAGCTATGTCAGTTCCGAGCCGGGCAACCTGCTGCAGCTGGTGCTGTCCGGCGACGACCCGCAGCGCCTGCAGGACGCCTCCACCGCGCTGGAACGCGACCTGCGCGGCATCCAGGGGCTGGGCAGCGTGACGTCCACCGCCTCGCTGCTGCGTCCTGAGCTGCAGATCGTGCCCAACGCAGCGCGCGCGGCCGATCTGGGTGTGGCCACCCAGGACATCGCCGAAGCGGCGCGCATCGCCACCGCCGGCGACTACGAACAGCGCCTGGCCAAGCTCAACCTGCCCGACCGCCAGGTGCCGATCCGGGTCGGCTTTGCCGAGGACACCCTGGCCAACCCGGCGCTGATCGGGCAGCTGCGTGTGCCGGGCCGCGATGGACCGGTGCCGCTGGCGGCCGTGGCCGACATCCGCCAGGGCAGTGGCCCCTCGCAGATCTCGCGCTACCAGCGTCAGCGCAACGTGACCCTTACCGCCGAACTCAACGGCCGCCCGCTCGGCGATGTGATGACCGAAGTGCAGGCCCTGCCCAGCGTCAAGCAGCTGCCCCCCGGCGTGACCTTCCTCAATACCGGCGATGCGGAAGTGTTCGTGGAGCTGTTCATCGGTTTCATGCTGGCCATGGCGGCCGGGCTGATCTGCATCTACATGGTGCTGCTGCTGCTGTTCAACCATGCCCTGATGCCGGTCACCATCCTGGCGGCGGTACCGCTGTGTGCCGGCGGTGCGTTCGGTGCGCTGCTGATCACCCAGAACATGCTCTCGCTGCCGGCGCTGATCGGCTTGTTGATGCTGATCGGCATCGCCACCAAGAACTCGATCCTGCTGGTGGATTACGCGGTGATGGCCGAGGACGAGCAGGGCATGAGCCAGCACGACGCGCTGATCGACGCCTGCCGCAAGCGCGCCCAGCCGATCGTCATGACCACCCTGGCCATGGGCGCGGGCATGATGCCGATCGCCCTCGGGTTCGCTGGCGATTCCAGCTTCCGCGCACCGATGGCCATTGCGGTGATCGGCGGGCTGATCACCTCCACGCTGCTCAGCCTGATCGTGATCCCTGCCGCTTTCACCGTGATGGACGATCTGGGCGAATGGATGTCGCGGAAGTTCCGCCACAAGTCCACGCACAAGGCGCATTGAAGCGACAGAGCGACTCGGCCGGTCTGACGGGCCGACCGGCCAACCGGACGGACCGCCCACCGGTCGACCGAATGGACCACCCACCGGCCGACCGGTCGACCGAACGGACCACCGACCGGCCAACCGGCCGACCGAATGGACCGCCGGCCTGACCGGCCGACCGAATGGACCGCCGGCCTGACCGGTCGACCGAATGGACCGCCGGCCTGACCGGTAGAGCGGACTGTTAGTCCGCTGCTCTTGGCGCATACCCACCACCGCGCAGGAAGCAGCCGACTAACAGTCGGCTCTACCGCCCATCACCCTTGCGATGCACCGCATCGCTGCCTAGCGGGGCCGCTCAATCAGTTTCCAGCCATTCCCCGAGGGATCGCGGAACCCCGCGTCCACCGTGCCGTAGCGTTCCACCGGTTCCTGGTTGAACTCGACGCCGGCCGCCGACCAGCGCGCGTAGGTGTCCCGGCAGTCCGCCACGGTGAGGACCAGCGGTGGCATCGCGCCCTTGGCCACCAGCGCGTTCAGCGCCTGCGCGGTGTCGGCGTCGTGCACCGGCGGGCCGGGGCGGAACAGGCCCAGCTGGAACCCGGGCTGCTGCGGGTGCTGCACGGTCAGCCAGCGGTAATCGCCGTTGCCCGCATCGGTGTGGACCACAAAGCCCAGCTTGCCCACGTAGAAATCCAGCGCTTCCTGCTGGTCGCGCACGTAAAGACCGACGACTTCAATACCCTGGCTCATGTGACCTCCGCTGTGTGAGCGTCCTTTTTACGCCCGTCGCATCCGCTGCCGCTTCTCCGAAACTGAGGTTTTCAGATCCGGCCGGCCGGCGGCCCGTGCGATGCACTCCGGTGCCTGCGCGGCCGTGCCCTGCAGCAGGCTGGCGCGCAGTTCGCCTGGGCTCTGTCCGGTGATGTCGCGGAAGATCCGGCCGAACGTGCCCAGGCTGCTCCAGCCGGTCTGCAGCGCGATCTCGGTGATGGGCAGGTCGGTCCCGCGGCACAGCGCCACCGCGCGCTCGATCCGCCGGGTCAGCAGATAGCGGTGCGGCGGCAGCCCAAACGCCTGGCGGAACTGGCGCGCGAAGTAGGCCTCCGACACCGCACTGACCCCGGCCAGGCGTGCGATGGTCCACGCCTCGTGCGGCGCACGGTCCATGTGGTCCTTGGCCCGCAGCAGCCGGCGCAGCAGTTCAGGGGTCGGGTTCATGCGCGCAGCCTAGCGCGGTTTCAGTTCGGCACCTGCATGGCCGGCGGCCGACCATGCGCGCAGGCCCATTACCGCCAGCCCCACGAACACCAGGTACAGCCCGGCGGTCACGTCCAGCGACTTGACCAGGTACATGCCGACGTAGACCACGTCGACCACGATCCACAGCCACCAGGTGGCGACGTGCCGGCGTGCCTGCCACCACTGGGCCACCAGGCTCAGCGCGGCCAGCATCGCGTCCAGCCACGGCAGTGCGGCATCGGTCCAGGTGTGCATGGCCGCGCCCAGCGCCACGCCCACGGCTACCCCCACGCCCAGGTCGCGCAGCAGCTGCCGGCGCGGCAGCGGCACGATCACGATCGCGCCGTCCTGTTCGGCATGCCGGTGCCAGCTCAGCCAGCCGTACAGCAGGAAGCCACCGAAGGCGACCTGCAGCAGCGTGTCCGAATACAGCCGTGCCTCGATGAACACCACCGCATACAGGGCCACTGCGACCAGGCCCACCGGCCATGCCAACACCCGCCGGCGCGCCATCAGCCACACGCCCAGCAGGCTGGCCACCACCGCGGACCACTCGAGCACGGCCGCGTTCACAGCCCGATGCTGACCGACAGGCGCGCCTGGCGCGGCGCGCCGGCGAACAGGTAGTAGTCGCCGTAGCTGCTGCCGGTGTCGCGCCAGTAGAAGCGGTCGAACACGTTGTCCACCGACAGGGTCCAGGTCACGGGATGCGCGTGCAGTTGGTGCTGGAAGCGGACGCCGGCGTCGAATACCGAGTAGGACGGCGCCTTGACGCTGCCATCGACAGTGGCCGCGTTCGAGGAGGCGTAGCGCCAGCCGCCGCTCACCGCCAGGCCATCGGCGAAGGGCAGCGCATAGTCCACGTGCACGGCCGCACGCCGTTTGGGCACGTTGACCAGCTGCTGGCCGTCGTAGAACGCCGTGCCGGCATCGCGCGCGCGCGCCTGCAGCACGCTGGCGCTGGCGGTGACTGCCAGCCGGTCGCTGAGCTGCCCGTTGGCGGTGAGCTCCAGCCCGGTATGGGTCTGGGTGCCTTCCTGCACGAAGGTGAAGCCGGCCTCGCTGTCATCGGGCTTGGCGTACTGGAATGGCTGGGTGGTGCGGAACACTGCCGCGCCCAGCATCAACCCGTCCATGGCGGCGTACTTGACGCCCAGCTCGCGCTGGCGCGACTGCATGGCCGGCAGGAAGGTGCTGCCGTTGCTGGTCCAGAACGGCGCCTCCTGGCCCAGCGACAGGCCCTCGACATAGCTGGCGTAGATAGTGAGCTGGTCGGTGGTCTGCCAAACCAGCGCGGTCTGCGGCAGGAACCGCGACAGCCGGCTGTGCCGCTCGGGCGTGCCGCGCTTGTCGTAGGCGCGCTCATCCAGGCGCACATAGCGGCCGCCGGCCAGCCACTGCCAGCTGTCGCCGATGTGCATGCGGTCCAGCACGAATGCCGCGCGCTGCCAGCTGTCCAGGCGCCGCGCGGACGGGCCCGGCTGCAGCGGTGAGGGATCGAACACCGGCACCTGCGCGTCGGCGATGTTGGCGGTGCCCACGTACTCGTTGACGTTCTGGCGCTTGTCCACGGTACGGTGGAACGCGCTCAGGCCGACCGAGAGTTCGTGGGTAAGCGCACCGGTAGCCAAGCGCCCGCGCAGCTCGGCGCGCGCCTCGTCGTTGCGGCGGGTGTCGTCGGGGCTGCGGTAGTCGTAGATGTCGTAGTCGCCGTTGGGCGCGAAATAATTGCTCGGCACGCTGCCGTCGGCGCACCCGGCCGCGTAATAGCAGCCGTACGCGAACGCGACGTTGTCATCGATCACCGAGCGGCTGTGGCCCACCGATACGCGCGACTGCCAGTCCGAACTGAAATCGTAGGTGTGCAGCGCGGTGATGTTGGTGCTGGCGATGCCGACCGGCTGCTGCCACGGCTGGTAACCGAGCATGCGGCTGCGGTCCACGCCACGCGGAAGCTCGCTGCCGCCGAGCAGCTGGTAGCCCGACGCCGAGCGCTGCGCGCTGGTCTGGTAGTTGGCATCCACTTCCAGCTTGCCGCGCTCGCCGATCAGCCAGTCGGCAGCTACGGAATAGAAGTTGCGGCGGCCGTCGGCATGCTCGATGTACGAGGCGCTGTCGTCCCAGGCTGCGTTGACGCGCACGCCGAAGCGAGGGCTGAGCCAGCCGCCGACGTCCACGGCCGCATAGCGCGAGCCTTCCGAATCGGTCGCCAGGGTAACCGTGCGGACGTCGGCGGGGCGCTTGCCCACGTAGTTGATGATGCCGCCCGGGGCCATTACACCGGCGGCCAGACCCGCTTCACCCTTGAGGATCTCCACCTGCTGCACGTTTTCCAGCGCCAGGCGCTGCTCACCCGCGATGGACAGCCCGTTGAAGCGGTAGCCGGTGGCCGGGTCCAGTGCGAAGCCGCGGATGGCGATGTTCTGGTAGTACCCCACCGGCGCATAGCTGTCGCCGAGCGACGCATCGTGCCGGGCCAGTTCGGACAGCGTGCGCACCTGCAGGCGGTCCAGGAACGCGCTGTCGAGCACGTTCACCGACGCCGGCGTGTTCTTCCAGTCCGCGCTGCCGAAGCTGCTCGACGGCGTCACCGGCGCGGCCGGTTTGCGTGCCTGCACCCGCACGCCGGCCAGATCGGTGGGAGAACGCTCGCCTGCGTCCGGCGCGGCGTCGCTGGCGTGCAGCGGCAGGGCGGCGCAGAGGGCGGCGGTCAACAGCGTGAGGCGGTAGCAGCGGTTCATTCGATTCGTCATCAGCCAGGGGAGACGAAGCGAAGGCACGCACGCGCACCGGCCCGGAACGGGGGTGCGCCTGCTGCTCAAAGCTCCCTACGCCGGTGCAAACCGGATCAGGTTCCAAGGGACTCTCTCAGCCTGGTCATCCAGGCACCCCCGCTTCTGTGGTCATTTTCACACCAATCGGCCGCCGTGGCGAGCGCGATGGCTCAGGCGGCGGCGTGCAGCGTGTCCAGCAGGGCGCGGCCGGCGGACCCGGCAAACCACTGGGCATGCCCCAGCAGGAAGGTGTGGTAGGCCACGTCGGCATTCGCCGCCGAGCCGGTAACCCATTGGAAATACTCGATTTCCGACAAGGCGAAATCCAGGTGGACCACCGGCAGCAGGTCGGCCAGCAGGTGCACCTGTGGCGCGGACAGGGGCCGTACTTCGCGGTACCCGGCCAGCAGTGCCAGGGCGATATCGGCGTGCGCGAGCGGGCCGTTCCCGCCGGTATCCAGCCAGGCAACGGCATTGCGCTCCATCGCCGTGGCCAGGTCGAACAGTGCGCTGGCCGGTGACGCCAGGCCGAAATCGAACACCGTGCTTACCCTCGCCGCCGCACCCTGGCCGTGCCAGAGCAGGTTGGACACGTGCCAGTCGTTGTGCCCCCACAGCGCCGGCTCGGCCTGCAGCCGTGCCCCCAGCGCCGCATGCCACGGCAGCAGCGCGCGCTGCAGGTCCTGTTGCCACGGTTGCCGCAGCAGGTAGCTCGCCAGCCCGGGCCGGTCCGGCAGCGTACTGCGCAGGAGCGCCAGGGGATCGCGCGCGCGGATCAGGTCATCGCGTGCCACCAGCAGGTGGGTACTGCGCTGGGGCGCGTGGTAATCGGCGGCGGCCAGGTGCAGGCGGGCCAGCATCGCACCGGCCTGCCAGGCATGCGCGGGGTGCAGCGGCGGTGTCCATGACGGGCGGTCGCGGTACAGGTCCTCACCGGCGCCCTGCGCATGCAGTTCGTAGGTCCAGCGCCCGGCCTCGATGGCGGTGGCACCGTCGTGCGCCGGCAGCACCTGCGTGACAGGCAGGCCGGCAGCGGCCAGGTGCGCGATGAAGCGGTGCTCTTCGCCCAGCACCGCGGGCGTCCGTACGCTGGCCGGGTGGCGCTTGAGGAAATACCGCTGCGATCCGCACTGCACCAGTGCTGCGGCCGAAAATGGCCGTGGACTGTGCCAGAGCACCTGGCAGTCGCCTTCGAGTGCGGGGTAACGTCCGCGCAGCCAGGCCAGTTCGGTGTCGCTGATGGCAGGCCAGTCGGCAATGACGTGATCGTTGTCCAGGCCCTGAACGCGGTGGTCGCTCTGCACCATTGGCTCAGAGTTTGTTGTCGCGCATGTAGTCATACAGCTCCGCGTCGCTCTTCAGGCCCAGCTTGAGCATGGCGTCGCCCTTCTGCCGGCTGATCGTGCTGACGCTTTTGTGCAGTTTTTTCGCGATTTCCTTGACGATCAGGCCACTGCCGAGCAGGCGCAGCACCTCCACCTCGCGGGGCGACAACACACGCGTGCGGTCGTCGCCCATGCCCTGCGTGCCGATCATGTCGATGCGCTCCTTGAGCGTCCGGCAGATGTACGGATGGCCGCGGGCCACGGTCTGGATCGCCACCGGCAGCTCGTCCATCGACGAGCTCTTCTCGACCAGGCCCTTCACCCCCTCATTGACCACCACGCGCAGGATGGCGAGGTTGTTGGACACGGTCAGCAACAGCACGTGCAGGTCGGGATAATTGCGCCTGATGGTTCCAATCATGGCTAAACCGTCAGGCTTGCGGCTGCCGGGCATCGAATAATCGGTGACCAGAACGTCGCATTCGGTCGTTGCCAGGATCTCGTAAAGCTCGTCCACGCCGCTGGCCTGGGCGACCACCTCGCCTACACCACTGGCTTCGATCACGGATTTGGTGCCGACCCGGACTACCGGGTGGTCGTCGGCGATGATTATGCGCAAGGTCATGGACTAGTATTGCCTCGAAGGCTGCGGCCCCTCTGGGCACGTCGCGGTGGGCGGATCATTCCTGGGAGAACAGACAGCATGCGTACCTCGGTTGTCCGCTGGCTGGTTCTGCTGGGGCTGGTGCTGGCGCTGGGCAGCGCCGCGATGGCGGCGCCTGCGCCGGCGCCCTCGCTGTCACCGCGCCAGGCCGACTGGATCGAGCGGAACCCTACCATCTTATTGGGCCTGTACGACAGCGGCTGGCCACCATTCGAATTCATGCAGAACGGCCGTCCGGATGGACTCGGCTACGACTACCTGATGTTGTTGACCCGGCAGCTCGGCGTGCAGGTCAAGGTGCGGGTGTATCGCGATTGGGCAGACGTGCTGGATGCGGCATGCCGGGGCGAGGTGGACGTGGTGATGAACATCACCCTGACCCCCGACCGCACCCGCTGCATGGTCTACACCGGGTCCTATGCCGACGCGCCCCTCGCTCTGGTCGGCCGGCTGGGCGACACCCGGACCTCGACCGATCCGGACCTGGCCGGGCTGAGCGTGGTGACCGAGCAGGAGTTCCTCACCAGCGGCCAGGTGCGCGCCCGCTATCCGGCCGCGCGGCAGGTCACCGCCGCCAACACGCGCGCGGCGCTGATGATGGTGGCCCAGGGCAAGGCCGACGTGTACATCGGCAATGCCCACGTGGCCAGCACCCTCATCCGCCAGGAGCGACTTGACGCAATTGGCCTGCTCCGGCCCAGCGACCTGCCGCCCGAGCGGCTGCATTTCGGCGTGCCCAATGCCCGCCAGCCGCTGGCCGAGGCGCTGGACAGCGTGCTGTCCACGGTCACCGCCACCCAGCGCGAAGCGCTGTACAAGCGCTGGTTGCCGCCGCTGCAGTGGTCGGCGCAGTCGCGGCTGATCCTGGCCGACGCCGAGCGGCGCATCCTCGCCACGCCCCTGCGCATGGGGTACGCGCCGACCGGTGCGCCGCTTTCCTTCATCGACGCGGCAGGCGAACCCAGCGGCGTGGCAGGCGACTACCTGCGCCAGCTGCGCATGGTCGGGGCGCAGTTGAACCGCGTGCCGGCGCACGACTGGTTCGAAGTGCGCGAGCAGATGCGGCGCGGCGATGTGGACGTGGTGATGGGCCTGCCCAATGACGCGCATTACCTGGGCGACGACTGGGTGTTCAGCCAGCCCTTCATCAGCGTGCCCAACGTCATCGTCACCCCCAACGACAGCCGCTCCGTGCTCGGCCTGAACGATCTGGACGGACGCAGCATCCTGCTGTCCGATCCCGAACGCCTGCGCGGCTACATCCTGCAGTACGCGCCGCGCGCGCGCATCGTGCCGGCCCGCAGTGTCGAACAGGCGCTGTCGAGATTGGCCAATGGCGACGCCGACGCCTATGTCGGCAACCTGGCCATGGTCGACCGGGTGGTCCGCGAGGTGTACCCGGCCAAACTGCACGTGGCGGCACCGGCCGGGTTCAGCGACCAGCTCGCGCTGGCGGTGAAGCGACAGTACGCGCCGCTGGCGACCACCTTCGACCGTGTGCTGGCCAACCTGACCCCGCGCGAACACGCCGCCATCCGCGGCGACTGGCTGCTGGCCGAGTACCGCAGCGGGCTGGACTGGCGGTCGGTGGCGCGCTGGGCGGTGCCGCTGTCGCTGGTGCTGCTGACCGGCATCATCGTGCATGGCTGGGGGTACTGGCGGCTGCGCCGCGAAGTGGGCATGCGGCGCCGGCTGGAGCAGCGCCTGGTGGAAGTCACCGACAACCTGCCGGCCATCGTCTACCAGGCACGCCGCGACAGCGATGGCCGGGTCACCTTCCCGTACATCACCGGCGATCTGCAGGCCATGTTCGGGGTCAGTACCGCCGAAGTGATCGCCGATGAAAACCGCCTGGTGGACCAGATCGACCCGCGCGACCGCGAAGCGGTGAACCACGCACTGACCCGCGCCGCGCGCGATTTTTCCGCCCTGGACATGGAATTCCGCACCAGCCCGCATGGGGTGGTGCGCTGGGTGCGCACGCGCGCGCTGCCATACGCGGCGGCCGATGGTGCGGTGCTGTGGAGCGGCTACTGGGTGGACGTGACCGAAGCGCGTGCGCAGGCCGATGCACTGGCCGCCGCCAAATCCGATGCCGAGCGCGCCACGGCCGCCAAATCCAACTTCCTGGCCACCATGAGCCATGAGATCCGCACGCCGATGAGCGGCGTGCTGGGCATGGTGGAAGCGCTGTCGCACACCGGGCTGGATGTCGAACAGCGGCGCATCATCAGCGTCATCGAGGATTCGGCGCAGATGCTGCGCCAGATCCTGGATGACATCCTGGACTACTCGCGCATCGAAGCCGGCGCGCTGCCGCTGGAACCGCAGCCGGTGGCGCTGCGCAGCCTGCTCGACAACGTGCAGCAGCTGCTCTCGCCACAGGCGTCCAGCAAGGGCCTGGACCTGAGCCTCGAGGTGGACGCGGCGGTGGGCCAGCAACACCTCGCCGACGGCATGCGCCTGCGCCAGGTCGTATTCAACCTGCTCAGCAATGCGATCAAGTTCACCAACGAAGGTGCCGTCGGGATGACGCTGACGGTGGAGCGTGCCGACGACACCGCACAGACCCTGCGCCTGACCGTGACCGATACCGGCATCGGCATTTCACCGGAGCAGCGCGAGCGGCTGTTCAAGCCGTTCGCCCAGGCCGACGTGGCCATCACCCGTCACTACGGCGGCACCGGACTGGGCCTGAGCATCTGCCAGCGTCTGGTGGGACTCATGCGCGGGCGTCTGGAGATGCACAGCGTGCCGGGCGAGGGCACCCGCGTGCAGGTGGTGCTGACCCTGCCACTGGTGCCGGGCGGTGAAGTCGTGCGCGACGCGCAGCGGCCGGGCGGCGACGTCGAGCCGCTGCCGCCGGGCCAGGCGCGACGGCGGGTGCTGGTGGTGGAAGATCACCCCACCAACCAGGCGCTGATGCGCTGGCGCCTGCAGCAGCTGGGCCTGTCGCACGAGCTGGCGGTCGACGGCGCAGCGGCGCTGGCGCTGCTGGAGGCGTCCAGCTTCGATCTGGTCATTACCGATTGCCGCATGCCGGTGATGGATGGCTACACCCTCACCCGCCACATCCGCGAACGCGAACGTGGCAGCGGGCGCCGCCTGCCGGTGCTGGCGCTGACCGCCAGTGCGCTGGCCGAGGACGTGCAGCGGTGTCGTGAGGCGGGCATGGACGATCTGCTGGCCAAACCGGTGGCGCTGGCCACGCTGCGCCAGGCGCTGCACCGCTGGCTGCCGTCGGACGCAAGTGATGCCGAATGTCCGCAGGCGCCGGCCGAGCCGGCACCGGTCATCCCGGCGGCCGCCCCCACGCGCGATGCGATCGTGCGCCGCTTCGGGTCCGAACACGTGGCAACGGTGCTGATCGACAGCATGCTGCAGGCCACGGCCGACGATCTGCAGCGCGGACGCGAAGCGCGCGAACAGGGTGATGCCGATACGGCGGTGGAGGTGCTGCACCGGATCGTCGGCGGCCTGGGCACGCTGGGTGCCGAGGCGCTGGCCATGCAGGCGCGCGCGTTGATGCAGGCCATTCCGGAGCAGGGGCTGGCGGCGAGCGAGGCCGACATCTGCGCGTTCGAGCAGGCCTTGCAGGCGTATCTGGACATCCTGGACGGCTGATGCGCACGTCCGCATCAGCCTGTCGCCGGCGCCTGCCTACATGCCCGAATAGTTCGGGCCGCCGCCACCCTGCGGGGTGACCCAGACGATGTTCTGGGTGGGGTCCTTGATGTCGCAGGTCTTGCAGTGCACGCAGTTCTGCGCATTGATCTGCAGCTGCTCGTGGCCCTCGCTGCCAACGAATTCGTACACGCCGGCCGGGCAATAGCGCGCTTCCGGGCCCGCATAGTGGTGCAGGTTGACCTGGACCGGAATGCTCGCGTCCTTCAGGGTGAGATGGGAAGGCTGGTCTTCCTCATGGTTGGTGCTGCTCAGGAACACCGAGCTGAGCCGGTCGAAGGTGAGCACGTTGTCCGGCTTGGGATACACGATCCGGGTGTGCTGCGACGCCGGCTCCAGGCACTCGTGGTCGGCCTTGCTGTGGCGCAGGGTCCATGGCGGGTTGCGCATGCCCAGCTTGGGCAGCAGCCACTGCTCGATGCCGGTCATGAGCGTGGCGATGTTGCGACCCTTCTTGAACCACTGCTTGAAGTTCTTGGATTGCTTCAGCTCATCGTGCAGCCAGCTGCTCTCGAACGCGGCCGGGTAGGCGCTGAGTTCGTCGCGCTGGCGGTCGGCGGCGAGCGCATCGAAGGCGGCATCGGCGGCCAGCATGCCGGTCTTGATGGCCGCGTGGCTGCCCTTGATTCGGCTGGCGTTGAGATAGCCTGCTTCGCAGCCGACCAGCGCGCCGCCGGGAAACACGGTCTTGGGCAGCGAGAGCAGGCCGCCGGCGGTGATCGCACGTGCGCCGTAGCCGATACGCTTGCCACCTTCCAGGTGTCTGCGGATTGCCGGGTGGGTCTTGAAGCGCTGGAATTCCTCGAACGGGCTCATCCATGGATTGCGGTAATCCAGCCCGACCACGAAGCCCACTGCGACCTTGCCGCCCTCGGCGTGGTACAGGAACGAGCCGCCGTAGGTATCGCTGTCCAGCGGCCAGCCGGCGGTGTGCACCACCAGGCCCGGCTCGTGTTTTGCGGGGTCGATCTGCCACAGTTCCTTGATGCCGATACCGTAGGCCTGCGGGTCCTTGCCGGCGTCGAGCTGGAAGCGCGCGATCAACTGGCGGCCAAGGTGGCCGCGCGAGCCTTCGGCGAAGATCGTATACCTGGCATGCAGTTCCATGCCGCGTTCGAAATTCGGGCCGCGCGAGCCATCCTTGCGGATGCCCATGTCGCCGGTGGCCACGCCCATCACCGCGCCGTTCTCGTCGTACAGCACTTCAGCGGCGGCGAAGCCGGGGAAGATCGCCACTTCCAGCGCCTCGGCCTGCTGGGCCAGCCAGCGGGTGACCTCGCCCAGGCTGATGATGTAGTTGCCTTCGTTGTGGAAGCACTCGGGCAGCAGCGCATGCGGCGTGCTGCGCGCGCCGTCCGGGCTGAGGAACAGGAATTCGTCGCGGGTGACCTTCTGCTTCAGCGGGGCGCCACGTTCGGCCCAGTCCGGGAACAGTTCGGTCAGCGCGCGGGTGTCCATGATCGCGCCGGACAGGATGTGGGCACCGGGCTCGGAGCCTTTTTCGAGTACGCAGACCGACAGTTCGCGGCCGGCCTCGATGGCGCGCTGACGCAGACGGATCGCGGTGGCCAGGCCGGCAGGGCCGGCGCCAACGACGACCACGTCGAATTCCATCGCTTCACGCGGGGGCAGGGCAGTGGTGTCTTCGCTCATGGTGATGCGTAACTCATGGGTAGTGCCGTCCCGGCCTGGGCCGGCGGCGGTTGCCTGGGAATCGCGCGCGACAGGTCACTGCGCAACGGCTGGATCAAGCCATCAGGGTACCGGCACGCGGCGTTTCCGCCTAGTTGACGTGCTGCATGGAGCGCGATGCTGCGATGCAACAATGCGTCTGGAGGGCGCGCGGTATGGAATGGCGCGGTGCGCCTTGGCCCTCCTTCGGGCAGGCATCACAATGGTTGCCCCGTTCCCGCACCGCGATGTCGCCGCCCATGGCCCTCAATCCGTACGATCTGTTCGATGTCCGCTCGCTGCTCAGCGAAGAAGAACGTGCCGTGCAGGCCACAGTGGCGCGCTTCACCGATGAGCGCGTGCTGCCGATCATCGGTGATGCCTTCGACCAGGGGCGGTTCCCGGATGAGCTGGTGGCGGAGATCGCCTCACTCGGCCTGCTCGGCTCCACCCTGCCGGAACAATACGGCGGTGGTGGCCTCAATGCGGTGAGTTACGGGCTGATTTGCCAGGAACTGGAGCGGGGCGATTCGGGCCTGCGCAGTTTCGTTTCGGTGCAGAGCTCGCTGTGCATGTACCCGATCTTCGCCTACGGCAGCGAAGAGCAACGCCTGCGTTGGCTGCCGGACATGGCCGCCGGGAGGGTCATCGGCTGCTTCGGCCTCACCGAAGCGCACGGCGGTTCGGACCCGGCGGCAATGAAAACCCGTGCGGTGAAGGATGGCGGCGATTGGGTCATCAACGGCAGCAAGATGTGGATCACCAGCGGACCGGTGGCCGACATCGCCATCGTCTGGGCGCATACCGATGACGCTATCCAGGGCTTCGTGCTGGAGAAGGGCATGCCGGGCTTCACCACCCAGGAAATCAAGCACAAGATGAGCCTGCGCGCCTCGCTGACCGGCGCGTTGTTCTTCGACAACGTGCGCGTGCCGGACCGCAACCGCCTGCCCAACGTGCAGGGTCTGAAGGGGCCGCTGGGCTGCCTCAACCAGGCCCGTTACGGGATCAGCTGGGGTCCGATCGGTGCGGCGGTGGCCTGCCTGGACGAGGCACTGAACTACACCAAGGAGCGCGTGCTGTTCGGACGGCCCGTCGCCGCAACCCAGAGCGCGCAGATCAAACTGGCCGACATGGCCCGGCGGATCACCACCGCCCAGCTGCTGTCGCTGCAGCTGGGCCGGTTGAAGGATGCCGGTCAGCTGCAGCCGCAGCAGGTCAGCCTGGCCAAGTGGAACAACTGCCGCATGGCGATCGACATCGCCCGCGAATGCCGCGATCTGCTGGGCGGCGCCGGGATAACCACCGAACACGTGGCGATCCGGCATGCGCTGAACCTGGAATCGGTCATTACCTACGAGGGCACCGAGACCGTGCACCAGCTGGTGATCGGGCGGGAGTTGACCGGGATCAACGCATTCTAGGTCACCCGGCGCACGACCAACGGTCGTGCGCTACCGCCGAACATCCACCGTTGGCCAACACCCGGCAGGTATCGACCGTTGGTCGAACCGCCGAACATCCACCGTTGGCCAACACCCGGCAGGTATCGACCGTTGGTCGAACCGCCGAACATCCACCGTTGGCCAACACCCGGCAGGTATCGACCGTTGGTCGAACCGCCGAACATCTACCATTGGCAAACACCCGGCAGGTATCGACCGTTGGTCGAACCGCCGAACATCTACCATTGGCCAACACCCGGCAGGTATCGACCGTTGGTCGAACCGCCGAACATCCACCGTTGGCCAACACTCGGTAGGTATCGACCGTTGGTCGATACGCCCTACGCGCCACCGGCGAAACCGCTCTGACGCCAGGCTTCGTACATCACCACGGCGACGGTGTTGGACAGGTTGAGGCTGCGGTTGTCCGGCTGCATCGGCAGGCGCAGGCGGCGGCCATGCGGCAAAGCATCGAGCACATCCTGCGGTAGGCCGCGGGTTTCCGGACCGAACAGGAACGCATCGCCGTCTTCGAACTGCTGGGTGTCGTAACGCACGCTGCCGCGGGTACTGAGGGCGAACAGGCGCTTGGGCGCGATCGCCTGCAGGGCGGTGTCCAGGTCCGGGTGCACCTGCAGTCGGGCGTATTCGTGGTAATCCAGGCCGGCGCGCTTGAGCTGCTTGTCGCTCAGGTCGAAACCGAGCGGCTCGATCAGGTGCAGTCGCGCGCCGGTGTTGGCGCAGAGCCGGATCACATTGCCGGTATTCGGGGGAATTTCCGGCTGGAACAACACAACATGGAACGTCGGGGTGGCTGTCATTGGCGCATTTTACGCCGCGCCCTCGATGTACGGACAAATCAAACGGCATGCACCCCTACGGTACGTTTCAGCGCACCGCGAAGGCCTGCAGGTCGTTCGGCGACGGACGCACCTGCAGGGCCGGCAGGTTGATGATCACGTCGCGGGCGATCGTGCCGGCGGCCGAGGCCAGGGCACCCATGTAATCGGTGCTGCGGGTGTCCTGCTCGGCAGCCAGGGCTTCGCGCTGTTCGGCGGTCGGGCGGACCTCGACGGCGGCCAGGGTGGTGACGCGCTGGCTGCTGGCCAGTTCGGCACGGTACTCGGCGATCTGGCCGGCGGTCGGACGGACTTCCACCAGCGCCAAGGTCGGGATGGCGCTGGTGCGCTCGACCTCGGCCTGGGCCAGCTGGTCGGCGGAAGGACGGACCTGCACGGTCGGCAGGGTGGTGATGGCGGAAGCGGCATGCACGTTCGAAACAAACGCGGAGCCGGCGGCGAGGGCGATGGCAATTGCGATGGTCTTGGTGTTCATGACGGGGCCTGTTTAGTGTTGGTGAGCAGTGGTGTGGTAGTAAGGTAGTACACCGAATATGGGAGTGCAAGAGAAATTTTCAGATTCCGTGTTGTGTTCAGCGATCAGTCAGCTTTCGTTTGATCGCACTCTTTCCGCACTTGGGTACAAGCAGGCCCCGTGCCAACTTTTAGCCATTGATTTTAAAGGGTTTGTTCGGATTCGCAGGGTGTCCGCTGTCCGGACACCTGTCCGATCCAACGCTGCGCGACTGTCCGGACAGCGGTTCAGGTGGCGGCAGAAAGCGCCGCAGCGGTCAGCGACGCGCCCGGAAAGTTCCCTGACAAAGGGAGTGACTGTTGGCCGATGCCTTTACCCGGAGTCCCGGGCTAGCATCCCCCTTCACTTTCATGACCAAGGAACCGGAATGACCGCCCAACTTCGACCGCGTGCCGCGCTGCTGGCTGTAGCGCTTTCCGCCGCCCTGGGCAGCCTCGCCCCGGCTCCGGTGATGGCAAAGCCGGCGCAGGTCGCCAAGGTCGACATTCCGTACGAAGAGTTCACCCTGCCCAACGGCCTGCGCGTGGTGGTGCACACCGACCGCAAGGCGCCGATCGTGGCGGTGAATGTCTGGTACCACGTAGGCAGCAAGGACGAACCGGCTGGCCGCACCGGCTTCGCGCACCTGTTCGAACACCTCATGTTCCAGGGCAGCGAAAACCACGACGGGGAGTATTTCGAGCCCTTCAAGCAGGTGGGTGTGACCGGCCAGAACGGCACCACCAATACCGACCGCACCAATTACTTTGAAAACGTACCCACCACCGCGCTGGACATGGCGCTGTGGATGGAGTCCGACCGCATGGGCCACCTGCTGGGTGCGATCGACCAGGCCGCGCTCGACGAACAGCGCGGCGTGGTCCAGAACGAGAAGCGCCAGGGCGAGAACCAGCCCTACGGCCAGGTGTGGGACAAGCTCAGCCGCGCCATGTATCCGGAGGGCCACCCGTACCACCACGGCGTGATCGGCTCGATGAACGACCTCAACGCCGCCTCGCTGGACGACGTCAAGAACTGGTTCCGCACCTGGTACGGCCCGAACAACGCGGTGCTGGTGCTGGCCGGCGACATCGACGTGGCCACCGCCAGGGAGAAGGTCGCGCGCTACTTCGGCGACATCCCGGCCGGTCCGACCATGGCCCAGCCCAAGGTCAACGTGGCCAAGCGCGAGAAGTCGACCCGCGAAACCATGACCGACAAGGTGCCGCAGGCGCGCATCTACCGCGTCTGGAACGTCGCCCAGACCGGCACCACCGACATCGACCAGCTCCAGCTGTTCGCGCAGGTGCTGGGCGGGGCCAAGTCCTCGCGCCTGGACCAGCGCCTGCTGCACCAGGACAAGCTGGTGGACAACATCAGCGCCGGTGCCTACACCTCGCAGCTGGGCTCCAACTTCGTGATCATGGCCACGGTGAAGCAGGGCGTGGACCCGGCCAAGGTGGAAGCCATCATCGACGAGGAAGTGCGCCGCCTGGCCAAGGACGGTCCCACCGCCGACGAGCTGAGCCGGGGCAAGACCGCGTTCCGCGCCGGCTTCATCCGCGGCATCGAACGCATCGGCGGGTTCGGCGGCAAGGCCGACGCGCTGGCCGAATGCGCCGTGTTCGAGGGCGACCCGGGCTGCTTCCGTCGCTCGCTGGCCAACATCGATGCGGCCACCGCCGCCGACGTTCGCGCTGCCGGTGCGAAGTGGCTGGGCGCCGGCGACCACACCCTGGTGGTGGAACCGGGCGCGCGCGTGGCGCTGCCGGAACTGCCGTCGGCCACCCCCAAGCCGTTCACCGTCCCCGCCGTGGACCCGAAATTCTCCACCACGTCCAGCGTGGTGGACCGCAGCACCGGCGTGCCGCAGACCAGGACGTTCCCGGAACTGAAGTTCCCGCAGCTGCACCGCGCCACGCTGAAGAACGGCACGCAGGTGATCCTGGCCGAACGCCACGACATTCCGGTGGTGCAGTTCAGCTATGAGTTCCCGGGCGGCTTCACCGCCGACCAGGGCCGCAAGTCCGGCACCGCCAACTTCACCATGGACCTGATGGGCGAAGGCGCGGGCAAGCTGGGCGCATTGCCGTTCGCCAACGCCGCCGACGCGCTGGGCGCCAACCTGGGCGCCTCGGCGTCGCTGGACAGCGCCAGCGTGTACCTGTCGGCGCTGAAGGAGAACCTGGCGCCGTCGCTGGCCCTGTATGCCGACATGCTGCGCCAGCCGCGCTTCGACCAGGCCGAGATCGACCGGGTCAAGGCGACCTGGATCGCCGGCATCCAGCAGGAGAAGGTCAACCCCAGCGCTGCCGCCATGCGGGTGCTGCCGCCGCTGCTGTATGGCCCCGGCCATCCTTACGCGATTCCGTTCACCGGCAGCGGCAATGAAGCGGACATCCAGTCGCTGACCCGCGCCGACCTGGTCGACTTCCACAAGGACTGGCTGCGCCCGGAACAGGGCACCCTGATCGTGGTCGGCGACACCACCCTGAAGGAAATCGTGCCGCTGCTGGAGCGCCAGTTCGGCGACTGGAAGAGCAGCGGCCCGGCCCCGCAGGCCAAGCCGCCGGTCGACGTGGCACGCCCGGCCAAGGCCCGCGTGTACCTGATCGACCAGCCGGGCGCGGTGCAGGCCAACCTGTACGCCGGCCAGGTGGTCCCCTCGACCATGGACACCAGCGCCACCCGCTTCGACATCGCCAACGGCGTGCTGGGGGGCGACTTCACCTCGCGCCTGAACATGAACCTGCGCGAGGAAAAGCACTGGTCCTACGGCGCCCGCACCATGGCCGCCAGCACCCTGGGTCAGCGCCCGTGGATGGGCATGGCCCCGGTGCAGATCGACAAGACCGCCGATGCGATGAAGGAAATGCAGAAGGAAATTGCCGATTTCGCCTCCGGCCGCGAAGCGATCACCCCGGCCGAAGTCACCCGCATCCGCAACATCCAGAACCTCAGCCTCCCGGGCGCCTATGAGACCGCCAGCGCGGTGCTGGGCACCATCAGCGGCCTGGTCCGCTACCAGCGCCCGGACGACTACGTGTTCAAGCGCAAGGCCGAGATCGAGGCCATGACCCCGGCCCAGGTCCAGCAGGCTGCCGCCACCCTGGACCCCAAGACCCTGACCTGGGTGGTCGTAGGCGACCTGAAGCAGATCGAAGCCCCGGTGCGCGCACTCGACCTGGGCGACGTGACGATCATCGATGCCGACGGCAAGCCGGTTCCGTAACGGGCGACCGGATGGCTTCGGTGGGTGTAAACGCCGGTCGGGCTGATTCGACCGGCGTTTTTCCCGCGTCGGACGCTTTGGCCGCGCTGCGCGCGGTGTCCGGCCAACGGCCGGACCTAAGAACCCAGAGCGCGGTAGCGCCGGCCGTTGGCCGGCCCTCGGGGTCCATCTACCCGCGATTCAGCCCGTTCAGGCACACTGCCTTTCTCATCTTCACGAGCCCTCCGCCATGCGCATTCTGCTGCTCTCCCTTCTTACCCTCAGCGCCACCGCCTGCACCTGGGTGCCGATCGAACCGGTGGGCAAGGCCGTGCGGGTGCTGCCGAACGGGCCGGTCCCCTCCGGCTGCATCGACAAGGGCGAAGTAGTGGTGACCGTGAAGAGCAAGGTGGGCTTCTACAACCGCAACCCGCTGCGGGTACAGGAAGAACTGGAAACCCTGGCCCGCAACGAGGCCCCCAGCGCCGGGGCCAATGCGGTCCAGGCGTCGGGCCTGCCGGCTGACGGCAGCCAGCGTTTCCGGGCGTTCCAGTGCCCGCCGCGCTGAACCGCTCACGTTTTCCGCTGCACCATACGCCTGAAGCTGAATTCGTAAAGGTGCGGTGAAGGCCCGGGGGGCTTACAATAGCGCCCCCTTTGCCTGAGCCTTGGCGCTAACTGATGCTCTTCAAGAATGTATCGATCGCCGGCCTGGCGCATATCGACGCGCCGCATACGCTGACGTCCAAGGAAATCAACGAACGTCTGCAGCCGACGCTGGACCGCCTGGGTATCCGCACCGACGTGCTCGGCGATATCGCCGGCATCCATGCCCGCCGCCTGTGGGACGCCGACATGCTGGCCTCCGACGCCGCCACCCTTGCCGCGCGCAAAGCGCTGGAAGATGCCGGCATCGGCGCCGACAAGATCGGTCTGCTGGTCAACACCTCGGTCAGCCGCGACTACCTGGAGCCGTCCACGGCCAGCATCGTCTCGGGCAACCTGGGCGTCAGCGACCAGTGCATGACCTTCGACGTCGCCAACGCCTGCCTGGCCTTCATCAACGGCATGGACATCGCCGCCCGCATGCTGGAACGCGGCGAGATCGACTATGCGCTGATCGTCGACGGCGAAACCGCCAACCTGGTGTACGAGAAGACCCTCGAGCGCATGGCCCTGCCGGGCGTGACCGCCGATGACTTCCGCAACGAAATGGCGGCCCTGACCCTGGGCTGCGGTGCGGCGGCCATGGTGATGGCGCGTACCGAGCTGGTCCCCGACGCGCCGCGTTACCGCGGTGGCGTGACCCGCTCGGCCACCGAATGGAACCAGCTGTGCCGGGGCAACCTGGACCGCATGGTCACCGACACCCGCATGCTGCTGATCGAAGGCATCAAGCTGGCCCAGAAGACCTTCATGGCCGCCCGCGAAGCGCTGGGCTGGGCCGTGGAAGAGCTGGACCAGTTCGTGATCCACCAGGTCAGCCAGCCGCACACCGCCGCGTTCATCAAGAACTTCGGCATCGACCCGAAGAAGGTGATGACCATCTTCGGCGAGCACGGCAACATCGGCCCGGCCTCGGTGCCGATCGTGCTGAGCAAGCTCAAGCAGCTGGGCAAGCTGAAGAAGGGCGACCGCATCGCGCTGCTCGGCATCGGCTCGGGCCTGAACTGCTCGATGGCCGAAGTGGTCTGGTAAGACCGCGCGACCACCGTCCGCTGCGCGGTACGTTAATACTCAAGGGCCGGTTATTCCGGCCCTTTTCACAGGTGCGACTGCATGCCCAAGCTTCCCGGTTATCCCGCCCATCCCCAGCGCTTCGAGGTCCGCCCGGGCCTGACGATGAGCTACCTCGACCAAGGCCCGCGCGACGGCGAGGTGGTGGTGATGGTCCATGGCAACCCGTCGTGGAGCTACTACTGGCGCACCCTGGTGGCCGGGCTGTCGGACCGCTACCGCTGCATCGTGCCCGATCACATCGGCATGGGCCTGTCGGACAAGCCCGATGACGCGCACTACGAGTACACCCTGCAGTCGCGCGTGGACGACCTGGACGCGCTGCTGGCGCACCTGGGCATCACCGGGCCGGTCACCCTGGCCGTGCACGACTGGGGCGGCATGATCGGCTTTGGCTGGGCGCTGTCGCACCACGCACAGGTCAAGCGGCTGGTGGTGCTCAATACCGCGGCCTTCCCGATGCCGGCGGCGAAGAAAATGCCCTGGCAGATCGCGCTGGGTCGTCACTGGACGATCGGCGAGTGGATCATCCGCACCTTCAACGCGTTCTCCTCCGGCGCCTCGTGGCTGGGCGTGGAGCGGAAGATGCCGGCCGACGTGCGCCGCGCCTACGTGTCGCCGTACAACAGCTACGCCAACCGGATCAGCACCATCCGCTTCATGCAGGACATTCCGCTGAGCCCGGCCGACAAGGCCTGGTCGCTGCTGGAACGTGCCGGCAAGGCGCTGCCGTCGTTCGCCGACCGCCCGGCCTTCATCGGCTGGGGTCTGCGCGACTTCGTGTTCGACCACCATTTCCTGGAAGGTTTCCAGGCCGCGCTGCCGCAGGCGCAGGTGCACGCGTTCGAGGATGCCGGGCACTACGTGCTGGAAGACAAGCACGAAGTGCTTGTGCCTGAGATCCGCGCGTTCCTGGACCGGAACCCGATTTGACGGGCGTGACGACCAACGGTCGTCACCTACCGAGGGTTGGCGTGGCGGGTGCAGGCGGTAGGTGACGACCGTTGGTCGTCACACGCACATTCAGGCGGCGCGATTGCCATCGTTGCCCTCGCCATCGCGCCACGCCCAGCTCTCCAGGCTCAACGCCGGCAACCCATGAATCTCCCGTGCCTTGTCGCACTGGGGGCTGGCCTTGCCGAATTCCCACGAGGCATCGACCTCGCGGCACACGCTGGGCCGGTTGGGATGGATGCTGCAGCGTGAATACACCCCGATCTCCGCATCCAGCGCCACGCAGCGCACCGGCTTGGAATGGGTGCCGCGCATGCACAGGCGGTGCGGGTCCAGCGGTTCGGTCAGCTGGTGCGGCACGCCGCCGGGAGTGACCTCGTCCGATTCCATCCAGTGAAAGGCCACGCGGTACTGGGTGCAGCAGGCGCCGCACGTCATGCAGGGATGGGACATGGGCGTGCCGCCTCGGGCGGCAGGGGTGGGAAGGGCGAGGCGCGAATTTTCCACGCCTGCCGCCGCCGCGCAAGAATTTTCTGCAGCGGCGACAATGAACGGATGAACAGCCCGACCAACATCGCCGCGCGCCTGCCCGAGCTGGCCCGTGAACGCCCTGACCAGATCGCCATCCGCTGCCCCGGCCGGCCCGGCCCGGACGGCATGGCGCGCTACGACGTGACCCTGGATTACCGCACCCTGGATGCCCGCAGCGACGCCATGGCCGCCGGCCTGGCCGCCTACGGCATCGGCCGCGGGGTGCGCGCGGTGGTCATGGTGCGGCCCTCGCCGGAGTTTTTCCTGCTGATGTTTGCGTTGTTCAAGAACGGCGCAGTGCCGGTGCTGGTCGACCCCGGCATCGACAAGCGCGCGCTGAAGCAGTGCCTGGACGAAGCGCAGCCGCAGGCCTTCATCGGCATCGGCCTGGCCCACGTGGCGCGGCTGGTACTGCGCTGGTGCCCGGGTGCGACGACGCTGGTCACGGTGGGCCGGCGCTGGGGCTGGGGCGGCACCACCCTGGCCCGGCTCGAAGCCCAGGGCGCGCGCGCGCCGCGGCCGATGGCGCCCACCGACGGCGACGACGTGGCCGCCCTCCTGTTCACCAGCGGCTCCACCGGCGTGCCCAAGGGCGTGGTCTACCGGCATCGCCATTTCGTGGGCCAGGTGGACCTGCTGCGCGCGGCATTCGGGATGGAAGCCGGCGGCATCGACCTGCCGACGTTCCCGCCGTTCGCGCTGTTCGACCCGGCACTGGGCCTGACCTCGGTCATCCCGGACATGGACCCGACCCGCCCGGCCAAGGCCGACCCGCGCAAGCTGCACGACGCCATCGCGCGCTTCGGGGTGACCCAGCTGTTCGGTTCACCGGCATTGATGCGGGTGCTGGCCGACCACGGCCAGCCGCTGCCGGGCGTGCGCCGGGTGACCTCGGCCGGCGCGCCGGTGCCGCCGGACGTGGTCGCGCGCATCCGTCGGCTGCTCCCCGACGACGCCCAGTTCTGGACCCCTTATGGCGCCACCGAATGCCTGCCGGTGGCGGTGATCGAAGGCCGCGAGCTGGAAAGCACGCGCCAGGCCACCGAAGCCGGCGCCGGTACCTGCGTGGGGCGCGTGGTGGCGCCGAACCAGGTGCGCATCATCGCCATCGATGACGCCCCGCTGCCGAACTGGTCGCAGGTGCGTGAGGTGCCCACCGGCACGGTCGGCGAAATCACCGTGGCCGGCCCCACCGCCACCGACAGTTACTTCAACCGACCGCAGGCCACCGCGGCGGCCAAGATCACCGAACCGCTGGCCGACGGCAGCAGCCGGGTGGTGCACCGCATGGGCGACGTCGGCTATTTCGATGCCGAGGGTCGCCTGTGGTTCTGCGGGCGCAAGACCCAGCGTGTGGAAACCGCGCACGGGCCGCTGTACACCGAACAGGTGGAGCCGATCTTCAACGCGCTGGAGGGCATCGCCCGCACCGCGCTGGTGGGGGTCGGCGCCCCAGGCGCGCAGCGGCCGGTGCTCTGCTACGAACTGCAGCCGGGCACGCCGGACTCGCCGGCGCTTCAGCAACGGCTGCGCGCCGAGGCCGCCGCGCATCCCGGCACCGCGCGCATCGACCACTTCCTGCCGCATCCCGGTTTCCCCGTCGACATCCGCCACAACGCCAAGATCGGCCGCGAGAAACTGGCCGTCTGGGCCGCTACCCGAATGGAGCAACACGCATGAAGATCCTCGTCACCGGCGGTGGTGGTTTCCTTGGCCAGGCGCTGTGCCGCGGTCTGCTCGCGCGCGGCCATGAAGTGCTGAGTTTCAACCGCGGCGACTACCCACCGCTGGCCGCGCTGGGCGTGGGCCAGATCCGTGGCGACCTGGCCGACGCCGACGCCGTGCGGCATGCGGTGGCCGGCGTGGATGCGGTATTCCACAACGGCGCCAAAGCCGGTGCCTGGGGCAGCTACGAGAGCTACCACCTGGCCAATGTGGTCGGCACCGACAATGTCATCGCCGCCTGCCGCACGCACGGCGTACGCACCCTGGTGTACACCTCCACCCCGAGTGTGACCCACCGCGCCACGCACCCGGTGGAGGGGCTGGGGGCCGATGAAGTGCCCTACGGCGAAAACTTCCAGGCCCCGTATGCGGCCACCAAGACCATTGCCGAACAGCACGTGCTGGCGGCCAACGATGCCACCCTGGCCACGGTGGCGTTGCGCCCCCGCCTGATCTGGGGTCCGGGCGACCAGCAGCTGGTGCCACGCCTGGCCGAGCGCGCGCGGGCCGGCCGTCTGCGCTTCGTGGGTGACGGCACCAACCTGGTCGACACCACCTACATCGACAACGCGGCGCTGGCCCACTTCCTCGCCTTCGAACACCTGTCGCCCGGCGCGGCCTGCGCCGGCAAGGCGTACTTCATTTCCAACGGCGAACCGCTGCCCATGCGCGAGCTGCTCAACAAGCTGCTGGCGGCGGTGGGGGCACCGGCGGTGGAGAAGTCGATCAGTTTCAAGACCGCCTACCGCATCGGCGCGGTGGCCGAACGGCTGTGGCCGCTGCTGCGCCTGCGCGGGGAGCCACCGATGACGCGCTTCCTGGCCGAGCAGCTGTGCACCCCGCACTGGTACAGCATGGAGCCGGCCCGCCGGGACTTCGGCTATGTGCCGCAGGTCAGCATTGACGAAGGGCTCACGAGGCTGAAGGCTTCATCGCTCGGGGATTTCTCCATCACTTCCTGAACACCGGGGGTTGGTGAAGATGGCAGCACGCCAATCCGGCACGCACTACGCGAGGATCGACATGCTGCATTACGCCGTAATCTTTTTCGTTATCGCCATCATTGCGGCCGTGCTCGGCTTCTCCGGCATCGCCGGTGCCGCCAGCAACGTTGCCTGGATCCTGTTTGTGGTGTTCCTGATCCTGGCCGTGGTGTCGATGTTCCGCAAGCGAGGGTAGTTGCGCGGGATCCTGTGCGCCCCCTCTCTCCGGGCAAGCAGGATCCAGCGGAAGCCGCCGAGGGCCTGGCGTTCGAAAGAGCGCCAGGCCCTCGCTGCGTATGAGCAACACAGAGCGTGGTTCTACGTATCGAGGCGGCAGGTACAATGACGCAATGCCCCGCTCACTGCTCTCTTCCCTCAAGCCCCTGGCCGGCAATGCGCTGCAGCGTGCGCTCAACCGCGCGCTGGCGCTGGACCCCGATACCCGCCGCGCGCTGGTCGCGCTGGATGGCCGCCATATCGCGCTGACCCTGGAGTCGCCTGCGCTGGCGATGCGCATCGGCGTGGACGGCGAGCGGCTGACCGTGGGTCCGGTGGATCCGCAGCAGGAACCGGACCTGGCCGTGCGCAGCACGCTCGGCGGGGTGCTGGCGCAGCTGCCGTTTCTGGCCAACGCGCGCCGTGGCGGCGATTCGCCCGCCGGCCGGGTCAAGGTCTCCGGCGATGCCGAGCTGGCGCGCCGCCTGCAGCAGCTGGCCAGCCGCTTCGATCCCGACTGGCAGCTGCCGTTTGTGAAGGTGTTCGGCGAGGTGCTGGGCGTGCAGATCGCCAACGCCCTGCGCTCGGCCCTGCAGCATGCGCGCCGTGGCGCGTCCGACCTGGCGCACAGCGCCGCCGAATTTGTCACCGAGGAGTCGCGCGACGTGGTAGCCCGAGCCGAACTGGATGCCTTCCATGACGACGTGGACGTGATGCGCGACGACGTCGAACGCATGGCCGCCCGCGTGCAGCGCCTTGCCCAGGTGCGCGCATGAAGGCGGTGTTCCGCGCCAGCCGCATCGGCCGGGTGATCCTGCGCTACCGTCTGGACGATCTGCTGGATGGCACCCCCCTGGAAGGCTGGCTGCGGCTGGCCAAGCCGTTCGTCCCGCGCGCCTCGACCGACATCGCCGCGCAGTCGCGCGGCGCGCGCCTGCGCCTGGCGCTGCAGGACCTGGGGCCGATCTTCGTCAAGTTCGGGCAGATCCTGTCCACGCGCCGCGACCTGATCCCGGCCGACATCGCCAACGAACTCACCCTGCTGCAGGACCGGGTCAAACCGTTCGACGGCGCCACCGCCCAGCGCATCGTTGAACAGGCGCTCGGCCGCCCGGTCGCCGAGGCCTTCGCCAGCTTCGACCTGCAGCCGCTGGCCTCGGCCTCCATCGCCCAGGTCCACGCCGCCACCCTGGCTGACGGCCGCCAGGTGGTGGTCAAGGTGCTGCGCCCGGATATCGAAAAGCAGATCGACGCCGATATCGCGCTGCTGAAGTCGGCGGCCGCGCTGGTCGAGCGCGCGCATCCGCGCGCCGACAAGATCCGCCCGCGCGAAGTGGTGGCCGAGGTGGAGAACACGCTCGCCGCCGAACTGGACCTGCAGCGCGAGGGTGCCAACGCCAGCGTCCTGCGCCGTTTCTGGCAGGACTCGGACGATCTGTACGTGCCCGAAGTGATCTGGAGCCACACCGCAGAACGCGCGTTGACGCTGGAGCGGGTGTGGGGCATTCCGTCCGATGACATCGCCGCGCTGGACCAGGCCGGCATCGACCGCAAGGCGCTGGCCGCCAAGGGCGTGCGCGTGTTCTACACGCAGGTGTTCCGCGACAACTTCTTCCACGCCGACGCGCACGCCGGCAACATCTGGGTCGACACCGACCCGATGCGCCGCGACAACCCGCGCTTCATCGCGCTGGACTTCGGCATCATGGGCCAGCTCTCGGAGGAAGATCAGTACTACCTGGCCGAGAACTTCATGGCCATCTTCAACAAGGACTACCGGCGCATGGCCGAACTCCATGTCGAAGCCGGCTGGATGCCGGACAACGTGCGCATCGACGAACTCGAAGCGGCCGCGCGTTCGGTGTGCGAGCCCTATTTCACCCGCCCGCTGTCGCAGATCTCGCTGGCCGAAGTGCTGATCAAACTGTTCCGGGTCGCGCAGCGCTACGAGCTGACCCTGCAGCCACAGTTGATCCTGCTGCAGAAGACCCTGCTCAACATCGAAGGGGTGGGTCGCCAGCTCGACCCGCAGCTGGACATCTGGGCGGTCGCGCGGCCGGTGCTCGAACGCATCCTGCGCGAACGTTACAGCCCGCGCCGGGTGCTCAAGGAACTGCGCAAGCGCCTGCCGGAAATCATGACCCACACGCCGGACATGCCGCGCCTGGTGCATGCGTGGTTGAAGCAGCAGGTGGAAGGTGGGCATGAACTGTCGATGCGCTCGGTGGACCTGGTCGCGCTCAACCTCAACCTGCAGAAACTGCAGAAGCGCGCCGTGGCCGCCATTGCCGGCGTCGGCCTGTTGATCGTCGCAGCGGTGCTGTACGGCATGCAGCCGGGCGGCTGGTATTTCGGTGAGGTGCCGATGCTGAGCCTGGCCAGCGGCGTGGCCGGCCTGTTCTCGCTGGGCGCGGCGTGGTGGCGGCGGTGAGCGACCTGCCGTTGCTGGCCGAGGCGCCGGTGCAGATCGCACCGCTGCAGCTGCTGCACGTGGACGAGCGCCTGGCCGTGGTCAACAAGCCGGCCGGGCTGATGGTCCACGACAGCAAACTGGCCCGCGGCGAGGACGACTTTCTCGCCGACCGCCTGCGTGAGCAGCTGGGCAAGCCGATCTTCCTGGTCCACCGGCTCGACCGCGCCACCAGCGGCTGCCTGCTGTTGGCCTTCGACCGCGAAAGCGCCAGCGCGCTCGGCAAGTCGCTGATGGGCGGCGAGGTGATCAAGGATTACCTGGCGATCTGCCGCGGCTGGCCGGCGGAGGACGCATTTACGGTGGACCACGACCTGGACGGCGGCCCCGGCAAGCCGGTCAAGAAGCAGGCCATCACCGATTTCCAGCGCGTGGCCGTGGGCGAGATCGCGGTGCCGGTGGGCGAGTTCGCCACCTCGCGCTATGCCCTGCTGCGCTGCCAGCCGCAGACCGGGCGTTTCCGTCAGATCCGCCGACACCTCAAGCATCTTTCGCATCACCTGATCGGCGATACCAGCCATGGCGATGGGCGCCACAACCGCAGCTTCCGCATGCAGGGCATCCACCGCATGCTGCTGCACGCAGAACGCCTGCGCTTCCCCCACCCGGACGGCACCCCGATGGACGTCACTGCCCCGGTAGAAGGCGAGTTCCGCAAGGCGATGGACCTGTTCGGCTGGAACACCACCGCATAACGGTGGTCGGTAGCGCCGACTGTCAGTCGGCTGCCGGACGGCGAGGTAGGGCCGACTGTTAGTCGGCCGCCGGAAGGCGAGGTAGAGCCGACTGTCAGTCGGCTGCCGGAAGGCAAGGTAGCGCCGACTGTTAGTCGGCTGCCGGAAGGGCCAGCCGACTAACAGTCGGCTCTACCCACCCTTTCCGCTTTATCGTCAGCGTCTCATTTTGCCGGCGCGGCCGGGGCCTCGTTCACGATCGCTTCCAGGTCCTTCTGCAGGTCCACGAACAGCGGCTGCATGCGGTCCTGGATCGCCACCATCGCGTTCTGCATCAGCGCCGGGGTCTTGTCCAGCAGGCTCTGCCCGGCCGAGCTCTCGTAGAACTCGGCCATGGCCAGCACGTCTTCCTTGCTGAAGGTCTTCTTGTAAAGGTCCACATACATCGGCCGCAGCTGCTGCCAGGACAGTGCCTGGCGGATGGTTTCGCTGCTGCGCTGTTCGATGCGCTTGAGCTGTGCCTTCTGCGCGTCATCCAGCTTGCGCTGCTGCGCGATCTGCTGGAACTGCTGGCGCTGCATCTCCTCCATCCGCGGCACCATCGAGTCCAGCATGTTCTGCGCCCGCGAGGCCGCCAGCAGGCGGTTGATGTCCGCGTCCGACGGCGGTGCCGCCAGGGCCGGGGCAATGGCCGCCAGCCCCAGCGCGAGGGTCAGGGCCAAGCGGGTCAGGCCACGGCGGGCCGGCGAACGGGTCGACATCATGGAGCGGCATCCTGCGGTTCATGGAGCCCCGAGCATACCTGCGCCGCCGTCAAACCGCCGTGGCCCGCATCCCGATCCAGCGCGCCCCGGCCAGCATGCTCCGCGCTGTAGCCCCGTACCGTGCAGTTGTGCACCTTTTCGGCGCCATTGGTGAACATTGCGGTCACCGCAGCCTGCGGTCCTGCCTTTACAATGCGCCCATGGGAAACGGACCTGTCACCATCACGGCGCACCTGGCGATTCCGGACACGGAGATCGTGGAACGGTTCGTGCGTGCCAGCGGCGCCGGCGGGCAGAACGTGAACAAGGTGTCCAGCGCGGTGGAGCTGCGCTTCGACGTGGCAGGTTCGCCCTCGCTGCCCGAACCGCTGCGCGCGCGCCTGCTGGCGCGGCGCGACCGGCGCATGACCGGCGACGGTGTGCTGGTCATCGATGCACAGCGTTTCCGTACCCAGGACCGCAACCGCGAGGACGCGCGCGACCGCCTGGCCGCCTTCATCCAGGCCAGCCTCAGCGTGCCCAAGCCGCGAGTGGCGACCAAGCCCACCTACGGCGCCAAACTGCGCCGCCTGGATGAAAAGAAGGGCCGCGCGCAGATCAAGCGCGGCCGCACCACACGCAATTGGGAGTGATTGCTTGAACAACCGAAGTCCCCTGCTGCCGGCCGTGCCGCCCAACATGCCGCAGGTCAAACCCAACCGCTTCCTGCGCTGGCTGGCGCGCTGCACCCTGCGCCTGGGCGGCTGGAAAGTGGTGGGGACGTTCCCGGACGTGCCCAAGCTGGTCTTCATCGTCGCCCCGCACTCGTCCAACTGGGACGGCTTCTGGGGCATGGCGGCCAAGATCGCACTCGGCATGCAGGTGAAGGTGCTGGGCAAGGCTTCGCTGTTCTGGTGGCCGCTGTCGCCGCTGCTGCGCACGCTGGGCGTGATCCCGCTGGACCGCAGCTCGCCGCAGGGCACGGTGGAACAGGCGGTCAGCCTGCTGCGCAATTCCGACCGGCTCTGGTACGCGATCACCCCCGAAGGCACCCGCAAGGCGGTCACGCACTGGAAGGCCGGCTTCCTGAAGATCGCCCGGATGGCCGACGTGCCGGTGCTGGCCTGCTATTTCCACTACCCGGAAAAGACCATCGGCATCGGCCCGCTGTTCTACTCCAGCGGCGACGACGTGGCCGACATGGCCGCCATCCGCGAGTACTACCGCCCCTGGCAGGGCAAGAACCGCGGCACCGTGTGAACACCGCTGGCCGTGGCGCTGCCCACGGCCGGCAAGGCCATGCGCCACGTCCGGCACATGCCGGGCCCGGGCAATGGGAGTAGGGTGACCGGCTGCGGTGAAATACCGCCTCACCTCATTCCAGGAGCCCGTTTCATGTCGCGTACCGTAATCTTGGCCGCCGCCATCAGCCTGGCGCTGGCGGCCTGTTCCGGCAAGGAGTCCACCCCCGTGTCCGACACCCAGACCCCCGCCGCGCAGCAGCCGGCCGATGCGTCCACCAACCCCCTGTTGAGCGCCAGCACGCTGCCGTTCCAGGCGCCGCCGTTCGACCGCATCAAGGACAGTGATTATCTGCCGGCCTTCACCGAAGGCATGAAGCAGCACCTGGCCGAAGTGCGCAAGATCGCTGACAACAGCGAACCGGCCACCTTCGACAACACCATCGAGGCGCTGGAGCGCAGCGGTGAAACCCTGGACCGCGTCTCGCGCGTCTTCTTCGGCCTGGTCCAGGCCGACACCAACGAAGCCCGCCAGAAGATCCAGGAAGAAGTCGCGCCGAAACTGGCCGGGCACCAGGACGAAATCAGCCTGGACCCGAAGCTGTTCGCACGCATCAAGAGCATTTACGACCAGCGTGATGCGCTGGGCCTGGACCCGGTGCAGAAGCGCCTGGTCGAGCGCGATTACGAGGAATTCGTGCGCGCCGGCGCGCAGCTCAATGACGCCGACAAGGCCAGCCTGCGCAAGCTCAACGTGGAAGAAACCACGCTGGCCACGAAGTTCCACACCCGCCTGGTGGCCGCCACCGCCGCCGCTGCGGTGGTGGTGGAGGACAAGGCCAAGCTGGCCGGGCTGAGCGAAGAAGAAATCAACACCGCTGCGGCCGATGCCAAGGCACGCAACCTGGACGGCAAGTTCCTGCTGCCGCTGCAGAACACCACCCAGCAGCCGGTGCTGGCCTCGCTGAGCGACCGCGAACAGCGCGCCGCAGTGCTCAAGGCCTCGGAAACCCGTGCCGAGCGCGGCGATGCCAACGACACCCGCGAAACCGTACAGCGCCTGGCCCAGCTGCGTGCGCAGAAGGCCAAGCTGCTGGGCTTCGAGAACTACGCCGCCTACAGCCTGGCCGACCAGATGGCCAAGACCCCGGCGGCGGCGATGAAGCTGCTGACCGACACGGTGCCGGCGGCCACCAGCAAGGCGCGCGGCGAGATCGCCGAGATGCAGAAGGTGATCGACGCCCAGAAGGGTGGTTTCCAGCTCGCCGCATCGGACTGGGACTTCTACGCCGAACAGGTACGCAAGGCGCAGTACGACCTGGACGAGTCGCAGATCAAGCCGTACTTCGAACTGGACAACGTGCTGCAGAACGGCGTCTTCTATGCCGCCACGCAGCTGTACGGCATCACCTTCAAGCCGCGCACCGACATCCCGACGTATCACCCGGACATGAAGGTGTATGAGGTCTTCGACAAGGACGGCACCTCGCTGGCGCTGTTCTACACCGACTACTTCAAGCGCGACAGCAAGTCCGGTGGCGCGTGGATGGACGTGTTCGTCGAGCAGAACGGCCTGACCGGCGCCAAGCCGGTGGTCTACAACGTCTGCAACTTCACCAAGCCGGCCGCAGGCCAGCCGGCGCTGCTGAGCTTCGACGACGTCACTACCCTGTTCCATGAGTTCGGCCATGCGCTGCACGGCATGTTCTCCAACGTGAAGTACCCGTCGATCGCCGGCACCAGCACCTCGCGCGATTTCGTCGAGTTCCCGTCGCAGTTCAACGAACACTGGGCGCTGGACCCGAAGGTCTTCGCCAACTACGCCAAGAACTACAAGACCGGCGAACCCATGCCGCAGGCGCTGGTGGACAAGATCCTGAAGGCACGCACCTTCAACCAGGGCTACGCCACCACCGAGTACCTCTCGGCCGCTCTGCTCGACCTGGCCTGGCACACGCAGCCGTCCGACGCCCCGCTGCAGGACGTGGCCCCGTTCGAAGCGGCCGCGCTCAAGAAGTTCAAGGTCGATCTGCCGCAGGTGCCGCCGCGTTACCGCACCACCTACTTCGACCACATCTGGGGCGGTGGCTATTCGGCCGGTTACTACGCCTACTTCTGGGCCGAAGTGCTCGACCATGATTCCTTCGAGTGGTTCAAGGAACACGGCGGCCTGAAGCCGGAGAACGGCCAGGTGTTCCGCGACAAGATCCTCTCGCGCGGCAACAGCGTCGAACTGGCCGACCTGTACCGCGAATTCCGCGGCAAGGACCCCTCGGTCGAACCGCTGCTGGTGAATCGCGGGTTGAAGTGATGCCGCAGGCATCACGGTAGGTACCGACCGTTGGTCGGTACACCGATGGGTTTCAAGCGAACGGCAGGGGAAACCCTGCCGTTCGCACATCCGGTGCGTCCACCCATCCGGTGCCATTCACCCATCCGGTGGCGTCCACCCATCCGGTGCGTCCACCCACCCGGTGCCATCCGCCCATCCGGTGGCGTCTGCCCATCCGGTAGTGCCGACTGTTAGTCGGCAAGCGCAGTCCCCGAACGTTCGATCGCCGCGCAAACGGCAGCCGACTGACAGTCGGCTCTACCGCCGCTGTGCCGACATCACGTTCCCACGCGACAGCCCACCTCACTGCACCCCAGGTGGTCCAGCGCGATCTCCAGCGCATGCATGTAGCTCTGCGCGCAATACCCATGCGCCACGCCGATGCGCTGCCCCACATGCTCCGGCAGACACGCTTCCGGCGCGGCACTGTCATCGTCATGCACCTCCACATACACGTTGTGCAGGTGCGGCAGCAGCCGCTGCAGCCGTGTGCTGCCCACGCAGGCGCCAGGATCCAGCAGCGTCACCTCGCCACGGCTGTGGTCGGCCACGCGCAAGGCGTCCAGCAATTCCTGTTCCGAACCGCACGCACGTATCGCCACCGTGGTGCCGGCGTCGATCGCGCGGTGTACCAGCGCCTTGAGCACCGGCGCCGGCAGCGGCCGCGCGGTGCGGATCAGCTGCCCGGCCGCTTCCGGGCCGCGAATGATGAAGATCGACATCGCTCAGGCGCTCCCCACCGGGGTCTGCAGGCGGCGTGCGGCGATGGCCAGCGACAACCGGCACGCATCGTCGCGACCGCTGCTGCACACCACCTGCGCCGCCGGTGCGTGCAGCGGATGCAGGTGGGCATCCAGGCTGTTGTCATCGTTCGCCGCCATTTCGATATACGGCGCCGGCAACGCGTCAAGCGCCGCACACAGGTCGCGGCCATGCGCCGCCCACTGCGCCGGCTCGGCGCTGGCGGCTTCGATCAGTACCCATGCCGGTGCAGTCTGCCTGGCCTGCTGCAGGCAGTGCAGCAGCGCCGGCAGCGTGGCGCAGTCCTGGCAGTGCACGGCGTGGCCGGCCAGCTGGGCCGGCACCGGCAACGGATCCGGCGACGGCTGCCGGAGCAACAGGATGGTCATGAAACACCTCGACAAAGCGCCCGCAGGCGCGGTGTCGACACGATGCGCGCAGCGGGGATAAAGCTTCCATGCGGGGCGAGCGAACCGGCGTAAACATTGCGTAGCTTTTCAACTGCGCCAGCTGAGGCACCCGCGCAGCATTTCGGTAGTGACGACTGTTAGTCGTCACGGAAACTCGGCGTCACGGGAACCCGGCGTCAAGGGAACTCGACGCACACATCCCCTGTCAGACCCACTCACGCCCGCAAGGATCGCCCTCATGACCACTGCCGCCGTCGAAACCCGATCCAAAGGCCTGCTCCCCTGGCTGAAGAAGGAAGCCCTGCCCCTGCTGGTCATGCTCGGCCTGCTGGCCGCCGCGCGCGACAGCCTGGCCAACCACTACCAGGTACCCAGCGGCTCCATGCAGTACACCCTCATGCCCGGCGACCGCGTGGTGGTGGATATGCGCGCCTACGGTCTGCGCCTGCCGTTCACCGGCGTGGAGCTGCTGCACACCGGCCAGCCGCAGCGCGGCGACGTGGCCGTGTTCGATTCCCCCCAGGACGGCACCCGGCTGATCAAGCGCATCGCCGCCGTCGGCGGCGACCAGGTGGCGCTGCATGACGGGCATCTGAGCATCAACGGCCAGCCGCTGGCACAGGCCGGCAGCGACGAGGTGGAAGACTTCGGCCGCACCCTGGCCCAGCTCGACCTGGGGCAGGGCGGCGGCCCGGACATTTACGGCCTGACCGTACCGGCCGGCAAAGTGCTGATGCTGGGCGACCATCGGGGCAACAGCGCAGACGGCCGCTACTTCGGGCTGGTCGACGCCAAGGCACTGTATGGCAAGGCAGCGCGCGTGTATTACCGCCGCGGAGAGGGTTTTACCTGGCAGGCACTCTAAGCGCGAGCGCGATCCATCTGGTAGGTACCCACCGTTGGTGGGTACGCCTTTCGCGCAATCCTTGATTGATACGTAAAACGTCTCAATCCAGACCCGTAAGGTTATGGATCGACCTGTACCCGCTGCCTATCCTGAGCGCTGATCCTTATCCGCTGACCCGCCCCCACGGGTCCATACGCAATGAACGGCGACACCACAGCGCCCGAGCGCAGTTCCACCGATCACCAGCCCGCCCCGTCGCAGCACATCGAACAGGGCACGCCCGCGTTCCGCCGCACCGCCGTGGCCCTGTTCCTGGCCGGGTTCTCTACCTTCGGCCTGCTCTACACCGTGCAGCCGCTGCTGCCCGAGTTCAGCCGCCACTTCGGCGTGTCCGCGGCCAACAGCGCGCTGGCCTTGTCGCTGAGTACCGGCCTGCTGGCCGTATCGATGCTGGTGGCCGGGCTGATCTCCGACCGGGTCGGCCGCCGTGGCGTCATGATCACCGCCCTGCTCGCCTCCACCGTGCTCTCGGCGGCCAGCGCCATGGTCGACGACTGGACCACGCTGCTGGTGCTGCGCACGCTGCTCGGCATCGCCCTCAGCGGCGTACCGGCGGTGGCGATGACCTACCTCGTTGAAGAAATGGACAGCCGCGCGCTGGGCCTGGCCATGGGCCTCTACATCGGCGGCAATGCCGTGGGTGGCATGAGCGGGCGCCTGATCGCCGGCATCGTCGCCGACCACTGGGGCTGGCGCTGGGGCATCGGCGCGGTCTCGCTCATTGCCGTGCTCAGCACCGCGTTGCTGTGGGTGCAGCTGCCGCCCTCGCGCCACTTCCAGAGCCGTCGCGGCGGTCTGCGCGAACTGCCCACGCGCTGGCGCCAGCTGTTCGCCGACCCCGGCCTGCCGTGGCTGTTCGCCACCGCCTTCGTGCTCATGGGCGTGTTCGTCACCCTCTACAACTACCTGGGCTACCACCTGCTGGCACCGCCCTACCGGCTTAGCCAGACCGTGGTCGGGCTGATCTTCAGCGTCTACCTGGTCGGCACGTTCAGCTCGGCGTGGATGGGGCAGCAGGCCAACCGGCATGGCCGGGGCCGCGTGCTCGGCATCTGCTACGGCCTGATCGCCCTCGGCATCGTGCTGCTGGCGCTGCCGTGGCTGGGCTGCATGGCGGTGGGCATCGCGTTGGTGACCTTCGGCTTCTTCGGTGGCCACTCGGTCGCCAGCAGCTGGGTCGGCAGTCGCGCCGGGGTCATGCGCGCCGAAGCGTCGGCGCTGTACCTGTTCGCCTACTACCTCGGCTCCAGCCTGGCCGGTGCCGCCGGCGGCGTGTTCTATACCCGTTGGGACTGGTGGGGCGTGTGCGCCTTCACTGCAGTGCTGACCGCGATCGGCGCCACCATCGCCTGGCGGCTGGGCCGCCGCGCGCACCCTGCGCCTGCCGCGCTCGCGCTCAGTCGCTGAAGCCGCCCTGCAGCAGCCGGGTGAAGTGGGTGATCAACGGTGAGGCACCGCCACGCCGGTAGGCCACATGCACTTCCGAACTGGCCGCACGATCACTCAGTGGCACGAACCGCGCCCCTTCCACGTGGATGTGGCTGCACGAGGCCGGCAACACCGTCACCCCCAAACCGGATGCCGCCAGGCTGATCAGCGTGGATGCCTCACCGGCTTCCTGGATGATGCGCGGGGTGAAGCCGGCGCTGCGGCACAGCGCAATGAAGTGGTCGTGGATACCGGCGCCCACTTCGCGCAGGAAACCGACGAACGGCTCATGCGCGAACTGGCGCAGCGCCACCGGCGCGCCCACCGCCAGATCGCGGATCAACGGGTGCTGGTCGTGCACCACCAGCGCCAGCGGATCGCTGAACAGCTTGCGTGACATCAGCGGTGTCGGCAGCGCCCGTTTGCGGATCAGCCCCACGTCCAGTTCGTTGGCGACCAGCGCATCGATCTGCTGCAGCGTGTTCATTTCGCGCAGCTTCAACTGCACCTGCGGGAACTGCTGGCGGTAGGCGAAGATCGCGCGCGGAATCTGCGTGGACAGAGGGGTGGCGCGGGTCAGCCCGATGCGCAGCTCACCGGTTTCGCCGCGCTGCGCGCGCTGGGTCAGCTCGATGGCCTGGTCCACGCGCGCCAACGCTTCGGTTGCCTGCGCCTGCAGCACGCGCCCGGCCTCGGTGAGTTCCACCCGGCGGTTGCTGCGCAGGAACAGGCGCGCACCCAGCAGCGTTTCCAGTTGGCGGATCTGCTGGCTGAGGGGGGGCTGGGACATGCCCAGGCGTTCGGCGGCGCGGCCGAAGTGCAGGGTGTCGGCCACCGCCAGGAAGTAGCGCAGGTGGCGCAGTTCGATCGACATGGCAGCGCGTCAGCGTTCGGAATGACCGCTTTCATCATAGCTGCGCGGACTGAACAGGTCCGGCTGGATCAGCTCGATGAAGGCGCGTGCCTGCGGCGACAGATAACGGCCACGGCGCACGATCACCCCGTAGCTGCGTTCGGGGAACCAGGCGCTCATCGAACGCGTCACCAGCCGGTCGCGGTCGGCGTCATTGAGGCACAGCGCCGGCACGATCGAAATGCCCATGCCCATCGCCACGTACTGCTTGATCACCTCCCAGCCGCCGACTTCCAGCGCCACCGTGTAGGGCACGCGCTGGCGCTGGAACACCTGGTCCACCAGCCGGTAAGTGATCTGGCGCTTGGGCGGCAGCACCAGCGGGTAGGCCGAGATCGCCTGCAGGGTCAGCTCGGGTGCGGTGGCCAGCGGGTGGTCGGGCGGGGCGATCAGCACCTGCTCGAAGCGGTAGGCCGGGGCATAGCTGAGGTCGGCCGGCACCTCGGTCATCGAGCCCACTGCCAGGTCGGCCGCGTCGCTGCGCAGCAGGTCGGTCCCGTCGGCGCTGATCGCGTTGTGCAGGGTCAGGCGCACATCCGGGTGGCGCTGGCGGAAGCGTTCCACGATGCGTGGCAGCAGGTACAGGATGGTCGAACTGTTGGCGGCGATGTTGAGCTCGCCCGCATCCAGCCCCTTGACCTTGTCACGGAAGCTGGCCTCCAGCCCGTCCAGGCTTTCCACCAGCGGCTGGGCCATCTCGAACAGCAGCTGGCCCTCGCGGCTGGGCACCAGGCGCCGCCCGCTGCGCTCGAACAGGCCCACCCCCAGCTCGCGTTCCAGTGCCTGCAGCTGCTGGCTGATCGCCGGCTGGCTGACGAACAGCGCCTCAGCCGCCCGTGAGACCGACCCCAGACGCACGGTCTGGCAGAACGCCCGCAGCGGTTTGAGCCGGTCAGACTTGTAGGAAAAACGGGGACTTGGCGGTCGTGGCGTGGGCATGGCGTAACGAATATAAGTGCAACTTATGTAAAGCATTGCGATAACTGCTTTGTCAAATACCACACTCCGGCGCACGGTGGGATCACCCGCAACGCAGGAGTTGGACATGTCCGCTGTCGCCGCCTTCGCCACCGCCCAGCCCACCCCGGCCAATGCCCCGGCCACCCCGGGGATCACCCTGACCACCCAGCGCGCCGGCCAGTCGGCACTGCTGCCGGCAGGGGTACTGGCGCTGCTGGTGTCGCTGCACCGCGCCGTGGAACCGGAGCGCCAGCGCCGCCTGCAGGCCCGCCGCGAGCGCCAGGCCTTCTTCGACGGCGGCGGCCTGCCGGACTTCCGTGCCGACACCGCCGCCATCCGCGCCGACGACTGGCGGGTGGCGCCGGTTCCGGACGCGCTGCAGGACCGCCGCGTCGAGATCACCGGCCCGACCGACCCGAAGATGGTGATCAACGCGCTGAACTCGGGCGCCAAGGTGTTCATGGCCGACTTCGAGGATTCCACCGCCCCGGCCTGGCGCAACCTGCTGGCGGGGCAGCAGGCGCTGATCGATGCGGTGCGCGGCGACCTCACCTACACCGGTCCGTCCGTGGACGGCAAGCCGGGCAAGCACTACGCGCTGCGTCCGCTGGAAGAGCAGGCGGTGCTGATCGTGCGGCCGCGCGGCTGGCACCTGGACGAGAAGCACGTGCGCATCGATGGGCAGCCGCTGGCCGGCGGCCTGTTCGACGCCGCCGTATTCGCCTTCCACAACGCCCGCACCCTGATGTGCCGCCAGCGCGGCCCGTACTTCTACCTGCCCAAGCTGCAGTCGATGGAGGAGGCGGCGCTGTGGGAGACCGCGCTGTCGCACATCGAAGGCATGCTCGGCCTGCCGCATGGCCAGATCAAGGTCACCGTGCTGATCGAAACGCTGCCGGCGGTGTTCGAGATGGACGAGATCCTGCACGCGCTGCGCGACCGCATCGTCGGGCTGAACTGCGGCCGCTGGGATTACATCTTTTCGTACATCAAGACCTTCCGCGCGCACGCCGACAAGGTGCTGCCCGAACGCGGCCAGGTGACCATGACCCAGCCGTTCCTGAAGGCCTATTCGGAACTGCTGATCCAGACCTGTCACCGCCGTGGCGCGCATGCGATGGGCGGCATGGCCGCGCAGATTCCGATCAACCACGACCCGGCGGCCAACGAACAGGCGATGGCACGGGTGCGCGCCGACAAGCTGCGCGAAGTCACCGCCGGGCACGACGGTACCTGGGTGGCACACCCGGCGCTGATCCCGGTGGCGCAGGCGATCTTCGACGCGCACATGCCCGGCCCGAACCAGCACGCCGTTCTGCGCGGGGATGTGCGCGTGGGTCGCGACGAGCTGATCGCCGCGCCCACCGGCACCATCACCCGCGCCGGTTTCGAGGGCAACGTCGAGGTCTGTGTGCGCTACCTGGCCGCGTGGCTGGACGGCAACGGCTGCGTGCCGATCCATCACCTGATGGAGGACGCGGCCACCGCCGAAATCAGCCGCAGCCAGCTGTGGCAGTGGCTGCACGTGCCCGGCCAGCACCTGGACGACGGCACCGCCATCGACCTGGCGCTGCTCGACGCGACCCTGGCCACGCTGCCCGCACGTCTGGGCGACCGCAGCGCGCTGCCCGGTGGCGCGCGCATCGAGGAGGCCATCGCACTGCTGGGCGAGCTGAGCCGCCGCGACGAACTCACCGACTTCCTCACCCTGCCGGCCTACGACCGCATCGATTGACCCCACCCCGAAGAGCGGGGCTCTGCCCCGCTGCCGTTACACCGCACAGCCGGGCAGCGCCCGGCTCTACACCGCTGACCGCCCCCTCTGGAGAACGCCATGAGCAAGCTGCCGACCGCTGAACAGATCCAGCACGAATGGAACACCGACCCGCGCTGGGCCGGTATCCAGCGCAATTACAGCGCCGCCGACGTGGTGCGCCTGCGCGGCACCGTGCACGTAGAGCATTCGCTGGCCCGGCTGGGCGCGGAGAAGCTGTGGAAGTACCTGCATGAGAAGGACTTCGTCAACGCGCTCGGCGCACTGACCGGCAACCAGGCCATGCAGCAGGTCAAGGCCGGCCTCAACGCCATCTACCTGTCCGGCTGGCAGGTCGCCGCCGACGCCAACCTGGCCGGCCAGATGTACCCCGACCAGTCGCTGTACCCGGCCGACTCGGTGCCCGCGGTGGTCAAGCGCATCAACAACACCCTGCTGCGCGCCGACCAGCTGCACCACGCCGAAGGCAAGGATGAGATCGACTTCCTGCAGCCCATCGTGGCCGACGCCGAAGCCGGCTTCGGTGGCGTGCTCAACGCCTTTGAACTGATGAAGGCCATGATCGAGGCCGGCGCGGCCGGCGTGCACTTCGAAGACCAGCTGGCCTCGGTGAAGAAGTGCGGGCACATGGGCGGCAAGGTGCTGGTGCCGACCCGCGAGGCGATCGAGAAGTTGAACGCCGCGCGCCTGGCCGCCGACGTGCTGGGCGTGCCTACCCTGCTGGTGGCGCGCACCGACGCCGAGGCTGCCGACCTGCTGACCAGCGACATCGACGCCAACGACCAGCCCTTCGCCACCGGCGAGCGCACCGTGGAAGGCTTCTACAAGACCCGCAACGGCCTGGACCAGGCGATCAGCCGGGGCCTGGCCTATGCGCCCTATGCCGACCTGGTCTGGTGCGAAACCGGCAAGCCGGACCTGGAGTTCGCGCGCAGATTCGCCGAGGCCATCCACGCCAGGTTCCCGGGCAAGCTGCTGGCCTACAACTGCTCGCCCAGCTTCAACTGGAAGAAGAACCTGGACGACGCCACCATCGCCACGTTCCAGAAGGAAATCGCCAGCTACGGCTACAAGTTCCAGTTCATCACCCTGGCCGGCTTCCACGCGCTGAACTACTCCATGTTCAACCTGGCCCACGGCTATGCGCGCCGCCAGATGAGCGCCTTCGTCGAACTGCAGGAAGCCGAGTTCGCCGCGGCCGACCGCGGCTTCACCGCCGTCAAGCACCAGCGCGAGGTCGGCACCGGCTACTTCGACGCGATCACCCAGGCGATCCAGCAGGGCCAGTCCTCCACCACTGCCCTGACCGGTTCGACCGAGGAAGAACAGTTCCGGGCAGCCTGACGCCCGGAACCGGCGGCAACGGCCGCCCCGGGAACCCACACCCACCGAACACCGGCCGCCCGTGTAGGGGCGGCCCTTCTTTTATATGCGTGCGCCGGGTGCTACGGTCCGCATATGCGCACCATGCGGCAGGGAATGGCCGGTTCGGCCCGGTTGCCGCGTTGGGGAGGAATGGGCCGGAGGGCCGGGTGAAATCCCGGTGCCGGGGTATGGAAATGGGATGAGGCGCACACTTTTAAGGGGTGCTATCCTCCTCCGCTCACCGGGGAACGCTTGGAAGCGGGTGTACGGTATGACCGGCAAGCTGGCGATGAACGTGTGCGAACGAGAGTCAGGCATCGAGCAGACAGCGATGGCTGAGATCGTGCATGCGGTCCTGAGCGCTGGCGAATTTGCCCTCTTCACCGAATTCGGCCGGCACCGCCCGCTGCGCGCCGGCGAACACCTGTTCCTGCGCAACCAGGCCGGCAACACCATGTATGTCATCGTCAGCGGTGGCATCGAGCTGGATTTCGGCGAAGACCTGGTGGTCAAGACGCTGGGCCCGCATGAATTCTTCGGCGAACTCGGCCTGCTGATCGGCGACCACCCGCGCAGCGCCGACGCCCGCGCCACCACCGACGCGCTGGTGCTGGAACTGGACCACAGCGATTTCCAGCGCCTGGTCGACCGCGACCCCGGCCTGGTGGCGTACTTCCTGCGCCGCACGATCATGCGCGTGGTCAGCAACGAACAGGTCCTGATCCGCCAGCTGCGCCGGCGCAACCACGACCTGGAAACCGCGCTGGACAACCTCTACGTCACCACCCACCAGCTCACCCACACCCGCGAGCTGGTGCGCACCGACGAACTTACCGGCCTGCACAACCGTCGTGGGCTGGCGCTGTACCTGCAGGAATGCCGCAACCATGAAGGCGACGCGCCCCAGGGGCTGCTGCTGATCGACTGCGACCATTTCAAGCAGGTCAACGACGAGCACGGCCACCAGGCCGGCGACCGCGTGCTGCAGAGCGTGGCCAACATCCTGCGCTCGGTCGCCAATGAGCAGGACCGCGCCTGCCGCCTGGGCGGCGACGAGTTCTGCCTGCTGCTGCGCGTTGCCGACGCCGACAGCCTGCAACATGCCGCCGAATTCATCCTCAGCGCCGTGCACGGCCTGCTGGGACGGGCCACCCCGCAGCCGCACGTATGTCCGGTCAGCATCGGTCTGTGCCTGATCGACCCGCTCGGCGACTGGAGCGACTGGTACGCACGTGCCGACAATGCGCTGTACCAGGCCAAACGTCTGGGTGGGAATCGCCTGCACTGGTCGCGTGCCGCGACCGTCGCGCCCTGAGCGGGGTCTGCAATGAACGGCGACACCGGACCGTCGAACCAGCCGCCGATGCTGCGGGCCCTGCTGTTCACCGATCTGTGCGATTCGCTGGTCCTGGTCGAGCGCATCGGCGACAGTGCCGCTGCCGATCTGTTCCAGCAGCACGACCGCTTGGTGCTCGCGCTCCTGCAGCAATGGAACGGGCAGCAGATCGACCGCTCCGACGGCCTGTTCGTGTTGTTCGATCGCGCCATCGATGCGCTGGGCTTCGCACTCGACTACCAGCGTGAACTGCACGAACTGGGCAAGCGCCGCACCATTCCACTGCGCGCCCGCGCCGGGTTGCACGTGGGCGAGGTGCTGATCTGGGACAACAGCCCGGAGGCGATCCAGTCCGGGGCCAAGCCGGTGGAAGTGGAGGGCCTGGCCAAACCAATGGCGGCGCGCCTGATGGGGCTGGCGCGCCCCGGCCAGATCCTGCTCTCGGCCGTGGCCGAATCGCTGACGCGTCGCGCCAGCAGCGAACTGGGCGAGCGTGCCCAAACCCTGCAGTGGCGCGCACATGGCCCGTGGTTGTTCAAGGGCATCCCCACCGCGCAGGAGGTGTTCGAGGTGGGCGAACCGGGCTTCGCGCCGCTGCGCATGCCCAAAGCCCACCCCAAGGCGCAGCGCAAGCTGCCGCTCTGGCGCCGGCCGGCCGCGCTGGCAGCCGAACTGGCCTTGCTGGCCGTACTCGGGATTGGCGGCTGGATGCTGCTCCGCCCCGAGCCGGCCATCGCCTTCGCCGAGCGCGACTGGGTGGTGCTGGCCGACGTCGACAATGCCAGCGGCGAGCAGTTGTTCGACGACAGTCTGCAGCGGGCGCTGCTGTTGAGCCTCGAGCAGTCGCGCTACGTCAACGTGTTGTCTGACAACAAGGTGAAGCAATCGCGCGAGCTGCTGCGGGTGGCCGACACCCGCGCGCTGGACCGCGATCTGGCCGGCGACGTGGCCTCGCGCGAAGGCGCGCGCATGGTGCTCGCGCCCAGCATCCATCGCGCCGGGGGACACTACGTGGTGGCCGTGGACCTGCTGGATCCGGTCAGTCGTGCAGTGGTGCGGTCCTACAGTGCCGACGCCAATGCACCCGAGGACGTGGTGACGGCTGTCGACGACGTCATCGGTCGTCTGCGCGCGGGCCTGGGCGAAACTGTGGCATCGGTGCGGCAGTCGGTGCCTTTGCCGCAGGCGTCCACCAACAATCTGCAGGCCCTCAAGTCGTATGCGCTTGCCGAGACCGCGGCAGGCCGGGGACGCTTCACCGAAGCCGCCAAGCTGTACGAGGCGGCGCTGGACGCCGACCCGGATTTCGCCATGGCGCACATGGGCCTGGCCAGGCTGCTGGTCCGTCTGGAACGTGGCGCAGAGGCCCTGCCGCACCTGAAACGGGCGCTGGCCCTCAACGATCGGCTGCCGCACCGCGAGCGCCTGTACCTGAAAGCATGGGGCAACGAGCTGCGTCCGGATGGCTGGGCGCTGGAAGACTGGCGCGTACTGGCCGAGGTCTATCCTGACTCGTTTGCCGGGCAGGCCAACACCGCCGGGCTGCTGTTGATGGACAACCGGTACGAGGAAGCGGAGCGCTACGCACGCGCAGCGTCGGTGCCGCAGGCGCCGATGCGCGCGTACCCGATCGGCTATTCGGGTTGGATCCAGCTGGCGACCAATCGCTACGACGAGGCGTTGCGCAGCTTCCAGCTGTCAGAGCAGCTCACCGGCCGCAGCGCCAGCGACACGCGCGCGGACGTACTGGTCGCCCAGCGCCGTTACAAGGACGCGCAGGCGCTGCTGGCACTGTTGCCCAAGGGCCGCGACGAGTTGCAGACCATCATGTATCAGCGCGTCCGCGTACTGCTCGCGGCAGACCAGGACGATTGCACCGGCATGGACGATGCGTTGGCCAGCGAGAAGGCACCGACCGAGTCGATCGACTACCGCACGCACGTAGTGCTGATGCATGCGGTGGTGGACACCGCATGCGAGCGTCCCGACGCCGCTTCGCTGGACGCGGCGTCCGACCTGCTGCTTCCGCTGCTCAAGGACACGGCCAACCCGAATCTGCCAGAGCGGCTGCTGCGCCTGTTGTCGCTGGTGTACCTGGCGCAACGCCAAGGCGATAGTGCGCGTGCAGATGCGTTGCTGCGCGACCATGCGGCGTTGATTGACGCACAGAAAAGTCCGGTGATCGGCAAGTGGCATGCCACCGTTCTGGCAATGCAGCAGTTGGGGCGCAACAATCCCGCCAAGGCAGAAGCCCTGCTGCGGCCGATCCTCGACGGTACCGAGCCGGTGCAGGCCCGGGTGGTGCTGCGCGACGTGCAGCGCCGGCTGGGCAATGTAGATGCCTTCAACGCGCAGAACGAATGGCTGTTCGCCAATCGTGGACGTGCAATTGCCGAACTGGCACCCATGCAGCTGATGCAGCCGCTGAACGTACATGACACGCTGGCCGATGCCAGTCTGCGTTCGCAGTAGCCGAAGCGCAGACTGGCGGCGCGCTTATTCCAGTGCGTCCGAGGCCTTGCCCGCCTCGAAACAGTGCGGTACCAGCATCGACTGGTAGGACGTGCTCAGGTACTTCTCCAGTTGGACCTGCACTGCGCGCAGTTCCTCCACGCTGGCCAGCTGCTGGATGTCGCAGCACAGCGGCTGTTCGTCCGGGCTGAAACCGATCTCGGTCAGGGCCTGGCGCGCGTCTTTCTGGAAAAGCTCGCGGAAGGCGGGGTCCTCGATAAGCCTGCCGACCAGCCGCGCTGCGATCTCAGGGGAAATCTTGTTCGTTTCCGGTTTGTCGTTGCTCATTGCGGTCGATCCAGTGGGTGAAGTGAGGGTTATCGGCCAAGAGGGCCGGGAATGTAGTGCCGGCAGGGGGTGCGAACGCGCAGTGCGAGGCAGTACGCAGGTAACGTCAAAGACCGGCCACGCCTGAGGGGATCTGCCGTGCTGCGGCTAGAATGACCCGGTCCTTCCACGGTCTTTCGCCGATGAAACTGCGCCGTTGTACCACTGTGATGTTCGAGCCACGGGAGGAGGTCAGCCTCGACTTCACTGCCATGCTGGCCGGGCGTGCGGAGGCGTCCACGACCACCACGTGGTTCGCGCTGGCCGCGCACCTGGAACAGCCCGTACCGGTGACTGCCGCGCAGCGGGAGCTGCTGGGTGACCTGGGGTCCCGTTTCTGGACCGACGTGAGCGACATCGGCAGCGAGCCGGGCGATCTGCATTCCCTGCTGGCGGCGGGACTGCTGATCTCCGACGATGACGAACACGCCGCGCATCGCCAGCGCGACGAAGGCATGCGCGACGGCCACTGGTGGCCTTTGGCGGCACTGGTGCATCGTCATGCCCGCTGGAGTGGGGTGAACAGCGCCGCGCAGATGCGGGACAGCGCCATGGTCACCGCCAAAGACCTGCGCAGGCAGCTTGGTGCGCCGCCGCCGACGGTGCAGGCGCACCCGGGCACGTATCAGCCCCTGCCCGCCGTGGACGCCACCGCGTACGACCAGCTGTTGGAGCGCCGCACCACCTGCCGCAACTTCGATGCAGCACGCCCGGTCGCCCTGGAGCAGCTGGCGCAGCTCCTGCAGCGTACGGTGAAGGCGCAGGCCGTGGTGGAGGTGGAAGCCGATACCGCGTTCCTGAAAAAGAACGTGCCGTCCGGCGGCGGGCTGCATCCCACCGAGACCTATCTGCTGGTGCAGCGCGTGGAAGGCCTGGAGCCGGGTCTATACCACTACCACCCGGTGCAGCATGCGCTGGTGGCGCTGCCACGCCATGGCGACCGTCCGCTGCAGGACGTGGCCAACGCCATGCTCTCCGGGCAGGACTGGTTCGCCAACGCGGCGGCCCATCTGGTCCTGGTGCCACGCTTTGCCCGCACCAACTGGAAGTACCGCAACCACGCCAAGGCCTACCGCGCCCTGCTGCTGGACGTGGGCCACATCTCACAGGCGTTGTACATGGCCGCCACCGAAGCCGGTTTGGCCGCGTTCGTCACCGCTGCCATCAATGAGGTCGACACCGAAGCACTGTTCGCCCTGGACGGGGTCACCCAGAGCCCCGTCGCCATCGTGGGCGTGGGCTGGCGCAGTGATACGCTGGACACGGCAGAGTTCGATCCCAACAAGGTGGTTTGGCCCTAGCATGAACGGCGACGCGGCACCCTCGACCCAACCTCCGTTGCTGAAGGCCCTGTTGTTCACGGACCTGTGCGATTCGCTCGGGCTGGTCGAGCGGCTGGGCGACAGCATGGCCGCCGAACTGTTCCAGCAGCACGACCGGCTGGTGCTGGCGCTGCAGCAGCATTGGCACGGGCAGCAGATCGATCGTGCCGACGGGGTGTTCATGCTGTTTGAGCGGCCGATCGACGCGCTGGGGTTTGCGCTGGATTACCAGCGCGAACTGCTGGAGATCGGCAAGCAGCGTGGCGTCGAACTCAGCGCGCGCGCCGGCCTGCATGTCGGGGAAGTGTTGATCTGGGAGAACAGTCCCGAGGCCGTCGGGGCCGGGGCCAAGCCGGTCGAGGTGGAGGGCCTGGCCAAGCCGATGGCCGCGCGCCTGATGATGCTGGCCTGGCCCGGGCAGATCCTGATGTCGGCCGTGGCCGAAACGCTGACCCGGCGCGCCAGCACCCTGCTGGGCGAGCGGGGTGACCGGCTGCTCTGGAAGTCGTACGGGCGCTGGCGCTTCACCTCGGTGCCGTCGGTGCAGGAAGTGTTCGAAGCCGGCGAGCTGGGCATCACCCCCCTGCGCATGCCGCGCGGGAATGCCAAGGCGCGCCGCGTGGTGCCGGTATGGCGCCGGCCGGCGGCGTTGGCGGCCCAGGCAGCACTGATCGCCGTGCTGGGGATCGGCGCCTGGATGCTGCTGCGACCGGAGCCTGCCATCGCCTTTGCCGAGCGCGACTGGGTGGTACTGGCCGACGTGGACAACGCCAGTGGCGAAGCGCTGTTTGATGCTTCACTGCAACGCGCCCTGCTGATGAGCCTGGAGCAGTCGCGCTACGTCAACGTGCTCTCCAGCAGCAAGGTCACCGAATCGCGCGACCTGCTGCGGGTGCCGTCCACGCGTGCCCTGGACCGGGAGCTTGCCAGCGACGTGGCCGCCCGCGAGGGTGCGCGCATGGTGCTGGCGCCTGCCATCCGCGAAGCCGGCGGCCATTACCTGGTCAGCGTCGACCTGCTGGACCCGGCCAGCCGCACCGTGGTGCGCAGCTACCGCGCCCGGGCCGGGGCCTCTGCCGATGTGATGGCGGCCGTGGACGACGTGGTGGGCCAGCTGCGCGCGGGGCTGGGCGAATCGGTGGCGTCGGTACAGCAGTCGGTACCGCTGCCGCAGGCCACCACCGCCAACCTGCAGGCACTGAAGTCCTTTGCACTGGCCGAGAATGCGATGGGCCAACGCCGCTTCTCAGAAGCCACCAAGCTGTTCGAAGCGGCGATCGATGCCGATCCGGATTTCGCCATGGCCCACGTCGGGCTGGCCCGGCTGCTGGTGCGGCTGGACCAGCGTGCCGAGGCCCAGCCCCACCTGGCCCGCGCGCTGGCGGTGAGCCAGCGCCTGCCGCACCGCGAACGGCTGTACCTGAAGGCCTGGAGCAATGAGTTGAGCCCGGTGTCCTGGCCGCTCGACGACTGGCGCGTGCTGGCCGACGTCTATCCCGATTCCTACGCGGGCCTCTACACCACCTCCTGGTACCTGCTGCTCGACAACCGGTTCGAGGAGGCCGAGCGTTACGCGCATGCCGCCACGGTGCCGTCGAACCCGTTGCGCGCTTACGCCTTCGCGAACCTGGGCTGGATCCAGCTGGGCAGCAACCGCTACGACGAAGCGCTGCGCAACTTCAGGCAGTCCGAGCAGCTGACCCGCCGCCCGGCGGCCGATCCACGCGCCGACGTGCTGATCGCCATGCGCCGCTACAAGGAGGCGCGCGAGGTGATGGCCCAGCTCGGCAAGCCGGGCGATGAGCTGCAGGCACTCATGAACGTGCGCGTGCGCCTACTGCTGGCGGCGGACCAGGACGACTGCACGGGCATGCGCGACGCGTTGACCACCGAGCCGGCGCCCACCGAATCGGCCGATTTCCGCATGCATGTGCAGCTGCTCGGCGCGGTGGTCGACACCGCGTGCCAGCAGGGGGATCCCCGCACGCTGGCACGCATCGCGGCCGACATGCGCACGCAACTGGCCGACCCCACCCATCCGGGCATGCCCGACCGCACGCAGCGCCTGCTGTCGCTGATCTACCTGGCGCAGCGCCAGGGTGACCACAAACTGGCTGATCGCCTGCTTGCCGAATACCAGCCGCTGCTGCAGAAACAGAAGAGCCCGGTGATCGGCAATTGGCTCACCGTGGTGCAGGCCATGCAGAAGGTCGGGCAGGGCACACCGGCCGAGGCGGTGGCGTTGCTGCAGCCGCTGATGGACGGCACCGAGCCGGTACAGGCGCGTGTGGCGCTGCGCGAAGCGTATCGCCAGCTGGGTGACGTGCCGGAGTTCCACAAGCAGAACGAGTGGCTGTTCGAACACCGGGGCAGGGCGATCGCGGAGGTCGCCAATACCCAGCTGATGCAGGGCTTGAACGTACACGACATGGTGTCCGACGCCACCCTGCGGCAATGAACGGTGGGCCGCCGGTACCGTGGCGCCACGCCCTGCGTGGCTGCATGCCGTTCCGGTACCGCGAACCCAGGCAGGCCGGTCAGGTGGCTGCGTCGAAATCCACCAGCACTGCGCCGTCCGCCACCTGATCCCCCGCCTTCACCCGATACCCCTGCACCGTGCCATCGGCCGGCGCCTGCAGGGTGTGTTCCATCTTCATCGCTTCCAGTACCAGCAGCGGCGTGCCGCGTGTCACCTGGGTGCCCGGCGCCAGCAGGGTGGCCACGATGCGGCCCGGCATCGGCGCCACCAGGCTGCCGGCGTCGGCCACGGCATGGTCGGCTTCGCTGACCGGGTCATGCAGGGTGAAGCGCTGCACGCCGTCATGGCCGAACAGGTAGAGCTCGCTGCCGTCGCGCATCACGCGGGCGCGGTGCAGGGTCTCTCCTACCTGCAACGCCACGCGCTCGCCAGCCATCCGGCCCTGCGCTGCTAGCGTGGTGCCATCGATCTCGATCGACCACGTCTCGCCGTGCCCATCAACCGCGACCACCTGCTGGCGGCCTCGGTGCTCCAGCGTCAGCCGGCGCGCCGCACGCCGGCCCAACCGCCAGCCATCGCGGGCCTGCCATGGCGAGTGCGGATCGCGCGCATCCACCGTGGCCGCAGCGTCGGTACCCACCGCCGCCACCGCCGCCAACGCCCACACGGCAGGGTCGATATCGCCCTGATGCGGCGCCAAGGCCGCCTGCTCGCGTTCGATCAACGCGGTATCCAGCTTCGCATTGGCGAACGAATCGGTCATCACCAACCGGCGCAGGAACGCGGCGTTGGTGGTCACGCCGACCACTTCGCACTCGGCCAGCGCCTGCTGCATGCGGCGCAGCGCGGCATCGCGGTCCACGTCCCACACGATCAGCTTGGCGATCATCGGGTCGTAGAACGGGGTGATCGCATCGCCTTGTTCCACGCCGGCATCCACGCGCACGTGCGCGCTGCCAACCGGCAGGCGCAGGTGGCGCAGGGTGCCGGTGGAGGGCAGGAAACCCCTGTCGGCGTCTTCGGCGTACAGCCGCGCTTCCAGTGCATGGCCGCGGATCTGCAGCTGGTCCTGCTGCAGCGGCAGCGGGGCGCCACTGGCCACGCGCAGCTGCCATTCCACCAGGTCGGTACCGGTGATGCACTCGGTGACCGGGTGCTCCACCTGCAGCCGGGTGTTCATTTCCATGAAGTAGAAATCGCCGTCCGGGCCGGCAATGAACTCCACCGTGCCGGCACCGACGTAGTTCACCGCGCGCGCGGCATCCACCGCCGCCTTGCCCATTGCGGCGCGGCGCTCGGGCGTCATGCCCGGGGCGGGCGCTTCTTCCAGCACCTTCTGGTGGCGGCGCTGCACCGAGCAGTCGCGCTCGAACAGGTAAACCACGTTGCCGTGGCTGTCGCCGAACACCTGGATCTCGATATGGCGCGGCCGCTCCACGTACTTTTCCACCAGCACGTGCGCGTTGCCAAACGCCGACTGCGCCTCGCGCTGGCAACTGGCCAACGCGTCGACAAAGGCAGCGCTGTCCTCCACCTTGCGCATGCCCTTGCCACCGCCACCGGCGCTGGCCTTGATCAGCACCGGGTAGCCGATGCCATCGGCCTGGTCGCGCAGGAATGCCGGGTCCTGGGCGTCCCCGTGGTACCCCGGGGTGAGCGGCACACCGGCCTGCTGCATCAGCGCCTTGGCCGCGCTCTTGTCGCCCATCGCGCGGATCGCCGCTGCAGACGGGCCGATGAACACGATGCCGGCCTCGGCGCAGGCCTGCGCGAAGTCCGCGTTCTCGGACAGGAAGCCGTAACCGGGGTGGATCGCCTGCGCACCGGTGCGGCGCGCGGCGTCCAGGATGGCATCGGCGCGCAGGTAGCTCTCGCGTGCCGGGGCCGGGCCGATGGCCACGGCTTCGTCGGCCAGGCGCACATGCCGCGCGTTGCGGTCGGCGTCGGAGTACACCGCCACCGTGGCGATGCCCAGGCGCTGGCAGGTGGCGATGACACGGCAGGCGATTTCGCCGCGGTTGGCGATCAGGATCTTGGTGAACATGGAAGTCTCGTTGCGCATGCCAGGGGGCCGGATCACATCCGGAACACGCCGAAGTCGGTCTTGCGGGCCGGGGCGTTGAGGCTGGCCGACAGCGCCAGCCCCAGCACGCGCCGGGTGTCGGCCGGATCGATCACGCCGTCGTCCCACAGCCGTGCGCTGGCGTAGTAGGGGTGACCCTGCTGCTCGAACTGGTCGCGGATGGGCGTCTTGAAGGCGTCTTCCTCCTGCGTCGACCACTGCCCGCCCTTGGCCTCAATGCCATCGCGCCTGACCGTGGCCAGCACGCTGGCGGCCTGCTCGCCGCCCATCACGCCAATGCGCGCGTTCGGCCACATCCACAGGAAGTTCGGCGAATAGGCGCGGCCGCACATGCCGTAGTTGCCGGCCCCGAACGAACCGCCGATCACCACGGTGAACTTGGGCACCTTGGCGCACGCCACTGCCATCACCAGCTTGGCGCCGTCCTTGGCGATGCCGCCGTGTTCGTACTTGCGGCCCACCATGAAGCCGGTGATGTTCTGCAGGAACACCAGCGGAATGCCGCGCTGGGTGCACAGTTCGATGAAGTGCGCGCCCTTGAGCGCGGACTCGGAGAACAGGATGCCGTTGTTGGCGATGATGCCGACCGGGTAACCGTGCAGGTGCGCAAAGCCGGTCACCAGGGTGTTGCCGTAGCGCGGCTTGAACTCGTCGAAGCGCGAATCGTCAACCACGCGCATGATCACTTCGCGCACGTCGTAAGGCTTGCGCGTATCGGCCGGGATCACGCCGTACAACTCCTCGGCGGCGTAGCGCGGCTCTACCGGGGCCTGCACGGCCAGCGCCGGTTCGGGCTTGCGCCAGTTGAGCTGGGTGATGATCGCGCGGACCCGTGCCAGCGCCTGCAGGTCGTTGTCGGCCATGTGGTCGGCCACGCCGGAAATGCGCGTGTGCACGTCGGCACCGCCCAGTTCCTCGGCAGTCACCACTTCACCGGTGGCGGCCTTCACCAGCGGCGGGCCGCCCAGGAAGATGGTGCCCTGTTCGCGCACGATCACCGTTTCATCGCTCATGGCCGGCACGTACGCGCCGCCGGCGGTGCACGAACCCATCACGCAGGCGATCTGCGGAATGCCCTGCGCCGACAGATTGGCCTGGTTGTAGAAGATCCGCCCGAAATGATCGCGGTCCGGGAACACCTCGTCCTGCAGTGGCAGGAAGGCGCCACCGGAATCCACCAGATAGATGCAGGGCAGGCGGTTCTGTTCGGCCACTTCCTGCGCGCGCAGGTGCTTTTTGACCGTCATCGGGTAGTAGGTGCCGCCCTTGACCGTCGCATCGTTGGCCACGATCACGCACTCCACGCCAGACACGCGGCCGATGCCGGCCACCACGCCGGCGCTGGCGATACTGTCCCCGTACATGCCGTGCGCGGCCAGCGGCGCGATCTCCAGGAACGCGCTGCCGGGGTCGAGCAGGGCATCGATGCGGTCGCGCACCAGCAGCTTGCCGCGCGCGGTGTGCTTCTGCCGCGCCGCTTCGCTGCCGCCCAGCGCCGTCTGCGCCAAGGTGGCGCGCAGCTCGTCCACCACCGCCTGCAGCGCGGCGCGGTTGGCTTCGAAGGTCTCGCTGCCCGGTTGCAGCTGGGTGCTCAGTACGGTCATGGCCTCGCCCTTACTTGGTGCGCTGGAACAGTTCGCGGCCGATCAGCATGCGGCGGATTTCCGACGTGCCGGCGCCGATCTCATACAGCTTGGCATCGCGCCACAGGCGCCCGGTGGGGTATTCGTTGATGTAGCCGTTACCGCCCAGGATCTGGATGGCCTGGCCGGTCAGCCAGGTGGCCTTCTCGGCCGAGTACAGAATGGCACCGGCCGCGTCCTGGCGGGTGGTGCGGCCCTGGTCGCAGGCGCGCGCCACGGCGTACACATAGGCGCGGCAGGCATTGAGGCCCACGTACATGTCGGCCAGCTTGGCCTGGATCAGCTGGAAGGTGCCGATGGCCTCGCCGAACTGCTTGCGTTCGTGCACGTAGGGCATCACCACATCCATCGCCGCGGCCATCAGTCCCAGCGGGCCACCGGACAGCACCACGCGCTCGTAGTCCAGGCCGGACATCAACACGTTGACGCCGCCGCCGACCGTGCCGAGCACGTTCGCTTCCGGCACCTCGCAGTCCTCGAACACCAGCTCGCAGGTGTTGGAACCGCGCATGCCCAGCTTGTCCAGCTTCTGCGCGGTGGAAAAGCCCTTCATGCCCTTCTCGATAAGGAAGGCGGTGATGCCCTTGGCGCCGGCATCGGGATCGGTCTTGGCATACACCACCAGCACGTCGGCGTCGGGGCCGTTGGTGATCCACATTTTGTTGCCGTTGAGTACGTAGTGGTCGCCGCGCTTGTCCGCGCGCAGCTTCATCGACACCACGTCCGAACCGGCGCCCGGTTCGCTCATTGCCAGTGCGCCGACCTTCTCGCCACTGCACAGGCCGGGCAGGAAGCGCTGCTTCTGCGCTTCCGTGCCGTTCTTGCGCAGCTGGTTCACGCACAGGTTCGAGTGCGCGCCGTAGGACAGGCCGATGCCGCCGGAGGCCCGCGAGATTTCTTCCATGGCCACCACATGGGCCAGGTAGCCCATGCCGCTGCCGCCGTATTCTTCTTCCACGGTCAGGCCGAGCAGGCCCTGCTCGCCGAGCTTGCGCCACAGCGGGTGCGGGAACAGGTTTTCCTCGTCCGCCGTGGCCGCCAGCGGCGCGATCTCGGCCGAGGCAAAATGGGCCACGCTCTGGCGCAGCATGTCGATCTCTTCGCCGAGGTCGAAGTTCATGGTGGGGACGTGCATGAGGCGGCTCCGCGCAACGGCTGGAAGGGGTTGAATGCTCCCAGCCTAGTCCTCCCCGGGGTAAAAGTGAATACAAATTCAAAAATTGAACATAGAATCAACAAATGGCCTATAAACGCTCCGCTCTGATGGAAGAACGCCTGGCCGGAGCCAGGGAACGGATCCTGCTGGCGACCCGCCGCCTGGTCGCGGCCGGCGGCTACCGCAATGCCCCGGTCACCGCGGTGGCCGCCGAGGCCGGGGTGTCCACCGGGCTGATCTACCGGCACTTCCCGTCCAAGGCCGAGCTGTTCGTGGAGGTGCTGACCGCAGCGGTCGAACACGAGCTGCGCATCTTCGAGGCCATCGCCGCCGAACCGCTGCCGGCGCCAGAGCGCCTGCGCCGGGCGATCACCGCCTTCGTGCGCCGCGCCCTGGCTGGCCCCGGTCTGGCCTATGCCTTCATCGCCGAACCGGTGGACCCGGAGGTGGAAGCCGAGCGCATCCGCTGCCGTCGCCTGTTCGGTGACGTGTTCCGCCGCATCGTCGCCGATGGCATCGACGCGGGCACCTTCCCACCGCAGGACCCGCATGTGGCGGCGGCCTGCATCGTTGGTGCGTTCACCGAAGCGCTGGTCGGGCCGACCGCACCCAGCCGCGACGCGCACGGCGACCAGGCCGAGCTGGTCGAGTCCATCTGCGTGTTCTGCCTGCGCGCCGCCGGCGGTTGAATCGCGCGCGATGCTGCATTGCGGCACCCGGCGGCGGCTTGCAGAGCCCCGCCGACGCTGGTCATACTCGGCCGACAAGCCGTGGTCCAACGACTACCAGCCAGGGGTATAGAGAGTGCGGAATTACGACCTCGAGTTCCTGAAACGCTTTTCCATGGTCATTGCCCTGTTGATGGCCATAACGCTCGGATTGATCCTGTTCGCCGCGTACCTGCACACCCGCATTCCCCCTGAAATTTCGCCCCAGGCCGCCAAGCGCACCGAACTGCGCATTGCCCCGGCCGGCGCGGTCTATGCCGGTGCCACCGGCGCGGCCGACCAGGCTGCGGCCAAGGCCGCAGCGCTGGCCAAGGCGGCGGCGAACGTGGCCTACGGCGGCACCACCGACGGCAAGGTGATCTTCGACAACCTGTGCACCGCCTGCCACACCACCGGCGTGGGCCAGGCGCCGACGCTGGACCACGCGCACTGGGACGCGCGCCTTGCCCAAGGCAAGGACACGCTCTACAAGCACGCCATCGAGGGCTACACCGGCCCCGACGGCGGCATCATGCCGCCCAAGGGCGGCAACCCCGGCCTGAGCGAAGAGCAGATCCACGCCACCGTGGACTGGATGCTGGCCAACCTGAAGTAACCGGCGCGCATCACCAACGGCAGAGCCGACGGTAGAGCCGACTGTTAGTCGGCTGCCGTTCGCGCGGACCCTGCAACGCCCCGTGCTCCGGGGCCAAGCCGACTAACAGTCGGCTCTACCATCGGCCGCACGAACGTCGCACGAACGCCGCACGAACGTCGCACGATCGACCGCGCTATCGGCCCCCGATCGGCCGCACCGCCATCCGCACCGCCGCCCGCATCCAGCCTCTCCGGCAAAGCCGCCTTCCATATTTCACGGTTACCCTGTGCACCCGTTACCGGAATTCCCGTCGATGCGCCGTCGCACCCTCGCCCTTGCCCTGTCGCTGCTGCTGCCCGCCACCGTCTTCGCCCAGGCCCAGCCGCAGGCGCAACCGGCCGCAGCGCGCCCGGCGACCTCCGCCACGGTCACCCTCACCGCCGCACCCACCGACTGGCGCGCGCTCGACGGCCAGCACGTGCGCATCGCCGCGCCGCTGACCCTGGCCGGCACCGACAGCCTTTCCCGCTTCGGCGAACTCACCGTCGCCTTCGACGGCCGCCTCTGGCAGCCCAGCGAAGTGGCCGCGCCCGGCACCGACGCACACGCCAAGGTGGTCGCCGACAACCAGCGCCGCCGCCTGGTACTCGATGACGGCAGTGATGCCCGCGACCCCGGCCCGGTGGCCTACCTGCCGGCCGGCGCCACCCTGCGCACCGGTACCGTGCTGCGCAACGTGGAAGGCATCGTGCGCGTGGACGCCAAGGGCACCCCGCGCCTGCAGGTGACCACCCCGCTGACGTTGCCCGCGCTGGCCCGCCCGGCCGTACCGGTGGTGCCCGGCGCGCTCAAGGTGGCGGCGTTCAATCTGGAAAACTTCTTCAACGGCGACGGCCAGGGCGGCGGTTACCCGACCCTGCGCGGCGCGCGCACCCAGGCCGAACACCAGGCCCAGACCGCCAAGCTGGTAGCCACCGTCAACGCACTTGGCGCGGACGTGGCCGCGCTGATGGAACTGGAGAACGACGGCTATGGCCCGCAGTCGGCCATCGCCGAATTCGTCCGTGCACTCAATACCGCGCCGGGCGGGCAGGGCGACTGGCGCTTCATCGATGCCGGCAACGGCCCGGGCGACAACCCCATCCGGGTCGGCATCCTCTACCGCAGCTCTCGGGTGACCCCGGTGGGCGCGCCTGCAGTGCTGGAGACCGCACCCTTCGGCCCGCACAGCCGCGTGCCGCTGGCGCAGGCCTTCCGTGCCGGCAAGGGCGCGCCGTTCGTGGTGGTCGCCAATCACTTCAAGTCCAAGGGCTGCTCGGAGGCCACCGGTGCCGACGCCGACCAGAACGATGGCCAGGGGTGCTGGAATGCGACCCGGGTGGAATCGGCGCGCCTGCTCAACCAGTGGTTGGCCACCGACCCGACCGGTGCCGGCACCACCGACGCGATCCTGCTGGGCGATTTCAATGCCTACGCCATGGAGGCCCCGGTCCGCGCGCTGCACGACGCCGGCTGGCGCGATGCCTTCGCCGTGGCAAAGATCGGCCACCCCTACAGCTACGTCTACAACGGCATGACCGGCCGCCTCGACCACGCCCTGCTCAGCCCGGGCATGGCCAAGCGCCTGCGCGGCGCGGCCGAGTGGCATATCAATGCCGACGAAGCCGACGACGTGGGCTACCGCGACCGCAACGAGACCGGCCCGTGGCGCAGCTCGGACCACGACCCGTTGATCCTCGGCTTCGACAAATAACCGGTAGTGCCGACTGTCAGTCGGCACCGCAGCCACGCCACCGCGCGACCTACGTGGTGGCGCCCACTGAAAAGGCGCGTGGCGACGCGTTCAATGGATCGGCGCCAACGGTCTCATGGCGCGGCGATCAACAGAATCGCCACCACCGCCAAGGCCAACCCCACCCGGTTCCACCGCGTGGTCGGCTCGCCGAACGCGAACACCCCCACCAGCGCCCCCAGCACCACCACGCCGATGTTCATGCCGGCAAACACCGTGGCCGGGCTGTCCGGCAGCGCCTGATGGGCGTGCACGTAAAAGAGGATATTGCCGCCGTTGAGCAGGCCCAGCAGGGCGCCGGCGCCCAGATTGCGCACGGCCAGCCGGCTGCGCCCGGTCGCATGCCGCCACAGCTGCACCCCCAGCATCAGCACGAAGGCGATGCTGAAGCAGGCCAGCAGCGCCGCCATCGACGGCGTGCCCGACACCGCCACCTGCTTGAGCAGCACGTCCACCAGCGCAAAGCCACTCCACACCGCCAGCAGCCAGCGCCAGCTGCCTGCTTCCCCGGCCACGGCCGGTCCACGCGGGCGCAGGCTGATGCCCACCATCGCCACCAGCCCCAGGCCCAGGCCGGCCAGCTTCAATGGTGTCGCGCTCTGCCCGAAAAACAGAAACGCGGCCAACAGCGACAACAACAGCGACAGCCGCTGCGCCACATCGGTGCGCACGATCCCGGCGACCGCCACCGTACGGCCCAGCACCAGGAACAGCGACGGCAGCACCACGGCCAGCACCAGCAGCGCCGGCCACGGGGCATGCGGCGACTGCAGGGCCTCCAGCGGCGGGCGCAGCACCGCAGCCGTGAGCGCGGCGGCCACCATGTAATTCCAGGTGACCATCTGCGCCACATCCAGCTGCCGGCGCGCGGCCAGCTTCAACAGAACCGAGACCAGCACGCTGCAGACCACGCTGAAAAGCAGATAGAACATGGGGTTCCAGGCAGGCGCGGCAGTGCAGCCCGCGGGGGAGCGGTATTATGACGCCATGCACAATCCTCCTTTCCCCCATGAAAGCGGCACCCTGCAGCTGGCCGGCCCGGTCGGCGCGCTGGACGTGGCGGTCGACCTGCCCAAGGCCGACGTGACCGCGCAGCCGGTGGTCGCGGTCATCTGCCACCCCCTGTCTACCGAAGGCGGCAGCCTGCACAACAAGGTGGTGACCATGGTCGGCACCACCCTGCGCGAGCTGGGCATCGCCACCGTGCGCTTCAACTTCCGCAGCGTCGGCACCTCGGCCGGCAGCTTCGACCACGGCAACGGCGAGCAGGACGATCTGAAGGCCGTGGTGGCCTGGGTCCGCGAACAGCGCCCCGATGCCACCCTGTGGCTGGCCGGCTTCAGTTTCGGCGCCTTCGTTTCGCTGCGCGCCGCCGCCGAGCTGCAGCCGCAGGTGCTGGTCTCGATCGCACCGCCCGCCGGGCGCTGGGACTTCGACGGCGTGCAGCCCCCGGCCAACTGGCTGGTCATCCAGGGCGAAGACGATGAAATCGTCGACCCGCAGGCGGTGTACCAGTGGCTGGACACCCTGGACGCGCCGCATGAACTGGTGCGCATGCCCGAAACCAGCCACTTCTTCCACCGCAAGCTGATCGACCTGCGCGGCGCGCTCACCCACGGCCTCAAGCATTGGCTGCCCAACCCGGACAGCGCCACCGCATGAGCGACACCGCAATGACCCCGTCCCAGCGCTACGCCGAGGGCGCAGCCCGGGGCGAATGGCAGAACGACCCCGCCCAGCACGCCGCCCTGGCTGAACTGGACCGCATCCACCTGGCGCTGGTCGACAGCGCCCAGGACGGCTGGCTGGACCGCCTGTCGGCCTTCTGGAAGAAGCCCGAGCCGGTCAAGGGCCTGTACTTCTGGGGTGGGGTGGGGCGCGGCAAGACCTTCCTGGTCGACCTGTTCTACGACGGCCTGCCCATCGAGCAGAAGTACCGCACCCACTTCCACCGCTTCATGCGCGGTATCCACGAACGGCTGCGCGAGCACCAGGGCCAGAGCGACCCGCTGGCCCGGATCGCCCAGGAATGGCGCACCAAACTGCGCGTGCTCGTGCTGGACGAATTCTTCGTCACCGACATCGGCGACGCCATGCTGCTGGCCCGCCTGCTGGAGCGCCTGTTCGCTGAAGGGGTCACCCTGGTCACCACCTCCAACACGGCAGTGGAGAACCTGTACCTGAACGGGTTGCAGCGCGACAGCTTCCTGCCCGCCATCGGCCTGCTGCAGACCTACTGCGTGGAGCTGTACGCCGAGGGCACCGAGGACTACCGGATGCGGGCGCTGACCCATTCCCCGGTGTACCAGGCCCCCCGCGACGAGGGCAGCGACGCTTGGCTCGCCAGCCGCTGGGCCGCGCTCAGCGGGGGCCAGCCGCCCAAGCCGGGCAACATCGAGATCGAAGCCCGCAAGATTCCGGTCCGCGCACGCGGCAAGAGCATCGTCTGGTTCGACTTCACGGCGTTGTGCGAAGGCCCGCGCGGCCCCTCGGACTACATCGAGATCGCCCGCGAGTTCAACACCGTGCTGCTGGGCGACATCCCGCACTTCGACCGAATGAACGAAGATGCCGCGCGCCGCTTCGTCAACCTGATCGACGAGCTGTACGACCGCCACGTCAACCTGGTCTGCACCGCGACCGACGCCCCGGTGGCGCTGTACACCGGCACCCGCCTGCAGGGCGCCTTCGAACGCACCGCCTCGCGCCTGATCGAAATGCAGAGCGCCGAATACCTGGGCACGCCCCACCGGGCGTGACCGGGGAACCGGCCGGCACACGGTCCACCGGTGCCACGCGCCAGCTGGCCGGCTACTGCGTAGAGATACGCCATGCGTGACCGTGGGACGCTGCAACCGCCCGCAATTGTTACGCCCATGTGATGCTGGTCGTTCCGTTTTTCGAACGCTTGAATCGCATCAAAAGTCGCCCCCGACCCTTGACTGCGCACCCACTTTCGACAGGTCGCGACCGTTCGTCGGACGCCGCCAAGAGCTGATCCTTGCGCCGCAAGGGATTGCCGCGATTCCCCGGATTTGGCGTTGACGGACCCCCATACCCCCACTATCTTGTGGCTGTCGGTCCCTTCGACCACAAGTCGAGGGGTCCAACGGGGCCTACCGCCCGCCGACAACCGCATGCCGAACAGGGTGCGGTGCTGGTAGCGCCAGTCTCCGGGGGGAGATGACCGGTGACGCAAGGGGATGTCCGCAGCGCACTCGCGCCGGTCGCGTCCCATG